>Ga0193742_1000805_pt1 | contig 19992 bp, 34 predicted proteins | sample L2c1metaG_FD_165511 | JGI IMG/M metagenome (GOLD analysis project Ga0193742, IMG submission 165511) | Soil microbial communities from a riparian zone of the East river system, Colorado, United States - L2c1 | ecosystem: Environmental > Terrestrial > Soil > Riparian zone | place: USA: East River... | reverse complement strand
TTATTTACTGACAGAAGCCTGGTAGTTGGAGTAGGGCGATGTTACGCATGTTTTCAATGTTTGCAGAATTCTACTTAGGTCGACACGAGGCACGTGAAACCTTCGAAAAATCAGCCCCCAAATCCAGTGTCGGCTTTTAAATGACCCGGAAACTGAATTTGCAATTTTTGCTGATGATGCCTGTACTTAAATATAGCTACATCTTGAGGATGCCGCAAAGCCGATGTATCTTTCATCGCGCAGCCTGAGTGCGGTACAAATGGTTTCGTCTGGGAGATTGATTTCGATGATCCTCTTGGTAGCGACGCGCCGAAGATCCACCAGGAACGTAAAGCGCACCACGATTGTGAGAACTTCTTTCCTTCCTGCGCAGATGGGTTGGAGGGGGAAATGTCTCCGGCTTGCCCTGGTCAGGCCCGGAGGAGTAGAAAATCCTTGGACGCCACGCTTCACGCTCATCCATTATGCTAGAATTTTTGAACTTTTCCACCAAAGCCTCCTTGCCTCTACAAGTTTATTGTTAGATTCAACGCGCTCCCATGCTAAACAGGACTGACTGATAGTTGGCATAACTCATCTGTAGAACCTTCTCACTTGAAAACATGTTCCTGTCATGTATGATGTCAAAAATATAACCATACCTAATGCAATTTTTTACTCACCATTTTTCTCCTAACCTCTGCTGTGCAAATCGAAGCAGATCCTGTACATGAATGAAATTAACGAAAGCGTAACCAACATTGCATCCTGAAAAAATGAGTCGGTACTCATCAGCATTGATATTTCAAAACAACAGATAGTGACCTCACCGTTCTGGAAGTCCATGCGAAGATACATAAAGTCGATCCTGCGCGGACAAACTTTGGCAATGTAAGCCTCAAGGTCCGCATGACTCATCTTATTCGGTATGTTCTTGATCATAACGGTAGTGCGGGTATCTTGACCATCCTCGATTCTGAAAAGGTTCAGCTGGTTACGATCCGAAACACCGGAGGGGATGTTATTCATCGAGGTGCCTATCTTGAGCTGAGAAGGAGAAGAAGCAGATTCACGGCTCGAGGGCGACGACTGCCGGGTAGAAACGTATATGGAATTTTTGGGTGGAATGGTCGGAACTGGCGGATGCGCCACTGTGTGAGACGGCTGCTGGATGATGTGCTGGTCAGGTGTCGACGGGTAATATTGGTGGCCTGCAGCGATGTAATCGTCACGGAGATAAGGGACAGGCGTTAAAGCCCAAGGCGTGACATTAGCAATAGGTTGAGGAAGATTGTGTGGTGGATAATAAAGAGCGGGTATTGGTGTTGGACTAGGCAGGCCATAGTAACCGGGGTTGAATGGAACGGCAAGCGAAGATCCTCGTGAAGGGCAGTAAAGACAAATTCCATCTGGAGTGTAACATGGAGAGATGGAATCAGGTCGATAGACCGGACTCCCTTCTTGAAAAACATTCGACGGACGCCTTTCCAATGGTCGGGATTCTTCCGCAGTTCCATGGCTTCCGGGTCCGCCATGTAGACCGCTCGGTCCTGCTTCATGATCGAAAGGAACAAGGCCTCTAAACGACGAATAGAAATATGGCGGAGATGAACTTTGATTAGAAATGATTAGAGGTGATGTGAGTGAAGAAGCAGAAGTTTTCGAAGAAACAGTTTGAAAAAAAGGCATTCTCATCAAGGATTGAGAACCAGCAGGGCCAATAGATAAACCATCGAACGATTTGCCAGCTGTAGAAGCGTTAGGGAACGGTATATCGCTGTCTCTGGTTTCTTTCACCGACCGACCAGAAACATTGATTTTCATCCCGAACATAGCTTGGTTATTGAGCTCTTGAAATGCGACATCGGCCTCTCGCAAATCGTAATATTCGACGCGGTAAACTAATGAAACAGACTATTTAAAAATAAGCAAAGCCTTGGCAGGCACAAAGCAAGTTCACGTACATCTCGATTGTCAAGGTCTTGCCGACTAAAAATGAAAGAGCGAACACCCCCGAAAGACTTGAGGATTTTGTGAAGTAGGGCGATATTGATCCCTCCTCGAGAGGTCTGAGTGTCCTCATTCTTCAAGTTGGTCGTCTCGGCCAGTTCCAGAGACTGTTCGAGAGGAGAACCAACGGGCTTTATGTCATCTTGATGGTATATCTTCTGTACGGTTAGATCGAAGGCGCCATCACTGCTTTCGATGAACTTTGAGTTTCCGATTATCTACAAAGCGCTTAGAATATAGAAGAAACAAAGTGCGGAAGCGCAAACTGTTACCTCTGAAAGTTCGTTCGAGGTGACGAATCGACAGGTGAGCCACATGCGCTGACCGTCATCATCCATGTCATCGCCTACACAAAGTTCTAAAGGTCCCGTACTTCTGGTACAAATAATATCCTTGGCGGCAATTGCATGTCGGATATCGAAGAATGCGAAAGGGACGATTCCTTCCGACTCTAGGTATCGTGGATGAACGCCCCGGATCGGACTAGCCAAATGACGGGATGTGGGTGTGGTACCTACTGAAGCAAGAGTAGTCGGAGTAGTATCCGACGATATGCGGGTAGGAATCAGTACATTAACGACTATCGACTCTAAAACCTCCAAGGAAATCTGTCGGTTCACGTTGCCCATCTAAAACAAAAAGGAGTCCAGTTGAAGTTGCGAACCTAAGTCACTATAGGGTTGCACGCACCAATAGGAATCGGGTGGAACCAAGGTCGGGGTCACAGATTTCTTCTTTAAATCCGACATCATCCAGATCGCGACCCTGCTGCACTGCTGCACTCGCAGCGGAATCTTGGCCGGCGGTTGTTCTGATGCTCGAAGACGGAGTGAGCGGAGGAGTTAGCAGAGCGTGAGGCTGGTCACGTTCGGTTCGTCGTCGCGCGTGAGTTTTCGGCAAAGTGGACGTTTTTCTAAAAGTTGGATCAATTGAAGCGTATTTGATATGACGAGGGCGCTGCTCGGTGCTGGACGACGCAGGAGGAGAGACGTCAATTCGTGACGATAAAGGTGGAGTTGGAGAACGTTGAAAATCATGAGAGTTGTTTGCTGCCATCTCGCGGGGTATGGGTCCTGAGTGAGGGGGAAACCTATAGAAAAAAATCAGGAACAGGAAGGAAGATCCAAAAAAGAGATATGATGAACCAAATGTTGGGCAGGGACGGAGAATGTTGCAATCTAGCAGGATGGATGCGGGGACTTTGGTCTGCTTGGAGGCGTTCAAGAGACAGGTGCACTTGGGAGACACCAAGATCAATACTTGATCGCGTTTGAGAGCAAGTGCTGGACATGGTAAGTGATAATGCAAGAAGACGCCCTCCTAAATTGGTTGGAAGGCTTTTGAAGAAGAAACGAAGGGTGTGCGTCTGGAGGAAGACGGCGAACAGAAAAAGCGACAGTGATGAAAGGAGGATAGAACAAGGCAGACGCTGGTTAAGGTGTTTAATTGACGTCAAATACGGCCGGAGATACCATGGATATGAGATGGGAGAAGTACTGGTCAAGAGAAGCTGATTAAGGACGAGCTTCCGGCCACAGATATGCAAAGATTTGCGGATCTGGAAGACGGTGTTCTGATGGCCTTAGGGCTGTCGTCAGGTCGATGAAAAGTAAAAAAGACAGGGATTGAATTTGTTGTATCGAATTTTGTGATCGCATTCCAGGCAGAGCCTACGCTTATGGTCGGTCAAAGTGCGCAGAAGTTGTGAGGCTCCGGCAGCGATGCCGTTTCAGTTAGCACCGAGCGATGCCATCCTTCTCAGAGACACTAGGGATATAGCGCAAGGAGTGTTATATCCGTTAGACACTGAACATTGAAATCGAGGAAATAGTTTCTTTCGTAACGGCGACGGGCATGTCGAGGACCTGTGATTAGATAAAAAGAAGCTTCTCATACGTCAACGATATGGTCGATTCTGGATGCAGCAGCTGCTTTTTTGGAGTATACCAATTGCCAGCCGGCAAAAAATGGATGATTGGGAGAGATAAAGTGGACGGAGAAGAACCGAAAAATATATTTGTTACGAAAATTCAAAGGACACTGAGGCGGAGGATCGACCATTGGAAACTTCAGGCCTGTGATCATCAGCCTGTGATTGTCACGTGTGTTATTTAATATTCCTGAACCGTACTCTCATTGCCAAGGGTCAAAAATGCCTTTGTATGAGATGTTATGTATCTCAGCACACGTCTCAAAATATGTCAGTGCAATCCGTGACTTTTATCATTATTTCGCTTACATTCAGGACAGCAACATATTCGTGAGCTTGTCCGTCAATCTGCAATGCATGTCATGAACTCGGGTGGCGTCGTTCGTAAAATTAACTCTTGGGGAACTCGCACATTGCCCCAAAAGATGAAACGCAATGGTCCGCTGCAGAGTGTTGGAGAGTGGGTTGAATATTACCATCCGTCCTTGTCATGTCTAAACCCCCGTCTATATAGTTATTGGACTTTGCATTTTGATGCAAGTCCAAGAACGCTACGGTCGCTAAACGGTATTATGCGTCGTGACCCCCGTGTTCTAAGGTGGACAGTGTTAAAACTTGCTGATGACTTGGAGGAGCTTGCAGAGCAAGGCCAGAAACTACAAATCCCTGCCAAAATACACCTGTGATGTCAATGACAGTTTCTGGACTGACCAGTCCATCAGAAACCGCGGGATAACGGCGTTCTCCATCCGAAGGCAATATACAATTCTTGCTCAATTCAACGCTGCTGGCGTAAACTTTGTAGGGAAATTTACAGTACTAGTAGAAATTATTTCATCATCTTACTCATATGCAATATCTCCATCCCAACCAGGAGCGACCTCTACAATCACGACTATGATTACCTCGCGTAGAGCCTGGCTTTCTAGAGACAGTAATCTACTTTCATATAATCAGGGCTTCTCGAGTACCCACGAAATCACATCGCTCAAGTTGTGGATAACACTGACTCGGCTGATGTCTTCGTCCATTTCTTTGTGCTCATGGTGTCCATCAGGTCCCTCCCGTTGAAGCAGCAAAGCATTAAAACCAGCGGCAACCGCACCGTTGTAATCACTGCATGACAGCTCGAGGTGAACACTGGTTCTATGAAGTAGAGGACGAACCAGATTAATTCATCCCCGATATGCAGGCACTCTTCAGGCCGGATGGTACTTTCCGTCTTCAGGTCTCCGTTTACAAGCTCTAATGCTTTCATAAAAATCTGCTTTGAAGGTTTCTCTATTCCTTCTTCTTCACTAAGCACAACGGGCTGAAGAGAGTCAGGAAAACTCAAGTCTTTCAGCACCTTGCCTACTACCATGAGTGACAGGTATAACTTAAAAAATAAGTCCAGGTGCCACCCACGTATGCGATTGTCGCCATTGCTTACGACTGCCGTTCGAATACCTTGTCGGTCATGGAGGTCCCGTACTGGTAAGATAATTAAACGAAACAGTCAGATAAGGGATACTGCTGACAGGGACTGACTTGTAGAAATAGCGTCGTCAAAGGCTTTGTAGCCTTCTTTTGAGCTAAAACGCGCCATAAGCGTTTCAACAATATCCGATAAATTTTCATCTAACGCTGACACCCCATTGGATTCATCGGAGGAAGGATTATCTTTACCATACATACCATGCCTACTACCTCCTCCCCCTATAGCTGTACGCCGTATAACATCACTCCACCATTGCTTAGCTCCCTTATCGTAAGATGGGTGCTCCGCTTGAACTTCCTTCAAAGCTGAGCAACATTTAGATGACGTTCTCGCAGGAGTCTCGCGCTCACCCTTTTTGAAAGACTGTTTTATGCTTTCTGGGGGAAGAACACCGAGAAAGGGCGCGAAAACTTGAGAGTATTGAACATGAATTGGGTGACGGGGAGTAATTATCGTATGAAAGGCATCGAACGTAATAAGTCGGATCCGAAGCATGTTGTCTTGGACAGTCACCATGCACTTGATGCATTCACTTTGCGCACTCGCTGGTTGGCTCTCTCTAGTTGGCATTGCGAATACCACACCTGTCCCGCACCCTTGCCTGGCCATCGCTGGCAAAAAATGGGTCCTCCCGCGAGAAGCTCGCGAATGCATGTCTGCCTTTCCGCTGGACCCATTGATCAAGGCAAATGTAGGGTTATCATTATCAGTGTCTGTGCTCCTCAAATATTGAATCTCCCAAGGTTATCGAAGTTGTCAACAAAACACTAGCATTCCATACATCTGTCAACTACCAAATCAAAGCACCACCCCCATTCCATAACGATGTTCGTGAAGACCTTGCCGCAGATTTAATCAGAATCAGCGAGCAAATTTACCCCTCGGATTTTGACTTTCATCTGGACATTTATCGTACTTTCAAGCGTGTTAATGACGGACATTGCGGCGTTTACAATTATTGTTATGATGGTATGGCTCACTGAGCTTGAGTTTGGTTTATAATGTTTGCTAATGCTTTGAGCAAGGCTTATATATCACATATCTTCCTTTACCTTTGGCTCTCTTGACTGGAGAGGATAATTCTCAACACGTTTATATCAGTCCAGAAGCTTTCAAAGTTGCCTCGGCCGAATTTAAGGATGAGATTGAGTTTTGGCAACAGGTTCTCCCAGGACACCTGAAAGGGCAGCTTGCTTCAGTACTTCTTTTTTCTAGCTTCTCTCGATGCCATCAGGCTGATGGTTTACTCCTGGGTAGCTTTCTGGAGCAAGAGTCTTATTGATCAATGGGAGGGAACCCTTCGTTGCCGTCAATGAGAACGCCAAAATAACCGGCGGCTACCAATCTTTTGCTACCCGCCAAAACTCGTGCGTGACAGTACTTACGAAATACCCTCATGCCTCTGACCAATAAATCTTCAGGTTCTTTTCTAGTTATAGAAGAGGGCTTGACGGGTGGAATTACGCTATGGGGAATTTTGCTCAGCAAGTACACCCTCTCGTCGACTCTGTCGAGCTTACAGTACGGCGTGTGAATAGTACAATCATCGACACATTTTCAGTTCGTATTCTGCATTCAAAAATCCTAAACTTTGATCTTGACTCCTCTGTAGCTTCCCTACCGTTCACGCTTTGGATCAGCCTCGAAGAACTTTACTGACGCGGCATCATATCGAGCCAACAACTGTATTGCGACTAACCAGACTAATGGCATCGATTTATACAGCGATATCAATTCGTTAGAATACCAGCAGACTCCTCCGCCAATTGCACATTTCCAGCAGCAGCCGTCCGTTAATCCGGACGATATCCGTAAGGAGGCATTGAATGTGTTGCTGGACGGCATGCCCCTTTCAGACATCGAACTCCCAGAGGAATTGCAGCCAAAAATACCTGCTTTGAACCAAAGTTACAGTGTCGCTCAATTCTACCTATTAAATGGTAATATTACGGGGGTCCTAGCACTTGGGAGCTTCTCGGCCAACAACTTCACGGCTTTTGGCCTCAGCTTGTTGACTGGACTCCAAGAGCTCAAAGCGTCAGGCGCCAAACAACTGATTGTTGACGTGGTATGACATCTACTGTGTTATCTCGACTATTACATGGACTTATTCTTAGTTATTACGCTCTCAAGACTAATAATGGAGGAGGTGATGTGATGCTTTCTTGCTATATTGAGGCTCTATATTGAACTTCCATCAAGGTTATATATGCATCGCTCATGTAAGTAACCTCATTCTCCTGCAATACTTCAACAAACGCTGACTGACTTTCAGTGGCTTCATCGCATCGCAAGTCAAGTGCCTCTGAGAAAATCAGAAAATCAGAACTGACTCAGACTGATCTCTCATGCAGATTATCGGACCGAAGGATAGTACGGAGCCTCAGGCAGGCCTTGACACGACTGCTCGTGCTGGTCCACTGGCTCATTTGATTGTCAGAGCCATTGTAGATGGAGGAGACCCGGAACAGCTATTGTCATATAATGCAATTCAATGGTCCAATGCTTCCCATCATCGGTTCCCTGTCGCAAGCGATTGGTTAGAGCCTGTTCCTCTGACTGTCAATGGACACAAAGATTACTTCAGCCAGAGGTATGTGGGGTCACGATCATTTCTTGAGATTTTGGTACTAATCATTCATAGACTGGGTCAAGAATGTCAGCCATTCAGATGGGATGCGCCTACTGCTGGCCTTTTTGACCCAGCAGACATATTGATTGTATCGAATGGGCGGTGAGCAATATATATATGGCCTTGTCCTCTTTTTTTAATTTCCGCGTAGATGTGCCAGTTCCTGTTCTCTTTTCAGCGTATGTATGCTAATGAGATTCTTGCGTCCACATCAGTTGATTTTCTGCAATCACTTCTAGATTACGATGGCAAAAGAGGATGGAGTGCGAACCGTTGTGGTTGGTGGAAAGATCGATATTCCTCAGCAATATTGTGGGACTGTCGGCGGTCAATCAACGCATTTTGCTATGGTAGACACCGAAATCAAGGCATGTTTCGTTCTAACCGCTTCAGACATATACATATCATCTGAACATGACTTGATAGACCACCAAACTCAAGAAACACGAGCTTGCTCCGCCAGACTTGTGTGTAAATCATTCTATTACCTTCTGACTCAGTCCTTACAGAACATGCTTCAACCAAGTTTGACAAACAGTGTACAAGGTATAACTTGGAGGCTTGGATTCGGTATAGACAATCCTGAAGAACCCGAAGGTATGAACCATTGGTTTCAAAAGCTTGTGTGTCATGATTCAATATCAAAGCAACAGAGTGGCAGATACATCCAGCCGATATAGCGTTCCCCTTGACGGCAGAAACGTACGTATCGGCAGTGTCACCCATTTCCTCATCTGACCTTGCATCGTCAACGCAGAGTTAGTAATCCTGTTGCAATCTGGGAAAGTCTCGCACGACAAGCATTCACCAAACGGCCAAGGCCTGAAATGCGTCTCTTCCAAGTGCAAACAAGCTGACAGCCTTATGGTTTCAATATCAATGGTGTTGGGGGGGTCTTGAATATACTTACTTTATGCTTGCGCATCTGAGATTTAGGCAAATTTTCCATGAATTTGAAGTCTAGACAGCAATAATCTAGACCGAGAGTTGCAAACCATTGCAGCCGAATTTGAATCTTCGTGTTCAGTCGTCCTCTTCTACATCACCAAACTCGAACATCCCAGCGCGGTTGCGTTTGGCCTCTGTCACTGAAGCCTGCAATTTTTTGATGACTTGCGGGTATGCAGAGAGGTATTTACAGCCCTTCCGGTCTGTGACGGCCAATCCCTCATTTACCAGGTCTGCATTGATGCATGCTAAAGGATCTTGGGTCACTAAGGGATTTGAAGGGTCAATAAGGCGAAGATGAAGCAGAGTGCCTTCTTTGTGATCGATGTTGGCGACAAGTTTGCGCCCTTCGCAAATTGCTCTGAAACGATCAACTGCCTCAGAGTGATAGTCACTGTTGGAATCGGCGAGTTTGACAAAGCTGAATCAAAGAAAATATCAACATAAAGTGAATACAAAAAAATGACGAAATTTACCTTAGGCGTGAGTCATGTGCTTGTCCTGGCAAAGAACGAAATTTGGGATCCAGTGGTCGTATGTTCGAGAAGGCGACAGTATCTTGGTTACCATAGTCAATAAAGGTAACTTCTGCTTCTCTCTTCAAAGGAGACGAGCGACGGATTTTGGCTCGATACCAAGCTCCATCGGAAAACTTGGCGGAAACTAAGTCCCCTCCTTTGGGGACAAATCCTGGTGGGGCCGCGCTCGTGGAGCGATGATGTATAGAAAACTCTCGCATAAGCTTTTCCAATGAAGCAATACCTTGATAACGAGAATTATTTTTAGTCGCCTTTGAGTCCTTGATATTCACCGACCTTCTGTGTTAAGAATTTGAACGGAGAATGCAAAGCCATTTGTGGCCCGAACGTCACTGACGATGACATCGAGGTATTCGGATTTCAGAGGACCTGCTTCGGCCTCGTCCTCCACAATTTCAGCAGCCTTCGAAGCTTCTTCGTCATAATTGCTCCAAATCTATTATGGTTATTTTGGTGATCAGCTTGGGCCTGGGCGGCTTTAGTTGTTCGCTTACATTTCGCCTTGCTTGCTTTGCCTCTACCTGTCATGTAATCATGAGAAGATTTTTGGCCCTTAGAAAGCAGATCACTGACCTCTGCATCATACAACTGTCGCGCCCAAGACAAACCGTCGGCCGAAAATGGATGCACTGTTGCCAAACCCTCTTTGACTAGAGTTAGAGCTGCATTCTCTGCCTTATTGAGGTAGAGAGAGCCAATGAAGCCTCCGGATTTATCAATGCTGTCGACTTCGAATTCCACATCTCGCTGCATGTACCTGCGTGAAGCGAATTCAGATGATTCGGTTCCATATGGCTCGCCTTTCTCGGATGCACTACGGGCAGTTCTTGGTGCGCGAATGCCTGCATATAGATAAAGAGATCATAAAGAAAGCGGGAGAAAGCATCTACGAACCAGCAAGCACCAATGTAATGGTTTGGTTGTCTTTGGGAAGGGATATTCTATAATCAAATTTAGCTAATGTAGAAATGAACATTCAATGTACCGACGAACTTGAATCGTGATCCGGCAGCCACGTAATCCACGACAGCAGGTATTCTTCCCAACCGCTTGAAACCGTTTAAAAATTGAGCGGCACGGGTACTTGTCTGTTGGATATTTTAGTTGTATATTTCAATTTTGATAAAACTTGGACTGACTTCTGAGATATTGAGGGGTTGTTTGGGAGGCGGGTTTTCTTTGCCGGAATGAATCCCTCGCGTATCTGCGACTGCTCTAACCATGTACCAAATGATTTCAATATGGGTGATCGAAGGAAAAATGAAATCAACACTAACGCCTGCTCTGCGGCCATCAGTTTGTCGTAATCTGAAGACCTATCCTCATCGTCACGCTTATGACGCACGACACTCGCCAACCCCTTCTCAATGAGTTGTTCTGCGATATTCCTACAATTGAAATATTCAGTTCGTTGAGATGGTGGAATGTCGACGGAAATCCTACAAGTTCTGGCCTCCATAACGAATAGTGGCACATTCGCGTTCTTCAAATTCACCTTCACGTGGGCGAACAAAGTCGATATGAACCTTGACGTGTTTACCAATAAGTTTTTTTCGTAGGAATTCTCGGGCTTCTTGGGCATAGTAGGTTTGACGAGGATCCGAAAGTCTGGGATGATGCATCAGAATGGGATAAGAGAAGGGAAAACTTGACTTACTTGGGCCCCCGAGTGGAACTTAACTGTAAGCGCCGCTCATTGCCTGTGTCCTTTTCAACAACCGAAACTTGATCTCCGCTCCAAACACGGACGATGTTAGCATCGTAGGACCGAGCATGTCCGTCGGAAACAGCAGTATTTGCCTTTGCAGTCGAGGGCAGAGTAAGCGAATTAGCATACAGGCAGAGTTTTTTTTCCTTGGCGACTTTTTCTGCCGCTCGCAGTCGTTCCATGCCGCCGCTACTTGACAGCATACCTGCATGCCAGTCAACGACGCGAGCTAAACCTACAGCAACGAGATGCTCGGCCACATTTCCAGCCGGATGTATGACTAATGAAAACGGTAACACGTTTAGCGACCTGCTGCATGCTCGGGTGCTGACGACTTTACCTGTTCCAATAAATATACTAGCAGGGGGTGGAGGTGCTGCAGCATTGACAGCATTTTGAAACGGAATTGCCGTTGAATTCGGTAAAGATAATATTTGTACCCGGACGGGGCGTTGAAGTAGACGGGATTCTGTGAAGAATTTTGCCTTGCGGAAGAAAATAAAATGCCAAAATGAAATTAAAGGCCACATGGACTCACCTCTTCTCCGCAGGGTTCCGAAAGTTCGCCCTGTTTTGTGGATGCACGAGCACTTCTGACGCCTGCAAGTGCAATGTTCACCATTTGGTGTTCTCCATCGGGCATGAGCAGGCGTACGCGCAAAGTTGTGCCGTCCCGAACCTGTTCAACGATGGCTAAATTGCAATATCGAGATATAATCTTAACAACTCAAGTGAAGGAGACGCGCTCTTACCATCGATAGATTTCCCTTTCCATTCAGTGACAAATGCATGGGAGTCAACGGGCATCATGTAGTGGACTGCGCGCGCCTTCGAAGAGGCTAAGTATCAGAAAAAAAGAGCTGATGCAACCAACCTGCTGGCCATGAGGATTCCATATCCCTTTTCCCGCTGCCTTGGCTTCATTTTCAATTTCCTTCTTTTTGTTATCTTCGTCAGTAGGCTCTCGCTTAATCTCTTTCAATTTCGCCCAGCCACTCTTCAGTAATTCCGAGGTCAGATCTACTCCCGCGACTTCAGCATGACCGAGATCACGAGGGATATCATCATTGGAAGGTAGGGAATGAATCGACGTAAAAGATATTTCCTTGCCGACTGTGAGTGTGCGAAGAAATTCGCGAGATTCAAAAGCCCAAGGCTGTCGTTCATGAACATTTATTAGTGACCACTGACCTCAATTCATTGAAGGATGATGGGCACACCTCGTCCTCTCTCGTCGATGTACCAAGACGAGGGGCTGCCAAGTCAGCAAGATGAAACACACTGGAATTTGTTTATTGAATAAATGTTGAGGATGTAACATTTAAGCATCCCACGCACCGTTCCTTGGGAGGTTGACCTTGTGGATTTGGACGACCGCGTAAAATGAGAGAGTCACCAGATATCACAGCTTCATAGAAACTATTAGATTTTGTTATAATTTTTGGGGATGCCAATAAGTACATTTGACGATCTACCGAAAGAGATATTGTTAATCAATTGTATTTTGACATTGATGTTATGTGCTTACAGCTTTCATAGACATTTTGGGAATGAGATAGAAGGACGATTGGTGTTAGATTGCAAAGGTAAATCTAGAACAGCTCGAAGAGTTGTCAGACAAGCACACTGTTTAAATTTAAATAAGCTGCCAGCGACAAACTTCAAAAAAAATTAAATTGGCCAAAGGTGTCGTGACCACAGATTCGTGATCACGCGACTTTATTGTCACATCTATGTATAATGTAAGGTTCTGTTCAACAGCGTGCTTGTGGCAGCATACTCTATTTGAGAAACGTTATACTATACTAGTAGTACTGGTCAATTGTCCACAGGTCTGTATGGCTTAACTGCGAAAGAGAGATTATGTCTACTCTGAGGGCCACCCAGGAGTTCTTCCAAATCATCTAGGCTCCCACTTCAAAAGAGGACCTTGCCTCTTTTCCTAGTGTTTCCCCCAGAACCATGCCCGCAAGGCTCACTATGTTGCGTCTGGAGACACAGTGGATGTTGACCTTCTATGAGCAGATGACCGCAGAAAGCGATCTACCCGCGGCATGCAAGGATCAGCAGCTATTGAGTACCGTGGGTCGATTAAAAACTTCCAGGAACCAGCTTCAAAAATTTGAGGCTCGCAGAGACCCAACGCGTCAATCCACCTTTAGTTTCTCCAGCAGGTGAAGTGATTTGTGACCACTCCTTCGGATGCTCAACGTCTTCAAGAAGCCAAGGATGCGCCTATCTCAAGTTATGGCTGAAGAACAATGTTAAGATCTTTAGCGCTTACCTTGATCTCGGGCAAGGTGATCCTTATTTTAGGATCTTTCTGAAGCATATACCCTAGTAGATGGATGCTATTCGAGCCCTCAGATGACGCGTTTTTGGGTTGCAGCTGCCGTACACCAGTGGGGATGCAGTCAGCGCCCATGTATTCACCAACTGGCCATTCTTGTGTACAAATTTGGTTATACAACACAAATTCGTTATGGTGGATGTTTTCATTTGCAGATGCAGGCACACTGAATGGTGTGCGTCCAAAGAGAAAGCAGTAGAAGGTGGCACCTAGAGACCATATATCTATGGCTTTGGTGATAGGGGGTCGCTTCTTGGGAATTGTGCTTGGACCGATAGTTGGATTGGAATGACTCCCGATCGAGCTTGGAGATATTGTATCATAAGACTGGGAAGGAGACGGGTCTGAAGCGCTATCAAACCAAACTACCTCTGGTGCAAGAAAAGAGGGCGTTCCTGCCCTTTTCAATAAATCAGATCCGGGAAACAGGGAAACGTCGATATCGAAATCAGAGCGAGGACTTGGTTGTTTTCCTTTCCTACGTGTCGGAGGAATGAAATGGGCTGCGCCAAAGTCTATAATCTTCACTGAACGGCGGTCTCTAGTGTACAAAATATTTGCAGGCTTGATGTCGCGATGGATAATGCCTTCGTGGTGTACTATTGAAGCAAGGGCTTGACAGTGAGTTTCAAATATCGATCAGACAAAGTAAATCACGAACAATATTCCAGGCCAAGGATTGTATCTCGCATAATACGTCGCGTTTGTTGTAGCTTAAGTAAGGGCTTATGGTCAGTGTCTGACCATTCGACAGGTCCACCTGCTAGGTACTCCATGACTAGTAAATGAGAAGAGTATAACTAACCGCTCAGTCACGAAACTCAAAGTAACGATGGTTCAAATACCCACCCATGTATATCTTTTCTGCTTGAGGGTCGTCTATGACCTCCACTAAACGGACCAGATTCATATGTCGACATTTCTTCATGATAGCAATCTCTTTCCGAATGTTGTTCATGGTGCTACTCATAACTGGCGCACCATCCTGACCTTGGTTTTGTTGGCAATTCTTCCTCAGCAGTTTGATTTTATCGCGAGGATTAGTTCGCCTGATAGCTTTGACCGCCTGAGAAGCATTATTGAGTTAAGAGTCAAGACAAAGTCTAGCAGAAAGAATAAGAAGCAGACCAATTCATATCCACTAGCTTCAACCTCACAAATGTAGACGTCTCCGTGCTTCCCTCTCCCAATCTTCTCGCCGCGAATATACTGGTTGAGCTTGCGACGATGGTTTGAAAAATCATCCAGGACCACCGTCGTTCTTACCAGATCTTGAGGGTGAAACATAAGGATGGGGTCTTCCTCATCGTAGGACTGCATTGTCGACGGAAGATGGAAAGCTGTGATTCGTGGTCGAGTTGTGGAATATTAGTTAATTAAATCGAGTATGGTCATGAAAGAAGTTGGCACTGGCTTCCCGACGTTGCCGGCATACGTCTGAACTTTGCACACTTATGTTAGAATATATATACAGTTACGTTTCGACAATTATTTAGTGGTCTAGTTTGTACGTTCTATCTGTGCACGCCAGCGAAGACAGAATGGACGTAGACTCTCGATTGATGCTAAGGGACTCTGAACGCGAAAAGGCTTGCATGCCGATTCTCGAACGTGAATACAACTGATTAGTCGAGCAGCTATCCCAAGCCGTTATCCCAAGCTGTATGTAGCGGTATGTGCGATCAGGTCAAGGGGAAGCCTATTTAAGGATCATCGGCGCTATTGTCTTTGTCGGCAATGGACAACATAGGGGATAGTCTGTCGGGGCAGAAGATGCACTGACTCAGACCAATTTCATCCGACATATCGTATCTTAATGGCTCCTGCACGGTTTCGAGCTTCAAGCGCTTTCTCTTTTGTCAGCATCAACCATTTAAAATGTGATGGGGCAATGCACACCTTTCAGCTCTTCTGCTTCTTCTCGTTGCTCATAGTCAAGCACCAGGCGTTTCAAATGTTGTTGCTCCACTTTGTCCTGCATCTGGGCAGAGCGAGTGTGAACAGCCAAGGCAGACGCCGAAGGAACAGCAATTTGGCGAGTCTGAAGAAGGAATTTTAAACCTTGAACAGAATAATATAAATATGCTTACATGCTGCTTATTGCCACGCTTGGTGATCACAGTAAAATTCATTGTGCCATATCCATTGACTGACTGTGCTTCAGAATCGTCATCCTTCTCATCCACTCTCTTCTTACGAATAGTTGGAGGAAGAACGGCAGATTCCCAGAGAGCAAGAGCAGTCTTTTTGTCAACCTTTCGAGATTCGGCCGAGGTATCTGTAACCATCTTTGCCAGCTCCTTAGCAAACTCAGCCTCAGCTTCCTCAGAAGGACCAAGATGCTCTTGGAGGCTATTACTGCCAGATAGTATAACATCTTGGTCAGGAGAAGGGGGACGGTCTTCAATCTGAGATATATTTGGAGTTAGTGACCAATGCTAATCACTCAGAGCGTGACGTACCGGCGAGTCAGATTCACCGAGTTCTTCTGCGTCCTCTTCAACTCGTTTCTGCTCACTCCTCCTTTCGTCTTCATCCTCGCTGTCATCGCCGCTATCGTCTGCTATTCACATGATTTGAACTGACAATAGAAAAGAGACAAAGATTCGATCAAAATACCTGTGGCCTGATATGCTGAATTGAACATCTCGTCAACTGCGATGGCGGCTTGTTCGAGGGTCTTCGCCATCTCAATTTTAGGTCTTACAGCCTGTTTAAAACATTTAGTTGGTATCCTAATCTAAAGACTAAATACTGACCTCAAGAGAATCAGAGAGCATAAAGTCAACATCCATAGGGAGGGGGTCTTTGCAGTGAATGTAATACTAAATCATTAACTATGAGGTTGATTGCATTCTGCAGCTCAACGGCTAGAACTCCTACCTGAAAGAATATCAAGAAATTGTCGAGCTTTTTCTTTTGGGTCCCACGATCGAAACACATTCCACAGGTGTCAAGTAAAACACACACAAGGCGTACGCGGAAAAAGTCATCAGGCATATCTAGCGGCACCGCTTGATTTGGTAGGGGCCTAGAGTCAACTGTACCAAAATCAGCATCCTATTGAATGGATAGCATGGGAGAATCGTACCATGCCCAAAGGTCACAAGGGACCACAGAGTATCAAATATAATTCCAGAACTCAATAGTCGATAGATGTATAGTTCTCCAAGGTACTTGATTGTTGCCACCCTTCTTTGGTTCGTGCTGTAAAGGTTTTGTTCGAGACCTCTTCGGACATCCTCTAAGATTTGGTCGACAACTGCAATGGCAAAGGCGGGCCGGTAACGTTGCAAGTCGTACGTCAACATAGCCAAAAGGCTGATATTGCTGTATTTGATTTTCCAAGGTTTTGTGAACACTTTATGAAGGGTGCTCTGTACCTCGTCCCTGTCCCAATCCAATTTGCGGACGAGTTTGAGAACCTTGTCAATTGATTTCTTGGCCAAGACATCATAAATTAGATGTCTAATAAATAACTCCGTCGGTGTGCGAATCTTTTCTTGTCTGGGGGCACGCTCAGGAGGGTTACACTGAAGCGGGGTCAATGGCAGTAGTCAAAGAGAATGCTTACTTACTTGATAGTAAGCATTCTCCAACAACAACACTTGACGCTGATCGAAATGTTGCATGCTTTGCTTGCGCCGCATAAGTTCCAGCTGAAAAGTATAGTGTTGGAGCAAGAGAGCTTCATAACAAGTAAAATACTTGCCATTGTTCCAAATCGTTCTGCTGTTTCTTCACTTCTGAGCAAAAATCTGCCACAACCTTCCAAAAGCAGTGCGATGTTCTCGACGTTTGTTCCAGAAAAGTCATCCAAACAAACTTTGAACATGTGTAGAATGATGTGCGGAGGAACTACTCTGAATTTGGTGAGATTTGAGAGGAAAATAATGTTCTAGCATAGAGATAAGCTCTTGAATGTCGTCGTGAAATCTCTGTGACATGCCTTCAATCTGACCTCCGCCAATTCCTTGACGACATTTTTTTTCCGCTGCAGGTAGCGAAAATCTTCGTCCAACTGACCAAGAAGCAAGTTTAGTAAACTAGAAGGACCAAAGAAGAGAGCGGTATATTTACAAGCGAGACAACCTCTGTCCCAATATCCGGCATGTATTTATTGAGTGTCGCAATAAATCTTGAATAGTGAGGTAGAAGGTCCGTTCTGTTCTTAGGCACCTGTGACATAAACTTAATGACCAGGTCAGCATTGTATCTACCCACTCTCGTATTCTTGGACCTACACGAATGAGTCTCTTGCGTGCAGCTTTAGAATTCAAGAACGCGAAATCAATGGAAGCTTGGTCTATAAGAGCGCGATTGGTTGCATCAGGAAGTCGGACTAGAAGCGCGGTCAATAACTGTGAAGGCCCTTGAGGTGCCATGTGAGGGGAGAGTGGAGGTGTAAACGCTTTCGGTGTGCCCGGGGTTGGCGTTGGCACGCTAGGCAAACATCAATAAAATAATAAATAGGTGACAGGAACGATACTAACTCATCGTCCTCTTGGTCTTCGAGTTTTTGTTTGACAGTACTATCCTCGGCTTTTCCTCCTAGTCTCTCAAGCTCTTCTTCAAGTTTTCTAACTTCTTCCCTTTCCCGTTCTAAACGCTCTTGTTCGAGTTCTTTGGCGTCATCCTCTCCCGCCTCATATGTTCCCTCTACGCCGAGAACACTGGCCGGAACAAAATCTTTCAAGTCCTGGACGTCCTCAAAGAAACGCCTTTCCTCTTCATCCTCCCATTTACCACCACCAGCCACAATCTCATCGTCTCCCCCCAACAGTTGGTTGGAGTTCGAGCCGATGAGGATGGAATCTGATTTCTGCGATGTAGTAGGAAGCGAAGGAAGGGGGAGATAAAGTAATTCCGACAACCTAAGATCACAGCTGAATTGCACAAGCCTACTGTATATTGAAACATACTCACGATTGACAGCTTGCTAACAGTTTTTCGTAGCCCTTGGTCATCTTCTCGTATGCTTGCTGACGATCCTCAAATATTTCACCGGAGCGTATGTACGCTTCGTGGTTTTTCTTGTCTTGTTCTTGGAGCCGCTGAATGTGGAGGAAATTAGGTACTCGTCCTCGAAAGTTGGCATATCTCCCACTTTATGTTCGATGACTAACTTCTTGCATACGTTATCAAAATAACCTTCACACATGCGCTTGAAGCGGTCACGAATATCTTGCTCCACTAACTCTTCTTCTTCCCGGACCAACTGAGGAAAATGTGCAATTTCATTCTCTCGTTGAGACTGAGCACTTGACAAGCTGCCCGGCTCTGCATTAGTTGGTATCTGTGAAGTTGGAGAAGGAGTCGCTAGTCCAAGGAATGGTCGTGAATAAGCCTTTAAAAATGTTGTTAACAACGGCAAAGAAGATAAACTTGGATCGTTGGACAACTAATTCAAATATTGAGTAATTTAGGCATAATTACTGTAGAGTCTGAACTCACCAATTCCTTTATCGCTTTCATCATCCACTCAGCACCACTTTTACCAGAACCATCTTTGATGATTCCAACCAACGCTAGTTCCGAGCACACACGGATTATGGGACGCTGGCGTGTGACGCGGGCCGAATCCTCCTTCTCCCGCTGTTCAGGAGCTAAAGCCGCTAACGAAGCTCGGGATGGGGCGCTAAGAGACGAAGACAAATTCGCCACCAGCGTGACAGTGAAGGCATTCGGAAAACGGCAGTGCAAAGCTGAAATAATCTGAGGTTCTTTATTAAGCCGAATGAAGATGGATCGTGGAAATCTGTAAGCACCTCGACCGCGCTCCAGACATCCTTTTCTGTCTTACACCTGGCAAGGCCTTCGACGACAGCCCCTGCCACTTCGTCAATATACTTTTCGAGAGAAAGTGATTCAATATCTTTTAATATTTGCTCTCGATTGTCACTAGCCATTGATTGACGTATACGCTTTATTAGTGTCGTATGACGCTTGAGAGAAGAATCGAGCTTGGCAGATTCTTTCAAGAAGAAAATTAAGAACGTGAAATTAAGATGCAAGTCATGACTAACCTTGCAGACTCGGAACTGGCGCCAAGTTCAGTTGTCTGAGCTTTACACGCTTAGCATGACGAGCCCTGTCATCATCTAACCTGGGAGCTCCATTGGCACCTAAATCCATTTTAATTCTCCCTGTATAGAGGATGTAAGTAGAGAAGCTACAAGTAGTTGATCACAAAGCCGTTCGGGTCATATTACATAATTATCGGGCATTATTTAACTTGAAGTGACTCCTTCGCCTGATCCACTACTCAGATGGACGACTCTGATGACTATGTCTTCGATGACATTATTCTGGACGAACAAACCTTGGCCACTCTCGACCAGCAGGAACGCAAGTTCTTAGGCGAAAGCAGTCTTGCCGCTCCAACTTCAGCAAGTGGACCCGTAAATAAAAGGTTT
>Ga0193742_1000804_pt1 | contig 19996 bp, 41 predicted proteins | sample L2c1metaG_FD_165511 | JGI IMG/M metagenome (GOLD analysis project Ga0193742, IMG submission 165511) | Soil microbial communities from a riparian zone of the East river system, Colorado, United States - L2c1 | ecosystem: Environmental > Terrestrial > Soil > Riparian zone | place: USA: East River... | reverse complement strand
CGCAGAGGTAAGCGCGGACGCGCCTACTCCTACGGTAGTTGCAGAAACTGAGACTCCTGCTACTGATCCTGCTACGGCAGAGACGGACACAGAGCCTACTCCGAACACTAAGCCAATCGAGACTGTAGCTGAAGCGCCTGCCGATGCTGTGAGCGTTACTGAGTTCGCGGCTTACATTACACAGGTACTTATGAAGGCCAAGTTTGCTGCTGGCGAGGACATGGACGGAACTGAGTTCACCGTCCCGCAAGCGGTTTACCAGACCGTCAAGGCTTCTAAGGACCCAATCCCTCACGTTCTCGTGAAGGCTGAAGGCGACGCAGAGGCTCGGGTATACATTCTCAAGACTGACGCTGAGCCATGGTGGATGGCACGCCGTGAGCGTATTTCCACACGTGGCGCTGGTGCTACTCGCGCTAGCAACCGTACCGCAGAGGAGAACCTTACACTACTTGCTGGTGCGGTAACCAAGTCGCTTTACGCGCTTGCACGTCAGGCTATGTGGAACGACCGGGTTGAGCAGACTGCAAAGCTAGTAGACAAGTACAAGGGTTTCCTTAAGGAGCAGGAAGTTGCCGAGGAGACTGTTACGCTTGCATTGCAGGAAGCTACCGACGTGTTCAACGCAGAGCAGAAGGCTAAGGCAGACGAAAAGGCTCTAAAGGCTAAGAAGTCTGGTAAGGTCGAGCCCGAAGACAACGAATAACCAACAGTGTCAAAGTTAAGTCTGACGAAACAGACTCAAATCAAAATCGCGGGGTATGGGAGGGTAACCTCCCATATTCCACTTGTGCCGAGCCTAGTACAGGTAAGGCCGAACCGATGCGTTTGGTACGTTCTAGGCAGCGCACCTAGATATGAGCCTATCTGATACTACAACCTAAGAGCCCGATAGATGTAGGCTGATCACCTTAAGGGCAAGGTTGTACCATTGAGGCAGTCTCGTACATTGTGGTTCGAATCCACACATCGGTACTTAGCTAGGATCGAACACGGGAGCTATCCTACGGGACGCAAATTCGAGTGTGCAGCTTGGCATCTGTGCTAAAAAGACGCCACATATAATGATAATAAAGGGACTGTCAATAGCAATGAAAATAGCAGAGTTATTGTGGAGCCAACAGTGAGATACCACTCTTAGTAGGTGGGAGGCTGGGAAGCAATGACTCTAAGCATTACTATTTAATTGCTGGGTGTTGGTGGCAGAACGTCAGGTAGTGGGTGATCCTGACTAAAGAGATCCACAGGAATAGTGTAAAAGCTAGACCATGTGGGTCTTTTTCGTTGACCATGCGTGTCAATTCTCTGACAGGATAAAACAAAATGGCAATAGAATACAGATACTTCGTCGTCCGTATGGAGGTAGAAGTAGATGATGATGGACTGCTCGACGGAGAGTATACCCGTATCGACCGTGCGGAGGACCAACTAACAGACATGGTTGGATATAAGCACGCTCGCAAGGCTAACGCAAATGCAACCGTGAAAGATGTATTTTCAAAGTGAGTAAAACAGGAGATAAGGTATTTGATAGGCTATTTTGGACAGGCATCATTTGTTGTGGTCTGTCCATCATTGGTTCAATAGTCGCATTTGTACACAGTTTCCTAGAGGTAAGCGGTACACTGTCGTACCTATGACAGTAATAGGACAAAGGCCGAGGAGTAGAGCATGACCATCAATCCGCAATCGAGCATGGCACCTCACAACTCTATCGTGGATATCAAACATTTCTTTGATAAGTCCGATCGACCGACATCTTTGGAGGAGTTCAAAGTATTCTGGGACTCCTTGAGCGAGGAAGAAAAGATTTTCTACAAATCATCTTCTTTGGCCTATATCGAAGTCTGAAGCTCATTGACCTGTAGAAAGGACGACAATGGCTAAGCTCATCTGCAAGTCGCATAAGACTCGGGTTATGGTCCTTCCCACGCGCACTATTCATCGGAAGGATGGCGAACTCTGTTCCAGCACGTTCGTCGAGATCAACGGTCGGGTCATTCGGGCAAGAGATATCCAGAACGATAAGGATATGTACGATTTGAGGAATCCCCATCTAGAATGGGATGGGGAAGACATGGTTGAATTCCCAACTATCCATCCAAAACTAAGTGAGGGATAGGACAAAGGTAATAGTCCTCAAGAATTGAAGATAACACAGAAAGTCGGGAAGGAATAATATGGGTCAGTTTACTTTAGTCATTCTATGGCGGAATGGCCAGAGTGGGATGGAGAAAGGTCTATCCTGGCAGAATGCCATAGATTGGATGGCGGGTATTCGTGAGACAGCTAATCAGGACCTAGTACAACAGGTTTTAATCATGCCAGATGACGAAGACCCTATGCGAATTACCAAAAAGCAATGGGAACACGAAAAGGGATGCAACATGTTCCATGAGGCATACCAGCCATGTGTTACCTCAATAGATGAAGTAGCAAGAGCAGCATGAATTGGATAGCTGCAATAGCATTATCACTATTCATTGGCGGCGGAGTTAGTCTCGCCGTGTGGATGGCAGTAAAGAGTTATATTAATGACTAGTTGGTGTTTGATCATACCTGTCTCGGCGCGCATTGGGAGACAGGTTTGGTCATGTATCAATTACTAAATGGAGGTTATAATGCAGGAAGATGCACACCTGGAAGCACAGTACGAATCTCAATTCGACATCAATCCCTATGAGGATGATGAAGATGACGATTACTTCGATGATGGCGAAGATGATGACGAAGACTTCGAGGATGATGAAGACGACGAAGATGACGAAGATGACGAACCAATTCATCTGATACCGGCCGTGAAAGACGGTGCTATTTGGTTCGTTCCTAAAGATGAAGCTGACGAAGATTACAAATGGGCATCTGAGCAATTCCTAAAGCGTGCTGAAATGGATAAAAATGCTTAACGTTAAAATTTACCACAACGTAACTGAGTCACGAGTGTTCGGTACTTCATACGAAGATAAGGATGTACTACAGGAAGTGTTTGAGTTTGAGGTTACGGAATACATTATGGTGTTCCTGCCGCAAGACTTCATGCAATCGATATTCAAGGAATTCAACATTGGTACTGGGCCACTCGCCTTAATGTACCAAGCAATGCGACTACGATCGCTGAGTGTGGGGGATGTCGTCAAGCTTGATAAGGATGGCGTCATTCTCTGGTACATGTGCGAGCCCACAGGCTGGAATTTTTACAGCCATCTTAAACCTAATATTGTCCTCTTCTAATTGCATTGCATCATGTCAGTCTCGTACTGACTTGGTGTTGTACAATTAGCGAATGGAGAACAAATGGAACACGAACCAATAATAGGGCAACAAGTCAATGTCAATGACAACTTTCTCAATGAGGATATTATCCTTGACTGCGATAACCTGCCATGGCAGTATTACGATGGTCGTTGGTCATCTTCATATTCAGCACGTATGCATGAATTTGTAGCTAATGAATTTGGTGACCCAATAGATGTGATACGTATTGATGGCCTTACTACCAGACAATTAATGGTGACTAAGATTGGTTACGGACCGTTCAAACTAATCTGGCGAGCACCATGAAGACATACGTCTTGTATGAGATTACAAATTACGACGAATTGTACATGCTGTCTGTCTCCAGAGACTTGGAGAGATTGAAAGCAACAATAACAAACTCATACAAGTATGCAAACTTTGTGTCGATAGAAGAAATATACAATACAGCACGTAGTAAAATAGTAGCAACAGCACAACCATTCGATCAAATAGCACACGTAGGCCATAGACTTGTCATTGAAGAAGTCACGGAGTTAGAATGAAGGACATTACTATCATGAGGATTAGCGAGGATCTAGTAATACAGTTAGTGGAATCCGATCCACCTAAGTTGGTCCTTGTTAAGGACTCAACTGGTGATGAGATTGCTCTAACACCAGTAGAAGTTACTCGACTCAGAACGGCAATTAGTTATTTCGAACCATTCTTGCATGAGACTAAGCCTATGGCTGAACTTAAGAAAAGCGAGAAGTGTCCAGCTTGTGGTGCTGACTATGATAGTCTTGACACCAGATGTTTCGCTCCTGACCTAACTAAGAAATCTATTGGTTGGGCAGATAGGTATTGTGGAATGCTGCATCTCAACATTAACGCAGACGGCAGTGTTGTAGATAAGTAGTACTGCTTTCATGCTACCTGTGGGGTCACCACAGGTAGGGTGATGGCACTACTAGAAATGGAAATATAAGTGAGTGTTTTCGCAGGCAAGCATTACAAGGGTGTTATGAAGGATCGACGTCGAGCTAAGCGTTTGCAAGCATATGCTAGGCAGATGAAGGTCTGGAATGATGGTACTGGAATGATCTGGCGCAACATTAAGGCTGGAAAGTTCAAAGGTACACAGGAATTCAAGCGAGTACTAAACCCACTAGCAATGCTCAAAGTAGATGAACGTGAAGGAGTAAATGTAAATGACTGGAGAGACAAAGCCAACGCATGAGATTGTCATTCGTCGGACAATTACGCTCACTCAAGTAGTTGAATTTGAACCATTTGGTAATTATGGGGACAAAATTTCCACTCCGGAAGAAGCTGCTGAGTATGAGCGTAATCTATCGGAGGAGGATAAGGTCATGTACTTCATCGAAGCACTTGGATATGTCGATCATAGTGATATTGACTTCGGTGAGACTGTTACAGTACAGGAAATTCGAGAGAACTAGTTGCTTGTTTTGCATGGTGGTGTAGACATAAAGGTCGCACCACTGTGTTATTCAATCAAATAGGACAGTAAGAGAATGGAGATACAATTGGGCTTCATTCCCGATGATTGGCATACAGCAGCATATGAACACACGGTGAGTACGGTGAATATTACCTTTCGCACCAAGCGTAAGATGTGGTTATGTACATGTGGTATGTCATCTCTGATAAGTGAACAGCATTTGTTTGACCTGCACTACAACGCTGAAATGGAGTACATAGTATGGATGAGTACAACTCAGTACAAAAACTTAATGAAATCCGGGAGATCGTAGTAACAATCAGACGCAATATAGATCATCCTGGTAATGGAACTTATTTCACCTTGGGTGGTTATGCCAATGACTCCTGGAGATTGGTGGAGCTAGTTGATGAACTAGATAATTACCTTAGTAAGGGTTGGAACTTTCCAACGCAGTGGACTTCTGATTTGGAAACTGAAAAAGATGATCGTCGTGCAGAAGTTGCAATGGAAATTGGTCATCATCATCGTATGGCTGCACTGAGAGATGGCCTTTCGGGAGGACCTTTCATTAGCCGAGAAGCTAGAGACGAAGTGAAGTTACCACTTGGTGTTATGCCTGGTACTTACTTTCCATATGGTTTTAGGAAGAATGGCAAATGAAACTGCATGCTATTTACAATGTTAATGGATCTACTAGCCGTTTACATGCCAAAGGACCACAAATCATGGTTCAGACGCGAAAAAGCAGTACGGTAATTCAGATCTTTAACAATAAAGGTAAGCGAATTAAAAGGTACCACCTAAACGAGGTTTATTATGTGGAGGTGGTTGATTAATGGCTCTAGTTAAGTTTACTGGAGGACCACTCAATGGTCAGAAGCTACGTATGGACATCTATACCCATGTTGTTCCAGTAATGCACATGGGTTTCAATGAAGAAACTAAAGAGTACAATGCTTACTACAAGAATGTTAATCAGCCATTGGTTGGTTCTGACATGACCAATCAATTTGCCACACACTATGTGTACCACGAACATGGTCACATGAAGGCTGCTGTAGATAAGCATGGTAACTACGTTCCATGAAAGGAGGCATTATGTCAAAGTACACGTACCCATGGAAGAGTCTAATCGTATCTGCTATCGTAGGTATGATCATGGGCGTTCTTAGTTTGATCATTGTAGTAGATCTACTTACCTGATAGAGTTTGATCATACCTGACTCGGCGCTCGGGGGTCGATTCAGGTTTGGTCATGCACCATCAGGGTTTTCTAAAATTGGAGAGATATGGATCTTGTAATTACTGAAGAGGATAAGCCGGAGATTGAGCGTGTTCTTGCCATTATGGATGAACTAGTTCGTAAGGTTGGTCCTGATTACGTGTATGAAAAGTTCATTAAGTTGGATCAGAAAAGTCAAATTGCATCCTGCTGGTACCTGGACAATGATGGCAAATGCAGTTGCATTATTGGACATGTACTAAAGGAACTAGGTTGGTCCATGGAAGACATTGCCATGGTAGAAGGGTCTACCCCATCATCTGGACTTAGCAGTCACGGTATGCATCCTAAAGCTAGTCTTTTCTGGAAGAGACTACGACCAAACACTCTGCGTATTCTCGGCATTGTACAATCTGGACAAGATAGTTACCGACCATACACATGGAAGGGGGCAGTGGAAAGCGGTCGTAGATGGTATGAAGACCACCTAGTAAAAGCATAAACACCAACTGTGGTGATCTGAGTAGACATTGACATGCATAAGATCGTTGATGTCTCCTCGGGTCACCTCGGCGACCGCGCTCGATCGCTTCAGAGCAGCGCGCTAGCCTGCTGAGAGCCACGCTGAGAGGCCAAAAGAATAAAGCGAATGGGATGGTTGACCCATTGCCAGTTAAATCGATTCATGCTATAGTTAACACAGTCTTGGTTGTATTGTATGATGTCCGGACAAACCGGACATTGTACTGTATTACCAATGTGAAGGAATGTAGTTGTGAAGCGAATACTATTAACACAAGGAATGGAAGCCTTAGTAGATGATGAAGATTATGAGCTTGTTTCACAATATAAGTGGAAGATAAAGAAAGCTCCTAATACTTTCTATGCTATGCGTAGTGTTACCAGATCTCCTGAGTGTAGTGTAAGATATACCACTCAATCAATGCATTCCTTCATAACTGGTTATAGTCTTTGTGATCACATAGATCATAATGGGTTAAATAATCAACGAGAAAACTTAAGAGAAGCAACACACTCACAAAATCTGGCGAACCAACCTAAGCGTGGAGTTTATACATCCAACTATAAAGGTGTTTGCTGGAGTACGAATCAACAAAAATGGAAAGCCACAATAAGCTTTAATAGTAAGACAAAGCATCTTGGATTATTTGATAACGAAGAAGATGCAGCTAGAGCTTATAATAGATGGGCAATATTAATACATGGAGAATTTGCCGCAATAAACGATGTAGAATCAAAAGATTCTTATGGAGGTTAGTAGTATGAGTCATGAATATAGGGATGCTAACGGAGATCTCGTCATGTTCCAAGCACAGATTAAAAAGGACTTACCATCTAGTGAACCTTGCGAAGTATGTGAGGTAACACTATTAGAACATGATTGGATTGTACTTGATATTAATGGTATGGTCATAAAGTGTTCTAAGCAAGAAGGTGCAAGAGTGCCTAAGCGTCCAGTACCAAACGAAGATCTTAGGTTTGACTTCTATGAGGCTTACAATTCTCTTGGTGGCGTCGACAAGCAAGTAAGTCGGTATTTGCTAGAGGGTGCGCTAGAACGTTACATAGCAAATGGAACACTATTCCTTGGAGTTTGGGAACTACGAGTAGGCGAGAAATCCAACGGTGTTACACCCATTGATGCCAGACTTTCTCCTAAGTTTGACATTGAAGGTCATGACAACCTTTGGCATACCTGGAACTACTCTTTCACTCCAAAGGACTGGCAGACCAGGAGCGAAGAAGTATATAAGTTCATGGTGTATTAATGGAGATACTTCTACGCACGTTAGAGATCTTGGCACTTATTGTAGGTACTGTCTTATGGGTCAATTTTGGTTGTTGGGCTCTAATAAAAGTAATTAAACCAGAAAGTTATTACCCGTGGAATTGGCGAATCCTATTTGGACCTTGGCCATACTTCCACTGGTTAAGAAATGATTAAATGGTTCGCGTCCTTCCTGTGGTGGTTCACCACAGGGTGGGCGCAATTCATTTAATTCTACAGAATGGATTGAAAATGGAAGTTGAACAGAAAACAATGTCTTTCTTCTGTGTCGGATGTGAAAATGTATTTGTTATACCATCCAGGCGCGGACGACCCCCATCGAAATGTGAATCTTGTCTTGCTAAAGAGAATCCAGTTGTTCAGACTGAAGTATCTGAAGATAAGATTGTAGTTTCAGGTAAGGTACACCCGTCAATGGGTGGAGTCAAGATGATGAATCTTTTCTGTCACGCTTGCAATGAGGTTTTTGCCTTCCCTGCTAGACGTGGACGCCCACCAAAGTATTGCTCTAATTGTATTGAGAGTGGTGCGGCTGAGACTAGTGAAGAACAACGTCAAAAGACTGCAATAATCAAGGCTAATCTACGCTGTGATAACCTGGAAATGCTTCTGAAGTCGCGTGGTACACACATCCGTCAAAACCCTCAGTACTGGGAATGATTATCGATGATTTGAGTGGTCTTGCCGAAAAGTTTTTCAATATTTTTGCAGCCCACCGTAAGGTATTTGGTCATAACATTTGTGTTTGTGGCGCAGTTGAATACAAAGAACACTTCGAGTCAATGTTGCGTGATGCAACTATCGGACATATAATTGAGGAGAATAGTGAACAAGCACAAGACGACCATGCACAAGAAGACCAAGAGAGTATATAATGGTGTATCCAAGCCCAGCATTAAGTCTTTTACCATGACTAGGGCTAGCTTCTACACTCATTTCTTGGACAAGAGGGTAGGAAGCCCAACCTTTGGGCAGCGTGTTGAAATTGTGTAGTCGGGAAGATATACTATTGGCACACACTATAATGTATCTGATGTTAGTTGGAGCAGCAGCCATAGGTTTATGGTGTTTCTACATGCTATATAAAACTAGGAAGAAAAAGTAACCATTATGGAGTATCTAATATTCTTTGGTGGTGTGGCAGTAGGTATCCTACTTGCTATATTAATACAAGAGTTACAAAAGTAGTTAGCATTGCATCATGTTGGTCTAGTACCAACTTGGTGTTGTACTAACTAAAATGGAGGAAAAATGTCGGACAATAAATGGCATGAGATTATCTCAAAACTACTAGCCAAAGCTGAAGATTATGCTACCACTAATGACGAACGTGAAACCATCCAGGAAAAAGTTCTATACTTGATGGCTAAGTTCAGCATTGATCAGGCAGTTTTTGATGCTGGGCAAAAGAAGGAATACAAGGTAATTTCAGTACGTTATCGAATTGTTGCACCATATGTTAATCAGAAAGCATTGCTACTGAATGGCATTGCTACAGCTTTTGGTAGTCAATTACTGGAATTGAATAAGGGTTTGTATGTCATGTATGGTCATGAAGATGACCAAGAGAAAGTATTCATGCTGTACAATTCATTGCTCATTCAAATGTATTCAGCAATGGCTACTGCATGGGATAGTAAGCCTCACTACGAACATGGTAAAACGTTCAATACCTCATTCGTAAATGGTTATGTGCGAGCAGTAATCAATCGAGTTAAAGCTGCATACATTAAAGCACAGGCTGATGTCCAGGAAACCACCACAGGGACAGATCTGGTGCTGCGTAATCGTGTAGTAGCAGTGCAAGAGATGTTCAGTCGGGATTACCCCAATACACATATTGTCAAAACGAGTTCTACTAGTAGAAGTGCCACAGGTGGTGCTGCTGGTAGAACTGCTGGTCAGAATGCCGACATTGGCCAGACTACAATTGGTGGAAGGAAGATGATTGGCGGATGAGTTGGATTTTTTGGATACCAATTGCCATATGCGCATATTTTGTTGGTAGATATGTAAGCAGGAAAATCATGACTAAATTATTCAACTGGATGAAAAAGAAGATCAATGAAGTACAAGATTAAGTTTCCAGCACGTTGTACTCATCATTACCATCAGTACCGTGGTGGACATGTTCATCGCTGGCAACATTGTGCTAATGTATATGGTCACACAGGTACACATGAGTGGCCACCAAAGAAATCTGGTTGGAAAAACTAGTTGCATTGCATGATTCAGGTCTAGTACCTGAGTCGTGTTGTGTTACTAATTGAGAGGAAATTATGACACAAGAAAACGAAATTGTATTACCAGGAACAGAACGATGGAATTATCTAGTAAAACAAGCTAATGTATTGATTGATAAAACATCTAAGTATATTAGCAAGCGAAATTGGCATGTTGGTGATGCTGCATTAGAAATTCATCCCATTAATAATAAGCCTGGTCCGAGCATACACGATACATATGTAAATCTGCAAAGATTCGCAGATGAAATTAGTATAGGATTTGATTCTATTTTACAGTACAGAAATGTATCGGATAAGTGGAAATTCAATAACCGGTTATTGGAATGCACTTGGACTACGCATCTAGTTCTTACGGCTAATCAGGATCTTATTACACCAGGTCTGACTAAACGTGAAGCTGAAAGGCTAGTGGCTGAACGCAATAAGCCAAAGCCCAAAGATCCTGAACCAAAACCTGAACCGAAGCCAAATACTAAACCAGATTTTAAGCCAGATCCAGAAGATTTCAAGCCAAAACCTGACAAAGAACCATCTCTTGGTGATGACTATAATCCAAACTCTGAACCAGATTTTAGTGATGATCAGCATTTTGATAATATGAGAGCTAATCTTTCAGGTGCTGTCAATAAGCTAAATGAAGCAAAGGCAGTTTGGGGACACATTAGAAACCCAACCAAAGAAATGATTGCTTGGGTTGAATCAAGAATATTCAAAGTAAATGAAGCTTCGAATATGTTGAGAGATTCTATTCATGTTACGGAAGAATCATTAACTTCAGAAATAAGTAATCTACTAGGAAACTAATGAACATAGAAAAAGCTCGACAACTAGATGAACAAGTACTTTACAGATTGCAAGTTAGTAAGGTACGAACGCTACATGCTAAATATATGGCTAACGAACTCGAATCTTATTACGATGCCATAAAAAATTCAATCTATCGTCTAAGACGAAATGGAGTAGTAATTCCAAATCGTGGAGGATTTAATGGTCCATACTATTTGGGTTTCAGAGTAGATATCCCATTAGAATGGTTAATAGAAGACGAAGCACATAGAAAAGGTTTCAGAAACACTATCAATTACAATACAGATTTACAGAGTGTTGGTATTCATTCAATAGTCATAAAGCGTGAAGCACTACTTTCACCTATTGAACAAGAAAAGCTCAATGATATTAAAGCGCGTTGGAAGTTTACTGGTTAGTCGCATTATATCGTGTTGGTCTAGTACCAATGCGGTATTGTACAACTAAAGGAGAATAATGGAAAACGAAATATTTGCCAAACTATACATTAGGCGTGCAAAGATCAACTTCCAAAGAGAGATTGACATTCGTACTGCCACTAGACTACGTGAAATTGCATATATTCTGGGCGTACCACTTGCTCGCGTCAATGAATTGTGGTATGGTCTCAGCCAGGAGGATCTTCTTGAAATGCATAATCTGTCACTCTAAGGAAGTTAATGGGGTTATCACCCATAAGCGTACTTGTCCAGATTATCTACAAATTAACCATACTACAAAGGTTGTGATAAAATGGCAGACATGATTGAGAAGGGTCTAACCACAATCATTAAGGTGCCGATCGTTGAATGTGGTCAAGAGCATCCTCGGCGTGAGGGTAACTTCTGTATTCTACAGTATGACCATGTAGATCTGCATGAGGATGCCGATGGTAACCAATGGTTGGGCAAGGATTCATAGTTATGAATGCAGAAAAGGTTATAACAGTAATAGGGGTAGTACTTATAATAGCTTCTGCGTTCGTGATGTGTGCACCAATTATTGTAGCAATACTAGGTATATGAATCGCTTTGTTGGTTGGTGTCTAGAACACCAACCTTCATGGCAATTTATGGGAGGAACAAATTGGCATTCAATAGTAGATCCAACAAGGTCAGTGGTGAAAGTCAAAGAAACAAGTGTCGTCACTGTGAACGTACAATGGGTGACTATGCTGGTGGATACAGTAGAGGTTATAACAATGAGCTTCTATGTCATCCTAATGTCTCTAATCGACCTGATTGTTACGCTTTAGTTACACGATACAATCACCCTACTCCTTGTGATAGCAAAACTTGTTACGAAGATCATGAAGATTTAATGGACTACGTTTCTACTAGACATGTTGAAAAATTGATCAATGGGAGAAAATAATGGGTATGGACCCACATGGAATTCTAGCATATGGATACGATTTAGGTACTGGAGAGAATTGGAAATTAGTAGGAGCTGGAGAATACGGCGACTATGATTTTCCATGGTGGAATGATGATTCTCCAGGTGGTTGGGCAGAAACTGCCAAAACAGTACTGCTAGCCAAACTTGCAGGTTTTACTGAAACGTGGGATCAAGTTTATAAAACGCCACGACAGGATGGTTTTGGTAAGCGACTTGGACTAGCAGAACTAAAACTCCGAGTAGAGATTGTAGAATATGGCACTAGTGAGTACTGTGGTTATATTCTTGCCACTACAGTACTCGAATCAGATGACTATGATGCCACTCCTGTGGAGATTAGTTTTGATCATGCGGCGGCAGGTATTCTAGATGTAGCACTTGCTGCACTAGAGATCACACCAATTCAAAAAGAACCTAAATGGATTCTGGCATCATACTATGGCTAAACTAACAGATCGCCAATATGGTATGCTTCTAACGCTGGTTGAACATGAAATCAGAGCTACTATAAATCTTAATCGAGTTGGATTAGCTGATCCAACAAGAGCTAAAGAGTATATAAAAGATCTAGAAGAAATTATTAATGTAATCAATCCAGAGGAGAGTTAAATTGCATTCAAAGCAGTTTGATGGTGAAATTACCATTCACCACAATGGAGATTATTCCGGGGATGTAAAGATCAATGTACCCAAGCATCGAGTTGAGGAGTTTAACGCTCCAAACTCTGTGTATGAGATTGAGATTCCTTTTGAAGTTTTGAGGAGTCTTGTTCTTGATTACATACGTAATAGAACCATTAGCAACTTCGAGTCTATGACAGATGATGACTTGGAAGAGTGGACTACTGCTGGTTTTTCATCTGATGGTCATACTGAGAAGTTGACTCCAGGTACCAGGCAGTCTATGGGCTGGGTGAATGAGCCGCACGGATATCATTAGTTGTATTGTATCGTGTCAGTCTCGTACTGATGCGGTATTGTATTACTAATGTGTTGGATCTCTGACACTAAAAATTGGCTTCAATAAAAATTTTTGGAGGTGTAGTGAGTTATCAGGCTGAATTACCAAAAGTTTTTCCATATTGTTTTCAGATTACAAAATTACAGGCAAGAGTTTTCACTGATGCACTATTAAGTGAGAGTCGTTCGGATAGAATAACAAGTTCTAGCTTTGCAATAACTTATAGTACAACCGAGCATGATAAAGTGGACCTGTGGTTATCTCTTGTTAGTTATATTTACTTGCTTAAGGAATTTGATCTCGACGAGGATACACCTATTTGATCTTGTTCACTGGCATCTGTCGATGGATTCCCATGATCAAATGGCTCTGACCTGCGGAAACACAAAGGTTCGTTAAAGGGTTGACACTTGGCTGCCAGCGATGCTAGTCTTTGTGTAGTGAGGGCAAGCGCCGATCACTTCGGTAAGACTTGATAATCTAATAAGACCAAAATGCGCGCCCGGAAGGGTTTAGTCCATTTTACCTTTTGTGCGGCTGCGCATTTTGTGCACACTGTTGTTGTAGGCAGTGTGCTGCGCCCGGAGGTACGTTTTCGTCCGATTATCGTACCTCCGGGCACCTAAATTAATGGACATAGTTTTCTGACTAGAGAAAAGATCCATATGTTTGTGTTAAAGGAAATAGGAAACATATGGTGATGGGGTAGCTGACCTATGATATACACGAAAGCTGCTCCACCTAACATCTCGTGCTGGGTGCGAGAGTTGTAAGGAATAGTAGTGAACCAACCCAGGAATTAGCTACTATTCCGTCATGCGCTTATAGCTCAACGGTAGAGCAGTAGTATTACAAACTACAGGTTTGGGGTTCAAATCCCTATGAGCGTACGCGAGTAGATGCGCGACTGCATTATATGCGAGACGATTGTGCCAGGTCGGATTGCTTTCCTTTATCTCATATTTGCAATGAAAATTATAGGACAGCTAATAACATACTTGGTACTCAACGCGGGTTGGTCTAAGCTGGTATGACACGGGCCTCATAAGTCCGACGATATGGGTTCAAATCCCATACCCGCTACGATAATAAGTCACCTGTTTGTATATAGATTTGGAAGTCAAATGGCTTATACAGGTGACCAAAAAAGGGAATACCAACGTACATGGATGAAAGCCAGACGAGATGCTTGGATTAAAGAAAATGGTCCATGTGCATGGTGCAACAGCGACGAAAATTTACAAGTAGATCACATAAACAAGTATGAAAAATTATATGATCCAGCAACACTCTGGTCATTAGCACTTACAAATCCTAAGAGAGTAAAAGAGTTAGCAAAATGTCAAGTACTATGTGATACTTGTCATTCCACTAAGAACGAATTAGAATCGTTGAAGGAAGTACATGGTAATGCTTCTACATACCGCAATGGTTGTAGATGTGATCCATGTACAAATGCACAAGTGTTGAGAATATATGCTCAACGGGCTAACAAGGTATAGTGGTTCGATTCCACATTAGCTACTGCAACGATGCTATTAAAGGTTCCATTATAAAGCTGCTGCCAGGCGATTGGTATTGTCTGATGGAAGAAGAATAGCAGTCTTAGTCCTAATCGTGTCAGGTCGGATGAAATTCTTTATCTCGCAAATGATGGGATTTCAATAACATACTTGATGCCTTAAAAAGTCAGAATAAGATGGTACGTGTAGGGAGAGATAATAACCATAGGTACAGGGCTCTAGTTGATACGAATAATTCTAAGGCTCAACTAGAACGAATTTATGTGCGAGATCAAGGCATATGTCAACTATGTCAACTACCATGTCTGCGGGAAGATGCTTCCCGTGACCATATTATAGAGTTGCGATTCTGTACTCCAGAGCAAGCTCGTGATGACAATAATATGAGGTTAGCGCACAAGTTATGCAATAACAAACGTTCCAATTCCCCCAATAGTTCTGAGTCAATTGTGATCTTGGAACCAAAACGGACACCAAGTCCATTAACGCACACAATGGCTGATCAGTTACGTACTCTCGGATTGTTCGAAATTGAAACTGACAGCACAATTGCTAAATGGTACGAAAACCTATAGCTTACTCACAGGTCGGATTGAATCGGTTATCTTAATTATAGGTTCGAATCCTATCAGAATCCCCGTGAAAGCGGTTTGTTTCTGGTAAGTCACATGGTAGTGACAGCGTAGGTTGTGTTAATCAGGACACCACAATCTACGTGAGAATGTAAAGTCGATTCTTTGAACATACTTGTGAGGCAATAGTCATTGTAGGACTTTGGGCCTACTTCAAGTTGCAGGTCGGATTTCAACCGTTATCCTCTGGAGATAAAAATGGTTGATTGTATACATACTTGCAACCTTTAAACTTTGTAGTGGGGATCACACAAACCAATATGGGTGTGATGTGCGTACGAGTTGGCCATAGTACGCGAACATTTATAGTTAGGTCGCTAAGGAATACGAACCTTACAGTCTGTGGGTTCAAGGTATCCAATAATCTTCGTGACGGACCTTGACGGGCGTCAGGCCGATCTAACTTCACAACTTAATCTGGGTCGGAAGAATATTGATTATCTCACCGCTCGAAAGAGCAATTGAGGGCCGAGAATCCTCAGAATTACCTTTCGATATTTGTTAACATACTCAGAGTTAATATTTATGGTTCGGGTCGGATTGAAATTGATTATCTTGGAACAGTAGGTCATGGGTTCGAATCCCATCTTGTAGCTCAGTGGCAGAGCGTCTGTATTGCCGAAAGGCATTTTCGATTTCTAACAACATACTCGAACTACTTACCCTTATAGCTCATTTGGATAGAGCGCAACGCTACGAACGTTGAGGCGGCAGGTTCAAATCCTGCTAAGGGTGCGCATAGTGTATGCCCACATACACTACGCTGGTGGAGGCGTGATGGTTTACCATCCTGCCCCGTTGGACACAATGTACTCAATGGCGAAGCTAACAGTACAGTGGCTGTCATACGCGCGTATGATAGAGCACAAGGCGATGTGAGTGCTACACAGATAGCATCGCGCTTATGTCCTTGATGTAATAGGTAGCATAATGGTCTCCAACACCATTTGTGTGGGTTCAAATCCTACAGGGCGTGCAGTGTTGCTGTGGGTCGGATTGAAATTGGTTATCAAACTGCTAATTTGAAAGACTAGGTTCGACTCCTAGCAGGTCCACCATGGGCCTGGTTGTGGAACTACAAAAACCCGATTTCTATAACATACTCACAGCACCTAAGTTTCCTTTGAAGAGGGGAAAGTGTTGGTCGGATTGCAATTGGTTATCTATCCCTGTATTGGAATATGGTGTAAGAAGCACGCTCGGTTGATATCCGAGAGGTGAATTAAAAACTCCGATTGCTTTAACATACTCAACGTCTAAAGTTTCTCTTGCGAACAATGAGATGGCCGCTGGAGAATAGTGGCGATAGTACCCTGAATTGCTATCGCCACACCTGCCGCATTATCCTAATGGTTAAGGAATCTGTCTTCCAAACAGAGTATGAGAGTTCGATTCTCTCATGCGGTTCGGCACTTGGACGGTGCTGCGTTGAGAGGGTGTAGTGGGTGAGTAAATGATATAGAGGCTGCTGACTCTATATCTAGCTGGGTAGGCATGGGAACCTACTCAGCGAATGGAAGGTTGCCAGAGCGGTTTATTGGGCTACCCTGCTAAGGTAGTAAGGTGAAATACCCTTCCAGGGTTCGAATCCCTGACTTTCCTCGGTATTTGTAGTTTGTATCCATGATGTTGCCGAGTGGGCCTCCCCAGACTTGCTCTAATATCTAAAACAAACTCACCGTCTTCTCGTTTGAGTCAACATAATTTTTGGGCTGACGTAAAAGCGCCTGTAAAAATTCGTTGTTGACGGAGAGAATGTTTTTTGGTTTCTGACTCTAGTGAACAAATTGAAACCATTCATGGGAGTAATGGGCATGTAAGTCTAATCAGCTTATAGGCTAGGAATGATTAACCTAGCTGGCTAAGGTTCGATTCCTTAGACTTCCACTGGTAGTGAGATCCTAAAAAGGTAGAGCTACATCCCATAGAGTCCCTACCATCGAGCAATCGATGAGATGGCCTAAGTAAAGAAATGGTGTTTCTTTACTATCTCACTATCTTTATGCCAATGTACCCCAACGGTAGAGGGAACGGCTTTAGGTGCCGTAAAGTGTCGGTTCGAATCCGACCATTGGTACTGTAGGTGAACCGGAGGCATCAGGAGCTAGGTTGTGATCCTAGTCATCGCGGGTTCAAATCCCGTCGCCTACCCTTATTTTTAGGAGCTATCTAGATGTATAAAGAAATTAAAGTAGCATTAGATTTTCTAACTGCTATTGATGAGTTGCTTTTAGCGGCAGATAGAGCAGATATAAAAAGTGAATTGTTTACTCAAGTGAGAATAGATCTAGAGAAAGTGAAACGTAATACACTTTATTCGTTGGGAATTGAACTAACCAAAGTACGTTCCTAACATATTGGTGACAATGTGGCCGAATGGTTAGGCAGCAGTCTGCAAAACTGTGTATACGAGTTCGAGTCTCGTCTTTGTCTCGTGAGAACTTTGACATTTGGATCAGGAAAAGAATGTGATGTGATAATCAACGATCAATTTGTATCTACTGTTCATTTCGAAGCACAACAAGATGAACTTGGAATATGGATCATCGCTGGTTGGACCACTAACCCAATGTATTTAATGAATAATTCTAAACAATATCCCTACAAAGGAATACAACTAACACCAGGACAACGAGTATTAATACATCCAGGTCAAGCAATTCAAGTTGGAAGAACAGTTATTCCATACGGTACCATATAGTAATGATGCCAGGGTAGCTCAAATGGTAGAGCGCTCGGTTGAAACCCGAGAGGCGTGAAGGTTCAAATCCTTCCCGTGGCACTTGCACATAACCCATGGTGTTATGGGAGATCCATAAACGTGCATACTCAACTCCGAGTATGGCGCTAGGAAATAGGTTATGTGCTTTAACTATGTTAGGTCGGAGTTAATCCTTTATCCAAGGAATGCCCAGAGGTCGAACTCTAACACTAGATTATGCACTAGGAGTGGAAGACGAAAGTCGCTACAACCACGGTGGATAGTTGTTCATGTGCGGGCTATAAGGATTGCGATAACATACTTAACATGCTAAATTTCCCTGAGGTGGGAAAAGGTTGTGCTAGAATTCGGGAGAGGTGTTCTAGCACAACTTTGGAAGATAGCGCTCAGTGGTGAGCAACAGGTCTTGAAAACCTGGCTAGGGTAACACCTAAGGGTTCGACTCCTTTATCTTCTGCTGGACGATATATGATTTGGCCAGAAGCCGTAAACTTCATAAACACTAACCTGGCGCGCTATGTGGATGCATACACTCATATACAGGTTATCCGGAAATTGGCCTCCGGCGTCCTACCCATGTATGTTGTGTCGGAAGTAATCGTTCATCTTTGGTAGTTCAAATGGCAGAGCATACCACTGCCCCAAGTGGGATGTCGGTTCGAAACCGACCCAAAGAGATCCCCCACGATTGCAATAACATACTCAACATACTTAATGGAGTATAGCTATGGAACGTGAACAACATTACGATAAGATCAGAGATCGTCACATAATATCTGTACGTGATGGTGAGCGTTCACTTCAGATGAGTTACACTCCATACGAATTTACATTCATGCATTCTGTAGCCTTAGAAAGTGACTACCTCCTTATGGAGGGAAAATTAAAATTGCTCGGTGACACTACTGACAATAGTGGTGACGAGTAGCAAAGTGGGGAAGTAACGTGTGCGGGCTCTACCCACCATGTGTAAGCATAAGAGGCAGGTCAAAGCCTTACGCTGTAACATGTTGCCCGTGGAATGTGTCGGTAGCTCAATGGTAGAGCACACATAGTGTCCTAGACTTAGTAGCGCTCAGAGAACAGGGTAGCGGTATGTGAAGGTAGTTGGTTCGATTCCAGCCCGATACACGTGTTAAAAAATAATTTAAAAGTATTGACAATGTTGGTGACACTATTGACATTATCATCATGTATGATGGATGGTGGTGGAGGAGATAGTAACCCACCACAGGGTAAGGATTGGTTCGGCAACTCATTGCCGACAGATGATCCTGTTTGTAATTTGAATGAGGATACTGGCCCTGACGTGGCACCACCTAACGCTGATCCAGCAATTAAGTCAGCAGTAATCAAAATTGAAGTAGCCATAACTGGCAGCAAAGCCCACAAATTTGGTGGTCTTGATCAGATGTGCCTACCTGTGGCGCTCCATGTATATGGCACGGCCAGCGGTCAACCAGCACTTAAGATTGACGAAGGTGGTCATGTACTTCCATGGTCTGGAGTTAGAACTACACCATGGAGTGCTTCATTTGCTTTAACATATGATTCAACAAAAGTCGGTAAGCCTGTAGTAAACATTGATTTACTAGCAACATACACACCAGAGATTGGTATTAATTCACAAGATTTTTCCAAAGCTGGTGTGATGCAAATGAACTGCAACATCCTAATAAATGGTGTTAGTCGTAGGTCATTCTTAGGCCCAGAATCAACAGTAACACTAACTCTTGACAAGCCTAGTACAGTGCGTTGTCAAGCAACAATTTCTGCTTAATTTTGTGAGGAGATATGTACGACTCACAGTATCATCGAAATGAAGCAAACAGATTCTTTAGTGAATACATAGCGGCTCAAGCAAAGATCGATATAATAGAAAGAGATGCACTTAAGGCAGCAGGTGGTTGGGAAAAGGCACAAGCGCACGCGCTTACTGATCCTAATAGCGATGCTGCTTTTGTGTATAAAAATCTTTGCAAGAATCGTGC
>Ga0193742_1000803_pt1 | contig 20027 bp, 17 predicted proteins | sample L2c1metaG_FD_165511 | JGI IMG/M metagenome (GOLD analysis project Ga0193742, IMG submission 165511) | Soil microbial communities from a riparian zone of the East river system, Colorado, United States - L2c1 | ecosystem: Environmental > Terrestrial > Soil > Riparian zone | place: USA: East River... | reverse complement strand
AACAGAGCTGTCCCCAAGGAATTCGTATAGAAGGCACCGTGACAGATCCGACAGGAGCGTTCATCCCCGGCGCGGTGGTCCGTGCTAGTGAGAGCCAAAACATCGTCACGAACGAGCGGGGTCACTTTGCGCTGCCCTGCGTGCCGTTGCGCTCGGCAACAATTACGGTTGAGGCGGACGGGTTTGCTGTCCTAACGGCGAGAGCAAATGCCCGATTAGGAGAAATCGCTCACCTGACCCTGCGACTCGCCATAGCTCAGGTTCAAACAGATGTTACCGTCGGTTCCGAGACTACAGGGATCGACTCCGGTCGCGGGTCCGGTACAACCGTGCTGGAGACAGAAGATGTGAATCGACTGCCCGATGATCCGGGCGATCTGTTGCAAGAGCTGCAGGTGCTCGCCGCGAGTTCCGGAGGCGATCCCAGCTCTGCGGTGATCACAGTAGATGGATTCCAGAATGCAAGTGCATTGCCCCCCAAGAGTTCCATCGCTTCCATTCGAATCAACCCGGATGTCTTTTCCCCGGAGTATCAGAAGCCACAATGGAACGGGGGACGAATTGAAATTACCACGAAGACTGGGGCCGACAGCTTTCATGGAGCTTTGTTCTTTACCAATAGCGACAGCAGCTTCAATGCTACGGACCCGTTCTCCGTTACACCGACCCCGGCGGGCAAGCGTCGCTACGGCTTTGAATTGAGCGGTCCGGTGATTCGCAAGAAGGTCGATTTCTCCCTGAATCTCGAAAAACGCAATATCGACGAATTCAACGTTGTCAACGCGGTATCTCTGGATTCGAATGGAAACCAGACACCGGTGAATCAATCGGTTCAAGCTCCTCAACGGCTCTGGATCGCATCCGCGCGAACTGACTGGCAGGTCACACCCAAAGATCTCGTAACACTCTCCTTCTCCTCCAACGTAAATAACCTCGGCAACCAGGGCGTCGGCGGACTCACCCTTGCGGAAGCCGGGTATGACAGTCTGGCAAGCGAGTACGACCTGCGTTTTCACAACACCCTCACCTGGAAGCCGAATCTCCTGCACGAAACCCGAATTGGCTATTCCTGGAAGCGAACGGAACAGACGCCTCTCTCCTCAGCCCCTTCACTCCAGGTCGCAGGCTATTTTACCGGCGGTGGCTCGACCGGTCAGAATCTCAATGATCGCGAGCGCGATCTTGAAATAGATGACGAGGTCATGGCCACACACGGGAAGCACGAAATAAAGTTTGGCGTCCAGGCACTTGGAATCTTCGTACACGATTATGCCCCGGACACCTTCAATGGCCAGTTCGTCTTCGGAGGCGGCAGTGCCCTGGTTCTGGATGGGAACAACAATCCCACCGGCCAGACGAAAACCATCAAACCCATCGAGCAATATCGGCGGGCTCTTGTCGGTCTCCCAGGCGGCAATCCGACGACCTATCAGCTCACCACAGGTACGCCTCTGGTGCCGTCTACTCAGTGGCACGTCGGTTTCTACGCTCAGGACAACGTGAAACTCACGAGCCATTTGAAGATGGGCACAGGACTCCGATACCAGTTCCAAACCAATCCCGAGGGATTTACAGCAGTTGAACCAAGAATCGGTCTATCTTGGGCTCCGGACAAGAAGGAGACATGGGTCGTTCATCTCCGTGCAGGCTTGTTCACCGAGCCCGTCGACCTAACACCTATCACTGCCGTCGAGAGGCTCAACGGCATACGACAACAGCAGGTCACTGTGTATTCGCCCAGCTACAAGGATCCTCTGCGAGCGATACCCGGTTCGATCCACGTCAGTACGGTAAATCAGTTCGCTCGCTCGTACGGAATAGCTCATAATCTCCACTCAGCGCCGTAGTCGAGCACGATCTCCCTCACAAGTGGCATGTCGTGGCGTCCTACGGCTATGGTGCGAACTGGCAGGAGGCTCGCGCGCTCAATATCAACGCTCCCCTGGTCGGCACAAGTACCGGAACGGCGCCAGATCCTCTCGCAGCCCTTCACGCACCGCGCCCAATCGTGGCAGGAGAGAACATCATTCAGTATCAACAGTCCGGGCACTCGCTCGGAGATGTCTATAACGTAAGCATCGATCAACACGACAAGCGTTTTGGGTTTCATCTCCAATACTGGTACCTGCGTTTTAGAGAAAACCCGTTATCTCCGCAGTCAACCTTTAGCAGCCAGGGAGAGTCCGCTCGTCCAGACTGGATGCGGCACGACGGCCTGGCCTGGGTAGGAAACGCGACCCTGCCATAAAACGTGGAACTCTCAACCCAGTTCACTGCCCTGCCAGGGAGACCGTTCAACATCACGACCGGCACGGATGCCAACGGAGATGGAAACTTCAACGACCGACCCGCCTACGCGCTAGCGACAGATTCGAATGTCTATAGCACGCGCTATGGACTTCTCACGCCAAACGCAGTGAATGGAAATGTGCCTTACAACGCGGGAACCATGCCGGGTGTGCTCTATCTCAATACGAACCTGAGCCGCGCGTTTCCTCTCAACCCGCATGACAAAGATCATCCCCGGGTCATGACATTCAATCTGCGGACCGCGAACCTTCTGAACCATACCAACGTGAGTGCCGTGAACACAGTTCTCTCATCGCCGGCAGTGGGCCAGTCAGTTGCCGCCGAAGCAGCAAGGCGTGTCGAGCTAGGCGCGCGCTTTAGCTTCTAGCAAGGCAATTGCGATAGGGACTATGCTGAATCCAATTGCAAAAGCAAAGGAGAGTCGAAAGATGCTCGAACGGTCAAGTGACAATGAAGGCATCGCCTATGCGATCTCGGCACCGCGACTCGGCTCCCTCGGTATTGCTGCGATTTTTGCCGTAGCTGGCATCCTGGCTGTTATGACAGGACGCGAATGCCACTTGAACCTGGTCTTGCGTCATATCGATGCATCGTTTATTCCATCTCTCTGTTACGGACTCGTAACGTGGCTTTGGTGGGCAACGATCACCACAGGATTGTGGGCCGTCGCTGACCGTAATTCGGAGGCGTTCCGCTTTAGCATTCGTTCGGCATCTGCCCACTTCGCCGTGGCAAGTGTTCTCGCTGTCGCGCATATCGGCCTGCTGCGATGCACGGTCGTTTGGGCATCTCACACTTGGCCTGCATGGGGTATTCGGTATCGAAATTATGGGGCCTTGGATTGGGAACGTTTTGGCATCGACCTCCTCCTCTATGGCTTCATCTATGGCATCTCTTGTGTCCTCTATTCACGGTTCCAGAACCAACGCACCGTGATTCAGAAGCTGGAAGTGGAGCGGCAGCTTACTCAGGCGCAGTTAAAAGCACTCCAGATGCAGATGGAGCCTCACTTTCGGTTCAACACATTAAATGCGCTGGCGAGCCTCGTCGCCCAAGGAAGGAATAAAGAAGCATCAAAGACGCTGGCGCATTTGGATATGATCCTGCGAACAACGCTGCGCCGCAGTGCACCCGAAAAGGTTCCTTTTGTGGAGGAGTTGCGGGTCATTGAGAGCTACCTCGCCATTCAGCAGGTCCGGTTTGCTCACCGTCTCCAGGTCAAGATAGAAGCTTCTCCCGAAGCACTTGAAGGACTTGTACCGTGCTTTCTTCTGCAGCCCATCATCGAAAATGCAATCAAGCACGGAATCGCTCCAATGGAAGGAGGCGGTTTGATCGAAACGTCCGTCAAACGCATCGGTGACCGGTTGTGGTTGAAGGTTCGTGACAACGGTAGCGGTCCCGGCAGTTCCTCGACCAAGGGGCACGGTATCGGCATGCAGAACACGAAGGAACGGCTAGCATACTTCTACCCTGGCACTCACGAATTTTGTGCGGTTGCTCCTGCTGGGGGTGGCTACGAGGTCACAATTCAAATTCCATACGAGCGGACACTTGCATGAGCCTTCGCACCCTAATCGTGGATGATGAACCTCTCGCCTTAGAACTGCTCAGCCTTCTGCTCTCGGAGCATGAAGATATCGAAGTCGTAGCGCAAGGTGGAAATGGCGTCGAGGCAGTACAGTACCTGCAATCTAAGCCCATCGACCTTCTCTTTCTCGACGTGGAGATGCCGAAGATGGGAGGCTTCGATGTGGTGGAACGAGTCGGACTGCAACAGCTCCCTCCTACCGTCTTCGCGACTGCTTTTCACGAACATGCGGTACGCGCTTTTGATATTCATGCTGTTGACTACATCACGAAACCGGTGAATCCAGAACGTCTTTCTCTGGCATTGGAACGTGTTCGGGAAAAGATCGCCTCTAAGACCGCCCTCTTGACGCAGGAACAGTTTTCCGCCGTCTTGCAGGGATTGCACAATGGCATTCGGCAGTCCGATTCCTATCTCACACGCTTCTTGGTAAAGATTGGCGAAAAGGAAATCTTGTTGCCCGTTGAAAAGATCGACTGGATTGAGGCAGCCGAATACTATTGCTGCTTGCACGCTGATGGACACCGATACATGGTCCGAGAGTCTATAAGTGATCTGAGCAACAACCTAGATCCGAAGCAGTTCTTGCGGATTCACCGTTCGTCGATCGTCAACCTTAATCGGATTCGTGAGATCTATCGCGAAGGTCCGCTCGATGGCTCGATCGTCCTCTCGAATGGACAAACTCTGAAGATGAGTAAAACAGGGCGGGCGAAGCTTACTGAACTCACAAGAGTGTAGCTCGCTATGATAGTTCGGCAATTACAAATCAGAGCCCGGCGTAGGATGGAATGCGAGTGGAATCGCTCCTCGGAAAGACAGCTCTCATTACCGGCGGCTCTCGTGGTATTGGACGCGAGACTGCGCTTGCCCTCGCTGCGGCGGGCTGCGACGTCGCAGTCAACTACCTCCACTCCCAGGAAGAAGCCGCCGCCGTCGTCAGCGCGATCGAAAGACTGGGCCGTCGAGCCTGCTCCGTCCAGGCCGACGTCTCGCGTCTCGACGAGGTCGAGCGTATCGCCACCCTCCTGCAGAAGGACTTCGGTGCAATCGACGTGCTCGTCAACAACGCCGGCATCAATCCCACGAAGCCCCTCGCGGAGCTCACCCTCGAGGACTGGAATCGCACCCTCGCCACCAATCTCACCTCCGCATTCCTTGTCTCGCAGGCCGTTCTTCCGCACATGCGCCGGCAGCGATGGGGCAGGATAATCTTCCTCTCCTCCATCGCCGCTCAGACCGGCGGTGTGATCGGGCCGCACTATGCCGCGAGCAAGGCGGGGATGCTCGGCCTGATGCATAGCTACTCCGGCCTGCTCGCCAAAGAAGGCATTACTTCGAACGCCATCGCGCCCGCCCTCATCGAGACGGACATGATCCGCAGCAATCCAACTCTTCGCCCCGACCTGCTGCCTGTTGGACGCTTCGGGCAGTCGAGCGAGGTCGCCGAGGCTGCCGTCTTTCTCGCATCGAACGGCTACATCACCGGCCAGACCCTCAATCTGAATGGCGGCTGGTATATGAGTTAGAATCCGTCCCATCGGCTGGGCGCAGTCGAAACATCCCCCATAGATCGAGACAGATGGATTCCTCTCCTCAACCAGAACCGAGATTCAACGAATCGCACTCCTCCAGACCGGAGGCGAATGCCGCTGTCAGCCTGAGAAAGCGCTGGCTCTACGTCCTTCCCGCGGCCTTCGTAACCTACAGCCTGGCCTATCTCGATCGCGCCAATTATGGCTTCGGAGCCGCAGCCGGCCTGGCGGCAACGCTTCACATCAGCGGCTCGCAATCCTCCCTGCTCGCCGCGCTCTTCTTTCTCGGATACTTCACCTTCCAGATTCCCGGGGCAAGCTTCGCACGCAAACGCAGCGCCCGCTGGCTCATCTTCACGGCGCTCATCCTCTGGGGATCGCTCGCGGCCCTCACGGGAGTCGTCCGCCACTTCTGGCCTCTCGCGCTCATTCGCTTTCTTCTGGGAGTCGCTGAGAGCGTTATCTTTCCTGCCATGCTTCTGCTGCTCACGCGCTGGTTCACGCGCGAAGAACGCTCGCGGGCAAACTCCATTCTCATCCTCGGAAATCCAGTGACTGTTCTCTGGATGTCCGCCATCACCGGATACCTGATCCAGTCCGTTGGCTGGCAGATGACTTTCATCCTCGAGGGTCTTCCCTCGGTGGCGTGGGCGCTGGTATGGATCCTCTGCGTTCGCGACAAGCCCTCCGAAGCAGGCTGGCTGGATTCACAGGCTGTTCAACAGCTGGAAGAGAAACTCGCTCAGGAACAGGGAACCGTCACTCCTGTGAAATCGCTTAAGGAGGCGCTGCTTCGAGGCGATGTCCTTCTCCTCTCGCTCCAGTATTTCTTCTGGAGCATCGGAGTCTATGGCTTCGTTCTCTGGCTTCCCACCATCGTGCATCAGGGCAGCTCCCTTTCGATGGGACAGACCGGCCTGATCTCCGCGATCCCTTATCTGGCCGCGATCGTGCTCATGATCATCGCCTCCTATCTCTCCGACAAGACCCTGCGCCGGGAGGCCCTGGTATGGCCCTTCCTTCTGCTCTCCGGCATCGCGATGCTCGGCTCCTTCTTCTTCGCGGAGAGAAGCTTCGCCCTTGCATTCACGTGCCTCATCCTCGCGGGGGGCTGCATGTACGCGCCCTATGGCCCTTTCTTCGCGATCATCCCCGAGCGGCTGCCGAAGAACGTCACCGCCGAGGTCCTCGGCTTCATCAATGGCTGCGGTGCGTTAGGAGCCTTCGCCGGAAGCTATCTCGTCGGCCTGTTGCAGTCGCTTACCGGGAATTCGCGGGCAGGTTTCCTGCTGATGTCGGTCTCGCTGATCTTCTCCGCTCTTCTCATCCTGCTGCTTCCCAGATCTTCTTCCCAGGCATCGCGGAATCCCTTATGAACCCACCTTCAGCAAGCACCATTTCAATCTCCAGCGTTCTCGACAGCGAGACGCCCCTCTTCGACACCGTGAAGACACACGCCCGCGGCCCTGAGGGAAGCCTTCCCATCACGCCCGAGATGCTGCTCACCCAACCCTCGGGAAATCTCTTCGGCCTCACCCAGGACGCCGGAATGGGATGGGAGCCATCGCGTCTTCTCGATCCCGAGTTCCTCATCCTCAGCACCCATGGCGGTCTGCGAGCTCACGACGGAACTCCCATCGCCCTCGGCTTCCATACCGGACATTGGGAGGTCGGCCTCCTCGTCGCCGAGGCTGCGCGCGAACTCCGCAACCTGCACGGCATCCCCTTCGCGGGAGCATGCACCGATCCCTGCGACGGACGCACTCAGGGCACCGCCGGAATGCTCGATTCACTTCCCTATCGCAACGACGCCGCGGTCGTTCTCTCCCGCCTCATCCGTTCGCTTCCTACCCGCAAAGGTGTCCTCGGCATCGCCACCTGCGACAAGGGCCTTCCCGCGATGATGATGGCGCTGGCCTCCTGCGGCCCCTATCCCAGCGTTCTCCTTCCTGGCGGCGTCACCCTGCTCGCAGACGAAGGAGAGGACGCGGGCAAGGTCCAGACCATCGGCGCGCGATATTCAAATCAGCAGATCACGCTGGAGTACGCTGCTGAGGTCGGCTGCCGCGCCTGCGCGACGCCCGGCGGAGGCTGCCAGTTTCTTGGCACGGCGGCCACATCGCAGGTCGTCGGCGAGGCCCTCGGACTTGCCCTTCCGCATACAGCCCTTGCACCCTCCGGCCAGCCCATCTGGCTCGACGGCGCAGCTCGCTCGGCGCGGGCGCTGCTGCGCATGCATCACCTCGGCATTGCGACCAAGGACGTTCTCACCGACGCTGCAATTCGCAACGCGATGGTTTTGCACGCAGCCTTCGGAGGATCGACGAACCTGCTGCTGCATGTCCCCGCGATCGCACATGCAGCCGGTCTGCGAAGGCCCTCCGTGGAAGACTGGACCGCGATCAACCGTCAGGTTCCGCGGCTGGTCGATGCTTTGCCCAACGGTCCGATGAACTTCGCCACAGTGCAGGTCTTTCTTGCCGGGGGAGTTCCCGAGGTGATGCTCCATCTTCGCCACGCCGGGCTTCTGGATACCTCCGTTCGCACCGTCACCGGAGAGACGCTGGACGAAAACCTCAACTGGTGGCAGCAGAGCGAGAGACGCCGCGCACTTAAGGAGCGGCTGCGGGCTCTCGACGGTGTCGACCCCGACGATGTCATCCTCTCGCCCGACCAGGCCCGTCAGCGTGGGCTCTCTGCCACCGTAGCCTTCCCCGTCGGCAATCTCGCGCCCGAAGGCTCCGTCATCAAGAGCACATCGATCGATCCTTCGCTCATCGACGAGAGCAACCAATATCACCATGTGGGTCCAGCCCGCGTCTTCATCACCGAAGAAGCGGCCATCGCCGCCATCAAGCAGGGCTCCATCGGTAAAGGCGATGTCATCGTCCTGATCTGCGGAGGGCCCGCCGGCGCGGGAATGCAGGAGATCTACCAGATCACCTCCGCGCTCAAGAGCCTGCCCGACTGCAAGCACGTCGCAGTCCTGACCGACGCACGCTTCAGCGGAGTCTCCACCGGAGCCTGCATCGGCCACATCTCTCCCGAGGCGCTCGCCGGGGGCCCCATCGGCCGCGTCCTCGAGGGCGACCTCATCGAGATCACCCTCGATCGCAAGGCCCTCCACGGCAGCGTCAATCTTGTCGGAGAAGGGAGTGAGCGCTTCTCGCCGGACGAGGGCGAACGGCGTCTCAAGGCACGCTCTCCGCGAAGCGATCTCGCCCCGCATCCAATGCTGCCGTCCGAGACAAAGCTATGGGCCGCGCTGACCCAGGCCAGCGGCGGAACCTGGGGCGGCTGCGTCTACGACACCGACTCGATCGTCGAACTTCTGCGCCTCGGCCAGGAATCCAACAAGAACCCATCACCGGAGAAGAGAACGACATGAAGCTCTATCGCACCAAAGCCGGATCTTACGTTGAAGAGAACGGAAACTACTTCCCAATCGAAGCGGCCGACTGGGACGAGTTGATCGCAAGCCCGGATGTCTACGGACGCGCACAGGCCGCGCTCTCCGGAAAAAGTTCCGCAACTCTCGACGCCGGCCAGATCCTCGCTCCCGCCGGCAGCCAGGAGGTCTGGGCCGCAGGCGTCACCTACTTCCGCAGCCGCGACGCACGCATCGAAGAGTCCAAAGACGCCGGAGGCGGCAGCTTCTACGATCGCGTCTACAACGCCGAGCGCCCGGAGATCTTCTTCAAAGCCACCGGCCGCCGTGTCGTTGGCCCCAACCAGCCCGTGCGCATCCGCTCCGATGCCAGCTGGTCCGTGCCCGAACCCGAGCTCACCTTGCTCATCAGCTCCACGGGAACCATCACCGGCTACACCATCGGCAATGACATGAGCTCCCGCGACATCGAAGGAGAAAACCCCCTCTATCTTCCCCAGGCCAAGGTCTACGATGGAAGCTGCGCGCTCGGACCGGCCATCCTCCTCCGTCCCGATCCACTTCCGCGCAGCACCTCCATCGAGATCCAGATCATGCGCGGCGGATCGGCCGTCTTCTCCGGAACGACGACTCTCGCCGAGCTGAAGCGCGATCCCAAACTCCTCGCGTCGTATCTCTTTCGTGACAACAGCTTCCCCGACGGTGTCTTCCTGATGACGGGGACCGGGATCGTCCCCGGGGACGACTTCACGCTCGCCAGCGGAGATATCGTCCGCATCAGCATCGAGGACATCGGAACCCTGGAAAATCCCGTCGCCTGAACGGAGATGAAGGCTATTACCTCGTGTCGGAGGTATCGTCAAGAGGAATGTTCCACGTGGAACACTTTGGATTAATGAGCGAAGATTGGCGCTACCGCTCGGGCCCACTTCGCGTGGGGCTGTCACTTCGTGACGTGTGTACTCCCTTCGGGGTGAGGCTCCCGTTGGTCGCTTGCAAGATTCTCACGCCGACCAGCGGGAGGCCCACGGCGAAGCCGGTACATAAGTCACGAAGTGACCGCCGCCCGCGCAGGGCGACCGCGCGGCAGCGCTACGCTTCCCCTGAAAACAGGTCGATACACCCTAGGAACGGCTCAGATTGCCATTCACGAGCCGCATGATCCGCAGCGGATTTGCTCGCCGCAGCTCCTCCGGAAGAGAACCATCCGGGCAGTCCTGATAGCAGACCGGGCGTGCGAACCGCGCAATCGCTCGCGTTCCAACCGACGTCGTCCTGCTGTCCGAGGTCGCCGGATACGGTCCTCCATGCACCATCGCATGGCAGACCTCAACCCCCGTCGGATAGCCGTTGAAGAGAACGCGGCCGACTTTGGTCGCGAGCACGCGAATCAGATCGCCCGCCTTGGCGATATCCTCCTCCGTGCCGTGAATGGTCGCGGTCAGATGACCATGCAGCTTCTCCGCAGCTGCCACCAGATCCTTCACCTCGCCGTACTGCACCAGCAGTGTCGTCGGTCCGAAGATCTCTTCCTCGAGAGAATCCGCAGCAGCAAAGTCCTTGAGATTGACGCTGAAGACCGTCGCAGCTCCCGCAGCAACCTCCGGGTCCGCTGCACCTCCGGCTTCCGCCAGCACCTGGGCGCGGCCTTCCTTGCGTCGATCCTCAATCCCCGCCTTGTATTTATCCGCGATCCCGGGTGTCAGCATTCCCTGCGGCCCCAGGCCACTCACGCCCGATCGCAGGATCCCGGTAAACGCCTCCGCCTGCTCCGCCGGGGCAAACACCAGTCCCGGCTTGGTGCAGAACTGTCCCGATCCCAGCGTGAACGACGCCTGCAATCCCTGCGCCAGCGCCTCTCTGCGCTCCTTCATCGCCCCCGGAAGAATAAACAGGGGATTCGTGCTCCCCATCTCCGCATAGCAAGGAATCGGTTCGGAACGCTCCGCCGCAAGACGCATCAGAGCCTTCCCGCCCCCCTGCGATCCGGTGAAAGCCACTGCCTTGACGTCGGGATGCTTCACCAGCGCGACCCCTACCTCAATGCCGGCGTCGAAGAGGAGAGAGAACACTCCTGCCGGAAGTCCGCTCTCCTTCGCCGCGCTCTGCATCACTCTGCCAACCAGCTCACTGGTTCCGGGATGCGCAGGATGCGCCTTCACGATCACCGGGCACCCCGCCGCAAGCGCTGATGCGGTATCGCCGCCCGCGACCGAAAAGGCCAGAGGGAAGTTGCTCGCTCCGAAGACCGCCGCGGGCCCCAGAGGCCTCCACATCGAGCGGACATCCGGCTTGGGCAGCGGCTTGCGTGCAGGATCAGCCTCATCGATCCTCGCGTCCACCCACGAACCTTCTTCCAGGACCTCAGCAAAGAGGATCAGCTGGTTCGCCGTTCGCGCGACCTCTCCCTGCAGGCGGGCCAGCGGCAGCCCCGTCTCGAGATTCGCGCGTTCGACGATTACTGCGCTCTGCTCGGTCAGGCCAGCGGCAGCCTTGCGAAGAAAGGCCGCACGCGCCTGTCCTGACAATCCCGCGTAGGCAAAGAACGCGGAGCGCGCCAGCTTGACTGCTTCATCGATCTGCTCAGCGGTAGCGGAGTAAAACGAGGGCTCGATCTTCTTCCCCGTAGCCGGATTCACTCCCTGGAACGCAGCTCCGTCCGCTGAGGTAAGGGTGTTTCCAATCAGTGAAAGACCCGAAAGGGAATTTTCAACTATCGGCATAAAGGAACTCCTCCACCTATCTGTTGTGCACGCGCATCCCCACGATGCGCCCGGCAAAATGAGACCCCAGTGTAAATCACCCTCCGGGCCCTTCACGCCCATCCCCGGCGATCTAAGGAATCTTAGAGAAAATTTCCAGAGTGGGTGTGTTCCTGCTCTTCTGAACCATTTGGCTATACGGCCAAAATACAGGGACTCTCCGGTTCGTAATGCCCCAAAGAGGGCACCTCCCTTCCCTGAAAATCCCATTGCGCTGGAATTCGCAAATGTTACATTAGCGTAAATGCACCATTCCTGATGCAAGAGTTAAGCCGAGCAGCCTGACAGGGCAAAGCTGGGAATGGCTTCGTCGGAGGAAGATCGATGGCAGAAGAACTAAGACAAAAATTCGTAAGGGCGAGATTGGCTGCGATCCTTCAGCACGAGCTGCGCGAGGAGGGTTATCTCCGCGCAGACTCTCACGTCGCAATCGTACCCCAGATGGGATATCTGGTTGCGATCGGCCGGGGCGAGTCCGTGACGATCCGGCTTGTAGAAGGTCTGTAAAAGTTCATTGCGGCGGATTCATCGTCTGCTCATAGACCCTCTGCAGCGGCTCGGGGCTGACGCTGATGCGGCCGCGGTAAGCATTGTCCAGCGAGACGATCAGATACACCAGCAAGCCCGTCAGCGCGGAGAACAGAACCGTCAGCCAGAAGTGCATGCTGAAGCTCGCCGTGTGAAAGAACCATGTAGTCGCGATACTCAGCAGGGCGCCCGCGATCACCATCGCCCACAATGGACCAGGCAACTCAGCATCAATACTGTTCAAGCGTGCGCGTCGCGCCTCGGTTAATTCGTTGTACGCACGATAAGCCTCGGCCGCCAGAATCTTCTGCCGCTCCGTCGTAGGCTCAAACGCCATAAAGTGATTCTGCAACTCCATTAGAACGCCGCTGGCGTTGTTGGGAATGATGCCCCTCTGCTGCATCGGCCAGCCGACATCGATCACCTGGCGCGTATAGCTGCGGAGATCGTTCTGCAGCTGCGAACGGAGAGGCTCCGGATAGGCGCTTACGTCGCGATAGAGAGCCCCCAGAGTGGATGCCTCATGGTCCACACGATTCTGCACATCCGAGTAAGTCTCCCACGTCCCCACAGCAACCAGGCCGAGGGTAATACCGTAGAACACCGTAACCGCCGCCAGATAAAACCCGACGATATCGTTGTGGGAGTGATCGATCCGATGCAGCTTTCGGATCCAGGCTCGCGTCAGAAGAAGTCCCACGATCCCAACCACAATGAAAAAGCCGACAACGAGGACACCAAGCAGAAAGTTGGACAGGTCGTAAAGCCAATGCAGATCCATACATCTCTCTGTCTTCGTTCAAAGTAGCTCAGACTCGTACGCACAGCACAAAGACAGGATGGCGCGCCCGGATGATCCGGAACGCGCCATCCAGAGATCTACGCCTTGGGGGCAGCGTCAACGGCAACCCGCTCGACCTCGACCTGCTGGCGGCGAACGGTGTCGCGGACCGTCTCGACGTGATCGGAGCCGGTCTTGCCGACCACTACCTCTTCGGCAATACGAGCGGACTTCGAGACGACAGCCTCCTCAGCGGTCTCGCGAACCTCGACCATCGTGTCGGACCAATCGATGTCCTTCACGTAGTTCGGATCCGAGATAGCGCGGCGGACCACTTCGGCATGCTCCTCGTGCAGAGTCACCTGCTCCTCGACCGGCTTCTCGGTCACAAAGCGGCGAATGCGCGTCGTTCCCTGCTCCACGAGGCGCTTGCCCACATCGAGGTGCTCCTCGGCGAGACGGATCACCTGATCCTTGCCGAGATCCGAGGTCACAGGCTTTGACGGAACTGCAGCGGCGACAGCAGCAGCGGGAACAGCGATAGCAGCAGCGGTCTCCTTCGAGAGGACGCCGGTGTCCACGGCACGATCTTTCACATCGACCAGGTTGTGCTGGTTCAGAATCCCCATCGCCTTTGGAACCTCTTCCTGGTCCGCACGCAGAGTAAGAACCACGCCGCCCGACTCGACCGCCTTCGCATAGACCGTAGCTTCATGCTCCTCAATCTCGTTTCCGAAGAGACGATGCCACAGACCAGGCTCGCGAAGAGCACTGGCACTCTTCGGCAGCTCGTTGCCACTCACAATGCTGATCTCGTCGGCTTCAAATCCCGCGTGCTGGAGGTTGGTCTTGGCGACCTGTGCATGATCCGCAGTGTCAAAAAGAGTAACGACCTTTTCATAAGCACTCATTGTTTTTCCTTTCAGGGTTAGCTTGATTGAGTTGTGCCGCGCCATCGGAGGACGCAGCCTGTTCTATCGGAATGCGAGAGACCTGGGCTTCTTGTCTCCGAAGCGTGACCGTCTCCTGATATCTCTCGGTTTGCTTCACCCGTCGAATGTGCACCTCTTCTTTAAGCACGAGGAGCCGTTCCACTCTCAGGACTTCTTCAACAACGGGAATAATCGTGACGTCACCCTCCCGGCGTATAGGAGGGATCGCCTCCACGGGCCGGTCGACGGCAATCCGCTCCACCTCGACCTTTTCGTGCTGGAGCAGCTCATCCACCACCTGCTGATGGCTGTGAGTGACTCGCGACACCTGCACACGCGCCGTCTCAACTACGCGTTTGCCAACGGAAAGCTCTTCTTCAAAGACCGGGATGACCGTCTGCCGGCCTGTGGTTGAAGTTTCAGCAACAGGCGCGCCTGAGTCTTGAGCGGAGGTATGAGTCACGGGGAACCTCGGAAAACAATTTTTAGGGTGGCTACTTCTGGGTGACCAGCATGGAGATGCGCCGGTTGAGAGCGCGTCCCGCTTCTGTCGCGTTATCGCCCACTGGATGCTGATCCCCATAGCCCCTGGCGGTCAGGCGTCCCCGGTCGACCCCCATCTTCTCCAGTTGAGCGACCACGCTGTTGGCGCGATCCTGGGAGAGTTTGAGGTTGGCTGCGGCATTGCCGGTGTTATCGGTATAGCCCCCGATGGTCAGGTGCACCGCGGGATAGGCCTTCAGAATCGCCGCGATGTTATTCAGCTGCTCCGCCGACTGTGGCTGCAGCGCATCCGAGTTTGTGTCAAAGAGGAGACGGTCGAAATCGAACCAGGTGGTCCGATCCGGCTTGGCGTTCGGATCTTTGATGAAAGCAAGAAGCCTTCCCTCGACTCCCTGTTCGGGAATATGCAGGACCGTGCTATCCGGAAGCGGGGTATCGACCAGCGCGCCTAGATTGGCGCCCGTCGAAGAGGTCACCGTCGTGGCTGCCGGCGCAGCGGCCGGGGTCTGAACCACCTCCGGCGTTGCAGGCTGCGGATGCGAACGGAACCACCAGAATCCCACTAAAAGGATGGCGGCGAGCAGGCCAAGCAGCCACGGCAGAATCGACTCGCGCTTTTCCTCACGCTGCACGGTCTGCGCGACCACTGGATTCACATCCACCGTGTGGGTTACAACCCCCTGGAAAGCAGCCGGAAGCTTTTCCTGGAGGGCATCACTCTCTCGGGAGAGGAACGCCGCCGCATTGCCGGCGTTCAGGCTGCCCTCGCGCATTTTGCTGCCGAGAAAGCCGAAGACCGTCTGCGCGCCAAGCGCCAGCAGCGTCGAAACCGCGGTAGAGCGCAGCCCGGATTGGCTGCCCAGCGCCTCGGTGATTGAGCCTAACTTGTTGCCGAAGATCGTCGAGAGAAGCTGCGTGGCCCCGGTCATGAACGAAGAAGCGGGATTCGTCAGCGATCCATTCGAGAGCGCGGACGCAACCGGATTCTCCGGAGCCGAAGAGGCCGTCTGCAGGATCTGACCGAGGAAGCCTTTGTCACCCGATCGCTGAGAAAGACCGTTGACGACTACAGCGATGGAGGACTGCAAACTGTCGGACGTGGTTCGTTCAGAGACTCCAAGATGGCTGGCGATGCTCTGAATGATGGAGGCGGGAAGGGCTGAAGAAAGAGCTGCGAGAGAAGAAGAAGAAGAACTCGGCACTGGTGCTGCTCCTTTTTAGAAAAGACAAAGGGCCCCGTTCTTTCTTGCCTGGTGCGTTGTGCGAGTTCAGCCTATGCCTCGAAGCTCAAAAAGAGCAAGCACGTTGAACGTATTTTCACAATGCCATTTTCGGGCCATCAGTTTACTGCTTTGGTGCCGAAAAACGCACGAAAACATCCGAGCCTTGCCCTCGGAAAACAAGAGAATTTTTGTATGTCAGGAACCGGAGCCCGTTGAAACGATGGCCTCAGCAGACGATAAAAAGATAGATTCCGCCGGTCAGATCAACCCGCGGAGAGATCCTCGCCAGGGAGAAGTTCACTGGAAGGAACGTTCAGAGTATGAGGTTCACCATGCATCGCGATCAGTTCGACCGTGCGTCCATCCGCGCTTACTTCCTTGACAATCATCTTCCCGTCATAACCTTCATGGCGAACGACCTGGCCTGTCTCCGGTGCTGGCGTCATCTTTCCTCCGAGACCCTTGCTGAGGGCAGAGTCCCTGCCCTCAGCCTGAGATGCCGAAATTGGAACGAAAAGATGTCCATCGCAGGCACGATCAAGTGTTCACGATGAACAGGCAAATAAATCACGCCGTTTTCAGCATTCCATGCGGGTCGAGGACGAACTTCTTCGCCACCCCCGAATCGAAGTCCTTATATCCCTGCGGAGCTTCGCTCAATGAAATCACCGTGGCGTTTACGATCTTCGCAATCGGCAGGCGGTCATACAGAATCGCCTGCATCAGCGCGCGGTTGTACTTCAGCACCGGCGTCTGCCCCGTGAAGAAGCGATGCGACTTCGCCCATCCCAGGCCAAACCGCATGCTCAACGATCCCTGTTGCGCGGCCTTGTCCTTCGAGCCCGGATCCGCAGTAACATAAAGCCCCGGAATCCCGATCCCTCCCGCCGCACGCGTGATCGTCATCAGCGAATTCAGAACTGTAGCCGGAGCCTCCTCCGTGTGGTGCGCTCCGTGTCCCTTCGCCTCGAAGCCGACTGCATCCACAGCTGCATCGACCTCCGGAACTCCAAGCACCTGCTCGATCAGCTCCTCCAGCTTGTCGCTCTTGCTCAGATCGATCGGCTGAAACCCTACGGATGCAGCATGCTTCAGACGATCGGTGTTCATGTCGCCGACCAGCACCACCGCCGCTCCCAGGATCTGCGCCGAAGCCGCTGCCGCCAGACCCACCGGCCCCGCACCCGCAATATAGACCGTAGAGCCCACGCCGACACCCGCCATCACCGCTCCATGAAAGCCTGTGGGAAGAATGTCCGAGAGCATGGTGAGGTCGCGAATCTTCTCCATCGCCTGCGCCTTGTCCGGAAATTTGATCAGGTTGAAGTCAGCATAGGGCACCATCACGTACTCGGCCTGTCCGCCCACCCATCCTCCCATGTCCACATAGCCATAGGCTCCGCCGGCGCGGCTGGGATTCACATTCAGGCACACCCCGGTCTGCTGTTCCCGGCACGTCCGGCAGCGGCCGCAGGCGACGTTGAAGGGCACAGTCACCAGATCGCCGACGTCAATGTATTCGACGTCCCTTCCCTTCTCGATCACCTCGCCTGTAATCTCGTGCCCGAGCACCAACCCTGAGGGCGCAGTCGTGCGCCCACGAACCATGTGCTGGTCCGATCCGCAGATATTGGTCGACACCACCTTGAGGATCACGGCATGCTCGATCTTCTTCCTGGCCGGATTCTCCAGCTTCGGATCATCGATGGACTGCACCTCAACATGATTCGGTCCGAGATAGACGACACCACGATTGCTAGCCATAACTTTTGTGCTCCTTTTCTCTGTGAGGCGCTGCGCCTGCATGGCGACAGCGAGACTCTCTTCCACTAGGACGAACATCTCGTCCGCCGCTTTGCCTGACCACTAAATATAAGCTCTACTTCGACCAGCTGATCTCAACCGTCCGTTCCGAATAGCCGTTGCCTGCATCGCCGCTCACGACAATCCAGTCCTGATCTCGCCGCGCCCCTTCCACCTTCAGGTTTCGGAGAGCGCCGTTGGTCCGCAGATAGAGCCGCTGCGTGGTTCCCCTTGGAACTTCCAGCTTCAGCTGCAGGGAGCGCACTCCCTCCTCCTGCCGGATGAACTTTGCCTGTTCCGTGCGGTCACCCGGCTGGGGAGATTTCTGTTCCAGCTCGACCTCGACCGCGGGGAGTGGAATCCGCAGCCGATGGTTCAAGGCTTCCGCTCCGCTGCAGGAAGCAGCCTCGAAGAACTCCTTCGAGCTCTGGAGACATAGCTTGATCGGCTTCGGCGAGATCACCTCGACCTCCAGGTTCGGGCCTGCGCGATGCATCGCAATCTCGAGCCTCGTGTCTCCAAAGGGCACATTCTTCAACGAGGCCTCTGTCCACTGCGCCGGCAGCTTCGGATCGACGCGAAGCCGCCCGTTCATGGCATCTGTTTCGATGCCGAACAATCCCCGCACAGCCGGCGCAAGCACCATCGCCGAAGACCAGAGCTGATGCGAGCTGCTTCTGCCCAGCGGCTGATAGAACTCCCCCGACAACACCTCCGTGACCGCCCCCGGATCCTGCAGCCATGTAAGCTGCGCATTCTGCTTGAGACTCGCAAAACCCGCCTGCGGCCGGTTCGCACGATACTCGGCCAGCGAGGTCCAGCCCGTATAGAGCGGCCACACCGAGCCGTGGTGATAGCTCAAGGGATCGAAGGTCGGGGCACCCTCAATCATCGACCGCATCCCCCAGTCCGTCGCAAAACGCGATGACGCCCAGGCATCGAACGTCGCATCCGCCTGTGGAAGCGTTAAAGATCCGCTCCACCACGCAACCGTTGGGAATACCGTGGCACGCGCATCGAATGTTCCGTCCGTATTGCGGCTGAAGCTGTAAAGCCCATCCGTATTGCGATAGGTCGCAAGATACTCGCGCGTCGTCTTTGCCTGTTGCGTGGCCGAAGATGCGAGTGCGTCGTCGCCCATCCACTTCGCCAGATGAGTCATCGCATCCGAGGACTGTTGGTCGAGAGCCGCGAGATAAATCTCCTGCTGCGGCATCTTCGGAAGCCACTCCTCCACCCAGCCCGTTCCCTGCAAGTTGTCGTAGACGCCATTTGTCGTATGCGCGCGCGTGAAAGCATAGGCGCGCTTCACCTTGTCCCAGTGCTCGCGCAGATACCCCACATCCCCGCTGGCGCTGACGTAGTCCGCCATCTGCATCACGAAGAGCGGTGTCGAGTCTGCCGCAGCGTACAGATAAGGAAGATGAATCCAGTCCACCAGCTCAGCCGTCTGCGAATACTCGTGCATCATCTTGCCATCAGCACGCTGATGCGCCAACAGGAAATCCATCGCTTCCCGACTAAGTTGAAAGTCGCCATAGCTGTTGACCGCGTAGAGCGTCCACAGCGTATCGCGGCCAAAGAACCAGCCGAAGCCCGGACGCGCTGAGTCGCCCGACGTGTACCATCCGCCGGCCAAACCCGATCCAATCGGCGAAGAGACCCTTGCCTGCTCGATCGAGATCTCCGCCCATCGCAGGGCATCATTCAGTTCCGCATCAGGCGTCTGGGCCGTCAGCCGCGTATCGAAGAAGTGATCGAAAAAATCTGACGTTGAGTGATAGAGCGCAGGCACATTGCGCGCGGACTCGAGCAGACGCTCCTGAAGTTGCGCCGCCGTGAGCTCCGGCCTTCCGCTCGCTCCCGTGACCGCAGCGATCAGCGGAAAGAAATGGCCGTCATCGCGAGCAGGATCGTAGCTGATCTTGAACTCGAGCGGCAGCGTCTGCGGTCTCTCTTGATAGGGCCGGATCAAGCCTCGCGTACTTCCTGGCATCGCCACCATGCCGAAGAAGCTGGGATTATCCGTCGAGAGGGTATAGATCCCTCCGCTCTCGATGCTGCTCCACGACGCACTGGGCCTGCCGAAGTTCGGCGCCGGCCACTGTCGTTCCATCGCGGGCTCGAACGAGAGAGTCACGACCGCCGGACGCACAGCGTGTATCTCAAACAACACTACCGCGGTTGCCACATCCGCCTGCGCCGAGCGCGGACTGAACATATGCTGCTTCACAGTGATCGCGGCGTGAGAGTAGGTGATCGTCGTATGGTCGGGCCGCACCTCGATCTCAGAGGCATGCTCATTGAGGTCGATCGCGGCCTCGTATCCCTCGAGCTGCGCGGTGAGCCGCGCATGATGCAGCACCTTCACCGGAAGCAGCCACAGCTCGAAGCTGCCGTCCTGCTGGCCGAGGATCGCGCCGCGCTGCCCGGTAACGCTGAAGGGACGGCTCGCCTGCGCCGGCTGACGAATAACCAGAGGATTGCTGTTCAGAGGAAAGCTCGACACGGGTGCGAAGGGAATCTGTGCGGTCGCCATAAAAGGGAAGAGCAGAAAGATGCAGAGCAGGGTTCGCATCATGTGCCTGAAGTTTCGCACGGGGCCTCTTCTTTCGGGATTCTAGAAATGTTCTGCGCTGTGCGAGAGCGAAAAGCAGGAGCTGCCACCCG
>Ga0193742_1000802_pt1 | contig 20033 bp, 18 predicted proteins | sample L2c1metaG_FD_165511 | JGI IMG/M metagenome (GOLD analysis project Ga0193742, IMG submission 165511) | Soil microbial communities from a riparian zone of the East river system, Colorado, United States - L2c1 | ecosystem: Environmental > Terrestrial > Soil > Riparian zone | place: USA: East River... | reverse complement strand
GATGCCGAGCGGCGGCACCGTCAACGGGAGCTGCGCCTTCTTGACCTTCGCGAGCACCGTCGCGTCCGACTCGCCCGCGACCGGGCCGGGGTTCCAGTCGACGTCGAGCGCGCGCAGGCCGTCGATGCACTGGCCGAACGTGTCACCGCGCACCGCGACCCCGTACGTGATCACCGCGACGTCCGTGATGCCCGGCATCGCCTTGACGGCGGCCAGGTTCCGGACCGTCTTCACCGTGCCGTTGATCGTCGGCGGCCTGCGCACCATGCACGGCTTCGCGTCCGGCACCTGCAGGTCCATGCCGAACTGCTTGCGGCCGGTGACGATGTCGTGCGCGTCGATCCGGTTCTGCGGCTTGCCGAGGACCCGGAAGTCGGCCGGCGCCTTGAGCGTCGCGGACACCTGGATGGTCCGGTCGCTCGCCGCCGCCTTCGCGAGCGAACCGTACGGCGCGCTCTTCCCGCTCTTGTGCGAGAGCACGCCGTCCTTCGTGGTGACCTCGCCGTCTGGCACGCCCCACTGCGCGGCCGCGGTGCGCACGAGCTGCTGGCGCGCGATGGCCGCCGCCGTCCGCACCGGCGTGTAGATGCTGCGCACCGAGTTGGAGCCGCCGGTGAGCTGGTTCATCAACAGCTCCGGCCGCGCGTCGGCGAGCGAGATGTGCACCTTGTCGATCGGCAGGTCCAGCTCCTCCGCGATCATCATGGCGACCGTGGTCGAGATGCCCTGGCCGACCTCGGTGCGGTGCAACGCGAACGACGCCGTGCCGTCCTCGTTGATCTGCACACCGATCAGGCCGGACGTCGGCAGCGCGGCCAGGTTCTGCAGGTCACCGAGGTCGAAGAGGTCCTCCGGCTGCGGCAACGACGGGATGACGGCCGCTGCCTCGTCGACGCCGGACGCGGCGCCCGCCCAGGTCACGCCGACGGCGAGCGTGGGCGCCGCCAGCAGGTAGCCCAGGAAACGGCGGCGGTTGGGGTCGGTTGATGAGTCGTCGGGCGACCGACGGTGTTCTGCCATGGGGGTCCTCGCAGGCGGCACGCTGAGTGGCGAATCGGTGGCGGTACGGAGCAGTCGAGCCGGAGTGTGTCACGTCACACCCGCCACGAGAAGGAACGCCATGCCTACATTTGGGCTATTCCGATTGTGCATCATGCACAGCGACATTTGGGTCGCTGCGCTCCCGAGTCAGGCGAGTGGGCCCGGCGGCAGGAGCCAGGACGCGCGCAGCGCCAGCGACAGCTCCAGATGCGCGCTCGTGTCGGAGAGGTCCAGCCCGGTGGCCGACTCGATGCGGCGCAGCCGGTTGATCACCGTGTTGCGGTGGCAGTGGACCGTGTTCGCCGTCTGGTTGATCGAGCCGCCGGTCGCGAGCCAGGCGCTCAGGGTGTCGAGCAGCAGCCTGCGCTCGGCCAGCGGAATCCTCAGCAGCGCGCCGAGTCTGCGGTGGATCAGGGCCGCCGCCAGGTCGGGCGAGCTGAGCAGCAGCGCCTCCGGCAGCCGCTCGGCGAGCGCCGCGACCTCGACCCGGCCGGGCGGCACGGTGTTGCGGGCGAGCACGGCCTGCCGGTAGGCGACGTCGACGGCGGCGAGGCCCTGAACGGTCATCGACAGCCCGGCGGGCGCCGTCGGCTTGTCCCGCAGCACCGCGAGGACGGTGTCCAGCTCGCTCTCGCCGACCGCGATCAGCCCGACGAGCGTGTTCGTGCGGACCTGCCACACCGACGTCACGCCCTCGTCGGCCAGCCGGCACTCGAGCCCGTCGCCGGCGTGCCCGTCGCCGGAGTCGACGCCCGAGTCGACATCGATGGCCGCGACCGCGTACGGCCCGTCGACCGGCACGCCGATGCTGTGCGCCGCCTGGTGGGCGAACGCCGGGTCCTTCGCGCGGCCGTGGAGCAGGCCCTCCCACAGGATGGCGCGGCGCTGCTCGTCGACGCGCACCAGCTCGCGTTCCGTCGCGTGATAGGCCGTCGCCACCTGCGCCGAGGTCTCGTCCACGACCGCCCACACCCAGGACGCCAGGTCTAGCAGCTCGTCCGGGTCCGTGCGCTCGTCGGTGCGCGCCTGGTTGATCAACGCCTCCCAGACGAGCCGGCCGCCCAGCCGGAACGACCGCAGCACGTCGTCGAGCGGCATCCGCTGCCGCGCGCGGAGCCGGCCGGTGGCGCGGGCCGCGTCGTACACCTCGTCGTCCGGGGTGTCGTCCGGGGAGTCGTTACCGTCGCCCGCCGAGCGGGAGACCAGCTGCAGCACCCTGGTGAGGTTGTCGTGACAGGACTGCCAGAGGTCGTGCCGGGGCACGACGTTCACGCGGCGGTAGTTGGGGTTCTGCTCCTGGATGATCCCCACGAGGGCGTCGGTCAGTTCCGGAACACGCGACAACACGTCCGCCACCAGGGACGTCGCGGTCCGGGTACCGACACGGTGGGGCAACTCGGTCATCCGGAAAGAGCATCGCACACGGCGGGTCGCTCAGGCGTCCCCGCGGACCGGCACCGCACGCCCGCCGATCACTCGATCAGCGGTTGCCGACCGCCATGGCAAGAAGCCACGGTGAGCAGCATGCGGCGGTTACTTGTTTTCGGGATCACGGTCGTCACGGCGGTGGCGACGCTCACCGCGTCCAGCACGGCCACCGAGCAGCGCACTCCCGGCGGCTGGGTCGGCACCTGGGCGGCGTCGCCCGGCGCGGGCGTGTCGCCGGGCGGCTACCCCAACTACAGCATCCGCAACGTCATCCACACGAGCGTCGGCGGCACCACGGCGCGGGTCCGCCTGTCGAACACCTTCGGCGCCGGCCCGCTGACCTTCGGGCACGTGACGATCGCCGTCGCCGCGACGTCGCCGGCCGCGAAACCCGGCACCATGCGCACGCTGACCTTCGGCGGTCAGCAGTCGGTCGTCGTGCCGGCCGCCGCCGAGGTGCTCAGCGACCCGGTCGCGCTCGCCGTCCCCCGCGACGCCGACCTGCTCGTCACGACGTACACGCCCACCCCGTCCGGCCCGGTCACGTTCCACTCGTCCGCCCGGCAGACGTCCTACTTCACGCCCACCGGCGACTTCGCCGACCAGGAGTCCGGCGCCGCGTTCACCGAGCAGACCGCGGCCTGGCACTACGTCAGCGGCGTCGACGTCCAGAGCCCCGCCGACGGCTCGGTGGTCGTCCTCGGCGACTCCATCACCGACGGCTCCGGCTCGGCGACGGGCGCCAACCACCGCTGGCCCGACCTGCTGTCCGACCGGCTGCGCGGCCGCCTCGGCGTGCTCAACGCGGGCATCGGCGGCAACCGGCTGCTGCTCGACGTGCCGGGGTCGTCGTTCGGCCGCAACGCGCTCGCCCGCTTCGCCGACGACGTGCTCAGCCTCGGCGGCGTGCGGACGCTGATCGTGCTGGAAGGCATCAACGACATCCAGCAGACACCGCACCAGACCGACCCCGCGCAGATCATCTCCGCCTACCGCCAGCTGATCGCGCAGGCGAAGGCGCGCGGCATCCGCGTCCTGGGCGGCACGCTGACCCCGTTCAAGGGCTGGCAGGTCTGGGACGAGACCCTCGAGGCCACCCGCCAGGCCGTGAACACGTTCATCCGCACCAGCCACGAGTTCGACGGGGTGATCGACTTCGACGCCGCGCTCCGCGACCCCGCCGACCCGCTGACCATGTTGCCCGCCTACGACTCCGGCGACCACCTGCACCCGAACGACGCGGGCTACCGCGCGATGGCAGACGCCGTCGACCTGTCCAGGTTGTAGCGCGGGACAGCGGGCCTTCCTCGAGTCTCACTTGACCCGTCGTCGAGTGCGCGGTCCAACCCTGACCGCATGAGAGTTCTGGTTCTCGGCTGTACCGCGGCGACTTCCTGGGGGCGGGACCAGCTGACTCGGCTGGCCGCGCAGGCCAGGGCCCGCGGACTCACACTGATCGGCGCGGACACGGCGGACAAGCTGCGGGCGGCGCATCCCGACGAGCTGGCGTCCGTCGACGAGACGGTCGAGCTGGACGTGCGCGACCCCGAGGCGTGCCGCGCGTGGGCGCGGACGGCCACCGGCGTCGACGCCGTCATGACCGTCCACGAGCTGTCCGTGCTGTGCACCGCGGTGGTCGCGACCGAGCTGGGGCTGCCGGGCAACGACCCGGACGTGGTCACCGGCATCCGCACCAAGGACGTGTGCCGTGAGCGGCTGCGCGAGTCCGGTTTCCGCCAGCCGGTCACCGCGGTGTGCCGGACGCGGGCCGACGCGGAGGAGTTCATGCGCGCCAACGCGGGCCCGTGGGTCGTCAAGCCCCGCGACGGCCTCGGCAGCAGCGGCGTGTCCCTGCTGCGGGACCTCGGCGACCTGCCGGCGGCGATGGCGACACTCGCGAACGTCGCCGCGTCGCTCGGCAAGTTCGGTGGCTCGTCGAAGTCCGACACGTTCCTGATCGAGACGTTCGTCGACGGTCCGGAGTTCTCGGCGGAGGGGGTCGTGCTGGGTGGCGCGCCGCAGGTGCTCGCCCTCACCAGCAAGAAGACCAACGACCGGTTCATCGAGACCGGCCACCGGGTGCCGGCGCTGCTCGACGCGGCCGCGGCCGTGCTCGCGACCGAGACCGTCGAGAAGGGCGTCGCCGCGGCCGGTGTCACGCACGGCGTGTTCCACGTCGAGTTCTGGCTGACCGACGAGGGCGTCGTCCTCGGCGAGGTGCACGCGCGGCAGGGCGGCGACTACATCCACGCGCTGGTCGAGCACAGCAGGCCGGGCCTCGAGCTGTACGGGCTGCTGCTGGACGACCTGCTCGGCCGCCCGACGGCGCCGGTGCCGCCGCAGACCCGCGCGGCCGGGTCGGAGTTCCTGCTGCTGCCGCCCGGCCGGCTGCACGCGGTCGCCGGCTGGCAGGAGATCGTCGACCACCCGCGCACCCTCGCGGCCGACCTGCTGGTCAGCCCCGGCGCGACCCTCGGCCCGATCGCCGACTCGCTCGACCGGCACGGCGTCATCGCCGCTGGCGCGGACGGGCTGCCCGCGGTGGACGAGGCGCTCGGTGAGCTCACGTCCCGGTTGGTGGTGGAGATCGACCTGGCCGCATGAGCCGACAGACCGACGCGGCCACCTTGCTTCGTGCGAGTGCGCTGCACGCGGAGCGGAGCGAGGCACATGTCACTGCGTGAGTGAGCGATCATCGGGGGCGTGGAGATCACGACGTGGTACCTCGAGCAGACTTCGGCCGCCGATGTGCGCCCGGCCGCGCCCGCAGCTGTGACGATCACGCGCGCCGAGCTGGTCAGCCCCGAGCTCAACCGGTTCCTGTACACCGCGGTCGGCGGTGACTGGCACTGGGCCGACCGGCTCGGCTGGACGTGGCGGCAGTGGCACGACTGACTGGACCGGCCCGGCGTGGAGACGTGGGTCGCGTACCTCAGCGGCACACCCGCCGGCTACGTCGAGCTGGACGGCACGGTCGACGGCGAGGTCGAGATCGCGTACTTCGGGCTGCTGCCGGCGTTCGTCGGCAAGGGGATCGGCGGCCACCTGCTGACGACGGGTCTGCGTCGCGCGTGGGAGCTGGCCACCCGCCGGGTATGGGTGCACACGTGCTCACTGGACGGCCCCGCCGCCCGCACGAACTACGAGGCACGCGGAATGTCGCTGTACCGCACGGAAACCACGAACGAGGACGTGCCGGCGACGCAGGGCCCGTGGCCCGGCGCCGCCTTTCACGGCTAGAAGCTGTCGCAGGTCGCCATCGCGAACGCGCCGGTCGCCGTCGCGGTCTTGACCTCCTTGCCGTCCACGGTCACCTTGCACGTCACCGTGCCGCCGGTCTCGGCGGTCGTGACGATGAGCGACCCCTCCTTGACGATGCCCTTCGTCTTGGTCTCCTTGGACCACGGCAGCGTCGCGGCCGTCTCCTGGTTGGTCGTCATCGTGTCGCCGAACGTCGTGTACGTGACGTCCACATTGGTCGCGTCGCCGCTGACCTCGTAGACGATCACGGCCTCGCGGTTCGCCTCGTCGTTGACGTCGTCGACCGCCTTGCCGAACGCGGCCGCCCACACGATGCAGATGACGAGCCCGACGACCGACACGACGAGGCCGGCGATCGCGAGGCCCTTGTTGGTGGCCCGGCCCTTGCTCGCCTTGCTGATCCCGATGGCGGAGAAGATGATCCCGAGGATCACCAGCGGCCACGCGACGAGGCCGATCACCGGGATGAACGAGAACAGCAGCCCGACGAGGCCGAGAACGAAACCGGTGGTACCGAGGCCGTTACTCGGTCGCACGGCGCTCTGCTGGGGCGGGTTGGGAGCGTACTGGGTCACGGGAAGATCCTTTCGGGGAATTCTGCTGCGGCGAATACAAGCAGCGAACGGCTGACTGCCGCGTCGTTCGCGAGCAGCAAGGCGTTACGACGAAAGTCGTAATCGTTGTTGGCGGATCGGTCGACGAAGCCGCCGCCGGACGGTCCGTAGGCTCTGCGCATGGGACGGCGGGTGCTCGGCGTGGTGGTCACCGTGATCGCGGTGGCGGTGAGCGTGGTGAGCAGCTTCTACGTGTTCGGCGCGGACGGTTACCTGCCGGCCGACCGATCGCTGCACGCGACGTGGCTGTCGGGGCTGAGCTTCGTCGCGGCGATCGGCGCGGCCGTCATGCTGTGCTGGCGCCACCAGTGGCCGGAGCTCGTCACCGGGATCGCGCTCGTGCCGTGCCTGCTGCTGACGTCCGACTCGATGGCCGCCCTCATCGCACTCGCCGCGCTCGCCGCGAAGCGCAGGGACCGGGTGCTGTGGGCGGGTGGCGCGCTCGTCTACGCCGGCACCGCGCTGGCGCTGTGGCGCGACGCGGGCTGGGACCCCTACGTCACGGTCGCCGGCCGCTGGATGTCCACAGAGGACACGCTCGGCAAGGTCGTCGGCGTGGTGATCACGGCGGCGGTGCTGACCGCGATCCCGTTGACCGTGGGCATTCTGCGTGGCGTCCGGTCGGACCTGGCGCGCCGCGAGACCAACGAGCGGGAGCTGCGCGACGAGATGACGCGGCAGGCGGAGCGGTCCCGCATCGCGCACGAGATGCACGACGTCCTCGGGCACCGGCTCTCGTTGCTGTCGCTGCAGGCCGGCGCGCTCGAGGTGCACACGCCGCCCTCGGCGGGCGAGGTCGCGCGCACCGTGCGGACCACGGCGAAACAGTCCCTCGAAGACCTCCGCCAGGTGATCGGCGTGCTGCGCGACGGCAGGGAGTTCCTCACCTCCGACGGCGCGCCGGCGCGGCCGGCGCCCGCGCTGACCGACCTGCCGCAGCTGGTCGCCGACACGCGCCGCGCCCGGGTGCCGGTGAACCTGACCATGCTGCTCGACCACGCGGCGCACGCGCCCGCCTCGCTCGGGATGGCGGTGTACCGGATCGTGCAGGAGTCGCTGACGAACGTGCTGCGGCACGCGCCGGGCGCCGGCGTGGACGTGGTGGTGCGTGGCGGGCCGGGCGTCGGGTTGACGATCGAGGTCGTCAACCCGCTGGTGGCGGCGCCGCCGGCGCCGGGCTCGGGCACCGGTCTGACCGGCCTCGCCGAGCGGGCGCACCTGTTGGGCGGCAACGTCAGCGCGGGCCCGACCGCGCAGGGCGTGTTCGCGGTCCGCGCCTGGCTGCCGTGGGCGATCCGGTAGCCCCCTAACATGTGCGGGTGACTCAGCTGCGGGTGCTGCTCGTCGACGATGACCCGCTCGTCCGCACCGGTCTGTCGATGATCCTCGCCAGCACGCCGGACATCGTGGTCGTCGTGGAGGCGGGGGACGGCGACGAGGCCGTCGCGCGGGTGTCCGCGCACACCCCGGACGTGGTGATCATGGACATCCGCATGCGCAGGATGGACGGTCTCGCGGCGACCGCGGCCGTGATGGCACTGCCGCGGCCGCCCAAGGTTCTCGTGCTCACCACGTTCGACCTCGACGAGTACGTGTTCGACGCGCTCGCCGCGGGCGCCGGCGGCTTCCTGCTCAAGGAGGGCTCGCCGCAGGAGATCATCGACGCGGTCCGCGTCGTCGCGGCCGGCGAGCTGCTGCTGTCGCCACACACCACCCGCAAGCTCGTCGGGCACTTCGTCGCGGCACGGGCCAACCCCCGGCGCCAGCGGGCCGTGACACGGCTCGGCTCGCTGAGCGACCGGGAGCGGCAGGTCGTGACGGCCGTCGCGCACGGCAGGTCGAACGCGGACATCGCCGCGGAGCTGTACCTGAGCGAGGCGACCGTGAAGACGCACATCACGAGGACGTTCGCGAAGCTGGACGTGTCGAACCGGGTGCAGCTGACCATCTTCGCGTACGAGGCGGGGCTCGTCTCCGCCTCGTTTCCCGCTATGACCAGGCTCCCGGCAGAAGTGTGACCGCGATGCGGCTACCGGTTCCGTACGGCCGGATGTGGACGTCGATGTCGGCGCTGACCTGCATCGCCATCCACAGCTCGCGCACCCGCCGGTCGCTCGGCAGCCGGCTGCGGTGGACCTCGGGCAGCACGGCCGTGGCCAGCACCTCGCAGCGCAGTCCGGCCGGCCCGCGCCGAAGCGTGACCGCGATGTCCTCCTCGGCGGGCGCGGTCACACCCGCGGTGGTGACCGCCTCGTTGACCACCAGCACCACGGCGTTCAGCAGGTCGGTGTCCGGCACCAGGGGAGCGGCGTTGGTGAACACCCACCTGCGTAGCTCGGCGGGGCGCGTCGGGTCGAAGGCCGCGATCAGGCGCGTGGTCCGTACCAGCGCCTGCGGTCTGTCAACCACGACGCATTCCCTCGCACACCAGACGTTCCGCGGTCGGGTCGAACAGCTGGACGACCTTGCGGGGCGTCGGCTGCGGACGCAGGAGCCGCACGCGGCCCGCCGCGGCGGCGTACATCGCGCCGACCCCGCCCGCGTCGATGAACCGCAGTGACGCCATGTCGATCATGAGCGCGTCGGGCGCGCCACGCATCGCCTCGATCACGGCGTGCCGGTTGCTGATGTCGACCTCGCCGGCGAGGCGCAGCACGTCACCGCGACGGGTGATCCGCAGGATCCGGTCGTCGAACAGGGCGGGCGCCACGAGCAGGTCCCGGTGGCCGGCGAGGACGGCGGCGCGCCGCGTGCCGGAGAGCGAGTGGTTGTCGTACAGGCAGAGCATGCGTGCGCCGGAGAGCACGGTGGCCTCGGCCCCGCACGGCGACGGCCCGGCGCACGCGTAGGCCGGCGCACGCCCGTCCTCGCACAGCCTGCGCACGAACCAGCCGGGGTCGGCGCCGAGGAACACCACGCGGTCACCCGCGCCGACGAACGCCGACGCCACCTCCGCCCGCTGTTCCGCACTGACCGACAGTAGGCACGCGTGTGGGTCTGGCTGCGCCACCCGTCCATGCTTCGCGTCGGCGGCGGCCCCGTCAACCCGCGCGCTCACGAAGGCGGTCGCGCTCGACGGTTAGAGCGGTGTTAGCGGCGTCGGTCACCCTGAGCACATGAGGACAAGAGCCATCGCAAGCGCCGCAGTAGTCGCTGTCGCCGTCTCGATCGTCGCAGTACCAAGCGAAGCGGCGCCGACCGCCGAGCCCGCCGCCGTATGGGGGTGGTCGCAGACGCCGGCGGTCACCGTCGAGAACGGGCCGGCCGACGGCTCGATCACCGGCAACGCCGGTGTCTCCGCCGCCGGCCAGAACGTCATGTACACCTGGAGCAAGAACCCCGACGTCGGCTCGGCCGACCCCGTCATCGGCTACAAGCGCTCCACCGACGGCGGGCAGACCTTCCCGACCGGCTATACGACGACCGACAGCTCGTTCACGACCGTCGGCCGCGCGCGGACGGCGGCGCTGATCGACGTCGCGTTCATCCCCGTCGCCATCGCCAGCACCACGAAAGTCAACCTGCGCGTGAAGCGCTCCACCGACAACGGCGCCTCGTGGACCCCGATCGCCTCGACGCTGACCACCACCTCCGGCTGGACGTGGGGCGGGATGAACCGTGGCCTGCGCGTCAACCAGGGCATGATCTCCGACGCGGCCGGCAACCTGTACCTCTCCTACTACACGCGCTACACCGGCGACCTCGGCACCCGCACCGAGGTCGCGATCAGCCGCGACAACGGGGTCACCTGGACCCGGCACGGTCCGATCATCCAGTCGTCGGCCACGCAGCAGTACAACGAGGCCGGCATCTCGTGGGCGCCGAACGGCGAGATGGTCGCGGTCGTCACGCAGGACGAGGTGGCGCCGGGCGCGACCGCGCGCAAGCACCTCAAGCTGATCACCGCCCGCTCCGCGAACGGCCAGACGTGGACCGGCCACAAGGTCCTGCCGATCTCCTACGACGCCGGCTACTCGATCCGTCCCGACGCGGCCGGGGTCCGGCGCTACGGCGTCTCGCCCAGCCTTGTGCTGCTCGGCAACGGCGCCATGACCCTGCGCTTCGGCCGTCCAGACAACTGGTTCGCGATCTCCACCGACGGCGGCAACTCGTTCATCCAGGCCCGCCGCACCTACGTCAACTACCCGTCGAGCGGCAACCCGTACCACGGCTCGTCCGGCAACGGGAACCACGCCGCCGTCGCCAACGACCGGGTGCTCGTCGTCGGCGACAACTGCGCGCCGTCCTGGGGCTGCCCGGCCGGCGACAGCGGGTTCACCATCGACAACAAGTACCGCGTGTGGAAGAAGTTCGTCACCGTCACCCGGCCGGCCGCGGGCGCGAAGATCGCCACCGCCCGGTCGGACCGCGTCACGCTGACGCAGCCGAAGCGGATCACCGAGATCGGCGTCCGGCTCGCGTACGGCGTCCGCTCGGACGCCCGCGTGGAAGGGCTCGTCGACGGGACGTGGCGGGAGGTCGCCCGGTTCGACGACATCGTGGGCTACTGCCTGAGCTACGCGCGGATCGACGCGACCGTCACGCAGGTCCGGGTGGTCGGCACGACGAAGGTCGAGGAGGTCGAGCTCTACTCCTGACGCGGCCACGGGGCGCCCTGCAGCGCCTCGATCCGCTCGTTCAGCCTGCGGAGCAACCGGTACAGCTCGGCGCAGTCGTCCTCCGGCCAGTCCGCGACGACCTTGCCGAGCCCGGCCCGGTACCGCTCGCGGTCGGCGGACAGGCGCTTGGCGCCGGTCGCCGTGATCCGCAGCTTGCGGGCGAGCCCGCCGTCGGGGTCGGGGATCCGCTCGACCAGCCCGTCGCGCAGCATCGCGCCGACCTGCCTGGTGACCGTCGAGATCTCGAGCTGCAGCGCGCCGGCCAGCTCGCGGGCGGTCATCGGGCCGGTGGCGTCGATGCGGCCCAGCACCAGGTACGCCGACCGTTCGAGGACGCCCTTGGCAACGCTCGCGAGCTGGTGGCGGCTGACCAGCGTCAGCTCGCGTTCGATGTCGTCCAACAGGTGTTCTCTACCACGCATGGCCGGTTCCTGGATCGTCGATGTGTAGCGTGCAAGTCTTGTGTACCGTACATATGTGACCCGGCGGCCCGGGGCCGTGGTCGCAGTGCTCGCCAGCTGCGGCCTCGTCGCCTCGTTCATGCAGACCCTGGTCATCCCGCTGATCCCGAGCCTGCCGACGCTGTTGCACACGAACGCGACCGACGCGTCCTGGGTCATCACCGTCACCCTGCTCGCCGCCGCCGTGATCACGCCGGTCAGCGGCCGGCTCGGCGACCTCTACGGCAAGCGGCCGGTGCTGCTCGCGAGCGTGGCCGTGCTCGTGGCCGGCTCGGTCGTGTCCGCGCTCGCCGACTCCCTCCTGCCGATGGTCGTCGGCCGCGGTCTGCAGGGCTGCGCCATGGGTGTGATCCCGCTGGGTATCAGCATCATGCGCGACATTCTCCCCGCTGAACGGGTCGGCACGGCCATCGCGATGATGAGCGCGACACTCGGCGTCGGCGGCGCGGTCGGGCTGCCGGTCTCGGCGATAATCGCGGAGACGTCGTCGTGGCGCGTGCTGTTCTGGCTGGCGGCCGGGCTCGGCGCCGCGTGCCTCACGCTGCTGTGGCTGTTCGTGCCGGACTCGCCGCTGCGCGCCCCGGCCCGGTTCGACATCGTCGGCACGATCGGCCTCGCGGCCGGGCTGGTGTCGCTGCTGATCGCGATCGTCAAGGGCGCGTCGTGGGGCTGGGGGAGCCCGACCACGCTGGGACTGTTCGCGGCCGCGGTCGTGATCCTCGTGGTGTGGGGCGCGTTCGAGCTGCGGACCAAGCACCCGCTGGTGGACCTGCGGGTCTCGGCGCGGCGGCCGGTGCTGTTCACGAACCTCGCTTCGGTGCTCGTCGGGTTCTCCATGTACAGCGCGTCGTTGGTGCTGCCGCAGCTGTTGCAGGCGCCCGCCATGACCGGGTACGGCCTCGGGCAGTCGATGGTGGCGGCCGGGCTGTGGATGGCGCCCGGCGGGCTGGTGATGATGGCGCTGTCGCCGGTGTCGGCGCGGATCACCCGGCTGCGCGGCCCGCGCACGTCGCTCGTGATCGGCGCGTCGATCATCGCGGTCGGCTATCTCGCCTCGACCCTGTTGCTGCACAACGCCTTCGAGATCATGCTGGCCGTCGTGTTCGTGAGCGCGGGCGTCGGGATCGCGTACGCCGCGATGCCCGGGCTGATCATGGGGTCGGTGCCGCCGCACGAGACGGCGTCGGCGAACGGGCTGAACGCGTTGATGCGGTCGGTCGGCACCTCGGTGTCGAGCGCGGTGATGGCGACCCTGTTGGCGCACATGACGTTCAGCGTCGGCGCGCTGACCGTGCCCTCGCTGACCGGGTTCCGGGTGGCGTTCCTGATCGCGGCCGGCGCGGCGATCCTCGGGGTGCTAGTGACGCTGCTGGTGCCACGTCCTGGCAAGCGCGGCGACGACGCGGGCGCGGTTCCCGGGGTCGAGACGCAGGAGCGGCGCGAGCTCCAGGTGTAGGAACGGCGTGCCGCGCTCGGCCGCGGCGATGCCCTGAACGTTGGTGCGACCGGCGAGGTTCTCGTGGTGTCGCGTGCGGAAGCCGTGCTGTGTCAAGGCTTCCTCGAGTTCGCGATGTGGTGGTCGGGGGTGTCCCGAGCCGGGGGAGACCACCGCGTCCGTGTCCCGAGCGCTGTCCTGCGCGAACCCGTGGAGCTGAACCTCTTGCGTGGCAAGGGATTGCGCGAAGGCGTGGAACATCGAGTCGGTGCGATGGGCGGCGTCGTGTACGGTGCGGCGGGTGCCGGCGACGAGCAGCGCCGACCCCGGCGCCGCGCGGAACAGCTCGAGGCCCATGCGTGCGGTGAGCCGGTCCGACCCGGGGTGGGGCACCTCGACGACGGTGCTCGGTGGGCTCGCGTCGAGCAGCGCGGCGCCCCAGGCGCGTTCGGTGCCTGGTTCGTCGGTGAGCAGCGCGAAGGCGCGGCCGGTGGCGTCGTCGACGCCGCGGGTCAGACGCAGGCCGAGACCGGTGAGGTCGGGTTCGTTCCCGGCGCCGATCGCGACGAGGGCGGCGGCCGCGCGCCCGCGTTCGTCGCCGGTCGGCGGCCGGTAGGGGTCGGTCGCGGCCATCGCGCGCACGCGGTCGAGGAGCCAGCGGTCGAGCAAGGTCAGGACCCCTTCAGGACGCTGGCTCGCGTCAACGCGACGCGGCGAGGATTCCGGCCAGCATGCCCGGGTAGAGGGCGTCCAGGTCCGCGCGGCGCAGTGTGGTGATGCGCGCCGTGCCCTCCGGCTGCATCCGGATCACGCCCGCCTCCCGCAGGATGCGCAGGTGGTGGGTGCGCGTGGACTTGGTCACCGGCAGCTCGATGGCGCCGCAGGCGACGCCGGGTTCGCCGATCCTGGCCAGCTCGCGCACGATGCGCAGGCGGACGGGGTCGGCGAGCGCGTGCAGCACCGACTCGATCTCGATCTCCGCGCGCGTCGGGTGCGAGAGCGTTTCCATGGTGCCCATTGTACGAGACCTATCGTAGTTCGACCGTGATCGTAGTACGGTGCCTATCGTACAAGGAACCACAGGGAGAGACATGTCGCCACGCACCTACCTGCTCGCCCTCGGCGCCTTCGCCGTCGGCACGAGCGGGTACATCGTCTCGGGGGTACTGCCGGCGGTCAGCCGGGAGCTGGACGTCTCCATCGCGACCGCGGGCCAGCTCGGCACCGCGTTCGCCATCGCCTTCGCCATCGCCGCACCACTGCTCGCCGCGTTCACCGGGCGCTGGGAACGCCGCCGCCTGCTCGTCATCGCGTTGCTGGTCAGCACCCTCGGCAACGCGCTCGCGGTGATCGCGCCCACCTACGAGCTGCTTCTCGGCACCCGCATCCTCGCCGCGCTCGGCGCCGCCGTGTACATGCCGGCCGCGACCGCCGTCGCCACCGTGCTCAACCCGCCGGAACGCCGCGGCCGCGCGGTCGCGATGGTGTTCGGCGGCCTCACGTTCGCGTTGATCATCGGCGTGCCCGCCGGCAACCTGCTCAGCGCGCCACTCGGCTTTCACGGGGTGTTCGCGCTGGTCGCCGTCGTTTCGCTGCTCGGCGCGGTGGCCGTCCGCATCGGGGTCCCCGAGGTCGAGGCGCCACCGGCGGCCGGACTGCGGGAGCGGTTCGCCGTCCTGCGGGACCCCCGCGTGCGGCTCATGCTCGGCGTGACCGTCGTCAGCGTCGTGTCCGCGATGACCGCATTCACCTACATCGCGCCGTTCCTGTCGACCGCCGCCGACGCCCACGGCTCGACCGTCAGCTTCCTGCTGCTCGGCTACGGCCTCGGCGCGACCGTCGGCAACTTGCTCGGCGGCCGCGCGACCGACCGGTTCGGCAGCATGCGCCCGCTGTTCCTGTCGCTCGGCGCGGGGATCACGCTGCTCGCGACACTGCCGTTCACCGCGACGACCGTGCCGACGGCGGCGATCGCGATGTTCGTGTGGGGCATGTTCACCTGGTCGTTCAACCCGCCCGCGCAGTACTTCCTGCTCGGGCTCGCGCCGTCGGGTGGCGCGCTGGTGCTGTCGCTGAACGCGTCGGCGATCTACCTCGGCGTCGGGCTGTCCGGCGTGTTCGGCGGTCTGGTGATCAACGCGGTGGGCATCCTCGCGCTGCCGTCGGTCGCGGCGGTGGTCGCCGTCGGCGCGCTGGTGCTGCTGATGGCGGTGTCACGCCCGGTGCGTGAGCCGGCCGTCGAGGACGGTGGCCAGCACCGGGAGATCTCGGAGCCGGCTCGGGGGTAGCTCCGCGAGGTCCGCGCCGACCAGCACCAGGTCGGCCGGGTCGCCGACCTCGACCGTGGTGCCGCGCCCGCCCGTGCTGGCGGCGATCGCCGCCTCGAGCCACAGCGCCTGCTCGGGGTGCCAGTCCGCCCGGTGAGTCCGATCGTCACATCACGCAAGAGCAGAGCCATGCCCACATACTGCTAGAAATCCTCGTCGAAGTTGACCGTGCCGCTCACCGCCACCTGGTACGCGGACACCCGGCGTTCGAAGAAGTTCGACAGCTCCTGCACGTCCTGCAGCTCCATGAACGCGAACGGGTTCTTCGACCCGTACTCGGGCGCCAGGCCCAGCGCGGCGAGCCGCCGGTCGGCGACGTGCTCCAAATAGGACCGCATGTCCGCGAGCGCGAGGCCCGCGACGCCCTGCGCCAGCAGGTCCTCCGCGAACTGGACCTCCGCGTCCACCGCCTCGCGCAGCATCTGCCGGACCTGCGCGTGCAGGTCGTCGTCGAACAGGTCCGGCTCCTCCCGGCGGACGGTGTCTACCACGTCGAACGCGAACGCCATGTGCATCGACTCGTCGCGGAACACCCAGTTCGTCCCGGACGCCAACCCGTTGAGCAGGCCGCGGGAGCGCAGGAAGTACACGTACGCGAAGGCGCCGTAGAAGAACAGGCCCTCGATGCACGCGGCGAAACAGATGAGGTTGAGCAGGAACGCCTTGCGGTCGTCACGGGTCTCGAGCCGGTTCAGGTGCTCGATCGAGTCGATCCACCGGAAACAGAACTCGGCCTTCGTGCGGATCGACGGGATGTTCGCCACGGCCGCGAACGCCGCCACCCGCTCGTCCTCGTCGGGCAGGTAGGTGTCGAGCAGCGTCAGGTAGAACTGGACGTGCACGGCCTCCTCGAACAGCTGCCGCGAAAGGTACAGCCGCGCCTCGGGGGCGTTGACGTGCTGGTACAGGTTCAGCACCAGGTTGTTCGCGACGATCGTGTCGCCGGTCGCGAAGAACGCCACGAGCCGGTTGACCAGGTGCCGCTCGGCGTCGGTCAGCTTGTTCAGGTCGGCGAGGTCGGAGTGCAGGTCGACCTCCTCGACCGTCCACGTGTTCTTGATCGCGTCGCGGAAACGTTCGTAGAACAGGGGATAGCGCATCGGCCGCAGCGTCAGGTCCATGCCGGGGTCGAGCAGGTTCGTCGTCACTGGCAAGCCTCACAGGATTCGGGGTTCTCGAGGGAGCAGGCGACGGCGTCGGCCGGGACAGCCATGGCCACCGTCGCCTGCTGGATGCGGGTCGCGGGGCGCGACCGCAGGTAGTACGTGGTCTTCAGGCCGGTCGACCAGGCGTACCGGTACATCGACGACAGCTTCCCGATCGTGGGCGCGGCCACGAACAGGTTCAGCGACTGGCTCTGGTCGATGTAGGGGCCGCGCGCGGCCGCGAGGTCGATCAGCGCGCGCTGCGGCAGCTCCCACGCCGTGCGGAACAGGGCTTTCGACGACTCCGGCAACGACAACCCCTGCACAGAGCCGTCGGCGCGCTTGAGCTGGTCGCGCGTCGCCGCCGTCCAGAGCCCGTGCTTCTTCAGCTCCGCCACCAGGTAGGCGTTGACCTGCAGGAACTCGCCAGACAGCGTTTCGCGCTTGAACACGTTGGACACCTGCGGCTCGATGCACTCGAAACAGCCGGCGATCGACGCGATCGTGGCCGTCGGCGCGACCGCGATCAGCAGCGAGTTGCGCAGCCCGTGCTCGGCGACCCGTTCGCGCAGCGCCGCCCACCGGTCGGACTGCGTCGGCGTGACGCCCCACAGGTCGGGCTGCAGGTCGCCGCGGGCCGCGCGGGTCTGGGCGTAGCCGGGGTGCGCGCCCGCGGACGCGGCCAGGTCGGCGGAGGTCTCCAGCGCGGTCAGGTAGATGTCCTCGGCGAGCCGCGTCGACAGCTCGCGTGCTTCGTCGCCGTCGAACGGCAGGCGCAGCTTGAAGAACACGTCCTGCAGGCCCATCACGCCGAGGCCGACCGGCCGCCAGCGCGGGTTGCTGCGCCCGGCCTCCTCGGTCGGGTAGTAGTTGATGTCGATCACCCGGTCGAGGAACGTGACCGCCGTGCGGACGGTCTCGCGCAGCCGGTCCCAGTCGATGGCGCCGTCATGCACGTGCGAGCCGAGGTTGACCGAGCCGAGGTTGCACACCGCGGTCTCCGCGTCGGAGGTGACCTCGAGGATCTCCGTGCACAGGTTGGAAAGATGCACGACGTTGCCGGGTTCCGCGGTCTGGTTGCAGGTGCGGTTCGCGGTGTCCTTGAACGTCATCCAGCCGTTGCCGGTCTGGGCGAGTGTGCGCATCATCTTCGCGTACAGGTCGCGGGCCTTGACCGTGCGCACCGCGCGCCCGGCCTGTTCGGCGGCGCGGTAGGCGGCGTCGAACTCGTCGCCCCACAGGTCGGGCAGCTCGGGGATCTCGTCCGGGTCGAACAGCGACCACTCGCCGTCGGCCTCGACGCGGCGCATGAACTCGTCGGGGATCCAGTTGGCGATGTTGAGGTTGTGCGCGCGGCGGGCGTCCTCGCCGGTGTTGTCGCGCAGCTCGAGGAACTCCTCGATGTCCGGGTGCCACGTCTCGAGGTAGACACAGGCGGCGCCCTTGCGCCGGCCGCCCTGGTTGACCGCCGCGACCGACGAGTCCAGCGTGCGCAGCCAGGGGACGATGCCGTTCGAGTGGCCGTTGGTGCCGCGGATCAACGCGCCGCGCGACCGGATCCGGGACCACTGCACGCCGATCCCGCCCGCGAACTTCGACAGCCGAGCGATCTGGGCGTACCGCTCGTAGATCGACTCCAGCTCGTCGCGCGGCGAGTCCAGCAGGTAGCAGGAGGACATCTGCGTGTGGCGGGTGCCGGAGTTGAACAGTGTCGGTGAGCTGGGCAGGTACTTCAGCGCGGACATGAGGCGGTAGAAACGGATCGCCTCGGCCGGCGTGTGCGACAGTCCACATGCGACTCGGAGCAGCCAGTACTGCGGGCGCTCCAGCGCGGTGCGGCTGTTGGGGTGGCGCAGCAGGTAGCGGTCGTAGACGGTGCGCAGGCCGAAGTACTCGAACCGCTGGTCCGCGTCGTGGTCGATCGCGTCGTCGAGCTTGCGCGCGTGCGTGGCGACGAACGTCGCGGTGTCGTCGCCGATCAGCCCCTGCTCATGGGCTTTCGCGATGCTCTGGCTGAACGAATGGACGCCGTGCCCGCGCACCTCTTTGTCGATATAGGCGGCGAGCAGCCGGGCCGCGAGCTTCGAGTACTCGGGCTCCTCGGAGACCAGCTCGGCCGCGGTGCGGATCGACAGGCGGTCCAGCTCCTCGGTGGTCGCGCCGTCGTAGAGGCCGCTGATCGTCTTGGTGGCGACCCTCGTGGGATCCACGGCCGACAGCCCGGTCGCGCTGCGCCGCACGGCCCGAACGATCTTGTCGACGTTGACGGGCTCCGTCTCACCGCTGCGTTTCCGGACCCGCATGGTGTCTTGGATGGTGGTCACAACTTCTCCTCGCGCATTTTGGGCGCGCGAGACCCCCGTGGGGTGTCCGCACGCCCTCCCTCGGGGCCTGGAGACCGAACCCGCCCGCGGGTGCGGGCGGGTGAGCTGGCAGGTCTTCGGACTCACGGGCAGCACCTACCGGCCGTCGCTTCCCAGACCGAGGTCCAGTGCTTCGTGACGGCTTTCGTTCCCGTTCACCGCTGCGGGGCAGTCCCGGACTCACACCGGGTTCCCTCTTGCGACGACCGCTTGCTAGGCGGCCGAACCAGCTCGCGATCACAATACATGGGGGTCTCGATGGATCGAACACCCATATGTTGTGTCGGCGTGTCGTGACGCGAGGAGTGTCGGTTTCACGGTCAGACGATCGCGTTGTTGTCGCGTGGGTGTGGGTTGGGGCGATCGACGCCGCACCTCGCCGGTGGTTCCCGATGGTGTGGCCGGTCGCGGCGAGGCACGGCACCGGGCAGTGGGGTGCGTAGCCAGGAATGCCGAGTCGATATCTGACGGGACTCGAGTTCCTGTCGACCAGGTGGTGGGTTGCCTGCCCGCTGGCACAGCACACCAACACTCCCCTCCCATCTGGTGGCTTTGAAGCAGACAGGATGAGATGAAACCCCGGTACCAGAGCCAAAGGAGCGTGAGTCCCTCCACAGGTGACGGGCCCTCACCGGGCGCGGTCACTCGGGTCACCCCGTGCGGTAGCTCGCAATATTTCGTTGCCGTGTCTTCGCCGTGCCCGGACACCCCGTCGAGAAGGGTCGGTGAAGGCGCGGCTTCGATCGCCGCAACCCCGTTGCCGACGCGGCCCCGTGGGCGATCGTCTGACCGTGTCACCACCCCCCTTTCGTGCTCTAGAACGGTGCGGGTTCTGGATCGGCGATGGGTTCCGGTTCGTGAGTGATCCGGAACCCGTGTTTCGTGACCCAGGTCAGGTCGCGGCCGTTGGGGGATTTCTCTACCCGCCACCCGCCCAGCGACTTGGCCCTGTGGTGTGGTCGGCATGCGGGCCGCACGTTCTCCTGATCCGTCGGCCCCCATGGGAACGGGGTCAGATGGTCGAGATCGCACTCTTGGGCTGGTTTGACGCAGCCGGGGCCGGTGCAGGTGGGGTAGCTGGCTTCGAGGTGATCCCGCAACGCGGCGGGTGGACGGTACTTGCGGCGCCCGGCATCGACGGCGTGTCCGGTGAGCGGGTCGGTGAGTACCCGCTGCCACACCGCATCCCGCTGCGCGGCGAGTTTGAGTGCGCGCTGCGCCGGCAACCACCCGTAACCGGCCAAGAATCCCGGCTTGGTGTCCACCCCCAACACGGTGGTTGCGGGCAGGGTGAGCCGGACCTGCACCTTCGCGTTCTCGAACCCCTTACCCGCCAAAC
>Ga0193742_1000801_pt1 | contig 20057 bp, 20 predicted proteins | sample L2c1metaG_FD_165511 | JGI IMG/M metagenome (GOLD analysis project Ga0193742, IMG submission 165511) | Soil microbial communities from a riparian zone of the East river system, Colorado, United States - L2c1 | ecosystem: Environmental > Terrestrial > Soil > Riparian zone | place: USA: East River... | reverse complement strand
CATATTGGTTCGCAGTGGCCCGGTTTGAGTAGGGAGCACCGCCGCGGTGCTGAGGATTGTGCTGCCAATTGTTGCCTCCGCCAGCGGGCCGCTGCGATGGGCGATTCACATTCGCAGTGTTGTGATGGTTTACGAAGGTATTGTTGTTATTGATGGTGATGTTATTGTTGCTGTGGCCCCATCCACAGTTGTATCCCCAGCCGCCGTGCCCCCAAGCCGCGCCCATTGCCATTCCAACACCAAACGAAATGGCCATTCCCGCGACGACGGTTCCGGTCGAAGGGGGCGGAGGGTAGACGATCGGCGGATACGGATAGACTGGCGGGCCGTAGACCACCGTCGGGTTATAGCTGGGAACGTAAATGACCTGAGGTTGAGCCTGCTCAATCACAACGACAGTTTTGTTTTCGACGGTCTTCGTCTCCACTTTTTGCTGCTCGGTGGATTTTAGGTTTCCCGCGCCCTTGGCTTTCACGCGCATGCGCTGCACTGCGTCCATTACGTCACTTTGCTGCGCCAGAAAGGCATTACCCAGGTCCGTGGTCCATTTGACGTTTTCTGCAAGTTGCTTGACCACATCGGGGAGTGGCGCCATCGCTTGCACGCTGGGGTCCCAGTCTTCCTTTTCTAAAGCCTCCACCAGGGCCTTATCTTTCAACCCTTTGTGCTGCGGCAACCACTGTTGGAGTTGAATAATCTCCAGAGGGTAGGTCGACGCAGCAAGAACCTGGGCCAGCAGCGGATCTGGATAGAGTGCGATTGGCGCCACCAGAGAATCCAATTGGTCATTCGGAATCTTCGGCGCGGGTTGCTCTAATGGTGCCTCTTGCTGTGGCGGCGATTGAACATACGCTGTGAGATCGCCGGGTACTAGAAGCAACGCACAGAACAACGCCATTCCGCTGCGGAGGAGCCCGAACGGCGGGCTCAATCGAAATATTCGCACCGTCATTGTCTTGCGACCTTTCCTGTTACCTTTTCCCGTCAACCTGCGTCAATCAACTCTCGCCGTTAGCCAAGCCAGTCAATCAGTCGACCGCCGTGCAGACAATTGGTAAAAATACTAGGCCTGTCATTCGATTCGCCACAGATCAGTCCCACTTCCTCCACGGGATGTTTACGGTAGGGCGTCAATTTACTCTTTCTGCAACGTTGATGATCACTTCTCCAACACATGGCATGCTCGGTGATACGTTGAGTGCCCGTTGCGAGAAGGGGCCCTGCACTTTGAGTCCAAGAAATCGCAATAACCCCTAACTTGCTCCCGCGGATGTAGTTGGGGCCGCTGCGATGTCTTCGTCCAGCCAGGCTAGGAACAGCTTATATCCGACCGAAAGAACAACTGCGCCGATGAAAAGGCCAATAATACCCATCGCCATGAAGCCCCCGATCGCGCCCAAAAAGACTACGAGGATGGGAACGGGAACGCCTCGCCCGAGCAACAGCGGCTTCAGTACATTGTCCATGAGGGCGACGAAGATACACCAAATCAAGAAGACCACCGCTTTGGCGGTGCCCGTGGTCGCAAAGACATAGATCACGGCGGGGATGAGGGTCAGCGGTCCAACCTGGAGCACGGCGGCAATGAGGAACACCAGTGCCCATAGGCCCGCTCCGGGGAGTCGTACCGCCAGAAACCCGAGACCGGCGAACAGGGATTGGATTAACGCAACGCCCAGGATGCCGGTGGTAACGCTGCGAATGGTTGCCTCGGCGAGTGCTTCAAACTGTGCGCCCTTGCTGCCGAAAAAATGGAGCGCGAGCTTTCGCGAAAGATTCGCGCCCCGGCTGGAGTTGGCGAGAAGGAATCCCGCGACCACAATCGAGACGAAAAACTGCAACACGCCAATGCCAACTGCGGCAGAAGCTGCGAGTAGTCCGGCCGCAACCCCTCTGAGTTGCGGGGCGAGGCTCTGGAGGGCGACAGCAAAATTGGTGGAAGCCAGGCTCCAGAGGTCGCTCAAACGTTTGCCGATGATGGGCCAGGTTTCGATGTTCGGTGGTGGCGGGGGAATCCTGAGGGTTCCATCATGAAGGCGAGATGCAAGAGCCTGGAAACCTCCAATCAGCGTTTGAGCGAGGAGTGCAATCGGCACGATCAAAATGATGAGAAGAAGAACGGTAAAGAGGACCGCCGCAAATCCGCCTCGCCCGCCGAGCAACTTCTGCAGCCTGCAGTAAGCTGGGTAACCAGCAATGGCAATAGTCAGTCCCCAGGCGACAACTGCGATGAAGGGTCGCAGAATGAGGAAACAGCTGGCGGCAAGCATGACAATAAGGCTAAGGTGAATGAAGACTTCAAGAGCCCGGCTCAGGTACGACTTGTCGGACGTCGGTTGGCTAGTGGTCACGTTGGTTCCTCCTCGAAGATCTGGCCCCCACTCACTTACTCATCTGTTCTAGGTTCACCGGCTCCTTCACCACCGTTGAGCAGCATTCGAATCATCAGGGGCTGACAGGGCATTACATATGAATTCGCATCAGTTGGAATCGAGCCGAACAACTGCAGTTGGCCATCCTTGAGAATTGCACCTGAAGTTTGTATGTCATTGAGGCCGGCAATTTAGGCATCCTTTATGGTGCAGTTGATTGACCCTCCTGGGAAGTGCTCTGCGGCTTGTAGGCACTCACTAACAGCGCCACCGTGATTGCAGCATAGAGAACACCCGTCATTCCCTCCAGCGCCGCTAGAATACGCACCTCCGCGTAAAGCGGGACAATGTCGCCGTAACCGATGGTTGAAAGCGTTACCAGGCTGAAGTACAAGAGTTCGCTTGGACGGTCAGCCATCGCCGTGCTGTTGCTGCGCAGGATTGCACCCCCGTAGAAGTTCTCGATGGCCGAGTAGAGGGCAAACCAACCTAAGCCAAGCAGGAGATAAATGCTGACTGCGGCATGGAGGTGCGCGTTTAACACAGAGCGGGCGCACTTGAGAAAGGAGAAAAGTCCGACCACGCTAAGCGCGAGGAACGCGGCCACCAGTACCCATTTGGTACCGTCTAATACGCGACTAGGAAAAAACGTATCCGCAGCACTAAAGATGAATACGCCCGACATCAGTGGAACCGTCAGCCACAGCCAACCTTTGATCTGCGATAATCTCACCGTCGCCAGGATGACCGGTACAAACATCAGCAGTCCCAGCATCAGTCTCCGCAGGAAACCGTGATCCAGCACCGGATACATCAAAATGACCAGCAGCAGCGATAACAGGAGATACAAGTCAGGTCCCGTTTCTGTCTTTTCTTGCATTGAAGACCCTCCTGGTCGTTCTCTTGGCCTTTGTTGAGCGGAGAGTCCCGGTCCGCGAATGCCTGTTGGGGACATTTCGTTATACCTCCTGATGGTTCGGGCTCCTGCTGATTTACTGTGAGGTGTTGACCAACCCAGGATCATCAAAATTCATCGCATTGGCAAACCGCTCGACGGCGGTGATCGAAACCATTGGCCAAGACATAGCGGATCCTCATCAAGCAACGATCGGAACAGTTCAGAAGCCTACCCGTCCGGCTCGAATGAGCGCAGAGAAATCAGGAGATTGACCGATGGTTTGTGCAAATGGGTTAATGTGCTCCCGCCGCTTTAGTTCCTCGAAGGGTAGGTCATCGGTCACTAGCCTCCCACGCTCATAGAGCAGTTCATCCAAACTTCCGTTCAGGAGGAGCCTATATGTCCAGGGCTTCGGATTCGGGAGATCAGCAGTGAGCTGACCACTGAGCGTAGTTGTGCAGTTCTTCGTTGCTGCGTTATACCACTCCGGATGATCGCGAAGACGGTTGAGATAGACCAGGTAAGTCAGGAAAAGCTTTCGAGCAATATCCGCAGGAGCGTTTGTGCGGTACAAATAGACTTCCTCATTCTTGCGATAGTTCGTCCTTAGCCGAATAACGTCGCGTTCGTCAGCCGCGATAAAGATCAATTCATATTGCCTGAAGAAACCGAGTATCGCCGAATAGGTCTGCCCCGGCCGGTAGCGAGCTTCAATTGAAAACGCAAGGTGTTGGTTATTGCCAAAATCAAAGCTCACAATGGGGTGACCGATCCAACGCACGCCCCAATTGACGAAGAAAAAATCCGCGCCACGAAGCTCGGAAAGGTTGAATGTACGGTCAGTCCAGCAATTCGTGTATTCAACTTCGGAGCTGTAGTCGCAGTTACGCAGGTTGTGTACCGTAACCTTGTCTCCGTCAATCTCGGCCCACGCTCTTTGGGCTACGTCCTGTCGCCAATTTCCATCATCTATCGGCCTCAGGCTTAGCCACCATACCAGGACTACGCAAGGACAGATGAGCAAATAGAGACCCCTCCGTCGCCTAGTCGTGATTATGAGCAAGATCTCTACAACAAGAAAGATAACAACGAATACAATCCGCATCGATGCAATTCGAGAATCGACGTAAATAGCGGCAACAGCCCAAAGGTTAAGCAGCAGAAGTCCGAACCACATAATCCCAACGGCGAGCGCTTTACAAGCTCTTAGGAGAAACCTCGATCTCTTAGCGGGTGCGGGTGGAAGCCCGAGTGTCTTGCTATCGATCATCTAACCATCTCTCGTTTTCTGCCTTGCATCTGCGACTCTTTGGTGAGGAGGAATCTGCCCGTTCTGCACAAAAATCGCGGTTACGGCGTTAGCCCGGTGGCCACTAAGCGACCCCCTGACTTTATATCTGCTGGGCACGAGCCCGCAGGTAGAAGTGGCAAGAGTTACGTTTGTTCATAACGTGACCTCTACTAGCTCGACTTTAGGCCGCTACTTTCGCGAAAAACACTAGCAAATGTTGCAGTCGATTTTCATTTAGTTTGTTCCAGAGCGGTCTTCATGCCTCCCCACTCGCCTGTTCTCGGGTCCGCACGAGAATCAGTCCGATAGATATCTAGCATTATTGCTAGTGTGATGGTGAAAAAAACTCTGCCAAGCTCTAAGGAATGCACCGATTGCGGACGACGGCCGCATGTGCACTCATTGGCCCTAATTGAGCATCAATTAAACGCTACCGCGAGGAGACTATATGAACAAGAGAGGTTCTATATTTTCCTTGTTGCTCATCGTCACCGCGCTTCTGACACCCTTGGTTAGAGCACAAGTCCTTAAGTCCCGTGTCTGAAACGTGTCGATAAATAGCTGCCCAAAGGGCCCCATGGCAGCAGTGAGCGCGTTTCCATCACGACCTACTTCGGAAAGGCAATCATGAAAAGTCGAGGCGCGCGATCATGGCTAATACTTTGCGTCATAGCAGTCGCTAGCTCCGTGCATTGCCAGGAATCCTCCAAGAACGAAAAGACGGTGCATCCAAAACTCGGACTTGTTCTCGAGGGCGGCGGCGCGTTAGGCCTCGCCCACATTGGAGTTATAACGTGGATGGAGGAGCACCACATTCCGGTCAGTTATGTTGCCGGGACCAGCATGGGCGGACTCGTCGGCGGAATCTATGCGACTGGCAGGTCTCCTGCCGAGGTCAGAGAACTCGTGAACGGGATTGATTGGGACCAGGTACTGAGTGGAGTGACTCCATTCCGGGATCTGTCATTTCGACGTAAAGAGGACGCTCACGATGTACCGGGCTCACTCGAATTTGGTTTGCGTGGCGGATTACGGTTTCCTTCGGGTTTCAATTCAGGTCAGGAAGTCACTCTGCTTCTTGATAGCGTTGCGCTTCCATACTCGGAAATTTCGAGCTTCAACGATCTCCCCATACCGTTTGCATGTGTATCCACAGACCTTGTCTCCGGCAAGCCGCATGTCTTCCGCGATGGTTCACTTGCACTGGCCATGAGATCGACCATGTCGTTACCAGGTATTTTTACGCCCGTCCGATCTGGAAAACAGCTCTATGCCGATGGCTTTATGCTCGACAATCTTCCGATTGATGTCGCCAAAGAAATGGGGGCCGATGTAACGCTGGGGATCCACCTGGAGACTACTCCGATGGACCCAAATACCGACCTGTCGAGCTTCGGCGTACTGGGTCAATCCATCTCTGTCATGTCCGCTGTGAACGTTATTCGTTCGATGGAAATGGCAGACGTGCTGGTGACGGTCCCACTTCAGAAATACACCTCTCTGGATTACAACCAGGCGGACGCCATCGTCAAGGCAGGATACGACGCAGCGGCTTCTAAAGCCACGGTGTTGTCTGCTTTTTCCGTAAGCGAGGCCGAGTGGGAGCAATACCTGGCAAATCGAAATGCGCGACGAAAAACCGCACCGATACCCAGGTTTGTTGAGGTTGTTGGCGCCCCTCCCCTGATGGCAAAGTCGATGGAGAAACAGTTGTATCCGCTCGTCGGGGAGCCCGTCGAGACGAAGAAAATCGACCAGAACATGATGACGATCGTTGGCCAGGGTCGGTTTGCCACTGCGACCTATTCGATGATGGAGAAGAATGGCGAACAGGGTCTGCTTGTGCAGGCTGAGCAAAAGTCCTACGCGCCACCCATCGTACGCCCTCTAGTTCTGATTGACGGCTCCGAGTACAACAATGTCCTCTTCAGCATTGGAGCCAGAATCACCTTTCTGGATGTAGGGAGCTATCGGTCGGAGTTGCGCAATGACATAGTCCTCGGATCACAATACCGATTCGCTAGTGAATACTTTCATCCACTTACGACAACAAGCAATTGGTTCATTGCTCCAAGATTCGGACTCAATAGTCAACAATTGAACATCTACTCCAGTGACACATTGCAGGCCAGTTATCGCTTGCGACAGGCGCTTGGCGGTATCGATACTGGCTATTTGTTTGGAAGAACCGCGGAGTTTCGATTCGGGTATGAAGGTGGCTATGAAAAAATTTCTCCCGTTATAGGGAACATATCTACACTCCCTACCACATCTGGACAGACCGGGGATGTTAGGATACAGTTCCAACTAATTACTCTGGATGATCCTGTCCTTCCTCGTTCAGGCACCAGTCTTTTGATGTACACGAAGGGGTATAACGCGAATCCGGCTGCCCCCGGAGCTTTCCCGCTTTCTGAGATCCAAGCCCAACATTTTTTCCGGTTAAGTGCCCCTACATCAATATTTGTAACTGCAGCCGGTGGCAGTAGCTATGGTTATGAAACGGGAGTTCCTGCGTTCTCTCTGGGCGGATCTCAGCGCCTAGTTGCCTGGAATATTAATGAGTTACTCACGAACCAATATTTTGTGGGACAAATTGGCTATATTCACCAGTTGGTGAAACTGCCACCCTTTCTAGGAAGTTCTGTGAACTTTGTCGGACTGTTCGAGTTGGGTAAAACATACAAGCTCCCTTCCGGTCTGAAACCTCCTAATCTTCCGCTGGACTTTGCTGGTGGGCTAATCATCAATACGATATTTGGGCCTGTTGAGGTAGCAGGCGCAGTCGGTGACTATGGCCGCGCACGATTCTTTTTCCGAATCGGACGGATCTTCTAAGAGATCGCTTTCTTGCTCGAACACAATGACCGCATTAGGCAAATCAGTCGACCACGTGAACCGGTGTAGCAAAAATGCTGAAGCATAGAAGAGGGCGAATTTACCCTAGGTCAAGCAAGGATTTGTTGGTGTAATGGCCATGTTTTCAACAGCGACGCTTCATGCCCGAGACGCGTCCGGGCCCGGCGGCCGGGACGGCAATGGCCAAGGACTATGTAAAGGCGATGTAATACTTCTAATTCGAATCAGTCGCCAGCTGCCAGGTTCATCCCTCAGGAAGATTCTGTTCAGACATCCGGCAATCTGCTGGGCACCCCTAAAGAGAGTTCATCAGCTTACCGAAGCCAGTCTGACACCTATCTCCAAATTGCCTAGGAATAATACTAGTAGAAGGGAAGGCAATTCCTAGTTACGATTGTGGGCTACGCCGGGCCACGCGTAGAACGAATACTGACTTGACTGCTATTCCGTGTCCATTCGCGGTCTGAACGGGCTCGAGTGAAGAGCATTAATTTCGGGAGGGCACGATGGCAATAGCGAAGCTTGAAGCACCGCCGAGAAGTGACTTCGGCCACAAGATTGTTTCATGGGAGAAGCGGCATGCTGCCGGTAAGGACCTGCGCAGTACCGTCCCACGGGAGTCGCATGCCGAGTGGATACCCTCGAAGGGTCGGTCCGACCCGTTGAAGCTCATTGCTGAGAGCAATAAAGGCAGGCAAAAGGACCTCATTCCGTTGCGCATGGGACGCATGGCAGCCTCGCCGTTCACTTTCCTGCGGGGCTCGGCTTGCGTGATGGCAGCCGATTTGTCCACATCTCCGATCAGCGGAATTCCCGTGATCATCGATGGCGACGCACACTTGAACAACTTCGGTTTCTACGGCACACCACAGCGGGAAGTTGTCTTCGACCTGAATGACTTTGACGAGGTCACCCTCGGTCCGTGGGAATGGGACCTCAAACGACTGGTGGCAAGCGTAAATGTAGCCGGACGTGAAAATGGCCTGAGCCGGCGCGAACGTGCCGCTGCCGTGCAGCGCGCGGTCGAGGGATACCGATTCAATATGACTCGACTGGAGAGCATGGGATTGATGGAGATCTGGTATCTCCATGCCTATCCCGGGCGGCTGAGTCCGCTGATCAAGATTGATCCCAAGTCCCAAGCTGTATTTAAAAAAGTCTTGGCCAAAGCATTGGTCACTGACAATAAAGCGCTTTTGCCAAAGGTTGCTGAGCATGGGAACAATGGATCCTGGAAGTTTCGCGAGGATCCGCCCGTATTGACGCGGGTTAGCGCTTCCACAAAGGCAAAGGTGATTGACGCTTTGAACCGTTACTCAAGCACGCTCCCGCGCGAACGTAGCTTAATGCTGAGCCGCTACCAGGTCGCAGATGTCGCCCACCGGGTGGTGGGCGTTGGTTCGGTAGGAACTCGTGCGTACCTGGCGCTGCTCTTCGGTAATGGGGATAACGACCCCTTATTCCTGCAAGTTAAGGAGGCCGCACCCCCGGCCCATGCGGCCTACCTGCCACAACTCCCGAAAGAGTTTCTCCACGATGGAAAGCGGGTAGTGTTTGGACAGAAAGGACTGCAAGCCTCGAACGATCCAATGCTGGGATATACCGACATCGACGGGAGACATTACTACGTTCGGCAGATGAAGAATCTGAAAGCTTCGATACCAGTCGAGTGGCTGACGGGAGCCTCCTATAACTTCTATGCCTGGGCGTGCGGAGCATTGCTGGCGCGAGCACATGCACGGGTGGGGGACACGGCACGGATCGCGGGCTACTGCGGCAACTCCGCGGTCCTGGATAAAGCTTTGGCGGAGTGGGCTGAGAGTTACGGAGACCAGACGGAGCAGGACCATGCTACTTTGGTTGACTCCATCAAACGAGGGAAAACCAAAGCACACATCGAGGCAACGGACGAAAGCTAGTTCTATCTCCGAGGTGTAGTCTTACGGCCTCGTACGACAGTCATATTGAAAGTGAAGGTCACAATGACTGCATCAGGATTCTTGCAAGAGCCGCCCGATTTCTCTTTGGTTTTGGGTGGACCGCTTTATCAGATGCTCAGGCGGACCCGGCTGACAGGCCCGACGCTGGAGTTGCTGCGTCGCCGAGTCGTATTCTTTGTTCTTTTCTGCTGGGTGCCATTGGCAATTCTGTCTTTGGTGGAAGCTCACTTCTTGGGCGGAACAAAGGTTTCGTTCTTTCGCGATATCTTGACGCACGTGCGATTTCTGATTGCGTTGCCAGTACTGATACTGGCTGAGATCGTCATTCATGAACGCATCAGGCCTGTTGTAAAGGGCTTTGTTGAACGACGTGTCGTCACCCCGGAAGAACTCCCAAAGTTTTACGCAGCGATTGACTCCGCGATGCGTATGCGCAATTCAGTCATTGCCGAGATTGCGCTTCTTGTCTTCGTCTTTACCGGTGGCATCTGGATCTGGTGGCATCAAATCGCGTTGAATGTCACCAGCTGGTACGCCTTACCACAGGATGGCCACATGAACCTGACGCTGGCCGGGTATTGGTTTGCGTTCGTCAGCGGACCCATCTTCCTATTCATCCTGCTGCGCTGGTATATGCGGATCCTGATCTGGTTCTGGTTTCTGCTCCGGGTTTCGCGTCTCAAACTTCATTTACTGCCCGCGCATCCAGACCGGGCAGGTGGACTTGGATTCGTGGGTAAGTCCAGTTTTGCCTTCGCCCCATTATTGTTCGCACAAGGCGCATTACTCGCCGGTCAAATCGCCAGCCGTATTTTCTACAACGGACAGTCGCTGCTTGCCTTCAAGATGACTATCACTGGCTTTGTCATCTTCTTTGTTATCGCAGTTCTGGCCCCGCTGTTCTTGTTCACCCCGCAGCTCGCACGCGCCAAACGCGAAGGACTCGAGGAATATGGCGCCTTTGCCTCTACGTACGTCATGGATTTCGATCAAAAATGGCTGCGAAGCAAAGTCGACGAGGAACAACTGATGGGGACTGGCGACATACAGTCGCTGGCTGATCTAGGGAACAGCTTTGCGGTTGTCCGCGAGATGCGTTCCATTCCTTTCGGGACGGATGATGTGGCCCGGCTCCTCATTGCCACTGTTGCTCCCCTTGTCCCGTTGTTGCTAACGATCATGCCCCTCGAACAGTTGCTTACCCAGATTGTCAAACTTATCTTCTGACACGTTGCTCATAGGAGACCAAATGAAAGCGATTACAGTTGAGCCGAAGAAACCGGGGAGCGCACAACTGGAGGACATTCCGGAGCCCGATGCACGCGATGGCTCGGTGTTGGTGGAAACCGTGGCCGTTGGGGTCTGCGGGACCGACGTGGAGATTGTGGAGGGAAAGTACGGCTGGGCTCCTGAAGGCAAGGCGCGCCTCGTGCTAGGCCACGAATCCCTCGGCCGGGTGGTGGACCCGGGCCCGACCGGCGGGCTCAAGAAGGGCGATCTGGTGGTAGGGATCGTCCGCCGTCCAGATCCCATCCCCTGCCCGAACTGTGCGGTGGGCGAGTGGGATATGTGCCGCAACGGCCAGTACACCGAGCGTGGGATTAAACAGATCGACGGCTTCATGTCCGAGCGCTGGCGGGTCGAACCCGAGTACGTGATGAAGGTCGACCGCTCCCTCGGCCTCCTCGGCGTACTGCTCGAGCCTACGACGGTTGTCGCGAAGGCATGGGAGCAGATCGTCTCGGTCGGCCAGCGCGCCTTCTGGGAGCCGCAGACAGTGCTCGTGACGGGAGCTGGACCGATTGGTCTTCTCGCCGCCCTCATCGGAAAACAGAGAGGGCTGGAGGTCCACGTCCTCGACCGGGTTGAGTCAGGGCCCAAGCCTGAAATCGTGCGCGCCCTCGGCGCAACCTACCACGTCGGCACCGTTGCAGGGATCGGATTCGAGCCGGACGTCATCATCGAATGCACCGGCGTCGGGCAGATCATAGCTGACTCTATTCGGGCCATTGGGGCGGGTGGCATTGTGTGTCTCACCGGCGTCGGCACCGGCGGCCACGCTATCGGGCCAGACACGGCGGACGTGGCGGCTGGGGCAGTGTTGCGGAACAACGTCGTTGTTGGCAGCGTCAATGCCAACAAGCGGCACTGGTATAAGGCCGGAGAATTTCTGGCCCGTGCCGACCGATCGTGGCTGGCGCGCCTCGTGACGCGGTGCGAGCGACCCGAAGATTTTATGAGGGCGTTAAATCGGCAACCAGAGGATATTAAAGTCGTCGTCCAGTTCGCCGAGGTGTGATCGGACGACGGCACCACCTGCCTGAAAAACGGTCAAGCACGACATTAGAACCGCCAAGAGCATCAAGAATCTCCAGTCGAGGGGAGTTCCAGCAATGCGAGGCTTGTGGTTCGGACCTATCGAGTTACGGACGCTTCAGAAGATCCCTCCTCGAAAGGTCTTGGCGTTCTTTGCACGCTCGACGGTTCCCGTTCCCGGCAGTTCGTGGTCTGAGCTAACTCGGTCCTGAAGTTAGGGGAGGACTCACGCAAGATGAAAGACCAGAATGCTAGCCCATTCCCTTGGCAACTATGCTTTTCCGAATTCGTCGGTACGGCTCTGTTGGTCTTGATCGGTCTGTCACTGGTCATTCTGATGTTCGGCACCGGCAGCCCCATCATTGGGATTGTGCCGAGCGAAGGGTTGCGACGGCTGATCACCGGTTTCCTGTTTGGCACTACGGGCGCGCTGATTGCGCTTTCCCCTGACGGAAAGGAAAGCGGAGCGCATATTAACCCGGTCGTTACACTCGGGTTCTGGTCGATGCACAAGCTGAATACGAGGACAGCCCTCGGCTATGTCATCGCGCAGTTGGCAGGTGCGAGTGCGGGTGCTCTGCCACTTCTTGCCTGGGGTTCGATGGGCGGGAGCGTGGTGTTCGGCGCCACTTTGCCGGGCGAAGGCTATTCCTTCGGAACCGTCTTGATGGGCGAAGCGGTCACTACATTCGCCTTGATCTCAGGATTGTGCGTGTTTCTCGCGTTTCGAACCCTTCGGCCATTCACCCCGGCAATGTTTCCTTTTCTCTATGCCGTGATGGTGTATGTAGAGTCGCCGATATCAGGTACCAGCACGAATCCTGCTCGCAGCCTCGGTCCGGCGATCATATCAGGAGCCTGGGACGGATGGTGGATTTATTGGGTTGGCCCGCTGATCGGTACCCTCGCAGCAATCGTTGCCTGCAGTTTCCTGGCGAAGCGCATCGAGGTGGCAAAACTGTACTATTTCGACACCAATCCCGATCGGTTGCCTCACCTCGAATCGTTGCCGCTGCGAACGAGTCTGACGGCAAAATCAACAAAGATGAGAACACCATGAAAAGTCCTAGCACTTATGATTGCGCTACTCCTCCCGATTTCCGTTCATGGACGGTTCCCAGTGTCCCAACAACTATGACTCTCCCCATCAACCAAAATCCGAATCAGGTGAAACACATTGTGATTGTGGGTGGTGGTTTCGCCGGACTGAACTGTGCCCGCAAGCTGGCTGCCGATTCGAACGTTCGAGTCACGTTGCTCGACAAGAATAACTATCAACAGTTCCAACCCTTGCTCTACCAAGTAGCCACCGCAATCCTGGCTTCGAGCAATATCGCTTTCAATTTGCGCAGCACTTTTATCGGCCGTTCCAATGTCACCGTGAAAATGACTGAGGTCGTTTCGATCGATCTCAACACACGCACAGTGCAAACTGCCGAGGGTCAGCAATATCAAGGTGACTTTCTGGTCCTGGCGGCGGGTTCGCAGGCTAACTTTTTCGGCACTCCGGGAGCGGACGAAAACAGTTATCCACTGTATTCCCTGCATGACGCAGAAAGGTTACGCTCACGCATCCTGGCGATGCTCGAATCTGCGGACCGCGACCCGTCACTCATTGTGAAGGGAGCGCTAAACTTCGTCATTGTAGGAGCGGGACCGACGGGAACAGAGATGGCAGGTGCATTCGGTGACATGCTGCAGTCGTGGTTGAAGAAAAACGTCCGCGAAAGGGCGTACAAGACTCTTGCCGCCGATCGGGCACAGATTTTCCTGATAGATGGAGGTCCTGCAGTACTTCGTGCCTTCTCTCCTAAGTCTCAGACATATGCCGCCAAAATGTTGGAAGAGCGAGGCGTGCAATTTCGCCCAGGGACAAGGGTGAAGGAGGTTGGGCGTGGGTACGTCGTGCTCTCAGACGACACCAGGATCCCGACGAGCACTGTCATCTGGGCTGGAGGGCTCAAGGCCGCGTCCTTGTCAAACAAGTTGGGGATTAATACTGGGCGTGGCGGCCGCATTGATGTTCAAGCCGACTTCACGGTGCCTGGTTTGACCGGTGTTTATGCGCTGGGAGACTTTGCCAATATCGCGGGAAAAGATGGTGAACCTCTTCCGCAGCTTGCCTCTGTGGCACAACAGGCTGGCAAGTGCTGCGCGAAAAATATCCTGTTGGACATTGCTGGAAAGCCGAGGGAGCCATTTCACTATTTCGACAAAGGCATCATGGCAATGATCGGACGTAATTCGGGAGTCGCCGAAGTTGGAGAGCATCGGTACGGGCTCCACGGCGTAGTCGCTTTCGGAGCATGGCTTGGGGTGCACGTCGCACTATTGTCTTCCATGAGAGCAAAGATCGAAACAATTGTGGAATGGGCTTGGGACTATTTAGGAGGGAGCGGGCGCGGCAATGCGATTCTCGACCGTACCGAAGAACTGCAGATCAACTGGAGTGGCGATGGGGACGGATCAGCTCCCAAAACCTTGTCAAAATAACTCTTTCGACTCTAATGATGGCTGTAGTCCCTCAAAAGACAGAACTGAGTGTTCTCAACGGGTGCGTGGACTATTTAATCTTACAGGTGGACTGTGCGCGGTTAAGAGCCGTATCTTTCCCTTCTTACAGTTCCACGGCTGTGGGTGCCGTCGGCAGGCTGATCGGCTCTTCCTTCAGCCTATAGATCGTCTTCGGGCGTTTCTTGTAGCCGATCTTTTCGCTGTTGGACATAACTTTCGGAGCACCTCTGAGATTCTGCTGCGCCTTGATGATGGAGAGTGTATGGCCCAGGTGCTTGTTTTCTACGATAGCGGTGTGGCTGATGCGCTGATCCTTAACTCCTTCCGGTCAATCACAAGCCTTTCCTGCTTCAGCGGTGTATTCTCCACTCGCATAGCTCGCGGCCCGAAACCTCGCCGGACCGGCTCGCCGCGGATACCGTACCGAATCTACGCACGCGCGCACCAATTCGTGTCGCGGCTTGGTCGTGCACTGTTGTTGTCCGCCCTGCTCGCCGCCGCCCTCCGCCTTCCCGCCCAGGACCTCGCTCCGCGCGCCTATGTCATCTCCCCCATCCATACCAACGCGGTCACGCTCACCTGGGGCTATTACAACGGAGGCCTCAACTTCGGCGGTACCATCCCGATCACTGGTGCCACCGGTAGTTACAGCGTTCCCGTCTTCAGCCTCTACCACACTCTGAGCCTCTTCGGACGCTCCGCCAACCTCACCGCCTCTCTGCCTTATGCCGTAGGCACATTCGATGGAGCGGTACTGGGTACACAAACCTCGGCCTACCGCTCGGGTTTGCCCGACGCTTCCTTCCGCTTCTCCGTCAACTTGCTGGGCGGACCCGCCATGCCCGTGCAGAAGTTCGCCGGCTGGAAACAGAAGACTCTCCTCGGCGTGAGTCTGAGAGTCATCGCCCCCACCGGGCAATACAACGGCACCAAGCTGATCAATTGGGGAATCAACCGCCTCGGTAACTGGCTGCTCGACGGCTACGGCGGCGTCTGGCTCTACACCGAGAACTCGGCCGCGTTTGCCGGTCCAGTCCCCCAGCCCCAAACCCAGGAGCCCATCGGATCGCTCGAAGGCCACCTCAGCTACGACTTCGGACAACGCACATGGGTCTCATTCGACAGCAATTTCTGGTGGGGCGGGATCACCAGCTTGAGCGGTGTCACCAATCTCGCCAGCAAGCAAGTCGGCTCCCGCCTCGGAGGCACCGGCTCCCTCCGCCTCTCCCGCCACCATTCCGTCAAAATCAGTTACAGCAACGGCACCTATGTCCGCTTCGGCGGCAACTACCAGAATGTCTCAGTGGCCTGGCAATACTCCTGGTTTGGCCGACCAAACTAAGAACCGTGTGCTTTATGCACTGGCAGCGATGGAAGACGTTGGGTTCTGCGGTCGTGCCCCGCGGACCTGGGGTCTCGCGGTGGTCCATACTGAGTGGCTTTACTCAGAACCACTCGTAATCCCACAGTACACTCTCGCCCACCCGTGGGACACGCGCAATCTCGCACCGAGTCGGTACGTGTTAAATGAAAAAGTGTTCTCCTTGATCCGCAGCCCTCCCTGTGCGGTGGCACTGGGCAACTGGTGAGGTCACACACACGAGCGTTCACGATCTGCGCGCGACCTGTACCTCGCCCAAACCGCATCCCCGAATTCGGCCTCGTCCAGAACCTTCACCGTGTGGGGCACGAAGCGATAAAACCGATAGTCCAGCGCGGAGTCGCCGGGCTTCAAGTTGCCTTTCCAGTTGTGCATCGAGCAACTCCCAGAAAGCGCGCTTGGGGGAAGCGATAAGGCCGTTGTTTCCCAAAACCAGACTTTTCAGGCGCTCTGATCACAGCCGGCCGAGCGATCCAAATCGGCATCTTCAGTTATGAGGCGGGACACGCTACGCGGTATCGACAGCCGAGGCTGAATCCACGTACTTGATGAGCAGCACCTCGTTACCGATCTCACTGTAGATCAACTCATCCACGGTGCCGGACGCCAGAAGAAGACCGTATCCCCCGGGCCGCATTCCTTGTTCTTCGCGCTGCAGAATATGAGCCGCCGGATCATGAGACGGATTTGCAATCGCCGCGTGGGTAAGAGATTCCGGGTGGAAGCCGGCCCCGGGATCGCGTACGTAAAACACCAGTGCTCTTGCAGTGCGAACGGCGGTGATCTCGACCACCTGTTCGGGATTGAAGGCCGCTCCGTGCTCCATTGCGTTCAGCAAAATCTCTCGCAACGCCAGCATCATTTCGTGCCGTGTGTCTTCAGGTAATTGAGCGCTCAGCTCTTTCGCAAAAGTAATAAGGCGCTCAGCTGTGATGAGGCGGCAATTTACACGGACGGACACCCAGCCCGGCTTCGCCGATAGAATCTGGATGTCGTCTTGCCATTGACTGTCGGACGCCGCTCTGCCGGCCAGGTTCGTGATTTCGCTCAGAGCAAACGGAGGGGTGAAGCACGCGAACACTCGGGCACGCAGAGCAGCAATGACTTCGTCCGGAGTGCTCTGACGAGCCAAGACGATGCACTTTACCCCAGGCCTGATGGCGCGCATCTCCTCCAGCAACGCCAAGTCTTCATCAACATCGCTGTCGGGACTGGTAATTACGACCCCGAACGATCGCACACGCAATCGCCGCAGGGTGTCAGCATGCCCGGCTGAATACTCCATGGGGAAGTCGGCGGCGGAGAGTGCATCGCCGATCTCGCGGCTCACTTGGGTGTGACTTCCAATAACTAGGACCCGGCTCATGTTATGCTCCAAGGCGACGAATCAAGTCGTTTTAGATCATCGCTCACAGGTTGCGACGCGCACGCTGGAGCAGAGCTAAGCGTTACGACCTCGCTGGAACTGAACCCCTTCAGAGCGTTTTGGCGGCCTTCCAGTAAAAGCGCACGAGCCGATTCCGCTTTCTTCAATACCTTTGGCTATGTAAGCGCGAAGGCGCCGACCGGATACGAGAACAACTACATGAAGACCGTAGACACGGACGGCTGGTTCGTCTACTTCCGGCTCTAGGCTCCCTTTAAGCCATTCTTCGATAAGACATTCAAGCTGCCTGATTTCGAGGTTGTCGAATAGCGGAACGACAAACGTCATTGTATGGACAAACTTTTTGTAGTGCACGTAAAACGGGGCGGGCTCAACCGGTCGGTGCAACACTGGCTTGCAGTTTACTCGCCGGCGTTTCAAAGCCCAAGGTCTTTCGCGGGCGTTGATTGAGGCGCAGAGCTACCTTGTTGAGATCGGATTGAGAGTAGACGGATAAGTCGGTGTTCTTAGGGAAGTACTGTCTTAATAGGCCGTTGGTATTTTCATTGGTGCCGCGCTGCCAGGGGCTCTGCGGATCACAGAAGTAGACTTTCACCTTCGTGTCCACCGTGAAGCTCTTGTGTTTTGCCATCTCGTGCCCTCGGTCCCAGGTCAACGAGCGCCGCAGGGTCGCAGGGAGTTTAAGCACGTGCTTACTCAGCGCGGCGACGACCGTCGTTGTGTCTTTGCTGGGCACTTTGACCAGCATGGTGAAACGCGAATGACGTTCCACCATGGTTGCGATATGACTGTTTTTGCTGCCTGCGAGCAGATCGCCCTCCCAATGACCGGGAATAGCGCGGTCTTCAACCTCCGCAGGTCTTCCGCTAATAGAGATGGCATCGACGATCTGACCTCGAGACTGTCCCGCAGCCCGCGAGTGTCGTGAGCGACGTATAAGCCGCTTGGACCTGAGGTGCTGAATCAGCTCTTTTTTCAGCACTCCCCGGGCCTGGATGAATAAGCTGCGGTAGATGGTTTCGTGGGACACACGCATGCTCTCGTTCCTGGGATAGCTCACTTTCAACCATGCCGAAATCTGTTCCGGCGACCAGTCCAGGATCAGTTTACTGGCCACGATCGTCCGCAGCTTCTGGTCGATGGCAAGAAGGCACACCTTGGGTCGCAGAGCCGACTCCCAGGCCTGACGATCGGCTTCGCTGGCTCGATAGAGTGGACGCCCGCCATGACGCGCCACCTCCCGGCTCACTGTTGACACGGCCCGTTGCAACCCGCTGGCTATCTCCCGAATCGACGAACCGGATGCAATTCCACGTGAGATGTCTTCCCGCTCGGCCAGAGTGAGCGTTCGCGGTGAGCGCCGACGAGCAGCAGGAACTATACCGCCGCGCTGCGTCAACAAGAACCGAATGGAACCATGGCCCTTACCGAAGGCACGCCCAATGTCATGCAACGACTCGCCCGCCTTCCAACGGCGCCACAGGTCGATCCGCTGCTCAGTGGAAAGCCTGTCCCGTTTTCCTTGCGCCATAAACACCACCTTTAGAAAATGAATTCATATCAGATGGTGTTGCACCGACCGGTTGAGCCCGCCCCGTTTTGCGGGAACTACAAAGAGTTAGTCCACATAAGGCGTTGTCGGGGGCTAATTCGGTAGCCCCGTCAAGTATCTCGCAAGAGGCATCCGTCTCTAGTGCTGTTCTGTGACTCCGCAATAGTGATCATCAAGTGCGCCTTCCCTCAATTTTGCGACTAAAGCCCCCACGTCCTTTGTCAGTACTGGAGGACGCGTGTCTGAGATTCTGTGACCGCTCCCCCGAACGATTACTCGGTGGCCGCAGGATGACAGCTTCATCATCCCTTGCTGCCATCCGTCGGAAGTGGCCTCCAAAGCTGGAGGTATGCCTTCGCGGAGTTCTGCCGCTGGATCGTGCGAAACAACGAGCACGGGCCGTGATCCGAACGCGGTATGCAATGTTTCCTTTCCGCTCGCATTGAGTGCCTCCTGCTCGCGAGTATCCGTATCAAAGGACGGATGGCACTCGCTTGCACTGCGTAATCTCGCGGCATGCCCCGTTGTGCCAGCAAATGGAATATCGCAGGCCCCCATCAGGCGTGGAATCCCAACGATGAATACGGCCTGGTTCATCAACAAAACCCATTTGCTCACCCGGCGCGGATTATCGAATGCTTCATAAGTAGGGTCATCCTGCTGTAATGGCGTCGAGCTATCTACGAGGACAAGACCAGCAACTTGTTCAGGAAATTTGCTCGCGAAGTCTCTGATGTATAGACCTCCACGTGATGCTCCAACCAGAACCAGAGGACCTTCAACGTGCGCAGTCTGCAGAAGAGCATGCAACTCTTGAGCGATGGAATCCGCATCGCGAACTGATGGCGAGGTATCACTCCATCCCATTCCTGACCTGTCGTAGGAGCAAACTCTGGTGATTTGAGAAAGCGATGGTTGGACGGCGGACCACATCAAACCAGTTTCGCCACCGCCAGCTTCAAGAATCAGCGTCGGAGCACCTGAGCCCGTACACTCCATGCGCATCCATCGCCCATCTACCCGGTAAAGCTGTGCGGGCGCTGGATGACGCACGTGATAAAGCGCGACAGCATTGAAGCCGGCCAGGGCAGATAGAGAGAGCGCAAACACCGCGAGGAGGATCAAAGATGTGGACGCGAGAAGCGTGCGCCCAAGAGACTGACGCTTCTTCCAAAGTTGAATTCCGGGTCGCACACAGAACCAAAAAATCCCCAAACAAACGAGCACTATCAGCGCAGGAACGACCACATACGGAATGTCCATGGTTGCATGCTAACTTCTGAGCAGAAGTTTCCCATAAAAGAGACCGCGCAGCACCTCATCGCAGAAGTGCCACGCAGATCGCTCCCGGAAATGTATGGTCCGCCGCAGGACTGCAAGGGGAAGTTTGGTCGGGAAGACAAGTCTGCGCAAATGTATTCGTCAATAAGGGCGAAGATGTTGTCAAGTGCGAAGATATCCTGCCGCTGCTGTGAAGCAACGCTCTGGGCCAAGGGTTAGAGACCAGAGCCCGAGCGGATCCCTTCGTCCAATCACCTTCGGTGGAG
>Ga0193742_1000800_pt1 | contig 20061 bp, 25 predicted proteins | sample L2c1metaG_FD_165511 | JGI IMG/M metagenome (GOLD analysis project Ga0193742, IMG submission 165511) | Soil microbial communities from a riparian zone of the East river system, Colorado, United States - L2c1 | ecosystem: Environmental > Terrestrial > Soil > Riparian zone | place: USA: East River... | reverse complement strand
TGGGGCTGCGGGCGATCGCGGCGGCGTCGTCGGCCGACAAGCTCGACCGGGCGCTCGCGGCGGGCGCCGAGGCCGGCATCGACACCCGCAGCGAGGACGTGAAGGTCCGGGCCCGTGAGCTGTCGGGCGGTGGCATCGATCTGGTGGTCGACCCCGTCGGCGGGCCGCTGGCCGAGTCGGCGTTGCGGGCGCTGCGGGTGGGCGGTCGCTACCTGGTGATCGGGTTCGCCAGCGGTGAGATCCCCCGGCTGCCCGCCAACCAGGTGCTGCTCAACAACCGCACGGTCGTCGGCGTCGACTGGGGCGCCTGGACGATGCAGCAGCCCGAGGCCCACGGCGAGCTGCTGGCCGACCTGCTCGCGGTGGTCGCCGCCGGCCGCCTCCACCCGGTCGAGCCCACGGCGTACCCCCTCGACCAGGCCGCCCAGGCCCTCACCGACCTTGCCGAACGCCGGGTGTCCGGCAAGGTCGTCCTCGTCCCGTGAGCGACCCCGGCCTGGCGGCGTCGATCGACCGCGTCGCCCGGGAGACCGGCTTCTCGGGCGTCGTGCGGGTCGACCTCCCCGGGCGGCCGCCGCTGGCCGCCGCCCTCGGGTGGGCCCACCGCGGCCACGGCATCGCCAACACCGTCGACACGCGGTTCGGCATCGCCAGCGGCGGCAAGGGCCTCACCGCGCTCACCGTGATGAGCCTCGTCGAGGACAGTCACCTCGGGCTCGACACCACCGCCCGCTCCCTGCTCGGCCCGGACCTGCCGCTGATCGACGACGCCGTCACCGTGGAGCACCTGCTGGCCCACCGGTCCGGGATCGGCGACTACCTCCCCGAGGGCGACGGCGGCGACATCGCCGACCACGTGCTGCCCGTCCCCGTCCACGAGCTGGCCGACACCGAGCAGTACCTGCCCGTGCTCGACGGCCACCCCCAGGTCACGACGCCCGGCGAGCGCTTCGCCTACTGCAACGGGGGCTACGTCGTGCTGGCGCTGCTCGCCGAGCGGGCCACCGGCGTCGGCTTCCACGACCTGGTGCGGCGACGGGTGTGCGAGCCCGCCGGCCTCGGCGACACGGCGTTCCTGCGCTCCGACGAGCCCGACCGGTGCATCGCCCTCGGCTACCTCGCCCCCGACGGCCTGCGCACGAACGTCCTCCACCTGCCGGTGCGGGGGAGCGGCGACGGCGGCATCCACTCCACTGCCGCCGACGTCGCCGCCCTGTGGCGGGCCTTGTCCACCGGGGGCGTGGTGGCCCCGGCGACCGCCGCCGAGATGGTGCGCCCCCGCAGCGACGTCCCCGAGGCGAAGATGCGCTACGGCCTGGGCTTCTGGTTGCACCCCCAGGCCGACCGGGTGATGCTCGAGGGCTACGACGCCGGCGTGTCGTTCCGCACGGTGCACGACCCGGCCGACGGCACGACCCACACGGTCGTCGCCAACACCTCCGACGGCGCCTGGCCCCTCACCCGCCACCTCGACGAGGCGCTGTGGGGGTGAGGGCCCAGGGCTGAGGAGCTACTGCTCGGCCTGGTAGATCCGCATCGTCAGCGGGGCGAAGATCAGCACCAGCGCGGCGCTCCAGGCGAGCACCCACACGATCTCCATGCCGTCGACGTTCGCGTGCATCAGGTCGCGGGAGGCGCTGGTGAGGTGGGTGATCGGGTTGGCCTTCACGAACGCCTGCAGCCAGCCCGGCATGGTGGCGGGGTCGACGAAGACGTTGCTCGCGAAGGTCAGCGGGAACAGCACCATCATGCTGGTCTGCATCACGTTCTCCGGGGTCTGCAGCTTCATCCCCATCGACGTCCAGACCCACGACAGGCTGAACGAGAACACCAGGATCAGCCCCACCGCAAGCAGCACGCCCAGCGGCCCGCCGTCGGGGCGGAAGCCCAACGCCACGCCGAGCACGATCACCACCAGCGACGCCATCGCGTAGCGGGCCGCGTCGGCCAGCAGCATCCCCACCAGCACCGCGGGCCGCCAGATCGGCAGCGAGCGGAACCGGTCGAACACGCCCTTCGTGATGTCGGTGTTGATCGCCATGCCGGTGTACACGGTGATCATCGTGACGGTCATCACGAGGATGCCGGGCAGCAGGTCCTGCAGGTACTCCCGCGGCGACCCGGCCAGCGCGCCGCCGAAGAGGTACGTGAACATCAGCGTGAACATGATCGGGAACATCGTCACGTCGAACAGCTGCATGGGGACGTGCTTGATCTTGAGCAGCGCCCGCCAGCCGAAGGTGACGGACGCGGAGAGGGCCGAGGGGCGGGGCGGCCGGGCGCGGGTCGACAGGGCCGCCCGTAGCGTCGTCTCGCTGATCGCCGGCTCGGCGCCGTTGGTCGTGGTGGTGGGGACGGACGTGGTGCTCACGCCACCTTCTCCTCTTCGTTCTTCGTGTCGGCCTCGGACTCGGACTCGGCCTCGGCGGGATGGCCGGTGAGGGCCAGGAACACCTCGTCCAGGCTGGGCTGGCCGAGGGAGAACTCGTTGACGGTGATGCCTGCCCTGGTCAGCTCGGCCAGGCCGGCGGCGATCCGCTCGGTCTCGGCGCCGCGGGCCAGCAGCGCCACCGGGTCGGACGCCAGCTCGATCGGCACGGCCAGCACGCCGGCCAGGAGGCGCTCGGCGGCGGGCCGCTGCTCGGCGTCGTGCAGGCGCACGTGCAGCGCCCCGGCACCCAGCGACGCCTTCAGCTCGCCGCTGGTGCCCTCGGCGATGAGCTTGCCGTGGTCGACGATGGCGATGCGGTCGGCGAGCTGGTCGGCCTCGTCGAGGTACTGGGTGGTCAGCAGCACGGTCGTGCCGGCGGCCACCAGGACCCGGATGATCTCCCACACCTGGTTGCGGCTGCGGGGGTCGAGGCCGGTGGTCGGCTCGTCGAGGAACAGCAGGTCGGGCGTGACCACGATGCTGGCCGCGATGTCGAGTCGCCGGCGCATGCCGCCGGAGTAGTTCTTCACGTCGCGGTCGGCGGCGTCGGTGAGCCCGAAGGCGTCGAGCAGCTCGTCGGCCCGCTCGGCGGCGTGCGCCTTGGTGAAGCCGAGCAGCCGGGCGAGCAGCACCAGGTTCTCGCGGCCGGTCAGCTCGTCGTCGACCGAGGCGAACTGGCCGGTGAGGCTGACGCGGCCGCGCACCGCGTCGGCCTCGGTGACCACGTCGTGGCCCAGCACCCGGGCCCGGCCGGCGGTGGGCCGGAGCAGGGTGGCGAGCATGCGGATGATGGTGGTCTTGCCGGCGCCGTTGGGGCCGAGCACGCCGTAGACGGTGCCGGCGGCGACCTGGAGGTCGATCCCGTCGACCGCCCGGGTGTCGCCGAACGTCTTGACGAGCCCCTCGGTCTCGATGGCGGCGGTCGAAGTGGATGTCGTGGAGCTCATGTCGGGGCCACCTCCAGGCCCTGCAGCCAGGTGACCCAGGCGTCTTGCTCGCGGGCGACGTAGGCGGGCGCCTCGTCGGAGAACAGGTAGCCCGACACCAAGGCGATGGACACGCCGTCGCCCTTGTCGTAGGCACCGAGGGTCAGGTAGCCGGGCACACGGTCGTCGAGGCGCAGCAGCACCTGGCGCTCGCCCAGCGTCTCGACCCGCCCGGCGAGCCCACGGACCTCGACCTCCTGGGCCGGGCGCTCGACGCCGAGCGCGTCGCGGATGGCGGCGGTGACGGCCAGGGCGTCGCCCTTGACGTCGATCTCGGCCCTGAGGGTGGTGGCCGTCTGGCCGGGGAAGAGGGTGAGGTAGAGGCGCAGGTGGTCGAGGAACGGCGTCCAGCCCTCCTCCATCTGGTCGAAGAACTCCTGCTCCCAGTCGGCCCCCGAGCCGAAGGCGCTGCTCACCATCCGCACGACGCAGGTGCCACCGGAGCGGGCTTCCACCAGGAACTCCGTGGCGAGCGGCGTGACCGTCGACGGGTCGTGGCTGGCGAGCAGGGCCCAGTCGGGCTCCTCGTAGGCGAGGCGGGCCGGCGGCTCCCAGCCGGTGATGGTCCCGGGCGAGTCGTCCTCGCCCATGTGGAAGAGGATCGACCCGCCGTCGTGCTCCTCCACGTCGGTGGGGATGAACCACGAGCTGATGCCCGTGGCCGTGGCGATGGCGTCCCACACCTGTTCAGCGGTGCCGGGCAGCTCGAAGGTGAGCTCGAGCCGGAGGGGGACGGCGGGGGTGGTCATGACGGAGGGGACTCCTCGGATCGGGGTTGGGCGGCGATGGCTCGGGGAGGGGTCGCCTCGGGCCGGGGATGAGAGGCGACGACCAGGCGGTGCGGCCGCCCGTCGTCGTGGTGGTAGCGGGCGACGAGGTCGACCACCGAGGCGGTCAGCTCGTCGGCGAAGGCGGCCCGGTCGGCAGCGTTGCGGAAGCGGATCTCGGTGTCGATGGCCAGGGTTGGCAGGCGCTTGCCGGCGGCAGTGGCCCGGCGGGCGAGGCTGCCGACCTCGCGCACGATGCGACCGGCGACGGCCACGAGGTAGCCGGCGGAGAGGTGGTCGGCGTTGCGGGCGGGGTCGGCGCCGGTGTCGCCGAGGGCGGCGGGGGAGACGATGTAGCCGGCGGCGGTGGCTTGCAGCAGGCGTTCGGTGATGCCGCCACGCTTGCGCTCCTCGGTGAGGCGGACCAGGCCGTGGGCCTCGAGCGAGCGGAGGTGGTAGTTGACCTTCTGGCGGGCGATGCCGACGCGGCTGGCGAGCGACGCGGCGGAGCTCGGCTCGGTCAGCTCGGCGAGCAGCCGGGCGCGGACGGGGTCGAGCGCGACGGCCGCAGCCGCTGGGTCTTCGATCACCTCGACGTCGAGCACGGCTACACCATGCCTGCTGACAACATTTGTTGTCAAGGCTTGCACGGTGTGGGAGGCTGTTCGCCTATGGCAGCTACCAAGGACTTCACGGACCTGGAGCCCCGGCTGGCCGAGCACCGCTCCGAGATCCGGGGCTACTGCTACCGGATGCTCGGCTCGTCGTTCGAGGCCGAGGACGCCGTGCAGGAGACGTTCGTGCGGGCGTGGAAGGGCTACGACCGCTTCGAGGGCCGCTCGGCGCTGCGGTCCTGGCTCTACCGGATCGCCACCAACGTGTGCCTCGACATGCTCAACGGCCGCAACCGGCGGGCCCGTCCCGTCGACATGGGGCCGAGGTCGACGGTCGACGACCACGACCTGCGGACGCTGCCCGAGGAGTCGTGGGTCGAGCCGATCCCCGACGGCGCCGTCACCCCCGTGGGCGCCGACCCGGCCGACCTGGCCCTGTCGCGGGAGAGCATCCGGCTGGCGTTCGTCGCCGCCCTGCAGCACCTGCCGCCCCGGCAGCGGGCGGTGCTGATCCTGCGCGAGGTCCTGCGCTGGAAGGCCGACGAGGTGGCCGACCTGCTGGGCACGTCGGTGCCCTCGGTCAACAGCGCCCTGCAGCGGGCCCGGGCGACGCTGGCGTCCCGCGACCTGGGGTCGGCGTCGGAGCCGGAGCTGGCGTCGGAGGCGATGGACGACGCCCACGAGGAGCTGCTGGCCCGCTACGTCGAGGCCTTCGAGCGCTACGACATCGAGTCGCTGGTGACGCTGCTCCACGACGACGCGGTGCAGTCGATGCCGCCCTTCGCCCTGTGGCTGCAGGGGTCCGACGAGATCGCCGGGTGGATGCTGGGCCCGGGCAGCGAGTGCCGGGGTTCCCGGCTGGTGTCGACGGCGGCCAACGGCTGCCCGGCGTTCGGCCAGTACCGGCCGGCCGAGTCGGGATCGGGCCACGACGCCTGGGCGCTGCAGGTGCTCGACGTGGTCGACGGGCGCATCGCCGCCATCAACTCCTTCCTCGACACCGCCCGCATGTTCCCGCTCTTCGGTCTGCCGTTGCATCTCGACTGATCACTCGTCCGGGTCGCGGCCGTGGCCGTCCTGGTCGCGGCTGTGGCCGTGGCCGTCCAGGCCGACGACGTGGGCCAGGCCCATGAAGGTGAGCAGGCGGCGCAGGTCGTGGGAGGCGTGGCGCAGCTGCACGGGCCGACCGAGGCGGCGGGCGGTGAGTGCGACGCGGGCGATCACGTCGACGGTCATGGCGTCGGCGGCGGCGAGGGCGCTGACGTCGCACACGACCAGGCAGGAGTCGCCGCCTTCCAGCAGGAGGCGCAGCTCGGAGCAGCAGCCGCTGACGTCGTCCGCCGTGGCCCGCCCGATGACGGCGACCACCACCGTCCCGGGCGCGTCGTGAGGCCGGTGCACACGGATCGCTGCCATTGCCGAGGAAGACCGGCCCGAGCCCCGAAACTCATCGTTCTGCGGGGATCACGGCAACGCCGCGACGGCGTCGACCTCCACGAGCTGGTCCGGATACCCGAGGACGCTCACGCCCAGCAGCGTCGACGGCGGCCGCGCCGGTGCGAGCCCCGCCGCCACGACGTCCCACACGGCGACGAGGTCGTCCCGTCCCCCGACCACGTACACGGTCGTCCGCACGATGTCCCCGACGCCGGCCCCGTGCTCCTCCAGCACCGCCAGCAGGTTCTCCACCACCCGCCTCGCCTGCCCGGTGTGATCTCCAGGCGAGACGACCACGCCTTCCTCGTCCAACGGACTGGCCCCCGCCGTGAACACCAGGGCCCCCTCCCGCACAACCCGCGCGTACTCGTACGCCACCCCGGGATACAGCCCCATCCACTCGCTCCTGTTCGTCGCCGTCAGATCGGCAGCCGGCGCACCCGCGCCCGCTCCTGGGTGAGGACGACGATGGCACCGGCGGCGATGTCGGCCTCGAGCTGGTCGAGCGCCGCGACGAGCAGGGCCGCCTGCTCGTCGGGTCGATGAGGCGCCCGCCGGAGCAGGATGACGCTCGGTGCCGGAAGTCGCCCTATTGCGAGGAGCTCGCCGAAGTCGGTGTCGACCGACACGACGCACCGGTCCGCCTCCCGTGCCACCGCCATGATGTCGCTGTCGGCAGCGCCCAGGAGCTTGAGGTCGCCGACGTGGATCGCGTCGTGACCTGCGTCTTCGAGCAGGCGAGCGACCCTCGCCGACAGGGACTCGTCGATGAGGAGCTTCAACCGGCGGGACGCAGGGGGATCTCGCGCTCGTCGACCACGGCGGCGGCGTAGCGGAGCGCGTCTCGGATGTCTTCGAGGGTGAGCTGGGGGAACTCGGCGAGGATCTCGTCGGTCCCCATGCCTTCGGCGACCATCCCCACGACCGTGGCCACCGGGATGCGGGTGCCGCGGATGCAGGGCACCCCACCCATGATCCGGTGATCGACGGAGATCCGCTCGAAGGTCACCTCACCATTTTAGGTGGCCGGTGGGCGGCGACGCGGTCGTAGTTCAGGCGGACGAGGGCGATGCAGGTGTCGGCGTCGGTGTCGGAGGTCAGGTAGAGGGTGGTCCAGCCCGAGTCGGGATGGAGGTGGTGGGGGCCGGTGCGGCCGGCGGCGACGAGCTCGTCGCGGAGCGGGCGGGGGAACGGGATGTCGGCCTGGTGGTCGCCGTGGACATGGCCGAGCATCCGTCCCCGCAGGTAGAACTCCGTCTCACCGAAGCGGCCGATCTTGGTGCTGATGCCCGGCCAGCTGGTCACCGTGTCGACGATCCGGTCGCCTCGTCCGCTCATCGGGTCACGCTACCGGCCCCCGGATGTCAGCGGCCGGGAGCTCGGCTGCGGACCTCCTGGAGGAGCCAGCCGTTGCCGTCGGGGTCGCTGAAGGCGGCGAACGTGCCGTAGTCGCGGTGCTCGGGGTCGACCCCGGGCGTCTGGCCCTCGGGCCCGAAGTGGAACGGCTCGCTCACCTCGATGCCCTCGTCGACCAGCCCCTGGCGGGCCTTCTCGATGTCGGTGACCACCAGGTGCAGACCCTGCGCCGACCCGGGTGCCGACGGGGTCAGCCCCTTGCCGATGCTGATCGAGCACTCCGACCCCGGTGGCGTCAGCTGCACCACACGGAAGTCCTCGCCTGCCTGGTGGTCGACGTCCACCTTGAAGCCGGCGGTCTCGTAGAAGGCCTTGGCGCGGTCGACGTCGGTCACGGGCAGCACGATGAGCTCGAGCTTCAGGTCCATGATCAGGTTCCTTTCATCGGGTGTCTCTGTGTGCAACGTCGGCGCCCGCGACAACTCATCGGTGGATCGATGAGCCGCGGATTGTTGCACCGGCGACAGCGGGGGTAGTCAGAGGGCGATGCCTGACACCGATGCCAAGAAGGTCGCGACCGCCTGCCTGGAGGCCTGGACCAGCGGCGACTTCGCCACCGCCCGATCGCTGATGCACGACGACATCACGTTCACCGGACCGCTCGGCGTCACCACAGGAGCCGACGCCTACATCGAGGGCGTGCAGGGCTTCGCCGCCATGGTCGACCGGGTCGACATCACGAGGTGATCGCCGAGGGGGACGACGTGTGCGTGCAGTACGACCTGGTCGCCGGGGCGGCCGGGGCGATGCCGACGGTCGGCTGGTACGAGGTGCACGACGGGCTGATCCGGTCGGTCCGGGCCTTCTTCGACCCCCGCCCGATGCTGTCCCCGTAGCCCTCCGGCAGCCCTGCCCACTCCCCGCTCAGGTCGGGTCAGGTCAGGTCGGGTCAGGTCGGGTCGGCGAGGCGGGACAGGACGGTCTTCAGCGGGAGCGAGGCGTCGTCCTTGTCGTCGTGCCAGCGGAACAGGATGGCGGCGGCGGCCAGCGCCAGGTCGCGGGGCAGCTCCTCGGCCTCGAGGGCGTCGGCCACCTCGTGGAGCTCCGGCGTCCAGCGCCAGGCCTGGGCGGCGACCTCCGGCAGCTGCCCCGGCTCGGCCAGCGGCGACCGGGGGCTCAGCCGGGCCTCGGCGATCAGCGGCCGGGTGACGCCGTAGCGGGCCGCGTACGCCAGCGCCACGGCGGCCAGCACCGCGGTGGTCTTCTGGTAGCTGGAGTGCGCCATCTTGAGGGCGCTGGCGCTGCCGATCCCGCCGTCGAGCCGCACCGGCTCCACCGCCGTCCCGTCGAACAGCGACACCACGGTCTCGATGTCGGCATTGCGTCCGGCCAGGTACAGGGCCGTCTTCGCCGGGCTGTCCGACTCGGGCGGCGTGCCGAAGATGGCGGCGTCGAGCACCTCGGTGCCGCCGTGCATCAGCCGCTGGGCGATGCGGATGCAGCGTTGCGGGCTGGTGGCGTTGGCCTCGACGTAGAGGCCCTGGTAGCGCAGCTGGGCCACCTGCGTCGCCACCTGGACCGCGGCCCCCGGGGGGCAGATCGCGAACACCACCTCGGCCCGGTCGAGCAGCTCGCCCAGGTCGGCGACCTGTTCGAGCCCGCCGCGGTCGGCCCGCTGCAGGGTGGCCTGGCTGCGACCGATCGGGCACCACAGGACGCGCGCCCCCTTGCGATGTGCCTGCGCGGCTATGGCCGCGCCCATCGCACCCGGGTGGAGCACTCCGATGGTGGTCCCCATGCTCATCTGCTTTCCTCGCCACCAGACTCGCGCGTCACGCTAACCACCGTCGCGGGCAGGCTGAGCCAATGACCGACGCGCACGGCGGCCCCTTCACCCGCGACGACCTCGACCAGGTGATGGCGGTCGCCGTCGACGCCTGGCGCTCGGGCGCCGACCGCGACTGGTCGGTGCCCGCCGGCACGCTGGAGTGGTCCTGCACCCGCACGGCCGACCACACGGTCGATGCGGTCCTGGCGGTGGCGCTGTTCCTGGCCTCCGGGCGACAGGACGCCTACCCCGACTGGGGCTGGGGCGAGCTGACGATGGGCGCCGCGGCGACGCCGTCCAACCTGGTGGAGGCGCTGGGCGCGGTGGGGCGGGTGCTGTCGGGCGTGGTGGCGGTGGCCGACCCCGCGGTGCGAGCGGTGATCTGGGACGGGCGGGTGACCGGGACCGGCACGCCGCCCGACTTCGCCGCCCGCGGTGCTCTCGAGGCGGTCCTCCACGCCCACGACGTCTGCGCCGGCCTCGGAGTGCCGTTCGAGCCTCCGGCCGACGTCTGCGCCCGCCTCCGTGACCACACCGGCGGCTGGCCCCACTGGTCGGCCCCCGGTTGGAGCCCGCCTCCCGTCACCGGCGACCCCTGGTCCGACCTCCTCACCGGCTCCGGCCGCGCCCGCCCCGTCGCCTGACCTCACCCCGTCCCGTCCCGGGCCGCCCGCTCGGCGTGACCCACCCCGGGCCGTCGTTGCCCGCCCGCCCAGCGTGACCACGGGCGCTTGTTCGTGGACAGGAGATCGCCAGGTCGGCGCCATCTGCCTGCCAAGCGCACAGCAGATCCTCTTAGGCATGAGGACCTACACGCATCCCACCTGGCGGCCGCAGCCTGCTGCGCGCCGCAGCGGTTGGTCGTGCCCAGCCCTCGTGCCCCTCGGCTACGCCGCCACCCGGGGTGTCCTGCACGTGAGCCCTGACGCACGAGTCGCCGCTCTGACCCTGGTCGCGATCCTGCTCGCCGGCATCCACCGCCTGGTTCCCGGGCTCGTCGAGCTGGGGGCCGGAGCCGCCGGCCTCGTGGCGAGCGTCTTCGCCGCCACCGAGGCCACCGGCTGCGGCGACGTGCTCGGCGGCGCCGGCACCGGCGTGGTGCTGGTGTACGGCGGCGTGATGTCGGCGTCGGCCTTCGTGCGGCTGCTCGGCTCCGTCAACGCCCGGGAGATGGCCCGACACCTGCTGGTGGCCGCCGCCGTCCTCGAGCTGGGCCTCCTGCTCGTGAGCCCCGCCGCCCGGGATGTCGTCGGCGCCGAGGACGACCTCACCGTCGCGATGATCCTGGCCGGCGCCCTCCTGGTCGCCACGCTCGTCGGCGTCCGGTCCCGGCGTGGCTTCCCCCTGCTCGGCGCCGGGCTGATCGTGACGCAGGGCGTGCACGCCCTCTCGAGCAACGCCTGCGCCGTCAGCCCGGCGCTGAGCCTGGTCGGCTCCCTCGTGTTCGTCGCCGTCGCCACGGCCATCGTCGCCCGAGGCGGCGGCGGCGACCTCCCCGACGACGACCCCGACGACGTCGTCTTCGAGACCGCCTGACCCGGAGGACCCGCACAACCAGCCCACCCGCCATCCCCACCGCCGCTCGAACCCCCAGCCCAGCCCGCTCCCCGGCCGCGACGTCCCCAACGCGCCGGGGAGCTAGGCGGTGACGCCGGGTAATCTTGGGAGTCGTTGCCAGGGCGGTGCCAAGACTTCGCGACTTGGTAGCCAACTCGATGGCGGAGGCGAGCGGAGCGATGTCGACAAGCCATGCCCTCGACCGCCACACCGACGGCTCGGTCGGCCGGTACTGCGTCCGGTTCCTCCGGGGGAGTCTCGAGCTCGACTTCCCCGGGCACACGATCGATACGCCCACCGCGCCGGCGATGGTCGGGCCGCTGGTCGTCCTGGCGCTGAACCCCCGGCGCCCCCTGGCGCTGGAGACGCTCAAGACCTCGCTGTTCGACTACGACCCGTCCGACGTCACCACGGCCCAGATCCAGACGCCGATCTCGCGGCTGCGGCTGGCGGGCCTGCCCATCCCGTCGCGCCAGTACCTCCTCGACGTGGCCCCGTCCGACGTCGACGTCGTGGACTTCGACTACCGGGCCAAGGGCTTCATCGACCGTTGCGTCCGTCCGGACCGGGTGCCCGAAGCCGACGTCGAGGCGTTGATCGACGAGGGCTACGGGCTGCACCAGCTCTGGCAGGAGGATCCGGCGGTTGCCGTGGGCCACCAGCCGCGGCTGTTCGCCCTGTTCGAGCGGCACCGGCGTCGCAACCGGCGCTTCGGCGAGGTGCTGGTGCGCCTGCTGGTGCGGGCGGGGGAGCGCGACTGGGCTGGTGACATCCTCGACGAGTACGTCGACCGCTACGGCACCGACGAGATCCTCCAGGATCTGGAGCTGGCGGTCCGCCAACTGCCCCGACCGGCCGACCGCGACACGCCTGCACACGGTGTCGTGTTGCTGCCCGGTCCCGCGGCGCAGGGCGCGGCGCTCGCCGAGCTGTGGGACCGCGTCGCCGCGTCGACCCGGCTCGAGTTCGCCGAGCTGGCCATCAGCGCCCACAACCTCGACCGCATCTACGCCGTCGACATCGTCGCCGTCGACCACGAGAGTCGGGTGAGCCGCGTGCCGGTCGAGGCAGCAGGAGGCGCCGGCGCCAACACGGCGTTCGCCCTGGGGCGGCTCGGCCACCGCGTCGCCGTCACCGGGATGATCGCCGACGACCGCTACGGAGCCCTCCTGCGCCAGAGCCTCGACCAGGAGGACGTCGACTGCTCGAACCTCCTCGTCGTCCCCAGCTCGGTCGACCACTACACCGGGCACACGCTGATCTTCAGCGATCCCTACGGCCGGCGACAGGACATGGTCGTCCCGGGCGTCAACGAGCGGCTCGCCCAGACGCTGCGCGACGACAACGACGCCCGTGGCCGTCTCGGCGAGATGGCCGGGCAGAGCCGCCTGTTGAACCTCTCCTCGTTCACGGGTGATGCCGAGCGCCAGCTCCAGGAGGACCTGGTGGGACAGCTCCCCGAGGAGACCGTCGTGGCGTTCGAGCCCGGGCAGTTCTACGCGCACCTCGGCCTCGACCGGCTCGCTGCCTTCATCCTCCGCTGCGACGTGCTCAACGTGTACGAGCCCCGGCTGCGCCAGCTCGTCGACAACTCGTCGGCCGACACGGGCACAGGTCCGTACGTCTTCCGGGCCACGCTCGAGTCGCTGTTCCGCTGGCGGGCAATGCGGGTAAGCCGGCCATTGGTGGTAGTGGTGAAGAGAGAAGGTCACCGGCAACGGGCCGGTGAGGGAGCGTCCGAGGGCTACGAGATGATCACGATCGCAGTGGGCCGTAGCTCGGTGGAGGACCTCGTGTCGGCGCACGCCCGGGCCTCCGCAGAGCCTCTGGTGGCCGAGATCACCGGTCAGAGCGAAGCGATCGCAGCGGGCATCCACCTGGGCCTGCTCAGCGGGGCTCCGCTCGACGAGTGCGCCGATCTCGCCTTCGTGTGCGCCAACGAGGCCAACTCGGAGATCGGCGCCCGGGTCGGGCTGCCGCGGCGTTCGACGGTGGCGAACTCCTGGGACAAGTACTTCCCCGGCATGGACCTGCCCGCGTGGGTGCCGAGGGACTGAGCGTGCCGGCTCCGGCGTGCCGACCGGCGCGGGCCCCCTAGGGCTCTCGGACAACGGCGAGCTGTGGGCGCGGACATGCAGGACTTGGATGTGATCGGGCTGGGGGCCCTCAACGTCGATCTCATCGCGCCCCGGCGCGACTCCGTGGCCGGCCCCGTCGACGACGACGAGACCGTGGCCACGATGCAGGAGGTGCTGGACCGCTGCACGATCGAGAGCGTGGTTCCGGCGATGTTCCTGGGCGGATCGGCCTTCAACGCGATCGTGATGCTGGCCCAGCTGCGGACGGGGCTCCGCCTGGGGATGGTGGGCATCAGCGCCGACGCCGACTACGGCCTGGTGGAGGCGCACGGCGACCGGCTCGGGGGTCTCGGGATCGCCGACCTCACGCGCCGGTCGGACGACCGTCCCGGGCTGTGCCTCTCGCTCCTGGAGGAGCACCGGCGACGGCTCTACACGTCACCGGAGGCCAACGTCGAGATCGCCGACTACCTGCGGGAGGACGACCGGCCCCGGAAGGCGGTGGCCCTCGCCCGGGTGCTGCACCTGACCTCCCTGCTGGAGGACCCGCTGATCCCCGGGTCGAACGACGTGGTCAGGGCGGTCGCCGGGTTCGTCGAAGCGGCCAAGAGCGACAACCCCGACCTGGTGCTGTCGTTCGACCCGGGCAGCACGTGGGTGGCCGGTCTCGGGCGCCTCCCGGACCTCCGCCGCATCTACGCCCTGGCCGACGTGCTGTACGTGAACCCGGTGGAGTACAGGGCCCTCAGCGGCTCGCCGTACCCGGGCGGTGGCCGGGCGGCGTCGCTGTCGGACCTGTGCCCGGCGGGGACGCAGGTGGTGGTGAAGCCTGCTCACCAGATCGTGGTCCACGGCGCCGACGGCCAGGAGCTGGCCCGGGTACCCCGTGTCGACAACGACGCCGCGGTCGATCCGACGGGCGCCGGAGATGCGGTCGCCGCCGGCGTGCTCGCTGCCCTCAGCGAGGACCGCAGCGTGGTCGACGGCTGCCGGCTAGGGCTGCGCATCGCCACGCAGCGCGTGTCCGACCTCGGCGACCGCGGGCACGTCGACCTGCGCCGGGCGCTCGGCGACCTGTGGCCCGACGGAACGTCGGCGTCGCGCTGAGAGGCCGAGTTGGCGGGTTGGCCAGCGGAGGGTCCCTATGCCGCATCGGCGCTGGTCGTAATGTCCGCTGTCAGACCGGCAGCAGGCTCCAGCGCGGGTGGCCGGGATGGTGTTGAATGTGTCTTTTACCCGCCGCGGATGAACAACGGAGTTCTTCTTGCCTGTCCGGCTCATAGTCTTCGACCTCGACGGCACGCTCCTCGGCGGGGACAACCGACTTTCTGAGTACACGATCTCCGTGCTGAACGACGCGAGCCGGATCGAGGGCCTCACCCTGATGGCGGCGTCGGGGCGCAGTCGCTGGGCCGCTGAGCTGGTCCTCGACGGAACCGACGCCATCGACTACGTGATCTGCTCGAACGGGGCGTCGTTGTACCGCCGCTCGACCGGCACCATCGTCAACCGCCGGTCGATCACCCCCGAGCGGGTCTCCGGTCTCTACGCCCGGGTGCGCGAACTGCTGCCGAGCGCCTGCTGGGCGTGGGAGACCCAGCGCGGGATCGTCCCTGACGACGAGTTCCGGGTGCTCGGCACCCAGCCCGGGAAGGAGCTCGACGAGCTGCTGGCGTCGCCGGACCTGGAGCTGCAGGGTGATCCGGGGTTGCCGGTGGAGGAGCGTCTGGCCGCCTACGGGTACATCGTGCGGGGACTGCTGACCCACCCGGAGCTGTCGTGCCAGCAGGTCGTCGAGCGGCTGAAGAAGCACGTGCCGGCGCGGCTGTCGTCGTCGTCGGCGATGTTCATCGAGGTCACGGCGCCGAAGATCCACAAGGGTCTCATGCTCCGGGAGTTCTGCGCCCGCCGCGGGATCGACGCCAGCGAGGTCGTCGCCTTCGGTGATCACCTCAACGACCTCACGATGCTGCAGTGGGCCGGTCGGGGCATCGCCATGAACGGCGCCAACCGCGAGGTGGCCCGCCTCATCCCCGAGCAGACCGAACACCCCCACGACCAGGACGGCGCCGCCTACGCGACCGCCAAGCTCATCGCCGACATGTAGCTCACTCGTGCGCCGGCGGCGCCATGGTCACGTCGGCGGGTGACGGGACGGTCAGTCTGGCGGCTCGAAGTCGGCGCGGACTCCCAGCAGGCGTATCGGGCGGGTGAGGTCGAAGCGGGCGAGGGCTTCGGCGGCGGCGTGCTCGAGGCTGTCGGAGTCGCTCGTGGGGGCCGGGAGGGGCACGCTGCGGGTCTGGGTGAAGAACGGGGCGAAGCGCACCTTCACCGCCACCCGGACGACCAGGCGACCCTCGTCATCGACGTCCTTCGCCACCCGCCGGGCCAGCTCCACCAGGTGGTCGTCCAGCTCGGCCCGGTCGACGACGTTGCGCTGGAAGGTGACCTCCCGGCTGCGGGAGCGGGGGAGGTACGGCTCGTCGCTCACCTTGGCATCGCCACCGCCGTAGGCGAGCACCCGGTAGTACGGGCCCATGGTGCGGCCGAAGCGCCGGGCGAGGGCGGCCGGGTCGGCCCGGGCCAGCTCGGCGACGGTGCGGATCCCCATCGCCTCCAGCTTCCGGGCGGTCTTGCCACCGATGCCCCACAGCGCCTCGGTGGGCCGGTCGGCCATCACCTCGACCCAGTTGTGCCGGGTCAGCCGGAAGATGCCGGCCGGCTTGGCGAACCCGGTGGCGATCTTGGCCCGCAGGCGCGTGTCGCCGATGCCCACCGCGCACGACAGCCCGGTCTCCTCCCGCACGGTGTGCCGGACGACGGCCGCGAGCGTCTCGGGGTCGCGGGTGCGGGCGCCGAGGAACGCCTCGTCCCAGCCGAGCACCTCCACGACGAGGTCGGGCAGGGTCCGCAGGGCCTCCATGACCTGGGCCGACACCTCGTCGTAGGCGGGCGGGTCCGAGGGCAGGAACACGGCGTCGGGGCAGAGGCGGGCGGCGGTCCGCAGCGGCATGCCCGAGTGGACGCCGTAGGCCCGGGCCTCGTACGACGCCGTCGCCACCACCGCCCGCTGCGTCGGGTCGCCGGCGCCGCCCACGACCACCGGTTTCCCCTGCAGCTCCGGCCGCCGCGCCACCTCGACCGCCGCCAGGAACTGGTCGAGGTCGACGTGCAGCACCCACCCCGGTTCGGACGCCATCGACACCCCGTCAGTATGCGGGCGTGCGCAGGGACCGGGTCAGGGCTCGCTTGAACTGCTGGTCGTGGTGCTCGTAGGCGTGGCGGAGGGCGGGGCCGGGCCAGTCGTGGGGGAGGAGCTCGTCGGGGAGGAGGGGGTCGGCCTGCAGGTGGCGGACCACGGCGATGGAGAGGCGGAAGCCCGACACCAGGTCGTCGAAGCCGCCCTCCATGGCCTCCCGCAAGCGGGCAGCGGTGGTGGACCAGGCGGCGAGGCCGAAGGAGTCGGCGGCCAGGTGGGTCGGGGTGGTGGCGCCGAAGAAGCGGACGCACTGGCGGTCGACGGTGGCCTGCTGGTGGGGCAGGCGGGCGTGGTCGAGGTTGTCGGGCCGGGCCCACACGCCCTCCCGGAGCGACGCCAGGCGCAGGGCGCTCGTGGCCCAGCGGAGCTCCTGGCGATCGGCCGGCGGGCGGCGCTCGGCCCGCACGACCGCCAGCTCCCAGGTGCCGTCCCAGGGGCGCCGGGGCGCGGCGTAGCTCTCGTCCACCCGCTGCTCCCGGTCCCGCAGCCGCCCGGCCAGGCGGTAGGTGCCGCCGTCCACGGCCAGCTCACTCGCCGCCACCATGCGCGACAGTGCCGTGCGGATGGCGCTCTCGCCGATCCCGAACAGCGACCCGGCATGCACCAGCTGCCCGACGGGGAGCCGCGACGGCCGGGCGGCGCCCAGCAGCGTGGTGGCGATCACCGACCGGGCGGTGAGGGGGACCTCGTCGACCATCTGTCACAGAATACTCGACACGTGTTCTGCAAGATGTGAGGATATCTCCATGCTGAAGGACGACCAGACGCTGGCACAGGCGGTGCTCGACCACATCACCGCCGGGTCGACCGACACGGGCACCGCATCCTGGCGCGAGCCCGTGGCGAACTACCGGGACCGCCACCGGTTCGACGCCGAGCTGCGAGCCTTGCGACACGCACCAGCGGTCCTCTGCCCCACGGCGTCCCTCGCGGAGCCCGGGGCCTACCTCGCCCGGGAAGCGTTGGGCGTCTCCCTGCTGGCGGTGCGCGACCGGGACGGCCGGGTGCGGGCCTTCCGCAACGCCTGCCGGCACCGGGGCATGGAGGTCGCTCGCGGCACCGGGTGCGCCAAGGCCCTGACCTGCCCCTACCACGGCTGGACCTACGGGCTCGACGGCGGCCTGCGCCACGTCCCCCACGCCGCGGGCTTCCCCGACGTCGACCGGGCCACCCGCGGGCTGGTCGAGGTGGCGACCGTCGAGCGCCACGGCCTGGTCTTCGCCAGCCAGGACGGCACCGAGGCCGAGCCGCCCGAGATCGACGAGATCGCCGGCCTGCTCACCGGGCACACCCTGGCGGGGGTGAACGAGCAGACCGAGCCCGCCAACTGGAAGATCGTCACCGAGACGTTCCTCGAGGGCCTGCACATCCGCTTCCTGCACCGCGACACGTTCTTCCCGGTGCAGTACGACAACACGAACGTGGTCGAGCACTTCGGCCCGCACAGCCGGGTCACCTTCCCCTACCGGGCCGTCGCCCGCCTGGCCGACCGGCCACCCGCCGAGCGCCGCGTCGACGGCAAGGTCACCCTCGTCCACCACCTGTTCCCGAACGCCGTCGTCGCCACCTTCCCGGGCCTGCGGCTGCTGTTCGTCCTGGAGCCCATGACCCCCGCCGAGACCCGGATCGTCACCTACTCCTTCACGCCTCCCGCGGCGCTGCCCACGCCACCCACGCCACCCACCTCGACCGACGCCGAGCCGCCGCCGGGGGAGCGCCCGCTGCTCCTCGACGGCGGTGACGAGGACTTCGCCGCCGCCCGGTCCGTCCAGCGAGGCCTCGCCACCGGGGCCAACGAGTACCTCGAGTTCGGCCTCTACGAGTCGGCCATCGCCCACTTCCACCGCCACCTCGACCGGGCCGTCACGGAGGTGTCGGCATGACCGTCCACATCGAAGCCGACGGGCCGGTCACGATCGTCACCATCGACCGGCCCGAGGTCGCCAACGCCGTCGACCGCCCCACCGCCGATGCCCTGGCCGACGCCTTCCGGGCCTTCGACGCCGACGCCCGAGCCCACGTGGCCGTCCTCACCGGCGCCGGGGGCACCTTCTGCGCCGGCGCCGACCTGAAGGCCATGCGGGACGACCGTGAGCGCATCAACCGGGTGGCGCCCGAGGGCGACGGCCCGCTCGGCCCCACCCGCATGCTCCTGGGCAAGCCCGTGATCGCCGCGGTCGAGGGCCACGCCGTGGCCGGCGGGCTGGAGCTCGCCGCCTGGTGCGACCTGCGGGTGGCCGCCGAGGACGCGGTGTTCGGGGTCTACTGCCGGCGCTGGGACGTCCCGCTGGTCGACGGCGGCACCATCCGGCTCACCCGCCTGCTCGGCCACAGCCACGCGCTCGACCTGATCCTCACCGGGCGCGGCGTCTCGGGCGACGAGGCCCAGCGCATGGGCCTGGCGAACCGGCTGGTCCCCAAGGACCGGGCCCGGGACGAGGCGGTGGCGCTGGCCCACGAGCTCGCCGTGCTCCCGCAGGCCGCCCTCCGCGGCGACCGCATGTCGTCCTACGAGCAGTGGTCGCAGGACCTCGACGCCGCCCTGCAGACCGAGCTCCAGCACGGCCTCCACACCCTGCGTACCGGCCAGATGTCCTCCGGCCTCGACCGCTTCGCCTCCGGCACCTGGCGTCGACCACCAGAATGAGGTGATGGGCCCCGATCTCGATCGCCTCGCCCGCGCCTCGTCGCTGGCGATGGGCGCCGACGAGTACGCCGACGTCCCGGCCGATCTCCTCGCTCGGGTGCAGGCTGTCTGCGAGTCGCTGCCGGAGACCACCGAGCGCCAGGCCTGGGCGGGCACGCAGTGGCGGATCCGCAACCGGATGTTCGCCCACGTCGTCACCGTCGACTTCCCCGACGCCCCGGTCACGGCGCTGGTCTTCCGGGCCTCCGGCGACGAGCTCGACGCCCTCCGTCGCACGGGCCACCCGTTCTTCCGCCCCGCCTGGGGCACCGACGCGGTCGGGATGGCGCTCGACGCCGGCTCCGACTGGGGCGACGTCGCCCAGCTCCTCACCGAGAGCTACTGCGTGGTGGCGCCCAAGAAGCTCGTCGCGCAGGTCGACCGCCCCCGCTGACCCGGGTGACGGCGCGAACTACCCGGCGGGGTCAGGGCAGCGGGCCCCGGGTGATCGGGGTGGCGGGCAAGGGGTAGCGGTCGAGGTAGCCGACCACGGCTTCGATGGTCCGCCAGCCGTGGCCCTCGGTGGCCAGGTAGCCCCGGACGTCGAGCGTCCCCGGGGCGGTGTCACGGGCGGCCAGCACCTCGGCCACGACGTCGGCCAGCGTCAGCTCCGGGAAGTCCGCGATGTGCTCGTCGAGCAACCGGGCCTCCCGTTTGCGGCGCTGTCGGGCGAGATCGTCGTCGCCCTCCCGACGCTCCGTCGAGCTGGTCATGGACGCCATCCCCTCGTTCGGCTCAGAAGAGAGTGACGCCCAGGTCGGGCCCTCGCGCCGAGGGCCCGAGTCGACTTCCAAGAGTGAGGTCACGGTATCGGTCGCACCCCCCGAGCGCACCGGCCCCGGCCAGCACACGCAGCGGCGCCGACGAACCGAAACGGTCGCTCGACACCGCAACGATGGCGACAGCCCGAGCACGGGCTCCGGTTGCGGATCGCCGGTGGTCGCCCACCAGCCTGTCGCCACGCCGGCCGGGTTGAGCACGTGGACCCGCACGCCTGTGCCCTCCAGTTCGTGCCGCAGAGCGAGGGAGAACCCCTGCACGCCCCACTTCGCGAGGCCGGAT
>Ga0193742_1000799_pt1 | contig 20070 bp, 16 predicted proteins | sample L2c1metaG_FD_165511 | JGI IMG/M metagenome (GOLD analysis project Ga0193742, IMG submission 165511) | Soil microbial communities from a riparian zone of the East river system, Colorado, United States - L2c1 | ecosystem: Environmental > Terrestrial > Soil > Riparian zone | place: USA: East River... | reverse complement strand
GTGAGACGATGTCCTGGAACTCGAGTGTAGCTTGGGTCGTAATGTGGCGTAAGTCTTTGGGCGCTATGTGGCATGAATGGCGTCTGCCTCGCGGGCGCCAGCAAGCGTACATGCCTCCAGCTCTTTTATGTCGGTGTCCAAAAGGAGTCGAAGAGAATTCAGTGCCTCGGCAACGATTCGTCACAAACCGGGCCATGTCGCCGCAAGTTATTCAAGCTGAACGTTTGGAGCACCGTTCATAGTCTCCAAGTGATTGAAAATGGAAGACGCATCGAGATACGCGTAGTGCAGGTCTATCGGCAAAATCTCCAAATGGCCCACTTTGTCGCGAATCGTTGCCATATCCCTATATGGACAGCCTGCTTTTACCTACACCTGTTGCCCTTTTCCCGCAAGCAAGAATATATTGTGTTAACGCAATATCTCGCGCTAAATGGGAAACGATATATATAACCGAATTGCCGTACTTAGAGCCGAGCGAGGCCTTTCCCGGCAAGATCTCGCCGATGCTTTGGGAATCAACTACCAGACTGTCGGCTTCCTCGAACGCGGAGACTACAGTCCCTCGCTCGAACTTGCTATGGACGCAAGCGATTTCTTCAATGTGCCAATTGAAGCGATCTTTTCGCGCAAACCATTTCGTCCGCTGAGCGAACAAGTCTATGGTTCTCCCTCGGCAAAAAAGAACAAGCGGTAACCGCGCCGCTCTCGCATAGGAGATCTGATGATCGAACAAGCCACATTTCTCGGTATGCCCATCCGAACACACCGCCAGCGACAACTGCTGGTCATCGTCTATTACCTGTTCGTGCTTTGCATGGGATTATTCTACTTTTGGATAGGGTGGCGTTACATCTGGTTTGCAGTCCCCCAAATGCTGACCCTCGGCGGCCTCTTCGGAGGCATCAAGATAGGCGGCCCGGTGAAGTTTTACAATGACCGCGATCTGTCTCTTAGCAGCGGCATCCAGTCGTTAAATTTGAGCAGGCCTTTCAGCTTCATCCCTGCATTGGATGAACGAGAAAAAGCCCGGCGCGATGCCGCGCACTTCCTTGCATACCGGATCCTGATCGTTAGCCTCTTTCTGATGAGCGCGGCGGTCTTGGTGCCACATTCGATGTCAAGTTCCTCGCACTACACATGGGTCGCTGGCAGAGTGCAGGTTGTCTTTCTCTTCCTAGTCATCTACGCGGTCTCCCTGCCGCAATCCGTTCTCTTATGGACAGAACCCCAAGACCCCGTAGCCGACCTAATAGAAATGCCCCCAAGCCAGACATCCTAACCCTTGACTTGAGTCATCGTCACCGCAAGGGGGTTGTAGCGGATGTCCCCGGTCCAATGTGTAACGGATGTTCCGGTACACTCCCGCTGAGCATACTTAGCACTTGCGTTACAAAAACGACCAAGCACATGCGTTACAGCGCGTTGGAACCCTGGTTGTTCCTGAGCTTTGGCCTTACGCACGATGATGCAGTATGCCCTGGAAAGAGAGTCGCATCGTGGATCAACGCCTTCAGTTTCTGTCGAGCTACCAAAAGGATGAGATGTCAGTCTCCCCTGCATAACGCGGGAAACTGTCGCAGAACTGCGTCGTCGCAAACGGTGCCTGCCTCATACGCGGCTGGCCACTCGCATATGCCGAAAACCCGAATTTCGAGGAGTTCTTTCTGGGACGTGCATAATTGACGAACGCAGGACTGCGCAGGGATGGAGTACACAAAGGCCTTTAGATTATGGTGGACGTTCCAATTATTCAAACTCTCGGGCTCAGCAAATCCTACGGGCACTTCATTGCGGTCCGGGGATTAACGCTCTCCGTTGCAAGACATCGGATAACGGCCTTTGTTGGCCTCAACGGCGCAGGTAAAAGCACTACGTTGAAAATGTTGTTGGGGATAATTCGACCCAGTAGCGGCGGCAGCGGCAAGGTACTGGGCCAGACGATCACTGATCCGAGGGCAAGCCGCGAATCGCGGAGGAACATCGCTTACGTTTCCGAACATAAGGCCTTGTACGAGTACATGACAGTGGAGCAAATGATCCGATTCACCAGTGCCTTTTACGCAGATTGGTGTTCCGATAAAGAGCAGAAGCTCCTTAAGCAGTATCGGTTGCCACGTAGCGCTCTCATCAAAACGCTTTCTAAAGGGATGAGGACGAAACTCCATCTTCTACTGGCATTTGCTCGACGCCCCGCTCTGCAAGCTACCCTCGGCAGAACAATAACACTTGAGAATATCGACGCTCGTTTTCAATTGCGGACCGCTTTGCAGTATCACGACTAGAGAGTCAAGCCGCGGGCAGCTCGGAGAAGTAATCGAGGCGATGGGCGGCGAACTCGAGATGATTGCGTAAAGCGGCCTTCGACATCCAGATGAAGCTGACCTCTTCGATATTGATCTTCGGCTTCTCTGGATCTTTGGGCTTGCTCGGTGCTCGGCCCGCGATGGTCAGGTCGCGCACAGGGACTCGGAAGCTTCGGGATGTCTCTGTGGAGCCATGCCGCAGTTAGATGCTGACGATCAACTTCCTGTTATTCAGGAAGCTACTCCGTAAAGTCCGTCTCTCCGGAAGAGGGAAGGTCGCCATCTTCTGTGGTCTTGAGCCTGATGGCGACCTCCCAAGCAGCGCCCTCATACTCCACGTCGTAGGTTTGTGGAATGCTCCCCGCACCCCACGCTAACTCGACGAGGGCCCTGGAAAGACAGAGTTTGTCTTTTCGACTTCGCTAATCGTCGTAGCCAACCCTCCACCAATATTGGATGCCGCTTTCGCTCAAAGAGGCAGCGTGAAGCTATTCACCGATCTCGCCCATGATCGCCTCTACGGCTACGCTCCATTGATCTTCGATATCCATTCGCAGCTCATCGAGGTCCTGAGCTGGGATGCCCTGGCTGTAGCTTTGAAAGATAAATGGCGTAGTGTTTCAGAATTATCTGGCGCAATCGCTAAGTGCGGGTGAATGACGTTGAGGGAAGAGTGTCTTTTCTTGAAAGCGCGAGACACTCCGCCTGCGAGGTAAGTGCCTGATTCTGATGCGAAATGGCCGTGATCTTGGTCATCAGATACGCTTTGGGTTGTATTGCAAAGAAAACTCCGGACTACGCCAAATAATTCTGAAAGCGACAGCCCCTGTCGTTCCTCGGCCTCTGCCTGTGTCTCGGCTTCGGACGGGGTGCCATTGTCGGGGCGGGATTGGCGGGTTGTTCTTCTGCTGCTCGTGGGTCGTGTACGGGACAATCGTCGTCTGTGCATACGGTGAGGGTGGTTCCTACGCGCTTGCCATAGACGATGATTGCAGGCTTAGCGGCTGCGTATGGCGGGGCTGGCTCGGGAATGCGAGCTTCATTCTGTTCTCAGCGCCTGCAACGGCTCAATGCGCGAAGCTCGCCGCGCCGGAACGTACGCGGCAAGCAGCGCAACAGCGCAGAGCAGCAAACCCACGCCCGAGAAGACCGCCGGGTTTGTCCCTGTTGTGCCAAAGAGCAGGGACTGGATCCACTTGCTCAAGGCGAATGAGCCGAGCGTTCCCAGCGCCACACCGGCGAGAGCAAGCCGAAGCGTCTTGGCGAGAACACCTCGCTGCACAAGCCCAGGGTTGGCTCCCAACGCCATGCGTATGCCAATCTCTTTGGTGCGCTGATGCACCGAATACGAAATCAGTGCGTAGATCCCCAGCGAGGCGAGCAACAGTGCGAATCCCGCAAAGCCTGACAGCAGCATGACCAGAAAGCGCCGCGGCGAGACCACTTTGTCTACCAAGCCTTGCAGGGTTTGGAACTCGGTGACAGGGAGATTGGGATCGATGGGCCGCAGCGCCACGCGGATACTTGCCGCCAGGCTATCGGGGGGAAGCGTGGTTCGCACCACCAGCATCATCGCCGCGTAGTCCCCGGTTTGACGCATCGGCATATACATTTCAGAACCGCCCGATCGCTCGGGCCCTCCGTGATGAACATCGGCAACCACCCCGATGACTCTCCTTCCGCCATCCTGGGTCATCATCTTTCCGACCGCGTCCTGGCCGGGCCAGAGGGTGCGAGCCAGCGTCTCATTGATCATCACCACAGGTTCACTTGACTCTCGATCGCTCTGCGAGAACTCTCTCCCCGACTTCAACTGGATTCCAAGGGCTTCGAAGTATCCATCGGTCACGACCCGGATAAAAGCTTCCGGGTGATTGTTCTTGTCGTAGACCTGTCCTTTAGCCCCGACTTGCCAACCTCGGTCTCCATCGAGGGGGAGGATATCGCTGATCCCTGCTGCCGCGATGCCGGGGACTGCGCGGGCGCGCTGCAATGCATCGTCGATAAATGAGTTCGCTTGCGCTGCAGTCAAGATCTGAAAACTCGGGTCGATGCGCAACGCGGCGGCTCGTTCGGGTTGAAACCCAAGGTTCATCGCCAGCACCCGCATAAAACTTTGCAGGAGCAGTGCTGCGCCCACCAGCAATACGCAGGCTAGGGCAAGCTGGGAGACAACCAATCCGTCGCGGAACCAGCCATGCCGGCTGCTGCCGCTCGACTCGCGTCCCGCGTCCTGCAGGCCTTCGCGAAGTTTGTATGCCGGCACCTGCAACGCGGGAGCCAAACCAAAGAGTACGCCAGAAGCGACCGCGGCCAACAAGGTGAAGGCGAGCGTACTGTTGTCGACGCGAACGCTTGCTAGAAGCGGCAGGTTGAAGGCACTGAGATGCGCAAGCCCACGCGTGCCGGCAACGGCCAGCAGTAGGCCCAGCGCAGCGCCGCAGCAAGAGAGGGTTATGCTCTCGGTGAGCACTTGCCGCAGCAGGCGAAAACGCCCCGCTCCCAGCGCCGCGCGTATCGCCATCTCCTTTTGCCGCGTTCCCATGCGCGCCATTTGCAGATGAGAAATATTGGCGCAGACAATCAGCATAACGACACCCACGGCGCAGATCAGCACCAGCAGGGCCGGACGCACCTCGCCGCTGACATGCTGCTCCAATGGAGCCAGCTTCGGTTGGATCCCATTTCGCTCCGGACGCTGACTCACCAGATGCTGCGCGAGCACGGTGAGCTCTGCCTGCGCGTCCGCAATGGTGACGCCGGGCTTGAGCCTTCCGACGAGCGCCATCGTGTTTCCGCTGGGTTTATTCTTGTCCATCAGCGGCCAGGGAATAAAGACATCGACGCGCTTGGCCGGATCGAAGATGCTGGAAAAATCGAAAGACGCGGGCAGGATGCCGATGATGGTGACGGGCTGATTGTTCAACGATAGCCTCTGCCCTACCACGTTTGGGTCGGAGCCAAACCGTCTGCGCCAAAGGCCATCGCTCATGAGCAAGGCGGTGGGAGCGGAATATTTCCCTTGAGACTCCTCACTAGTAAACGATCTGCCGATCGCGGGCTCGACGCCCAGCAACGGGAAGAAGTTTCCGGTGACCGCAACGCCGGTGATGCGCTCCGGTTCGCCGCTCCCTGTCAGCTCTTCATTGCCCGCGCTGTAGGCGCCGGACCAGCCAGCAATGTCGGTGAAGGATTTGTTCTGATCGCGGAGATCCGCATAGTGCTCGACCTGTGTTATGCAGCAGTCCCCGTTGGCGATCCATACCAGCTGCTGCGGATCGCGGAAAGGAAGCGGACGCAAAAGCAGCGCATTGACCACGCTGAAGACTGTCGAAGCGCCACCAATCCCGAGGCCGACAATCAGTATCGCGAAAATGGTGGAACCAGGATTGCGGCCCATTCCGCGAATTCCGTACTTCAGATCGCTCGCGAGGGATTCGAGCCAGCTCCAGGACCAGGTTGCGCGCGTCTGCTCGCGAATCAGCGTGGGATTGCCAAAAGCGCGCAGAGCCGCATAGCGGGCCTCTTCCGGTGACAGTCCACGTTCCCACTGTTCTTCTTCTTCCAGTTCGAGGTCAGACTGCAGCTCTCGCTCCAGATCCGCGTTCCGTTTCTTGATCCGCCACCATCGCATTTCAGCTCTTCTCCGCCGTGGGCCACATGACGCGCGCCACAGCTTCCGCCATCTGCTTCCACTGCGACTCTTCGACCACCAGCTGCTTCCTGCCGATGTCCGTCAACCGGTAGTACTTGAATTCCCGGTTGCGGTCGGGAGCCATTTCCCATTGGGAGACGACCCATCCTCGTTCTTCCAGACGGTGCAGCGCTGGATAGAGCGAACCGTGCTGCATCTGAAGGAAGTCGTTGGTAGTCCGCTGAATATGCTTGCCGATCTGATGGCCGTGAGCCGGACCGTAAAGAAGCGTTCGCAGAATGAGCATGTCAAGAGTGCCCTGGAGAAGGCCGGTGCGCGGTTGTGTCTGTTTCGCCATGGAAGACATTCTACCCTCAATTTTGCGACGATGGTAGACGCTCGACCATCGCTTGTAGCTTTGATCGCTATTTGACGTAGTGTTTCAGAATTATCTGGCGCGATCGCTGAGCCCGGAGGAACGGCGCTCGCCGTTCTGAGTGACAGCAACGATCGGCTGGATCGACCACGGCGAAAGATTGCGAGAACAAACGGCTTATCTGCAACCACTTAGCAAATTCTGCACAAGGAAGGGGTCAAGTCTCGGTTGACAAGCACGGGCATGGGTAGGCGAACATAAGGCGAACGACCATTATGCTCTCGACTGCCGCAATTCGTCTCCAGATCGAAACCAAGCTCGCAAACCGAGTGCCAGCCGCCCTGACGCTCAAGATCAAGCAGGCGCCGGAACTGTTTCCGACCGGAATCAGTGAAGTCGATACAGTCCTGGGTGGCGGCATCCCTCGCGGGAGCATCACCGAGGTTGCGGGTGGGGCATCGACGGGTAAGACATCCTTCGGGCTTTCGGCACTCGCTGCGATTACGCAGTCTGGGGCCGCCTGTGCCTGGGTTGATGTGAGCGACGCGCTCTCGCCGGAATCTGCAGCCGCGGCAAACATCGTTCTGAAACGGCTGCTCTGGCTCCGCATGTCGGCCGAGCGAAAACAGAAGGTCACCGACAAACCGTGGTCGCGTTTGGAGCAAGCATTGAAAGCGACAGATTTGTTGCTTCAGGCCGGAGGCTTTGCCGCCATCGTCCTCGACATGAGCGATGTACTGCCGCAACACACGATGCGCATCCCGCTGGCGACGTGGTATCGCTTCCGTCTCGCTGCCGAACAGGCCCGCACTGCTCTTATCTTTCTCAGTCAATCACCATGTGCCAGCAGTTGCGCAGCGCTGTCTCTGCGTTGTGAGCCGGCCAACACTCGTCCCTTCAGTACCAGCGGCGAAACCGCTCTCTTCGAGGGGCAGCAATACACCCTGGTGCGCGAGCGCAATCGCAATGAAGGTTCTCCCTTCCTCGCTAAGAAACCACCCGCGCGGGCAGAATGGCGTGCTGACAGTCTTTGGGCGAGGGTGCGGTGATGTACGCCGTTCTTCATCCCCCTAACTTCGCTGCGCAGGTCGCAGCGCAACAGCGTCCGGAGTTGCGGAAGCGGCCATTTGCCCTTATCGACGGCGAGCCACCGGCAGAGATGGTCTTTGCGGCAAACAAAGCGGCGCGCGTGCTGGGCGTGGAAGTCGGCATGACTCGCCTGCAAGCGGAATCGTTCCCGGAGGTTGTCGTTGTCTCTCGCGTGCATGAAGAGGAGGTCTCTGCGCAGACGATTCTTCACACCATCACGTGTATGTTTTCGCCGCGCATCGAGTATGTGGAGACGCACCCTGGCACCTATGTCCTCGACATACAGGGCATGAACACTCTGTTTGGGGCCGCCGCACAGCTCGCCAGCAGATTGCGGCAGCGCGTCATGTCGGCTGGCTTCCTCGCAAACGTAGCCGTCTCACAGAACTTTGATGCGGCCTTGTGTCTGGCACTCGGCAGAACCGGCAGCTCAGTAGTGCCACCTGGCGAAGAAGCGAACGCGATGCGGGCTCTTCCTCTGCGCGTTCTGGACCTCGCGCCGGAGCATGAGGAGATATTTCAGTCGTGGGGTCTCCGCACCTGCGGGGACCTGGCCGCTCTCTCTGAGACCGACTTGATTGCACGAATCGGGCAAGCGGGAAAGAGATTGCATGCACGTGCTCGGGGTGCGTGGCCACACTTGATGTTCCCGATAGAACCAAGTTTTGAGGAGAGCCTAATTGAACGGGTAGAACTGGACTTTCCCGTAGAGTTGTTGGAACCTTTACTGTTCCTGCTTGCACGTATGACCGATGCTCTGCTGGAGCGAGTGAAATCGAAGGCCCGTGCCATTGCCTTATTGCAAGTTGTGCTCCACCTTGACGGGGGGAATCGACATGAGCGCATCATTCGGCCCGCTCTGCCACTGCATGACAAGTCAACACTGCTCAAGCTATTGCAACTGGATTTAGAGACACACCCTCCCAGCGCTGCGATTGTCAGCTTGGAACTGCACGCACAGTCTGCTCCACCCTACCGCGCGCAGCATGGTTTGTTTCTACCGCAGGCACCGGAACCGGGAGTCCTGGAAGTGACGCTTGCGCGCCTGCGGAAGCTGCTCGGCGACGAGCGCGTGGGTTCGATCGAACTGAAAGACGATCACCGGCCGAATGCGTTCCGCATGATTCCGTATGCACCTCCGCCACCCGCGAAGAGTGAAAAGTTACCGCTCTCGGTGCCAACAGCTCTTCGTATCTACCGTCCACCGCAAGCCGTTGGTGTGACGCTCGTTGGCAATGCTCCGGCACGAGTCTTTTGGGAGGGACAGCGATACGCCGTTCGCGAGATCGCGGGGCCGTGGCGTGTGAACGGACAGTGGTGGTCGGAGGCCAACTGGTGCCGCGAAGAATGGGATGTGCGGCTGGCAACGGAGAGCATAGAGCGTGTGTGCCGCATCGCGTTCGATCCACGCTCCCGCTATTGGTATGTGCAGGGGACCTATGACTGAGTATGTCGAACTGCACGCTCGCTCTACCTTCTCCTTTCTGGAGGGCGCATCGCTGCCCGAAGCGTTGATAGAGCGAGCTGCTGAACTGGAGATGCCAGCGATGGCGTTGCTCGACCGCAACGGTGTCTATGGTGCGCCGCGCCTTCACATGGAAGGACAGCGACGAGGTGTGCGGGCGCACATCGGAGCAGAAGTTGCGGTGAGCGATCTGGGCCAGCGATTGCGACCTGCAAAGTACCTGCCGCATCAGCATCCCATTGAACCAGTGCGGCTTCCGCTGTTGGTGGAGTCACGCGCGGGATACAAGAATCTCTGCCGCCTCACCACCCAGTTCAAATTGCGCGAGAGTACGAAGGCCGAAGGCTCGGCGCTAACCAGTGATTTCGAGAAATACAGCGACGGACTGGTCTGCCTGACAGGCGGCAGTGAAGGACCGTTGGCCGCTGCTCTGGCAGGCGGAGGCTATGACGCCGCACGGCAGACCGTCGAGCAATTGGTGAACATCTTTGGCCCGCGCAATGTCTACGTCGAGCTACAGCGCCACTTCGACCGCGAAGAAGAGCATCGCAACCGGGCGGCCATCCGCATCGCACGGTCTCTGAACCTGCCTCTGCTCGCTACGGGTGGAGTGAACTACGCGACCGAGTATGAGCGCGAAGTCATGGATGTTTTCACCTGCATTCGCCACAAGACAACGCTCGATCAGGCGGGCCGACTGTTAGCTGTAAATGCTGACCGGCATCTGCGCTCCGCAACCGAGATGCAGCAGCTCTTCTACGATTCGCCGGATGCTATCTCCAACACGAAGGAGCTATCCACACGTCTCCAATTCGAGATGACTGGGCTCGGTTATGAGTTCCCGGCGTACCCCGTACCGGACGGGGAGACGATGGACTCGTTTCTTCGCAAGCGCACAGAGGAAGGCATACGCAGACGCTATCTCCCGAAGAATGACCCGGCGCTGTATACCAAAGCAACACAGCAGGCCGAGCGAGAGCTCCGGCTGATCGAGCGGCTAGGACTGGCCGGATACTTTCTCATCGTGTGGGATGTCGTGAACTTCTGCAAGAGCAATGGCATCCTGATTCAGGGCCGCGGCTCTGCGGCAAATAGCGTCGTCTGCTACGCACTCGAAATCACCATCGTTGACTCGGTTGGTCTGGACCTGCTCTTTGAACGCTTCTTATCGGAGGAGCGCGGAGAATGGCCGGACATCGACCTCGATCTTCCCAGCGAAACCGACCGCGAACGAGCGATTCAGTATGTGTATCAGCGGTACGGCGAGCTGGGCGCGGCGATGACCGCCAATGTCACCACGTTTCGCAGCCGTTCCGCCTTTCGAGAAGTAGGTAAGGTCTTCGGTTTTGACAAAAAGACGGCGGGACGGCCTGCCGGATTGGCAAGTTCGTGGGAGTGGAAAGGCCCCACGGACACAATGGAGAACACCGTCAAAGCTGCTGGCTTCGACCTGCAGAACGCTCGCAACAGAAAGTTTCTGGAGATGGCAGAGCGGATACAAAATCTGCCACGCAACCTCAGTCAGCACTCAGGCGGGATGGTGATCTGCCAGGGACACCTCGATTCGGTCGTACCGATTGAGCGGGCGTCGATGGCAGGGCGAACGGTCGTGCAGTGGGACAAAGACGACTGTTCCGATATGAAGATCATCAAGATCGATCTGCTCGGCCTGGGAATGCTGGCCGTGCTCGCCGACTGTCTTGAGCTGGTTCCGAAGCACTATGGCGTGGCTCTCGATTATGCCCAGCTTCCGCAAGATGACGCTGTCTACGAGACGATCCAGCGAGCCGACACGGTTGGGTTATTTCAGATCGAGAGCCGGGCTCAGATGTCGGCTTTACCGCGCACAAGGCCGAAATGCTTTGCCGATCTCAGGGATCAGGTCGCCATCATCCGCCCTGGGCCAGTAACAGGAAAATTCGTAAATCCCTACATCGAGAGAAAGCTGGGTAGGCAGCCGATTACCTATCTCCATTCGCTATTCGAGCCGTTTTTGCGGAGAACGCTTGGCGTGCCGCTGTTTCAGGAACAGGTGATGAAGATTGGGATGGTCGCGGCCAATCTGACGGGTGGCGAAGCGGAAGAGCTACGCAAGGCGATGGGTGGCAAACGGTCGGAGGCCATCCTTGCCAGGATGAAGTCACGACTGATCGAAGGCATGACGACGAACGGCATTGCGCCGGATGTGCAGGCTGAGATTCTACGGATACTCGCAACCGTCAAAGAGTTCATGTTCCCGGAATCTCATGCCCACAGCTTTGCATCCATCGCTTATTCGAGCGCCTATGTGAAGTTTCATTACCTTGCAGCGTATACGTGTGCCCTGCTCGACAATCAGCCGATGGGCTTTTACTCGCCGTCCACGATCATCAACGATGCCAAGCGTCACGGCTTAAATGTTCGGCCTATCGACGTACAGCAGTCGGAATGGCTTTGCACTCTGGAAGAGTTGAGCGAAGCCGACGGTAGCAAATACTCCGATCCTCTGGCTGTCCGCATTGGGCTTCGGTATGTAAAAGGGTTGCGGGAGGAGATTGGCAATGCAATCACAGCTGCAAGACAGATGCATGGCCCATTCGCCTCGGAATACGACCTCAAGCGCCGTGTACCTTCCATACGCAAGGCAGAGTTGACACTATTAGCGAACGCTGGTGCATTCAACTGGACCGGGAAAAAGCATGATCGCCGAACGGATCTCTGGCGCGCGGAACGCGCTGGGCAGAGCGTAGGCCCGCTCTTTGAAAGCATTCCTGATGACTTCGAGATCGACGAAACCTCGCCACTCCTGAGCATGACGATTGACGAGCGCCTGGTCGCCGACTTCTTCATTACGGGTTTCACGATAGGGCCGCATCCGATGGCTTTCTATCGCGCGGAGATGAATGAGGCCGGCGTCCTGCGTGCCGCTGATCTGCGGACAATCCCAGATGGTACGCATGTACGGATCGCCGGAGCGGTAGTTGCCCGGCAGCGTCCTGGGACTGCTAGTGGCTTCATCTTTTTGAGCAATGAAGATGAGACGGGCATCTCAAACGCAATTATCCATCCCAAACTTTATGACCGAAACCGCGTGACTGTGACGCGCGGAAAGTTCCTGATTATTGAGGGCATACTTCAGAACCAGGACGGTGTGATTTCCGTGAAAGCATCGGGGGTTCGCGTGTTGAAATTCAATGATGTTGATATGCGGTCGCATGACTTTCATTAAGGCTTCAACTAGGCGAGCGAAGCGGGGGTGTTGCAAGCAGTGGCACGAGCCCGCTGAGATTCGCTCTCACTTGTCAAAGCTTTAAGTTTTCAGAGGGAGCGCAGCGAGATCTTGGAAGAGGACCAGCTACTGGTCTCAGCCAAAGGACTTCGCCGGCGAGAAGCCGATATCAGGTTGCCAATCACGGCTCAAATGAGTGCATTGGCGATTTCGCACTCATTGGACACGGGACCGAGAGACGTTACAACTCTTCGTAAATACCGCAAGCCCCATCTATCAAGAACTAGTTTTCCAACGTTCCTGATGGACCAAACTACGGTTCGCGAAATCGAGCTACTACATCACGCAATTTAGCGGGCGAGGTCCTTCATCGGAACTGACGGAGACGTAACCACTCGCGTAAAGTGATCCGCCGGCTCATACACGCGAATGACAATCTGTGCGTCCTCTATCTTCGAACCATCCACCACATATTGCATTTGCCCTGTTGTATCCCGGAATGGCAACACCAGTCTGAAGTGCGATACTGCATCCGGGATTGGCCGGTCAATATATGGGGAATAGTTTGGAAAGCAGCGCGTGTTCGCGCGGTTGCGACTGCCGTCCCGGGTGTCCTCAAGAAATACGGTGGCGCACGTCGGCCCTTTGCCTACTTGCACACACAGCACCTCCACCGCCGTATCGGTGGCATTGATCTTCGATTCGCAATGCCCCCATCCCGTCATCAGCCGGTCGCCGCCCACCGCCGGCATCGAATAGGAGGTATGCAACTTGAACAGGGTTATCGAGTATGCCATCCTGGCCTGTACCTGCTTGTCTTTGTTCTCCTGATAGACCTGGACCGGTATCTTTGCTGCCTGGTCATAGATTGCCGGCCCGCTCTCTGCGCCTTCACGCCGAATCTCGACCGATCCCCCATCAGTGGAGAAAAACTGTTTACCGTTTGCTTGCGAGAACACGACGTGTGCGAGATCTGTCTTCAGGACCGAATCAGTTGGCAGGCCTGTCACCGATATCGGAAATAGCAGCCGTATCTCCTCATGGGAGTTGGGGCTCTCCAGCTTTATTCCGCCAAAGTCGAAGCGATCGCCCGTGACCTGCTCTTCCGTCCGGTGCGGATGAGGGTGCCAGGACAAGGCAATTCCCTCGGCAGTGCCACGCTGCGGCGAAAGCGTCTTCTCCAATGCAAAGACTGGCCTCCACGGGATAGCCTGGGAGCAAAGCACCGTCAGCAGCACTGCTGCCATCACGACTCTTCCACGAAACGTCTTCCGCATATACCCAATCGTCAGAACGGCCGCGCCACCCAGCAGCACAATCACGTACCGCAACAGATTCGGAATCCACTCGATGCCCGAGTTGTTCGTTGGATCAAACTGGTGTTGATATCCTCCGCCTGCTGCCACAGCCATGATCGTGAACACGAAAACTCCGCACCCGAGTACCGCCGTCATGATCATCGCTTCGGCAATGCCCTGTGTCAGTGCTCCAATCGCCAGCGCTGGCAATGTAATGGCAATAAATCCTACCGCTGCGCGTAACAGGGCAGCGCGTAGTGACTCTCCTAGCGAAAAGCCGTCTCCCAATCCCTGAACCAGATCCCCCGCAATCGTGGAGCCCTGCAACACCAGTGTCGCAAACAATACCTTTGCGAGAAGCACATCCATTCGCCGGATCGGTCGCGTCAACCAATCCTGCTTCGTCCCCGGAAGTGCATCCTGATGCACAAGCATGACGACCCACCCCATGCCCGCAATCAGCCACAGATACATCAGCATCGTGTGAAACTCCTCAAGGACAGGATTGCCCTTCCCGAACTCGCTCGTCGTCTGGATAAACGCATAGGCCAGCTGTAACACGATAACGACTGCCGCCGTCTTCCACATCAGCTTCCAGTCTTTCTTGAAAATATGCACGATCATCATCATGTCCTCTTACTTCCGTGTCGCCCGCGCCAGCGAGGTAAAGATCGTGCGTAGAGGCATGGCATTCACCTCAACACGTTGCACGCCATCCAGCTGTGACCGCACCTGCGTTTCCAGGTCGTTCTCAATAAGCTGTGTATGAACGAACGTCAGCACATTGCCGCTCTCTTTCACGTCAATCCAGTCGACGGGAGCCGGACGCCGCACCGCAGCTGTGCGGTCGAGTATGACCCTTACCTCCTGCACCCTCCCGGTAAGCTCCTCCATCGATTCTTGGAACAGCAGCGTCCCTTCATCGATGAATGCAACGTCTGTCCCAAAGCCCTCGACCTCGCTCAGCTCATGCGACGACATCAGAATCGTCGTCTCATGCGCATACCCTGCGAGACCTTCCATAAACTCATCCCGCACCAGCGGATCGAGTCCGCTGAATGGCTCGTCCAGAACCAGCAGCTCCGGCCGGTACGGAAGCGCGCATGTCAGCGCCAGCTTTACCCGCATCCCATGCGACAGTTCATCGATCTTTCGGTCCTGCGGCAATCGGAACTGCTTTAGCGTCTCCGACTCCAGCTGCCTGTCCCACAGCGAATAGAAGGGGCGAAGATAATTCAGATACTCCTCAACGGTCAGTCTCCCAGGCAGCTCCTGGTTCTCTGAGACATATCCGATCCTTGCCAGCTCCTCCGAAGACAGCCTCCGCGAATCCACCCCGAAGATCTCCGCCACTCCTGAGGTGGCTTCCAGCAGATTCATCAGGATCTTGATCATCGTCGTCTTTCCCGCCCCGTTCGCGCCCACAATCAGAAAGGCGCTCCCCTCCGGTACAGTAAGCGAGAGATTCTTCAAGGCTCCATGGTTCCTGTACCTCTTCGTCAGGTTGCGGATCTCGATCATCGCTTTGCCTCCATCTCTTTTGCACTCTTCTTCCACTCCGACTCGACGGCGGTTGTAAGCTCGCGGAGCTCAATCCCCAACCGCCTTGCCTCCGCAACCAGTGACACGACATCGGAATGCGTCAGCTCCCGTCGCATCTCCTTAAGCTTGTTCTTGGCTGACCCGACAACCGTTCCAAGGCCTGGCCGCATCTCCAGCCACCCTGCTTGGATTAAATACTGCACGGCCTTGTGCGCCGTGTTGGGATGGATCTTCAGCTCTGCCGCCAGCGTGCGAACGGAGGGAAAAGCCTGCCCCTCTGCAAGCTCTCCACTCAAAATCGTCCGTTGAGCTGCAGTTACAAGTTGGTCAAAGATCGATTCGCCAGGTTGCAGCCTCAGTCCGAATGGTGTCATGCGTGTCACAATAACACATGTGACAGTAATAACGTCAACTGTCCGCCGCTCTGTCTCGACGTTTATCCGATCTTGATCTTGATTTGGCGGGGCAAAGTGCGTTTCCAGACTCGTCAAACATCAAAGCACGCTGTCACGCTGCACTCAAATCACGGAAAACAGATTCAGACGGCCAGGAAGCGCACTTGAATCGCGGAAATCAGGACGTGTCTGTAGTCAAAACGCGGACAGAGTGGTAGCTCTCGATCGAACGCACCGGCTGAATCGAGTAACACCCAGCTTGCACCGGGCACACAATATGCCCTCACAGAGTGCGAACGGAAGGGTGGCGACAGAAACTCGGTGACCATGTGGACGCAAGGAGGTTGACGATTGTTGAATATACCAGTTTAGACATACTCTGATTGCATGAAAGTACCTCGCTTGACATTCACGCTGCTCTCTTTTCTAGTAGCCAACGCACTAAGCGCGCAATCCGTTGGCTCAGCGAATCCTCCTGGATCATTTGTCGAAGTTGATGGATCTCGCTTGTACTACGAAGAGTGTGGCACTGGCCCGAAGGCTGTGGTTCTACTCCACGACGGAGTCGTAAATTCTGTAGTCTGGGATGATGTATGGCCCACTCTCTGCAAAGAGTTTCATGTAATCCGTTATGACAGACGCGGGTATGGGCACTCGCCAGCTACGAAAAAGCCATACTATGAAGCTGATGATGTTGCTGCTATCCTTCGAGACCGAAAAGTAGCCCACGCCGCTCTCGTAGGGAGCTCTCACGGTGGGAACATTGCGTTGAGTGTTGCCCTGCGATTCCCGGAGCAAATCAGTGATCTCGTGCTAGTTGGTCCAGAAGCGGAGGGTTTTCCCTACTCCGAACACTTCATCATGGCCCAGATGGAATTTCAGGGAGCCAAAGATGCAACAGAAGTGAGAGTGAAAAACACCTATTTCATTGCACCTGGGAACGACACGGCGCGCGAACATCTTCGCAAATTGCTCAATGCGTCTCCGCAAGATCACAAACACGACGATATGCCGCTGCCGGAGAAACCCGTCTTCCCATACGTGCGCGATCTCCGGATGCCCACGTTGATTCTTACTGGTTCAGCAGATATTGCAGACAATCAGGCTGTTTCAGGAGCGCTGGTCATGTCGATTCCGGGAGCGGCCCGCGTCGTCATCCCGAACGTCGGACATTTGTTGTACTTAGAAAAGCCTGAATTTTTTTCATCTCTGGTGATTGGATTTCTTACATCGCACGGATTTTGAAAGCTCGCCGAATCGAAGCAGATCCTACTTGACATCCGACGGCCTTCTCATGGAAGGCGCGAGGTCCCTTTTTTAGAGAAATCTACCACCGTGCCGAGACGTTAGAAGGAATCGCAAGGGCCGAGCTATTTAAGCTCGTTTACTTGTGCAGACACCTTCCGCCTATCAAAAACGCTCTGGGGATTTTGTGCTCGAAAAAGGGATAGTCGAAAGCCTTACAGTGAATCCATCCATAGATACAAGTCTTTTTGCTCCGCTGACGGAAGGAGTAGCTCGGTGATTCAGCGCATTTTTGTCTTACTGATATTCAGTCTTGTTGCTAGGTCTGCCGTTTCGCAGTTTTACAACTTTCCGGGGCAAGGAATCGTTCCAGGTGCGACCTATTCAGTTTCGGATATTGATTCAATTGATCCGCTCGCTGGAACTCTTGTACTTCACATTCCCATCTTGTCTTTCCCTCAAGCTGGAGATCTACCGCCTTTGACCTTTGAGGTTATCTATAACAATTCAATTTGGAATCTCTCCACCACCTACAACGGAACATGGTCAGGTGATTCACAACAATGGTATCTCCACAGCAATGGCGTTCACCTCGTGCGTACAGGATATCTATGGACCACACCGAACATCCTCTACTCCGATGACACCGGAACTATTGACTGGGTGGATACGATCAACGATTCGACGGGTGGAACTCATCCGCTAGGATATAGGGATACCTTGTTCGGTACCACTGCTGAAACAATTGATGCGACTGGTATCAAATTGGAATTTCCGGCAACCGGTGGGTCTGTTATCACAACACCCGACGGCATTACGTATTCGCAGGGGTGCACGCAGGACGGGAACGGGAATTGTTTTCCTTACGATGTCGAAAAGGACGCTGCCGGACACTCCATTACTACTAACTTCGATGGCACGACATTTACGTCGTTAACGGATTCTCTGGGGAGGACTTTCCCATCAGGAATATTCACACCCGCAAGTGGAATGCCATCCACCGGTCCATATGGCCAGGCCGGATGCTACAACTATCAGTACCCTGGCCCGCCACCGACTGGGCAAGTTTCGATCCAAGTATGCGTGCAGAGCTATACGGCTCAATCGCAATTTGACACGACGGCTATTCAGTTCCCGCAGAGCTTTACTAGTATTTCTTCCATCACGCTCCCAAATGGGAAGCAGTGGACATTTTCGTACAACAGCTGGGGAGATCTGGAGAGCATTACGTCTCCTTCTGGTTCAACTGTTACTTACTCATGGTACACAACAAACGGCCCCGGACGAGCTATCCAAAGCAAGACCGTTTCACATGATGGAGTGCAGGATATTTGGACATATCAAAATACTTCGACGTGTACATCGACCTGTACCCCAAGTGCTACAGTAACCGATCCTCTCGGCAACACGACTGCATATACATATGACATTCCGACAGGACGAGTAACTCATGCGGTTTATACGGATGCGCATTATCAAGTCGTAAAAACAGAAGATACGGAGTACTACAAACCTACCGGAAACCCGTATCCAAGCGGGGGAGTGATGATCAGTGGTAACTACAATATCGTCCCCAAGAAAACCACTACAACGCTACCTAATGGACAGGTGAGCTTGACCTGCACAATCTACGACAACAATTCGAATATGAATTGTGACGGGACGGATTCGCCCGCGACGGGTGGTGCGACCTTCTATGATTTCATTCATAGCATCCCCTATATTCCTGTGACTTATAATACGTTTCCGCTTGTCTATGGCGTTCCGGTAGCGACACTCACTTATGACTATGGGGCTGGGCAGCCAGGGAATTTGCTAAGGAAACAAAGTACACAGTACCAATGGCAGACCAACTCAGGGTATGAGAATGCAAACCTCCTGCAACTGCCAGCGACAATAACGACTGGATACAACAGCCAATCGCCGGTATCTCAGACACTTTATAGCTACGATGATACGACGTATTCAGGCGCCCCTCCATACAGTGGCCTACCCACCTCTATTACGGACGGATTGACTGGCGAGACGGCGACGACGTACTCGTTTTATGACAGCAGTGGAAACCTATTTAAGACTAAGGACGCGCGAGGAACTGAAACCACGCTGTCCCGTCAATGCAACGGAGCATATCCCGCTACGGTTACGACGGCGGGATTACAGACCACCTATGGGTACGATTGCAATACAGGTCTATTGACTAGTGTTCAGGACCCCAATGGGCCAACGACGACATATAGCTATGACTCGATGAGAAATCTCACATCGATCGCCGCTCCTGATAGTGGAGGAATAACAGTCGATTATGGCAACTATAACCTTCCACTAACAGTCACGGCAACGAAGCTCGCAGCTCCCAATGTGGTCTTTACGCAAAGTCTTGATCAATTGGGACGTGTTACAAGTTCATCTACCACAGGTAGTCAAACTAATAGCATTTATAACGCCCTCAACCAAGTCACCGCCGTCTCAACGCCGTTTCTCCCTGGCGCCTCGCCCATTGCATACACGTCATATAGCTATGACATGCTTAGCCAGCTTCGAAAGCAGTGCCAGCCCGACAACAATCAAAGTGACCCACTGGTCTGCCCAGTTTCTTCTTCCAACGATACAAGTGTCCAGACGTACGCGATCACGGATAACCAGACTCTGTTCAAAGACGAAGTAGGAAATGTCTGGCGCCGCACCTACGACGGCCTGCAACGTCTTACAACGGTAGAAGAAAGTCCTTATTCGCCTGCGGGGGGCTCGACAAATGCAACTACGCGTTATACCTATGATCCCGTTGGGAATTTACTCTCTGTAAACCAGTCTGGGAGTGGTTCTACCAGATCAAGGGGGTTCTCATACGACAGCCATTCGCGTTTGACCACTGCGAGCAACCCAGAGAACGGAACAGTTTGCTATGGACTTTGGAATGGATCTGCTTGCCTGAACGGGTACGATGGAAATGGGAATCTCGTCAAGAAGACCGATGCGCGCGGTGTTGTGGCGAGCTATTCCTACGATGCCCTCAATAGGATAACCAGCAAAGCATATTCTGGCGAAACTAATCCTGATGGGACCCCTTCAACTCATCCGACTTTGACGAGTTGTTACGCATATGATTCAAATTTTGATTCGGGCTTGAATACGCTTGGAAGATTGACTGGAGAGTGGACCCAATCGGGTGCTTGTACTGCGAATCCACAGAACATTCCCTCCTCTGCGATGAGTTGGAAGAAGGGCATATCTTACGATGCAGTTGGCAGGCTCAAAGATGAGATTCAGTGCCCGGTTGCTCCCTGCGCGACAGCCAATCCAATGCACTATGACTACGACTTGGCAGGCAACATTAGTCATCAAGGAAATGGACTGGCCAACTCTCAATCGCCGCAAGTTAGTTGGACGAACAGCTATGATGAGCAGCAAATCAAGCTGTTCGAGAGACTCGGGCATGCGAGGCAGAAATCCACCTTCCTCCCAGCGCACCGAGGGAGCCGTCCTTGCAGCAGTGCTGGGTTGTCGATGGTAGG
>Ga0193742_1000798_pt1 | contig 20084 bp, 20 predicted proteins | sample L2c1metaG_FD_165511 | JGI IMG/M metagenome (GOLD analysis project Ga0193742, IMG submission 165511) | Soil microbial communities from a riparian zone of the East river system, Colorado, United States - L2c1 | ecosystem: Environmental > Terrestrial > Soil > Riparian zone | place: USA: East River... | reverse complement strand
CTCGTTGAATGGCGTCAGGCGTCTTTGGAACGAGCCTTCCATTTATGATAAACATAGGTACTCGCATACAATATCGCCTTGACTCATATATATATAGAAACCGATACTGCTCCGTTAGAACGCTGGGTGAGATTGTGTATATTTTGGAGCACAACCGTTCCAAAAAAATAATCTTGTTGCAGAGATCAAGATGAAATGCGAACCAGCTTTAGGAGGTTCCTGACCGCAGAGATGCGCACCACATAGAATACAATCTCCTCTACTACTTAGTATATGTATCAAATAAGCGCAGTAGATCTATAGGATGGCTCCAAGAACTTCCTGATCGATTACGTTGGGAAAGAACCTAAAGTGAACAAGGTCTGCTTCTGCTTGGCTTTCCCTTTCTTTCCTTTCGTCGGCGCAGTTGCGGTGGTTGCAGTCGCATTACCAACACCACCACCATTATCACCAGATACTACTGGGACATTCCCTTCAACAATTTCTCCAAGTCCTTGGTCTTCCACTGCAGCTGCGTCGGATTGACTATTATTATTATTATCTCCTGCCGAACTAGGCTGCCACGCCGAAACAACAGGTCTTGTCGTACTTCCCAAAATCTTCTTCAACGAAACATTGCCACTAACCTGCGGCTTCGCCCTCGACGTCATCGAACTAGGCAGCTCTGGAAAAAGTGTACTAGAAAGCTTGGGCGCTTTCGTGCTACTCCTTGATGGTGGCAGGACGTTGACAGATGTAGGTGTAGGTCGGGATGATCCCAATGACGAAGATGGAACAGAGCTTGTTGACCAGGGTGTGGTTCGTTGTGGTTGACGGAAACCAGACGCTGCAAGTGGTGGTAACAATAGGTTGGTTCCACTGCCACCTCCACTTAGAACCGGGAAACGGTCAGCAGGCTGATGGGAAGGACGAGGAGCCTGAGTCGAAGGAAGTGTTGGTGAAGATTCTGCTGCTAGAGCGACACGATGCCAGACTTGCTGTGAGGACTGTGAAGATGAACGTGTAGCTGAGGAGTGCTTGGCATTCAAGACACGGCCAGAAGTGATACCAGCATACTCTGATCCGAATGATGACGGAACAAGCTCTGGGAATTGTCGTCGTTGCTATATCAGAACATAAGACTCGGGTAATAATATACAGTACACAATGACAACGACATACTTCAATTTCAAAAGTTTTCCAAGAAGTCAATATATCCTGTTTTTTGTCTTCTTCATCGACCAGATCGACAAAAGCATTCACGATACTGGCTGTATGCTCCAACTTGTGATCCACGACATTCCAGATAGTAAGAATCAAATCCCGGGCTGTTGTTTCTGCATGTCGATATCCACGAGTAGCAGCTTTGACCACAGGTATGGCAGTGGTTGGATTAGCTGTTAATGATTGGAGGCGAGTCAAGAACCCGGCATGTCTCCTGTTGGTTTGTTGGGGAAAATGAGTCGTAATCAATCAACATAAAGAAGGAAGGTATTCACTCTATAATTGCCTGGTCTACCTCGGTAGTGGCTTGGGGCGTAGAAGGTCGACTTATTCCACGATTATTGTTCTCTGCTTCTCCAGCCTGCGTCAAGCCACCCCCGAAGGCCTCTCGTCTCCTTGCTCCACTACCGGGAGGGGGCACTGTAGTAACAGATGATGATGAAGCTTGTGCTTGTGCTTGCTGTTGACGGGGAGGTGGTGGTGGTGGTGGTGGCTCACGATCCCGTTCTCGTTCTCTATCCCTATCCCTGTCTCTACGTGCATTTCCATGGCGTCCTCCAGTCTCCTCGAATAAGAAATCTGCCTGAACCCTTCTAGCATCTTTCTTGTCTCTAGAGCTCATATCTCCACCATGTTCTTCTACCGTATGTGCCTTGAGATCTATAGCTGTGTTGAAAACCACAAACTTGCGAGCTTGGCAATCTGCTTGTGTGCATGGGTGATGTGCGCTATTGAAATGTCGTTCCTTTTTTTGTTTTTTTTTTTTTAACCAAACGGGAAAAAAAAAAAGAACTGGACATTCAACTGACTATTGATCTCTAATTCCATTGCGTTTACAAATAAAACACTCCTCGTGCCTATCTCGCATGTGTGAATAGAGTTCGTCATCGCCGAAGAAACAGTCTCGACAAAATCCACAACGAGGATGTATGCCACCTTCTATTGGCTCTTTTAATGCTGCTTTGTTAGGTCGTCCGTTCAACGATGGAAGATGGATAGGCATGAGCGCTGGAGGGTACAGCGCATGTTCATGGGAGAAAACCTTTTTGTGTCTGATACAGATATCACTGCGTTGAATAGATCAATTGATTCAGATAAGGAAAAAGCACTTGAAAAAGAGGGACTGATTAACGAACCACATTAGTTTCGCATGTGTGGCACGAACATGTAGCCTTAAATCTCCCCAACCATTTCCAATATAAGTGCACTCGGAATCAGGACAATTGAATCGCAATAAGATGAGAGTATCTTCCATCATCTCTTGAGTTTCAAAGTAAATTGAAAGTTTGGCGTCCTTGAAATGCATAGTCTCTGGGTTGTAAGACGAGAAAATGGCATCAGGCGAGACGGTAAAAATAACCACAGTCTGTGGAACCTAAGTAGCAAAATATATTAGCCGATAGAAAAATAAAAACTCCCAACCTCACCTTGCAAAACGTACAGTCTGTCTTCTTATACAAAGCCCTGAGCCTGATCGCACAGACATGACAAGTTCGATGGTTACATTCCGATATAGAATAGTATTTCACTGGTTCAGCACATATCCAACAAACGTTATCCGAGTCGCCGGTCTCGGATGGGGGAGCTGCTACGATGGTGCCAGTAGATTCCCGTTCAGTAGGTTCTGTGTCACGATTGTTCGCGGCAACATTGTCTTTCTTCTCCTTGCTGCCACGGGTGTTGCGATTAGTAGATCCTTGATTGGATGCAGCAGGATGAGCATTATTGCCTCCTCGAGGATTTCTGTTTGAGTTTCTTTTTCTCCCTTGACCACGAGAGGTGGCATCGGCAGTGGTAGTTTGAGTGATGATTTCAGCAGACATAGTGATTTGAAGGATTATCAAGGATAAGCGCTACGGTAGGCGCGACTTAAAAGAGTCAGCTGATATGTAATCATGATCACGATCTTTTCGGTCCCGTGAAAGCTTATGTAACATTGTGTATAAAATAGTTTTGGTCTATATCCTATATCCTTCTATAAAACAACAGGTACGCACACCTCGCATCATCCCTCTCATAAGCTCCAAACACGTCCTCATGCCTCACATCCGAAACTAACTCATCATCAATCCTCACCCATCCCTCTCTGGTTTTGGCATTGACGCTGCCGGGGTATCGGTTAGGGTGAAGAACGTCCAATGTATAATGGCCACCCGAGGCAGAGAAACCGTGATGGTAGAGGGCTAGTGGAAAATGTGTTAGCTCGCTACCAGTAACTTTCGGATAACACGTACCACCAAAGAGTTTGTATCTCGCTAGATGGACCTTCTTGGCAGCAGGAACCATCAGATCTACATAAAAAATTTCAGTAAACGTGATTGATTGAAGATATCATCACATACCAGGCCCAATCTCCAATTCCGGCCCAAATCTGACCTGCTTCCCAACTTTCGCCACACCTGTCGAATCATAACCAAACCTCTTCATTTGCAGAACCAATACTGGGGGTAGCACTTCAATTAAAGATTGCTGTTGGCCTTCGATGGTAACACCAGGTCGAGCCGATTGCGTTAATTGCACAGATTGTGGATGCGAAATGCCAGAAAGGGCGTCTTGGATGGTGTGGATATGATCTCGCTACAACATCGTAAGCGAGGAAGGAGTGAAGATGAAACAAAGGGAAACAAACTTGAATATCTAGCCTTAGTAGGTTCCAATCATCCGTGGTGGCAGAATCCTTTTGTCCTGGTGCACGTACAGTAGTTCTAAATCTGCCACTGAATATCCGCGTTATGGGAGATTCAGTAGCTTTTATCTACAATCAAATAAAATTCAATCAGTCATCAAATATCCAAAAATAGAAGTCGAAAAGACAAGAATAGCTTACCGTGCGTGTAACAACAGTCCTATTCCGTTTTCCAACCTCCATCCAACCATCATCTTCTGGAGGAGCTGCTTCCTCTTTCTCTTCCACAGCAGCAGTGGTTTTCGTCGACTTGGGTGGGTTAACGGCGTGTAGTAATGAAAGAAGCTCTTCCTCGAGAGTCTCAAGGTAGAACCCAAAGAATTCTTCAGCATCTTCTTGATGACCACCCTACAAAAAAAATAACAAATTGGGGTCAACAAAGTTGCAATATCAATGTAGCAAGGAAAAAAATAAGAAAAGAAAAAAAAACTACACACCCTCATATGATCGAACCTCTTCTTCAACTTCATAGCATCATACAAATACGTTGGCACAAACGAATCACAAGCATCCCAGTCAGCGTCACTATCATCATCTGCAATCCCATCCAACAACATCCCATTCGTTTCTTTTTCTTTACCTTTATTTCTAACACCAGAAGCACTACCATTCCCATTGACAAGGACAGAACCTTTTTTGGAATGAACCTGCTTCTTTGCCTTGGATTTCGTTTTCTTGTCATCCATGAACTCTCCTAGGAACTCTACGGTGGCATCGACGAGAGGCGTCATTCCTGTTCCGTCTTTGTCTTTTTCTTTCCCATCTAACCCGTTTATAGGTACAGAGGCAGATCCGGACGCAGAGGCAGAGCTAGACCCAGACCCAGAACCATTGACCAACGAACCCGAAGAACCAGAACCAACAACAGCGGTTCCCGAAAGTACTTTTCCCAACTCAACAAACAATCTTTGGAACGGCGGGCAATACACCAACACTTGCAATACCGAATTGGCGTAACACATATTGCCGCTGTTTACTATGCCTCTTGAACGAATGGTGGTACTAGCTGTCATCGAATGGGGACTAGGACCACCTGTGAGCAAAGCGATCAACTCAGATTTTTTGTCAGGAGATACAGGCACAGTTGGGTTGGAAGATGAGGTAGCAGGGATAGAAAATCCGACGACAGAGGATGTGGGTAGGGTGTTACGTGTTGTTGGGCCTGAAGATGGGGATGCTGGGGATGAGGCGGTGGAGGAAGTTGAGGGACGGAGAAGGTCGGCCCATGACTTTTTGACGGCTGCTGGTGCTAGTGGCGCTGGGGACGAGGCTGCGGAGAGTGGAGTGGAGTCAGTGGTCGCGGCAAGGCCTTCGTGGCTTATGACTGTAGACGAAGATACTGAAGAACCAGAGACGGCAGTCAAACTAGAGGTGGCGGTAGGCGTAGCTGATATTGACAAGGACACAAGGGAAGGTGCTGACGACGACGGCTCTCGCTCCGATTCAGCCTTGGCAGTCTCCTCAATCACCGTCTGAAATCCTTTGACATCCTTAGCAGGTGCACAAGTGAGTGACAATGACGTGTCAGACGATGCAGGAGATCCAGGAACAGTGGGAGTATCGGTAATTTCAGTGACCGAAGACGAAGGGGCCGTAGAACTTGTTTGTGAAGACCAAACAACACTCGAGGAAGTCACCGAAGATAATTCAACATCTTCACCCAGATGTGGTTTTGAGGCATCCCCTTCCTCTTTAGCTGTCCCAATCGTAGATTCTTCTGCATCAACGACAAGTGATTTTTCCACCACAGTCGGAAGCATTGCTGCTGACTGAGATGGTGAACTGGGTGGGGATTGCGGCGGTGTTTTGAGATCTATAGCTTGCTGAACAACATCCGGTGGCGGACGAGCACGAGGAGATATGATGATGCTAGGGGCGTGAGATGGGTCCTGAGGACGACGAGACCAAATGGCCCATTGCGCAACAGGGTTGACGACAGTTCGCCGCGGAGGCGACGCATGTGATTGGGACGAGGCTGGTGAGACGGGAATAACATCATCGGATGTCGAGATCGTCCCCATCCGAGAGTAAGTTGAAGTGTGAGGCGCTTGCGAGAGTACTGGAGGTTCAAGTGATGGGGTAGAAGCGGGCCCAATAGGCGACCCCAGGGTTGGGGTGGAAGGAACAGCGGCAGGAGGATGGGTTTTGAATTCTTCTTCGGATGACACTATTGACACAGCAGACGTTTGCGTGCTTTGAGTTAATCCAGGCGGAGGCGCCAACGACGGTTCGTAAAAGGCTTGAACATTTTGGGGTGGCGGCATAGAGAGTTGTTTGGGCAAAGGCGAGATTGGCTGCTGTGTTTGCCAAGAGGGCGTAAACACAGGAGCGGTAGGTGATGGATAGTGATACGATGGAGAATAAGGTTGGTTGTGATTATATTTTGCAGACTGAGGCGAATAAGGAATATGCTGCTGCTGCTGCTGAGGGTGTGGACCAAGTTGAGGACTGACGTGTGAGTGGAGGAACTGATGCTGTTGGTGATGCTGGTTTGGGTGGTAATTGTGATAGTGGTGTGTGCCTCGTGAGGCGTAGGATGTGCCTCCACCGCCCACGTTATGGCGATGATTTGGTCTGGATGACGATTGCTGGAATTGGGGAGACTGATGCGAATTTAGGTGAGGAGGTTGAGGAACCAGGTAAGAATAATGATAGTTTGGACGTGGACCAGGACTATGGTTGCCATAGACATGATGTGGAGGAGGCGACTGTTGGTAATAGGAAGAAGGTCCAGCGCCTGCTTGCGGATAAGAATGGCTGCTCATGGGATTTCAGACACTGGTATGGAACTTTGGGGCCTTAAAAGATGTCGCCTAGTACAATGTTCATACACCACATCTGCAGGAAAAAAAACTATACAAAACTCACAACGAGGTTAGTTAATGTTAAAAGTCGAAGAGTGCTGCGTGAGACCCTATAGATCTCGTCCTGGTAGTCTTGGCGTTTCTGCATATGAATTCATTAGTTTCGGCGCTCTATACACAGCTGTACAATGGGTACTAACCCGAGATGAAATCGATGAAGAGGAGATAGTGGAAGAAGGGATAAACTCGTCAACAACAGGTTTACGCCAAATTTTAGACGCCCCTAACATGAGCAAACAAAACATCATTTTCCACTGCTTGTTTTTTAATCAAAACGGATGGCTATAAAATTTACCTTTGCGACCAACAGTAGTCTGGTGACAATTATCAAATATGACTTGATCTAGCGTCCAGGAACTGTCGTGGGCTTGCTTTTTCCCAGGACAAATCAATCTTTCGATGGCATAAATGTTGGACTGACTTGAAGGGAGATGGATACAACAGCGGTCGATGGTAACTTTTAAAATCCAACTGTGCTGTTGCAGGTGTGCAACGGTCTAGCCTATCTTTCACCTTTCTAAGCCCCCTTACCCACAGGAAGTGTTCTTTCCATCTACATAAGGCATAGAACATCTATTCGACACCAAGATACGATCATCCTATTCTGACTTATAAATACTACTTACCACAATCTGACAAGCAAATCTTTGAACGATCAATTAAATCTACGCTGTTCTCCAAGTTCGCCATTCGCCGCAGGATTTAAATTAGGTCTACGCTCTATCTCCTTCGGTCTTCCATCGGATGTTCATCTAGCGAATCGAGAAACAAGTGGTGCTTGAATTTTGGGAACTCTGGTCAATCGCCTATTCGATTTTTCGGAAGAGACTTGACTGGCAATTGGTAGATGGGTAGAGTATTCGAATCAAGGCACCTCTGTAAACCGCGACACCTCTGCGAATGCCATTCTATCAGAGTCGCTATGCTAATAACAGTGTTTATTCAAGATGTGGCTCGAAGCTCAGGCACTATATGCATGAAAAAGTAGGAAAGCAAAGAAACGAAAAAGTTGATAACCATTGCTACAGAAAGCGTAATATCTTACATTCATTATATACACTCAAGAGAAAACAATACACTGGAGATAACGCTGATAACGAAGCACGATGGAAATTTAACTGTAAATGATTAGACGCTATGAAAAAAGGCAAAAAAGACTTTGAAATACACACCAATTTTGCAAGACTCGGAGATTTGGGAAACAGGACAAAAACCTAACTAAACAAGCTGATTCAAGCGCCCAACGTAGCTTGCCATGTCCGGACGTTTCGTGGGGTCCTGGTTCCATCCCTGATTCCACAAGGCCCAGAGCCCATCTTGGACGTCATCAGGCCTATCGGGCCGTCGGTTGTGAATAACCATGCCTGGAACCATAGCGTCGCTAACGTCTTCGAACGGATCGCTCGCTGTGAAGATTTCCTAGTACGCCACGAAATTTATTAACAACCCAAACTGATTGAATGTGAAAATAAATACCAAGGACGTCATAGTAACGGAATAGACATCTGTCGCATAGTTAGCTTTTGCTGATAAATTTTTCAACAATTCTGGCGCCATCCAGCGGTATGGGACAATCATTGTCCCGCTCATTATCAAAGGACTGTTGACGAGTACAGAAAGTAGGCCAGGGTCACCCAGACGTGCGTTTCCGAGCTCATCGACCAAAACACTTGACTAGTGTCAATTTCAGTTTTCGTTGCTAACATTACGAGGCTTGGAAGAACATACGGCTCGTATATCCGAATGAACAATTCTTTTGGCTAAAGAACATATAACTGCTGAGTATAAAAAGAATAAGACACAACTCACAGTGAAGGTACGCCACGCCCCTGGCTACGCCAATGACCAATTCCATCTCGTCGTACTCTTCATCCAATTGGAGGTACTCGCTTAAAAGACCTATTGTACGTTTCAGAAAGACGAATAGACTGCAAGTTCATTCTTACCGTTCATCATCCACGATGTGACCATTGCGGGAAATCTGCCGAAGCCCATACTGATACCCAACAACGGAACAAGGTTATCGTGTGCCAAGTTCGACCACTCAATTAGACACTTGGTGAGCAGCTAGGTGAAAAATACTGTAAATGGATAGATAAAAGGCATAAAAGTTGAAATTTACATACATCTTCAAAATCCTGCCGACTTTGTGCCTTGCTGCGTGGATTAAAGCTAGGACGCAGTGCCTTGATCGCGACGGCATGGTGGCAAATGCGTGGTGTCTCAAGTTTCCATGAACCACGGTAGATATCAAAGTAAAATCCGACAAATGGGTCTGGTTTTGATTTCACGACCTTACTGGTGATGTCGACTTTTGCGAGTTCGGACGGAACGAAAGGTTTTTGCTTCATCGGGCGCTTTTGCCGGGATAGCTTGAGCTCATATAGAGAGATCCTGTCTTTAACCACTACGGCAACGCGATTCCGAGGACCGTCCAAGGCTATGTTCTTCGCCTTAGCTGGCAACCCAGAGTTGGCGACATATTCGCCTTTCGCAATATCCCACAGAGTAAGATAGCCACCAGAAATAATCATGAGTGCAGTGCTGCTCGGCACAAAGATAAGGGAGGTGATGGGGCTGGATCTACCACGAGGTAGTTGCCCCGCGAGTGAGACGTTAGTCGTAACACTTGCGTTCCAAAGACGGACGTCACCGGCATCGTCGCCCGTCGCAATCCATTTTCCGTCCTGCGACCAAGTGCACACAGAGACCTCTACAGTACCCGCTGGCTTGAGCTTGCAATGAAACTTAGAGGCGCCGGCATCTTTGTGTGATAAGACGGTAAGCTGTCCATTGTTGCGACCAACAACCAACGAGTCGAGTTCAAACGGACAATAGGCGACACTCGTTGCCTTGAAACCAGAGTTCTCAGTATACCTCAGATGATCCATAAATCCGGTTGGGTCGTATTCATAAAGACATCCGTCATTGCCTGACACGGTAATCTTCTTGCCGTCAAATCTAAAAGCAGGGATCGTAGGCGCAGTAAAGTAGGCTTCCGCCCGTCCGCACGTGCTCCACGTCTTCCCTCCAGCTGAATCCCTCTGCGCCAGTCGGATGCCCTTCGATCCGACGATGATGGCTATGTCCGGGTCAGTTGGTGAAAATACCACAAATGACCAGTCGCTAAACGACGAGGTAGCTCTGCCAGTGGCTGTATCCCAGAACTGGACTCGGCCATTACTGCAGTTTGTACTGTTCACGGCCATTGTCCCAGCTATAGTCGTCCCGTCTGATGAGAAGCAAAGAGAGTGGTGGGACGACCCAATGGACCAGTTGTACTTTGTCTCGATGAAATCGTACCGCATCTCGTCCGAATTCCTTGCTTCCGCGTCCAAATCCGCGTGTTTCTCGAATGTTTTCTCCCATCTTTTTCTGTCATAATCTGCAAGCGCCATCTTCCTTTCCAGCTCTCGACGTTCTTCAGCCAACTCGGCTCTCAAAGCCTCGTCCCTTGCCCTCGCTGCCTCCTCCATCTCTTTTATCAAGGACGCCATCTCCTTTTCGTGCTTCTGCTGAAGTCGCACTATCTCCTCGATAATGACGACACCGGCCAACGTATCTCCCAGCTTCTTGCCCTCGTTCAACTCCCGCTGGATCTGCATCGTCACTGGTTTTTCGATGATGAGCTCACACATGATGTATAGAGCACTCTTGACTGTGTCGTCGTGACGAAGCAAGACGGCTCCGGACTCGATGAGATGCTTGAAGGCGGTAGTAGCCAGCTCTTTTTCACGGGCGGCTGCCTTCTTCTTGTCGACTTCACTCCAAAAGGTGGTGACGATTCGAACATTATGGAGTTGGTCGTTGCCGCGGAGCTTGCTGAACATCCTGAGGTCCTTTTTGGACATGACTCCCAGTCGAATGTCAGAAATGCGATGCATGTAGATGATGCCATTGAGCTTTCTCCCGGCGCTGATTCGTATTTCAAGTCATCAGCGATCGCAATGAATAAATAAAAATACGATAGCATTCACCCCCTCTTAGGCTGCAGGAAATCCACGATTTTCTCAAGGATATCGGTGTCGGTAACACCATCACAAGAGTAGCCGAAGCCAGGTGTTTCGACGAGAAACACAGAACGATCATTGTCTATATCATAGCGAGACACGGTGACATCGATCTCAGATCCGGCTTTACGGCCGGTTTTGTCGTTTGTAAGAAGGTTGATGAACTGTATACCAGATCTCTAAGTTTACTAGCTAATCATCTAATTTTTGAGATGCTCACCGTAGACTTTCCTAATATCAATCGGTTTCAGACATCTGAAGGACGCATACATAAGCTAGACGTACCAGTTCCAGTTGCGCCCATGACACTATGAGTTCGTATAAGTTTGATAAGGCCCTTCTTTTGATGTGAATACATACGCTATAACCGCATCATTAGGGCGAAGGCTGGCGAGCATCGCAAGAGAAGTCATGGTGAATTGGACAGTGGACTATAACGATAGCGATAGGATGATTGGACCGTGAAGGTGAAGGTATGCTTGAAGGGCTAGGTTTTTTATACATTCGAAACAAACCACGTAAACACGTTGTATCCTTGAAGTTATGCAATAGTCCCCGTTTCTCTGAATTGGATCTGAAAATATTGATTTCTGTGACGTTTGAATTGGGTGAGAGCCTAATGGGGACTAGCCAGCCTCATGAAGACTATTGTATTTGAGAAGTTGTCTGAGTCTCTACAGATTGACAGGCCTTGTTATGGCAAGGAAATTTACTTCCCCATCATCAGAGCTTGGTAAGAAACGAAAGAGCCAATCGATGTGAACGTTTGAACCAGGATAAGACTTACAGACCATTTAGAGGTTGAACGCGTGCAGATGATAATAATATCCCGTAGCGGTTCCACCAGTTCGAAATGAAATCAGTTTAGATAATCTGGTGAGGCTGTCGAATAGTATAAACAAGGATTGATGCATTCTACGCTACGCGCTGGCCTGCTAGCTAAGCGCCTGCGAGACTTCGGAGTTGGAATAGGATGATCTGGGATCGATAACGAAGGTGAGGCAGAGCAATATATCTATTCTCGGGCCTTGATGACAGAAAAGAAGTAATTATTGAAATGGAATGAGATCTTTAACAAAATGTTTGACGTTATCTGATGATCAGATGACTTTCACTGAATGTCGAAGCAGCAGGGAATATGCGGATTGCAGAAGCGCTGAAATAGCATATGATGGGCGCTGGAGCTCAAAAGCCACTGCCACGGGAAGAGTTTGTATGTTTGGATTTGACGATAAGAAGAGTTGATGTATATAGGATTCAATCGAGACCGAAAATACGCACCCTATCCCAACCCATCCCCCTCGTTAATTAGAATGACTTTTTGCCTCCCTATTGCCAGACACCTCTGCGAATGTCACGCAATAGATGCTAAGAACAGAATTTATTCAAGATGTGGCTCGAAGCTCGAGCACTGTATACCATCAAAAAGTAACAAAACAAAGAAATGAAAAAATGATCATCATTGTTACAGAAAGCGTAATATCTTACATTCCTTACACTCAAGAGAAATCAATACACTGGAGATGACGCTGATAACAAAGCACGATGGAAAGTTAACCACCCCTATGAGTAATAATTATTGAATTAGCTATGAAGAAAGGAAAGAAAAACTTTGAAATACACACCAATTTCGCAAGACTCGAAGATTTGAGAAACAGGAACAAACACAAAAACCCTCTAAACCAACCGGTTCAAGCGCCCAACGTAGCTTGCCATGTCCAGACGTTTCGTGGGGTCCTGATTCCATCCCTGACCCCACAAGGCCCAGAGCCCATCTTCGACGCCATCGGGCCTTCCGGGGCGTTGGTTCTGAACAACCTGGCCTGGAACCAGAGCATCAGTAACACCTTCGAACGGATCGCCCGCCGTGAAGATTTCCTACGCGAAAATTACTATAAAAAAAAGGGCAAGTTGAATTTGAAGATAAATACCAAGGAGGTCATCGTAACGGAATAGACATCTGTCGCATAGTTAGCTTTTGCTAATGAATTTTTCAACAGCTCTGGCGCCATCCAGCGGTATGGCAAATTTATTGTCCCGCTCGCTATCGAAGGACTGTTGGTGAGAACAGAAAGTAGGCCGGGGTCAGCTAGCCGTGCATTTCTGAGCTCATCGACCAAAACACTTGACTAGTTTTAAATTCAGTTTTCGTTGCCAGCATTGATGTTTGAATGAACATACAGCTCGTACATCTGAATGAACAATACCTTTCGCTGAGGAAGACCAGATAACTGCCAAGTATAAGAAGAACAAGACACGACTCACAGTGAAGGTACGCCACGCCCCTGGCTACGCCAACGACCATTTCCAGCTTGTCGTACTCCTCATCCGATCTGATGTATTCACTCAGAAGACCTATTGCAAAAGATCACAACCAGAAAGGAAAATAGATTGCAAGTACATGCGTACCACTTTTCATCCACGATGTGACCATTGCGGGAAATCTGCCAAAGTCCATACTGACACCCAATAACGGAACAAGGTTATCGTGTGTCAAGTTCGACCATGTAGTCAAACACTTGGTGAGTAGCTGGGTGAAAAAATACCGTGAATGGATATGTAAAGGGCGTAAAGGTTACCTACATCTTCAAAATCTTGCTGTTCTTGTGTCTTGCTGCGTGGACTAATGCCAAGGCGTAACGCCTTGATCGCGACGACATGCTGGAAAACACGTGGTGTGTCGAGATTCCATACACCACGGTAGATATCGAAGTGATGACTGACAAAAGGGTCTCGTCTCGATTTGATAACCTGATTGGTGATGTCAAACCCTGCGAGTTCGGGTGGGAGGGAAAGTTTTCCTTTCGTCTGCCAGCGCTTCTGGTTGGGTACCTCTTGCAGGCCCGGTAGCTTCTGCTGGGGTAGCTCGAGCTCATATAAAGAGATCCTGCCTTTAACGGCCACGGCGACGCGATTCCGAGGACGATCCAAGGCTATGTTCTTCGCCATAGCCGGCAACCCAGAGTCGGCGACATATTCGCCTTTCGCAATATCCCACAAAGTAATATTGCCACCGGAAATAATTATGAGTGCAGTGCTGTCTGGCACAAAGACAAGGGAGGTGGTGGGTCTAGATCGACCATGAGGTAGTAGGGTCGCGAGTGAGACGCTCGTCGTAACACCTGCATTCCAAAGACGAACATCACCGGCATCGTCGCCTGTCGCGATCCATTTTCCATCCTGTGACCAAGTGCATGCAGAAACCCTTACAGTACCGACTGGGCGGAGTTGGCAATGAAACTTAGAGGTGCCATTGCCCTTATATGATAAGATGGTAAGCTGTCCATTGTTGCGACCAACAACCAACGAGTCAAGTTCAAACGGACAGCAGGCAACACTCGATGGCTTCAAAGTAGAGGCCTCAGTAAACCTCGAATAACCAAAAGATGCAGTCGGATCGCATTCATAAAGACGTCCATAATCGTCTGACATGGTTATCTTCTTGCCGTCAGGTCTGAAAGCAGAGATAGTAGGTGCAATAAAATAGGGGTTAACCCATCCCCATATGCTCCACGTCTTTCCAGGTGAATCCCGCTTCACTAGTTGGATGCCCCCCGATCCGACCATGGTGGCTGTGTCCGGGTCAGTTGGTGAAAAGAGCACAGATGACGAGTCTCTGAATGACGAGGTAGCTGTGCCAGTGGCTGTATCCCAGAACTGGACTTGGCCATTACTGTAGTTTGGACTGTTCATGGCCTTTGCCCCAGCTATAGTCGTTCCGTCTGATGAGAAGGAAAGAGAGTAGTAGGATGACCCAATGGACCAGTTGGACTTTGTCTTGACGAAAACGTGTTTGAAAGACTTTTCCATGGTACAAAAGGGCGAAGACGATTAGTGTAAGTAGTACTGTGGACGATTAGACGAGAGATCGGTAGTTATAACGAGTGCCTGCAGAAGGTGACTATCGGATTGCTATGTTTGACGCTGCCTTTCTGAATGTCCTCCATTTGCCAGGCAGTCAGGCCATTTGAGTTTCATTTGAGCTTCATTTGAGCTTTGACTCCAATCGTGCCGACGGACTTTGAAACGGCACTGGCAAAGAAGTTGTGGCACATATGCCATGATGCACTGGTCTTCTGATGAAGATCACACAGTAGGAATCGTAGGCACTCATTATAACTACAGTATAGACAACAGATCTCTCGTCTAATCCTCCACACCTCGATTTTGTACCATGGAAAAGTCTTTCAAACACGTTTTCGTCGAGACAAAGAATAACTGGTCCATTGGGTTATCTCACCACTCTCTTTCCTTCTCATCAGATGGAACGACTATAGCAGGGGCAATGCCCGTGAACAGTCCAAACTATAGTAATGGCCAAGTCCAGTTCTGGGATACCGCCACTGGAGCAGCTACCTCGTCATTTAACGACTGGTCGTTTGTGCTCTTTTCACCAACTGACCCGGACATAGCCACCATGGTCGGATCGGGGGGCATCCAACTAGTGAAGCGGGATTCACCTGGAGGAAAGACGTGGGGCATATGGGGATCGGTTAATAGCTATTTTGCTGCACCCACGATCCCTGCTTTCAGATCTGATGGCGAGAAAATTACCGTGCCAGGCAATGATGGTCGTCTTTATGAATACAACCCAGCTGGATTCGCGTCTTATCTGAGGTATACTGAGACCTCTGTTTTGAAGGTATCGAGTGTTGCCTACTGTCCATTTAAACTCGACTCGTTGGTTGTTGGTCGCAACAATGGACAGCTTAGCGTCTTATCACACAAAGGTGCCAACGCCTCTAATTTTCATTGCCAACTCGGCCCAGTCGGTTCTGTAACGATTTCTGCGTGCACTTGGTCGCAGGACGGAAAATGGATTGCGACGGGCGACGATGCCGGTGACGTCCGTCTTTGGAGCGCAGGTGTTACGACTAATGTCTCCCTCGCGACGCTCCTACCTCATCGATCCAGCCCCACCACCTCCCTTATCTTTGTGCCGGACAGTACTGCACTCATAATTATTTCCGGTGTGGGCTATCTTGCTGTGTGGGATATTGCGAAAGGCGCATACGCCGCCAACCCTGGGTTGCCGACTACGGCGACGAATATAGCCTTGGATGGTCCTCGGAATCGTGTTGCTGTGGCCGTCAATGACAGGATCTCTTTATATGAGCTCAAGCTACCCCACCAGACGCTACCCCAGCAGACGCTACCGGGCCAGCAAAGGCTACCCCACCGGAAGCACCAGACGAAGAGAAAAACTTCCATCCCATCCGAACTCGCAGAATTTGATATAACCAATAAGGTCGTGATATCAAAACCAGACCCTTTTGTCGAACTCTACTTCGATATCTACCGGGGTGTATGGAAACTCGATACACCACGTGTTTTCCAGCCCGTCGTCACGATCAAGGCATTACGTCTTGGCTTTAATCCACGCAGCAAGACACAAGAACAGCAGGATTTTGAAGATGTATGTAACATTCATGTCCTTTTTTGTATCCATTCACGGTATTTTTCCACCTAGCTGCTCACCAAGTGTCTAACGACGTGGTCGAACTTGACACATGATAATCTTGTTCCATTATTGGGTGTCAGTATGGACTTTGGTAGATTTCCCGCAATGGTCACATCGTGGATGACAAACGGTACATACGCATGAATTTACATGTCTATTCGTCTTTCTGAGATGTGCAATAGGTCTTTTAAGTGAATACATCAAATCGGATGAGGAGTACGACAAGATGGAACTGGTCATTGGCGTAGCCAGGGGTGTTGCGTACCTTCACTGTCAGTTGTGTCTTATTTTTTTCATACAAAGCAGTTATATGATGTTCTTCTTCAGCAAAAGAGATCATTCATTCGGATATACGAGCAGTATGTTTACCCAAGTCACGTAGTGTTAGCAACGAAAACTGAAATACAACATAGTCAAGCGTTTTGGTCGACGAGCTCGGAAACGCACGTCTGGCTGATCCCGGCCTACTGTCCATTCTCGCCAACAGTCCACTGATAGTAAGCGGGACAATAAATGTTCCATACCGCTGGATGGCACCAGAGTTGTTGCAAAATTCATCAGCAAAAGCTGCTTTCGCGACAGATGTCTATTCTGTTACGATGACTTTTCTGGTATTTAACTTCCATATTCCAATTTGTTTAGATTTGTTTGATCAATTTCGCGTACTAGGAAATCTTCACGGCGAGTGATCCATTCGAAGGTGTTAGCGACGCTCTAGTTCCAGGCCAGGTTATTCAGAACCAACGCCCTGATAGGCCCGATGACGTCCAAGATGGGCTCTGGGTCTTGTGGGATGAGGGATGGCACCAGGACCCTGCGAAACGTCCGGACATGGAAAGCTATGTTGGGCGCTTGAATCAGTTGGTTTAAATGATTTTTTTTTGTCCTGTTTCCCAAATATCCCAGTCTTGCGAAATTGGTGCGTGTTTCAATCTCTCTTTTTTTTTTCTTTTTCTTTCTTTTTTTTGCTTTTCATCATGGGCCAAACGAATGATTTCGATTATTACTTACAGTGGTGCGTCATCTCCAGAAACATCAACGAAAGTTATTGTTCTCCTTCACAATGAGTTCTTTTGCTGTTGTCTGTAAGGAATATGTAAGATACATATGCTTTCAGCAACGATGATTTTTTTTTCTTTCCTACTATATCTTCTTACTTTTCTATAATACCTATGGTGCTGCATCTGGAAGAAAATCTATTACTATCATGTACTTGCTACCCTCGTCAAAATAACAGAACACTCATCCAAGCGGGTTGGAACTCCAGTTAGCCCGATCTCGATCAGGATCTACCTCCAGTGGCGATCGTGATACAAGTGCCTATATATTATGACTGGCGCTGGTAGTTGTTGGTCTTGGTTTCGTTCCAGTGCAAAATTGATGTTTTTTAGGAACAGAGGATATGCATGTGGGATCACCCCACCTCAGTAAGGGGGTGGGCTACTAGTAACATATTATGGCCTGCTGGCATACGATGGGCCGATGTTATGGCAATGATATACTCTGGAAAATGAGGCGATTTCTCCACAGCCGATGGGTTCACAATAAACGGTATTGCTCCTGATGAGGAGGTCCTTTTTTTTTTCCAACTAAACATTTCAACTGCTTATTATCGCTACCACCCTTGAAGCCCCGCGAACGACGACAGAGGGTTGCTGAAAAGACGCTTGTGCACATGCCGCGGTTTGTCACGCTTGCTGAGGCCGTATCGGAGATTGAATTGTTGACAACTTCCCCAAGTCACATATTCTTTTATCTCACCACGGGTCTTTCAGTTTACTGTACTTTAGAGACATAGGTGAGCAGAGTTCCGATGGCCAAAGTTGTTTCTTTTTTGTCGGTGATTTTTTTGCAATAACTCGACTCAAAAAAGTTAATCGGTCAAGTCTCTGCGCTGGCTGTTGTAAGTTTCGGAGACAGTTGTTTTAAAGGACTCGACTTCAGGTCTACAGCTGTCTGTTTGATGTGGAGTCCCCCCCCTCCAGACTCTACACGTCGCTTGCTTCGAAAGTGACGTCGTCCAACCAACGATGGACGTGCCGACTTCAGATTGCTATCCGATGAGGTCAAAGCCAGGAACATTAACTGTACTTTGGTATGTACCTCGTCGATGACCTCATTCTCAACTTTTGACTGTCAACTTGTTCTTCATACATGGATTTTGTCCTCTTCAGAGGTTAGACACAAGCACAAAAGGCTGTTCGTCGATGACCTCAGATTCTACATAGAATCAATACAACTTTTACAGAACTGCCTGTTTTAAAACGCTCGTCATCATTGCCTTTCCTTTAAAAGCACACGAATGCAAAGGTTACATTATATCTTCACTGAAGAAGACGACCTCAGGTTCTCATCAGCGCCACAACTTTTGACTCTTACATTTTGTGATCATTATGCAGTTCTCCAGCAGCTTACTGTCTATCATAGCCATCGTGAGTCACTGGCTTTCGGTTCGCTCAAAAATAGTTTCTGATACCTCATTTACCAGATCGTTGCGACTGCAGGGACCCCTCTGGAGCGCAATCTGAGTGATGTAAGAAAGTTATCGAATATCTCACCAACTGACTTACGGTCCATCGTAGGTTACCGCTCGGGCGCTGTCACCAGCACCAGTGAACCTGCTTTCAGCAGGGGGGCTTCGCTGTACTCGCCAAGATCGGTATATCTACTGTCCCGTCGTCTTTGATCCTAGGAAATATGGGCCTCAGTCCGGCCAGCTCGACCTTCATAACTGGTTTCTCCTTAATCCAGGCTCCCTCAAACGTGTTTGGTATGTAGCTTTTTTTTTTATTCGAATTCATAGTACGAGGTCATTTCTAACCTTTTCCAATGAAATTATGAGCCACATCCAAACAAGTCATTGGCAAGGTGTTTGCAGCAAACTTTGCCCCTCCAATGCCGAACAACCTAATCACGGCAACGAAAGATGTGAACACTGCTTATCTCGATGCAGCCGGACGGGTCAACCCCGATTTCCTCAATCTGGGCGCTGGTGCTATCGGTGGACTTACTTTGGTACCGGGTCTTTATAAGTGGACAACGGGCGTGAGCGTATTGAGTGATGTCACCATAAGTGGATCGGCGACCGATGTTTGGATCTTCCAGATTTCAGGTGTCCTCACCGTAGCGAGTGCGAAGAACGTTATACTTGCTGGCGCATTGGCGAAGAACATCTTTTGGCAAGTCACTGGTGGTGCGGTAGTCGGACCGGGTGGGCATTTCGAGGGTATCCTGTTGTCGAAGACGACTGTGGTGCTTCAGACTGGTGCAACCATGAACGGGAGGATTTTGGCGCAGACCGCAGTCACATTCCAGAAGGCAGTCCTTATTCAGCCAATAATTTGAAAGAATCCAACTGGATTCTTTCTATTTGACGGTCATGAGAAAAATACCTTCTTTTTCAACCCATTTTGTAGGTAGTGATCGTTTATGTTACATTCAACAAAATAAACGTACTTGCAAGGCAGATCTGTAAATCATCATGTAAACCAAGATTAATCATCTCGAAGGAACAGATATGAGAGTAGGAAAAAAAAGGTCGAGGGAGGAATTAAAACCATGGCAACTTCCAGAGACATCAATAAAACTAACAGTGTGACTCGTTAAAAAAATACAATTCGAACAACTGTGCAACATGCCAACTTCAAATCATTGCGGTCACTATTATAAAATGCTGACCAGGAATGGGCGGACTTAAGAGTTCTGGGTTAAAAAGCGAAGACCAATGATATTCTGCTATTGACCAAGTACAGCGACAAGTAACGCAATAGTTAATTCAAAGATGTGGCTCGAAACTCAGGCACTTGGATGCATAAGAAAGTAAGAAAACAGAGGGAAAAAAAAAAAAAATTTAATCGTTT
>Ga0193742_1000797_pt1 | contig 20084 bp, 23 predicted proteins | sample L2c1metaG_FD_165511 | JGI IMG/M metagenome (GOLD analysis project Ga0193742, IMG submission 165511) | Soil microbial communities from a riparian zone of the East river system, Colorado, United States - L2c1 | ecosystem: Environmental > Terrestrial > Soil > Riparian zone | place: USA: East River... | reverse complement strand
GCCATGGGTATCCGAGACAAGCCAATTGCACCGGCCTCGCCTTGGCAGAACAGCTTTGCCGAACGGTTGATCGGATCGATCCGACGCGAGTGTTTGGACCACATCATTGTCTTGGGCGAGGAACATCTGCGTCGGATTCTGAAAAACTATTCGGACTATTACAACGGCGTGAGAACGCATCGGGCATTGAACAAGGATGCGCCTGTCTCTCGCCAGGTTCAGCGATCCGGCGTCATAAGTTCGCGCGCCATACTGGGCGGACTTCATCGTCAATACGTTCGGATTTAGATTCTCGGTACACACAACTGCTTCCTTGGCGCGATTGCTATGGTACTCGGCAAGTAACTTGTGCATGACAGCGAGCTGTTCATCGGTCATTGTCTTGCTCCGAGCCGAAGGCGATGAGTGTGTCCAGTCGATCTCGTGCCGCCGAACAGAACTTCGACAATCGCAAGCGTCAGTACGATGGTGATGGTCACCAACACCACGCCGCGCGGCGTGACCATCGGCTCGGTGCGTTCGATGATGGGCGGCGGCGAGACCTGAACGATATCGACCCTGAGCCCAACGATCGGTAGCTGTGCTGGCTCGATATCTACCCAGCGATTGATCCATGGTGTCTGCACAGGTTCTTCATCGAGCAACATCTCCGACATCGCCGCATGCCACTTGGGCTGAACGATTGGCTGCCGCACTTTATGGATCTGATCCTTTTCCTGAACTTTAAGGATCTGGAGTTTTTGCTGAACTTTATGGATCCGATGACGTCGACGTGTCGGTGTCCCGTCCCAGCAATGATCCTTGCCATGCCAATAGATGTGCACCGAACCGAAATGCTGACGCGCTTCGGTCTTGGTCATGCAGGACTTCGAAGCCTCTGATGGTGTGCTCACCACCAACAGCACAACAATCACCGCGACGCGCATACGGTCGCTCCGTCGTAGAGATCAGAAACAGGCGTTGCTCCGGCCGAATTTCTCAATGGTCCAATGCGTTAGCGGCTTCCAGTTCAGGGCGTTATTAAAGCCTAAACCCAGAACTCTGTCTGTACGCTCACCGACGGAAGCCCATCTCGTTAAAAATGCATCGGTACCTAACGCGCCAGACATCACCCGATGTAGCTAGTCATGAAGGGCTCTTGAATGCACCGTGCAAAATCACTTGCTAAACTAGGCTGCCGGGATTTGAGGGCGCGCATGTCAGGGTCCCCGATCATCGACATCATTGGCGCGGCCATCGGACTGGTGTCGACTGGCGGGACCCCCAGCTTGATGGACTGCCTGCCGCCTTGGCTGCTGCGCGAACTGGACACCGAAAAGTCATAGGGGCGTTTCTCGTGACGAATGGCGGGAAGTGGCGATAACGATGGCACCGACGCAGATCGCGTCATTGAGGGTGCCGGATGTCGCTCGCGCTTCATGCTGATCGAAAGGTTCACGCGCGACAATCGACGCCGCGTCGATCGTCATCGGACAAGGCCGCGCTCGAATACCTCGCCCTGTGCGGCGCTGTGCCGACCAGCGTGATCGAGCGCGACGGGTGAACAGCCGGAGCCGCGATGGCGGCGGAAAAGACGTCTTCGTCCATATTTCCGCGGTGGAGAAGGCTGGTTTCAGCGGCCTCGCCGAGGGCGCCAAGGTGAGTTACGAAGTCGTCGCGAACCGCGGCAAGGAGTCAGCGGAAAACTTGAAGATCGGCTGAGTGGGAGGTTCATCGGTCCGAGCCCGCCGGTTCATGCCAGCGGTTTTTTCTGATCGTCGCGGCCTACGTCGCTCGTGCGTTATTTTGCCGATCGCAATCCATACACGAGGCAAAGGCGGCCCGTCGCGGCAGCAACATCCTCGCGATCGATAATGTCCATCAACTGGGTGACAGTTTCTTCAGGGTCGCGTGACCCTCGCTCGATGTGCGCAGCAAAAATTAGTTGAGCTTCGCGCAAGGCGTAGATCATTAGCTTTCGTCAGTCATTCCGGGGATGCGAGGAACGCTCATTGGTGGCCTCCGTCTTCCGGGCGGGCCCTCTAGTCGGGCGGCGGTGATCGCGGCAGGAAATCGCATGAAGCCATGGCATCTACCAATGCCTTGTCTTTTAGTGAGGCAAAAAGCACAGTCCTGTCCGAATTAAAGTAGTAGATGAATCTCTGCCGGTTGCCATTGCGGGACTGTGTAACGTACCCGCAAGCATAGGGCTGATAAGGGGGCGCTTCCGAGATAACGATCCGGCCTTCGCCCGCTGGCGGCCTGATCTTCACAATTTCAGTTTTTGCAGAATCGTCATGGACGGCCAGCTTGGCGCCCTTGCTTACCAGGTCGCTGTAAAAGTCAATTGGATGGTCCAGCGGCGGTTCGGCTATTGGCCGTGGGGTTTTCGAAGATTGCGAGTGCGCCGGAATCAGCCCAACGCCCACCGCGATTACTGTGGCGGCAGCGATTGCAATTCTCGACTGGCCCAGCATGATCAGCAAATGCCCTTGTTGAGCGGTGAAAGAAACGGCCCAGACGCGGGGGCGAACTGGGACCGTCTTACTTGGGGCTATGCCCGGGGGCGGCCCGGCACAGTTCTGATTGTGAGCTTGCAAGCCGCTGGGGGCCATTAAAATTCTGCTTTAGAGTGGCCTATTTCGGGGTACCCAGCGCGAGCGGGGCAGCCTCAGGCGGCAATGTGTTAATCTGACAATCAACCGCAGGTTATAGCGGTATATTTCCCATGGGCCGCCCGGAGGTGGGGTATGGCTAAAATTACGATTTCAAACGCCGATCTGGTTTGGATTTTTACGGAAAAGCTGAAGTCGTTTCGCGGCGACGCCCCGGCAATTTCAATTGCGATCGTGCCAAATAAAGATGGCTGGACCGCTATAGCGAGCCGAAACGACCGCAATCACCACCCTGGCTGCGCCAAGCGTATAGAGCAGGTTCAGCAGGAGCTTCGCGAAATTTACGTTCTGGCAAAGGATTGATCCCTGCATGCCCTGCCGGGCTTTGGATTCTAAAACAAAATTTAATGGTGTCGTCGGATCGGAAGCCCACATCAGAATCGGTGCCCGGCTGCTCCCTCGTCCGGCACTTCTAAACTATCGGCTCCAGCTCCCCCGGGCTGGGGCCGGTTCTTTTGGGGGTGGTTGGCGATGGCGTTGCTTGGCCAATTGTATTTATAAAAAAGCCCCGCGTCGCGCGAGGCTCTCTTTTTTACCTACGGAGCCCAGAGCCGGGACCCGTCGGGGTTAATGTTGATCCGCTTGGCGAACGGTTGGGCATGAGGGTGTTCCCGGAAGCGTTTCTGGCCCTGCTCGGGGCGGTAGAGCCTGTCGTGCCAGTCACGGCCCCCGTGGTGTTCACTGATGAGCCGGTTGCGGTCCCGCTCATCCCAGTCGTGGGAACACCAGTGGTTTGCGCGAGCGCGAACGTGCTGGAGAGTGCGAAAGTTGTAGCAAGTGCGATTGTCGTAAGTTTCATCGGTTTTCCTTCGTGTCGTTTCGACAATCGACAACCGCACCGGCAGGTCTATCGTTCCTTAAATTCCTCTTTAAGCGAGCCGAAGCCGCAAAGCTTTTCACACCTCACAGAGCCTTGATGCTCCCAGCAATCTTCCTGGATCGAGCTGATGCAAGTTCGAGCTGGTTGCGGAAACGCCATCTAGGCGGCGCTGGCGACATCTTCTTTGTCGGCGCCGCGTGCAACGATCTTCAAATGCATCATCGGCCAACGGCCGCTGCAGCGCCTTCGCCTCGTCCCAGGGCGCCCTGTGTGTACCGAAAACTCTAAATCCGACCATAGTGGTGATGAAGTCCGCCCAGGGATCGCGGAGGACTAGCTTCTTTATCCGTGGCATCCTTGGGCCGGATGCCTGGTCGATATTCATGAGGTGGTCGAGAAGGCTGGCAGAGAGGTTTTCCGGTGCAGCCTCTCTGGTCGGGCATCCGCGCGATGGCCGGAGATTCCGGCTTGGATGTTCGATCGGGCGGCCGGCGCGGCCTGGCGTGTTGGCGCCGCACCCTATGTTGACATTGCGGTGCTGACCGCCTTGGCAACGCTGCTGCAGGATGTGACAGTTTGGACGCCCCCAGTTCGCAGCGATCGGGCGCAGCAGCAGATTGAGAGCGCTTCCGGATCTAACGGCATCCAGCTTGTCTTCGATCTGGGCGGCAAACCGACCAGCGAAGCTCCGATCCTTGAGACAATGCGGCACCCAATCGAAACTGCTGTGAAGCAGGTCGGACTCGAAAAGTTCGTCCCAAAACAGCAACCCGAACAGCGAATGCCAAAGTGTGTTTTCCGTGAAGAAAACCTGGTAGCCCCTGCGGCGCATCACACCGGCGACGCCCGCTTCCGGATTGCCGCGATAAACGTCGTCGACCGTGAGAGTGACGCCTGCGCGAAGCAGCTCAGTGCACGATCCAGTCCGGCGACCGTCGAATTTTCGAGCAAAAAAATCCGTGGCGAACACGAATTCGCCGTCGCTGGCCGGATCGTCGATCATCCGCCGCAACAGATCTTCCGCGTCGTCCTTGCTGCCGGCGCCGTAAAGCAGACGGACCAACCGCTCATTGCATTCCGGCGACGAACCGGCGCGGTAAAGCTGACTGGCGAGATCCGTTTCAGCGAGCTTCTCGAAGAACTGACCGACCTGCCAGGCTGCGCGGCTGCGGAGATCGGCGGCATAATCGCTCGGGCAATCGGGAACGCCGAAGATGTCGGTGACTGCATCCTGGTAGATGCTCAACGATTTGACTTTGAGCCGATCGAGGAGCCGGCTGTAGTGAAAGCAGGCCCTTGCCTCGTCGCCATCCGTGAAACGGGCCTTGAACGAAGTGGCCTTGTTGGTGCGCATGATGCCCAGATCGCGGAGCGCGAAGTTCTTCAAGTCGTCCTCGGTCTTGCCGAAGTAGAGGTAAAGCAGGAACTCGAGCGGCCGGATGTCGTCCAACGCGATGAACTTCGACGCGCCACAATGCTCGGCGGCGACCTCAAAAGGAACCTGCGCCAAGAAATACTCGACCAGCTTCGCTTTCGGCCATGAAACGCGGATGTCCGTCCGGCCCGCCGCCTTCGCCCCGGAGATCAGGACGTCTTTTGGCAGGCACGCGGCGAACGCGGAATAGTCCTCGTCCCTGAGAAACCTCGCTTGGCCGCACGCCAGCAGGTCGTCGACTGCGCGTTCCAGATCCGAAATCTCTTCGTACCTAAACAGCGACCGATTGAAGATCGTGCCCCGCCGATTGACAATCCGGATCAGCAGGCATTGCGCATCCTTGGAAAGATGCTGGAAACGCGTGACGAAGGCATCGTGCTCATCCGTCAGGATCGAGCCGTAGGTAGCACTGACGAACGCGAGCATCTCAACGAAATGGTCGTGGTAATAATAGACAGGTAGATCCGGCCGTTTCATCCGCAGCGCCCTTGGGCCTTCTTGGATCACACACAAGAGGGCCATGTCCCGCGCGGTTGGTTGCCGCTGCGCGGTAGATGTTCTATCTTTGTTCTAGGGCGCCCCGATTTGTCAAGGTTCGCGTCGAGACGGCTGCAAATCACTAGAGTGCAATGGACGAAAACCGCCAGCGAAAGATCATCCACGTCGACATGGACGCGTTCTACGCGTCGGTGGAGCAGCGGGACAATCCGGATCTCCGTGGCAAGCCGGTCGCGGTTGGCGGATCCCGCGAGCGCGGCGTCGTGGCGGCGGCCAGCTATGAAGCCCGCAAGTTCGGCGTCCGGTCGGCAATGCCTTCCGTAACGGCCAAGCGGCAGTGCCCGGACCTGATCTTCGTGAAGCCGCGCTTCGAGGTCTACAAGGCAGTCTCGCAGCAGATCCGCGAGATCTTCGCGGAACACACCCCGATCATCGAGCCACTGTCGCTCGACGAAGCATACCTCGACGTGACCGAAAATTTGCAGGGCATTCCGCTGGCGCGCGACGTCGCGCTCGCCATCCGTTCCAAAATCAAGCAGGTGACCGGCCTCAACGCCTCCGCCGGCATCTCCTACAACAAGTTTCTGGCTAAGCTCGCCTCCGACCACCGCAAACCGAACGGCCAGTACACCATCACACCCGAGATGGGGCCGGCATTCGTCGAGACCCTGGCCGTCGGCAAATTTCACGGCATCGGGCCCGCCACCAGCGCGAAGCTGAACTCGCTCGGAGTCTACACCGGCCTCGACATGCGCAACCAGTCCCTCGAATTCATGCAGGCGAATTTCGGCAAGGCCGGCAGCTACTACTTCTGGATCTCGCGCGGCATCGATAACCGCGAAGTTCGGCCCGACAGAATCCGGAAATCCGTCGGTGCCGAAAATACATTCTTCACCGACCTCACCGAGTTCGAGGCGATGGTGTCGGAACTGCAGCCGTTGATCGACAAGGTCTGGCGCCATTGCGAGAACAAGGGCACGCGCGGCCGGACGGTGACGCTCAAGGTGAAATTCGCCGACTTCGAGTTGATCTCAAGGAGCCGAACGGTTGTCGCTCCGGTCGTGCGCCGCGAGGAGTTGGCGAACGTGACAACCGAATTGTTGAGAGCACTCTTCCCGATGAAGAAACCCGTCAGACTGCTCGGCGTGTCAGTCTCCGGATTTGTAGGGGAGGATACCGACGATCCAGCGCAAATCGCGCTTAAACTATGAGCCCACGCCCACCACATCACTCACGGCTCCGGGCGATATAAATGCTTAATTCCGGTAAGACGGGCTGTCTGTTTGGACCCCGACTCTAGCGGCGAAATCTCTTCGGAGAGCTCGCGCTCCCAGTGCAGGAACCAGCGAAGTGTCAGCGTCTCCCCTCGATCTCACCCGCGTCACCACTCTCACCTTTGATTGCTACGGCACGCTGATCGACTGGGAAGCGGGCGTGATCGAGGTGCTGAGGCCGTTGCTGGCACGATATGGGATTGCCCAGTCGGACGACGAAATCGTTGCGACCTTCCAAGACATTGAGGCACCGCTGTGTGAGCCGCCCTACAGGTCGTATCGCACGGTGCTTGCCGACGTGGTCGAGCGCTTCGCAAGCTGGACAATCCATTCCGCGATATCGTCGGGAACGCCGCGCCGCCCGAGCGGAATCCGTGCGCGCTCGTCTTCCTTGACGGCTTCTGCCTGTTTCGCAGACAGCCCCATCATCCCGGTCAACGCGCCGGATTCCGTGGGCCCGGCCGCGACGGCATTAACCCTTATTCCGAGCGGGGCGAGTTCGAGCGCCCAGCAGCGGGTCAGGTGTTCCAGCGCCGCCTTGCTGGCGGCGTAGTGGGATAGTCCCGCTGCCGGCCGGTGACCGAAGGTCGAGGAGATGTTGATGATGGTGCCCTGCGTCGCCTTTAGGTGAGGAAGGGGGGCGCGGGCCAGCAGGCTCGGACCGAGCACATTGACGGAAAAGATGTCTATGATCCGATCGGCTGTCGCATCCGATAACGGAAGGATGGCGCCCGCGCCGGCGTTGTTGACGAGCGCATCCACTCGGCCCCAGTTGTCGACCGCCGTGGCGATGGTCCGCTTGGCGTCTTCAGCAGAGGCGGTATTCGCAACGATGCCCGCGATATTCTTATGCTCCGCCACCGTTTGCTCGACGAGCCCGGCGCGGCGGCCGGTGATGAGCACCTTGTCGCCCTGATTGGCGAAACGAAGCGCGGCCGCCCGACCGATGCCGGAGCTTCCCCCCGTTATAATCATGACCTTTTCGTTCTGCATGTTCGTTCGACTCAACTGCAAAGTTGGAAGTTGGGCAAAGCGGGCATTAAGCGACCGCTTCGGTTCGGCGGCTCAGTGTTGCGAGGTATGTGAACCAGGGCGCGAATTCATACGCGCTCTGGTTCGGCCTTAACCCAACAAGCGGTTAGTAGTCCCAGATGGCCGGAACCCAACGAAAGGCGTCGCCGGCGACGGCCACATGGCCGATGGACGGGAACGGCATGTGAGTGGCCACCAGCAGCCCGCCGGTCGCCGCCAGCTCCCGCAAAAGATTGATACGAACGCGGGCCGCCTCCTCGGGGTCGTGTTCGAAGCCGTTGTACCATTCGGGATGTTCGAACCCGACCTGGAACACGAGGTCCCCGGCGAACGTCAGCCGGTCGCCGCCGGACGTCACGCGCACAACGCTATGCCCGGGGGTGTGGCCGCCGGTGCGAGTGACGACCACTCCCGGCGCCACCTCGTACTCCTCCTCGAACGTCCGCAACTGGCTGCGGTACTCCTTCACGAACCGCTTGGCGGTCGAGCGAAGCGCGTCCGGGAATCCAGGCGGCATGGAGACGCGGGAGAAGTCGGGCGCTTCCCAGAACTTGACCTCGGCGGCCGCCACGTGGATCCGCAGATCCGGACGCAGTCGCTCCTTCACCCCGTCGATGAGCAGCCCGCCAACATGGTCCATGTGCATGTGGGTCAGCACCACGTCGGTCACGGATGCGAGATCGATTCCGGCGGCCTCGAGGCGATGGATCACATGCCCGGATCGCTCCAGGTCCGGAAACTCCGTCCCCATCCCGGCGTCGATGAGGATGGTCCGGTCGCCGCTACGCACCACGACCACGTTCAGCGCCCAATCGAAAGCGTCCGGCGGTAGGAAGTTTTCTTTCAGCCAGGCCGCCCGGACGGCCGGTTCGGCGTTGTGGGCTAACATCGCGCCCGGCAGCAACAGCACACCATCGCTGACCACCAACACTTCAATGTCCCCGACCCGCACCGCGTAGCGCGACGGAACTAATTCGTCGGGGCCCCGTGTAGGGGAGTGTGAGGTGTTGTCGAGGCTCATGTTTGTCTCATGCTTCATGGTTTTTGTCTCCTGCTTCATGGTGAAAGGTCCTGGCTGGTCTTGGTTGAGCAGGCCGCGCAGCCAGGGGAGCGCGGCCGCCATCGCTGGGGCGTCTAGACGTTGGTCACGCGCTCCGGATCGGCCGATGCGAGCGCCGCGGCGCGCTCGGCCCGGGGCGGGTAGATCCAGACAGTATTGATCTCCTGCTTGGTCTTCTTGGCGACGTCGCCGACCATCTCGACCTTGCGCTCCCAGCCGCGCGTGAACAGCGCGCCGGCCTCGCCGAGATCGAGACAGGTGACGTAGGCTTTCTGGTGGTAGGGCTTGGTACGAATGCCCAGCAGTTCGGCCGCGGCATTGTTGCCGGCAAAGGCGCCCATCCGCGTGGCGTGCTGGCACGACATCAGCGCGTAGTTGCCGATATCGTCGCATGCCGCGCGTGCGGCATCGCCGGTGGCAAAGACGCCGGGCACCGACGGCACGCGCAGATCGCGATCGACCAGCAGGCGGCCGAAACTGTCGCGCTCGGCCGGGATCTGCTGCGTCAACGGCGCGGCGCGAATGCCGGCCGCCCAGATCACGGTCTCGGCTTCGATGTGTTCGCCACTGGAAAGCGTGACGCCGGATTCATCGAGCGACGCGACGCCGGCGCCGAGCCGCGTTTCCACGCCGACCTTGCGCAAGGCTTCTTCGATGACAGGGCGCGGGCCTTCGCCCATGTCGGGAGCGATCGCCTTGTTGCGATCGACGATGATGACGCGCGTCTTGGCGTCCTTCCCGAGGATCGCACGAAGCCGTGTGGGAATCTCGGTCGCCGCTTCGATGCCGGTGAAACCGCCACCGGCCACGACGACCGTGTCGCGCCCGTTGTTCGCCGGCCGCTTCGCCAGGCTGTGCAGATGCTTGTCGAGGGCGATCGCATCATCGAGTGAGTCAACGCTGAAGCCGTGTTCGGCAAGGCCAGGAATATTCGGACGGAACAGCCGGCTGCCGGTCGCCACGACCAGCCTGTCATAGGACAGGGTCATCTTCGAACCCTTGGCGGCGACAATGCCCACCGTGCGGGATTTGGTGTCGACGGTTTCGGCGCTGCCTTGCACGTAGGTAACGTCGACCGCCTTGAGCACGTCGAGCAGAGGCGCCGTCAATGTTTCGGGCTTCGGCTCGTAGAGCCGCGGGCGAACCACCAGCGTCGGCTGTGGCGCAACCAGCGCGATCTCGAGATCTTCGGGCGAACCACCCTGGATGTCGCGCAGGCGGGCAGCGGAAAGTGCAGCGTACATGCCGGCAAAGCCGGCGCCTATGATGACCAGTCGCATGTGATCTACTCCTGTGGTTTGAGCTACTCTGACGCTAGGTCGCGATGAACGTAAGCAGTTCGGCGTTGACGAGATCGGCATGGGTCGTGCACATGCCGTGCGGCAGCTTCTCGTGGATTTTGAGAGTGCTGCGCTTCAGCAGCTTCGCCGACAGGAGTGCAGAGTCGTCAACGGGCACGATCTGATCGTCATCACCATGCACGATGAGCGTAGGCACGGTGATCCTCTTCAGGTCCTCGCTGAAATCCGTCTCCGAGAACGCTTTGATGCAGTCGTAGTGCGCCTTGGCGCTGCCCATCATGCCCTGGCGCCACCAATTCCAGATGACCGCCTGCGATACCTTGGCCCCCGGGCGGTTGTAGCCGTAGAATGGACCGCTCGCGAAATCGAGATAGAACTGTGCCCTGTTTGCGGCGAGCTGCTGGCGCAGACCATCGAACACTTCAATGGGCAGGCCACCGGGATTGGCTTCCGTCTTCAGCATCAGCGGCGGCACGGCGCCAATCAGCACCAGCTTGGCCACGCGATTCCCGCCATGACGCGCGACATAGCGCGCGGCTTCGCCGCCGCCCGTGGAGTGGCCGACGTGAATGGCATTGCGAAGATCGAGATATTCGACCACCGCTGCGGCGTCGGCTGCGTAGTGATCCATATTGTGGCCGTCGCTGACCTGGCTCGAGCGGCCGTGACCGCGGCGATCATGGGCGATCACCCGATAACCTTTGCCGACGAAGAACAGCATCTGGGTCTCCCAGTCGTCGGAACTCAGCGGCCAGCCATGGTGAAACATGATGGGCTGGGCGGATTTCGGTCCCCAGTCCTTGTAGAAAATCTGTACGCCGTCTTTGGTGGTGATTGAGGTCATGGGATCAATCCGTTGAGTGCGGGTTGTCGAAACTTTTGCTTCTTCGCCGGTCGCCGAAGTGGAGCGAACGGTTAGCGACATCGCGTACATCAAGGTGGTCGCGAGCACTTTCCGCCGCGACATGCTCGCAAGCCGGCTAAGGGAATTGTTCCGGGTCATTATTCGCCTCCGTGTAGTTGGCGCGGGCCCTGCGATTTCTAGCGACCCATGTGTCTCGTTGCGCCAGAGCGATTGAGGGGATTGCAGAGGGATTGCTGCTATCGTGCCGTCCGGCAGCCGGAAGCCACCGGCCAGCCGAGATACGCGCGAGCGGGCCTGGAGGGCGAGGCCATGCGGATGATTTGGGCGCCATCGTTCACGATCGCTTGTGGCGGAACTTCCGCGGTCTCACTCACGGGTGATGTGAAGCGAACCGTCAATGAAAGCCCATACATCAGGGCACTTGCGACCACCCCGCGGCGTGAGGTGATGGCATGTGGACCGACCAGGTTATTCCAGGTCATTGTTTGTCTCCTGTTGGCATTGGCACCGTGATGATCCTGATCTAGCGGACCAAACCCGCGACTGCCCCAGAGTGATTGCCGTACCTGTCGAGCGATTGCTGCTAACGCCTGCGTCGCCGCCAGTCGCTCGGGGTTTCGCCGGTCAACTTCCGGAATGCCGCGGCGAACGCGGTTTGCGAGGCGTAGCCAAGCGCCGCTGCGATCGAGACGATCGGCTCGTCGGTATCGCGCAGCATGATAATGGCCTGCTCGAGCCGGTGCTGGCGCAGCCACGCATGTGGCGAAAGCCCGGTGCTTTCCTTGAAGGCGCGGCAGAAATGGAAGCGCGACAGGCCGGCATCCGAAGCCAGTGCCGCGAGGGAGACGTCGGCATCACTGTCAGAACGCAGGCGTTCGATCGTGCGGCGCAGTACGGCCGGCGAGAGGCCACCCATGATCGGCTGGAACGTGGCTGGCGAGCCGGTGTGCGCCGCGAGGATGCGGGTGGCGAGAAGATCCGTCAGTTGCTGCCTGAACAAAGCGTCCAGTGCCGCGCTGCCTTCAATCACATCGGCCGCGCTCATGAGCAATCGGGAAGTCGTGAGGTCGGGATGTCCCGTCCTTTCCAGCAGATCGCTGGGAGCTGCCATATCGGCTTCGTCGGCAATGCGTTGCAGGGTTGTGGGGGGAAGATAGAGCTGAACGACGTCGACGGGGCCGGGAATATCCCATCGGGCGCTTGAGCCGGCCGGAATGATCGTCACAACCCCGGAACGCGCGGTTCCGATCGCGACAGATCTTCCCGAGCGGCGCTCCAGCCGCTGCAAGCCGGTCGGGTAGGCCATGATGACGTGATCCGTCATGGGCGCGACGATGTCGTGCAGGGCATCATGCTTCCAATGGGCGATCGCGCCGTTGGACGGATCGGAAGCAATGCTGAGGGGAGCCGTCTTGAGTACGCGCGCCATCTCCACATCGGCAGGACGCCCATCGGCCATTGGCAAATCGCGCTGGTGCGCCTCGGAAGCGTCTGGCTGATTCTCCCGTGAAAGATCGTGTATGAGTGGATTGCAGCTCATGAATTGTCCTCGCCATTGAGAGCACTTCGTTACCGATAGATCGTTGCTGTTATCGCCAACGCCCTCGCCACTCGCTGGGTGATTTGCCGGTCTGCTTGCGGAATGCGGCGGCAAACGCGGTTTGGGAGGCGTAGCCAAGTGCCGCTGCGACCGAGACAACGGATTCATCGGTGTCGCGCAGCATGTTCATGGCCTGCTCGAGCCGGTGCTGGCGCAGCCACGCATGCGGCGAAAGCCCGGTACTTTCCTTGAAGGCACGGCAGAAATGGAAGCGCGACAGCCCGGCATCGGACGCCAAGGCAGCAAGAGAGACATCAGCATCGCTGTCCGAGCGCAGGCGTTCGATGGCGCGCAGCAGCACCTTCGGCGACAGCCCGCCCATGGCCGGCTGGATCGTGGCCGGCGAGCTGGTAGGTGCAGCCAGCAGGCGCGTCGCCCGGAGTTCTGTCAGTTGATGCCTGAACAGCCGATCCAGGGTCTCATTGCTCTCCAGGACATCGGTCGCGCTCAGGAGTAATCGGGATGTGAAGGGGTCGGGATGTGCCGTTCGCTCCAGCAGATCGGTCGATGTGACGGTGCTGGCTTCGCCGGCAGCGCGCTCGAGCATTGTGTGCGGAAGATAGAGCTGAACGACGTCGACAGGTTTCGGAATATCCCATCGGGAGCTTGATCCTTCCGGAATGATGATGATGACTCCTGGGCGAAACGTCCCGATCGCAACCGAGCTTCCTGTCCGCCGCTCCATGCGCTGCACCGAGCCGTTGTAGGCCATGATGACGTGGTCGGTCATCGGCTCGACGAAGTCGTGCAATGGTTCATGTTTCCAGTGGGCGATCGCGGCGCCGGACCCGTCCAGAGCCATGCGGACTGGTTGGGTGTGAAGCACGCGTGCCATCTCCACGTCGGCAGGACGCCCATCGGCACTCGGCACGTTGCTCTGGCGCGCCTCAGGCGCAGCGGGCGGATTGCCGGAAGGTTCGCGCAAGATCGGCTTACTCATGGTTTTGTGCTCGTGTTAGGGAGGCCGGGTAGGTATGACGAGCAAGCTCCCGCTAGTCGTCATGATCCGGAATGGTCAGGTTCTTTTCGTCGCTATCCACGTCCAAACGGCAAGTAGACGCGCGGGCCCCTGTCTTGCTCGCGATGCGCCGGCGTCGTGAGTATCGATTCGTGGGTCTTGGTCGTGGCCGTCACTGGCGGAGCCCGGCCAGCCAGTCCTCGAAACGCACGGCGCCGAGCCGGGGATTCTGGCCCGGCGTGAGAGACCGATCGTCCAGTTCTGCTCCGAAATAACGAGCATGGATGTCGGCGACGACCTTGCGCGGGTCTTTTGTCGCCGTCAGATATTGCCGGGCGAAGTCATCGAGACTGAACGGTTCCGGTCCGGCCAGCTCAACGATGCCGTTGACCGGATCGCCGAGCGTGACGTCGGCCAGGGCGGCAGCGACGTCGTCCGAAGCCACGGGCTGAAACAGAGCAGGCGACAGCCTGACGATTTGTCCATCAACAGAAGAATCGACGATCTCGCCGACGAACTCGAAGAACTGGGTCGCGCGCAGGATCGTGTAGGAAATCTTCGAGGCCTTGATCAGGCTTTCCTGCACCAATTTGGCGCGGAAGTAACCGTTTTCCGAAAGGCGGTCGACCCCGACAATGGACAGCGCTACATGATGGCGTACTGAGGCGGCGGCCTCGGCGGCAAGAAGATTGCGGCCTGACGTTTCGAAGAATTTCAGAACCGCCCGGTCCTCGAAGGAGGGCGAATTTGCAACATCGACGACAATCTCGGCGCCCGAAAGCGCCATGTCGAGACCTTCGCCGGTGATCGTGTTGACACCCGTACTGGGAGATGCCGCGATCACCTCGTGGCCTTTCTGACGGAGCTTGCTCGCGAGCTTCGTTCCGATGAGCCCGGTACCGCCAATAATGACAATCTTCATGACTTTCCCTCGACTTTCGGGCCACCAATGGCCTTGCTTGTGAAAGCGAGGGGAGATTGCGTCCAAGCTGGCCGAAAAGCCTTGCAGCCATGTTGGATTACGATTGGATTTACCTTGGAAATTTGTCCAAGCGGCGCGCGAAAAGCGCCAATTTCATTTGAAGATTATTGTCAGACGCCGGCAGGCGAGAACTCAAATATGATTCGGACGCATCCGGGTTGGACCGCGGCCTTTCGATCTTCCGATCTTTCGGGGTAGAAGCAGAGCGAGCAGCGCCGTTACTCCGGCAATCCCGCTCTTCGCAGGCCTTCCGCGGCTACCGCGAAATCCTTCGGTTGGACCAGCAGCCAGTCATCGAGCTTGCCAACGCGCAGCGTGGGATCGAGCCGACGCACGTGGTGCATGGCTTGTCGCGCTTCTTCCTCCCGGCCTGCCAGCGCATGGCTTGCCGCCATAAAGGCCGCTACCCGCAGCACGTTCGGGACCTCCCGCCATGCCATCTCCAAACAAGCGACGGCCGCGTCAAATCGCCCGGAATACAGGTGCCCCATCGCGATGCCGGTCTGCATTTGAAATGTCTCCGGATCCAGCGGACTGAGGCGCATGGCACGCGTGAAATATTCGATCGCACTATCATGTCTGCCGAGGGAAATTCGCTGGTACCCGCCGAGGTACCAGATCGTCGAGAGATTGGGATTGAGCATCATCGCCCTGTCGACATAAGTGACGCAACTGTCAAGGTCGCCACCAAAATGAGGCCATGCGTGCCCGCCTCTGGTCAGAGCGACTGCGTCATTCCTTCCCAGCGTCACGGCGCGTCGGCACAATCGCGCGGCCTCGTTGCCGTCTACCTCTCGATCGTTGAGCCAACGATTCATCTTGCGCCAGTAGTAGCACCACGCCGCCATTCCATACGCGGAGGCGAACTCCGCATCGAGCTCGATCGCCTTGTAGAATAGCGGCAATGCCTCATCGAGGCCGGCCCTGCTCGCAAGGTGAAACTTGCTCAATCCACGCAAGTAATAGTCATAGGCGTGGAGGCTTTCGGTCGGCTTTCGGCTCGCACGTTCGATTTCGGCAAGCTCAAGCTGCGGCGCGATCGCGCCAACGACGCCGGCGGCGACCGTGTCCTGCAGTTCAAAGATGTCGTCGAGGGTGCCTTCGAAACGCTCGGCCCAGAGATGCGCACCATTGGTCGCATCGATGAGTTGCCCAGTGATGCGCACCCTTGTCGCCATCTTGCGCACGCTGCCTTCGAGCACATATCGCACGCCCAACTCGCGCCCTACCTCTCGGACATCCACGGCCCTGCCCTTGTAGGTGAAGCTCGAGTTCCGAGCGATGACGAACAGCCAGCCTAACCTCGACAAGGCCAGGATGATGTCCTCAACAACACCATCGGCGAAGTACTCCTGCTCGGGATCACCGCTCAGGTTCTGAAACGGCAGGACGGCAACCGAGGGCTTGTCAGGAAGAGACGGCTCCTGGCGCTCATTCGAATTAGCCTGCTCCGCGTTTCGGATGATGGCGCTATCGAGGCTTCTTGCCTCGACCTCGCCCACGAACCGGAGGCCCTTGCGGGCGATCGTTCGGATCAGGCGCTGTTCCTGGCCGCTATCGCCGATCGCTTTGCGCACCGCGTTGATATGGCTGGTGAGCGTTGATTCAGAGACGATGCGTCCGCTCCACACGGTGTCCAGCAGTTCATCCCTGGTGACGACGCGGTCGCGAGCTTGCACCAGGTAGACCAGCAGGTCGAACACCCTTGGGCCAATTGCAATTGCGACCGAGCCGCGGGTGAGCTCCCGCCGATTAAGGTCGAGTAAGTAGTCGGCAAACAGGAACTGCACCTTGGGCCCTTTTGGTCGCATGCACGGTGGCTGTGGCATAGTGCCAAAGCACCTTCACCGGCAAGTCAAGGCATTGAGAGCACGTTGATAATCGGCAATATATTAGATCTCTTGAAGCAGCGCGAGCCGCTTTCGGTCCTGCGATGGGCGACACGGCACACGGGGAGTCTTGTAGACATCGTGCCTCCGAAGCTCAATTTTGTCCCTGTTCCGAGAGACGACGCCGGCCTAAGGGCAAAGCTCAAATTGCGATCCAGGGGCCACGCGCTCAGCCGTCCTTCAGGACCGCCTTCACGTCGCGCACCGGCCAGCTTTCGCCGGCGGCGATCACCCGCACTTTGGCGCCGCTGCCCAGCAGAGCACGAGAACTGACTTCGTCAGCGACGGGGACAACCGTCAGATCGGTATCGGGCTTCCAGTTCAGCGTGAGATCGATGTCGCCAGGAAAAATCTGCCATCGCGAACCATCGTCGAGCTCGACGATGTGGCTCTCAGCGTGGGACCGGATCTTCATCGCAGCGCGCGCTGCGAAGCCGCCTGGTAGGCGGCTGGTCCGGATCCGCCAACCCCAGCAGTTGGAAATCGACCTGTGTCGGTGTCCGTCACGGAGCAACTCCCGAATATCCGGAATGGCAACGAACGGGGGTGGTTCCGCCAAGCGGTCCTGCGACCCATCGCCCACGGCGCCGGCGCTCACGACCCGCAGCTTCTGGGTACCGGAACGTCAGACGACTCCCGCCACTCCTGTCACTGATCCTGCGCCCCAAACCCGACGCGGCCACGTCTGCCTAGGAAGCGTTTGCCGTCTGCCGTCGTCTGGTCGGCCTTCGGCGACGTCGTCGCCGCTCTACGCGAAGGCGATCCGGTTGGGAAACGATGAGGCTTGCCGGATGTGGGATCGCCGGCGACGGTTCTGGCGCGGTAACTTGCGCCTGCAGCAGCTCGGGCCCGGGCTTCTCCATCAGATCCAGGGCGGACCGCCCGGCATCGGTCATGCGCCAACCGCCGTCTCGCCGCTCGACTAGACCTTGGGCGAAGATTTCCAGACCTGGCATGCGGGCCGCCAGTCTCGAGGTGCGTTCCGACCACTCCCGCCCGCTCGTTGCCAGAATGGCCGCGTCGCGCTTGACGTCCGCGATACTCGCGAAGCCGTCGGGGTAGCTCACCAGCACCTTGAGGATGGTCACCTGAAAGTTCACTACGGCCCACGCAACCACACGAGGGCCGAATTGACACCTCCCCGCCAGCTTGCCCAATTTTCCCGCCGGCGCGCAAGAGCCGGCCGGACGAAAAGAGCGCTTTAACACTGGTGGAGAAGGATGGGTTCGATGACGGGAAGACCGCCTTTGGCTATCCGCGCGAGCGCATGTCATTGAACAGCGGGCGTTGAGCCTTTGGCTATCCGCTACAGGCGCCGTATTCAAACGGCGGGCGGTGGTCCGACGAGTTAAGCCCGGCGCGAGCACAACGTTCCAATATCGGACCGCGCGCACCGACCGGAGCCGCAAGCAGCATGGGGCCGCGCGGGCCGGGTGGGGAAGCCGGAACGGATGCTTTGGAATCTCGTTGGAATCGCGGCGGGACAGATATGCTTGGAGTTCGAATTGGCGCGTACCGTACTGGTTGTCGATGATGATCCCCTCGTCCTGGAAGTTACCGCCGACATGCTGAAAGACCTTGGCTGCGAGGTGGTCGCGGCGGCGAGCGGCACGGATTTGATCGAACGCCTTTTGGACAATGCGGACATCGAGATTCTGGTTACCGACCTCAACATGCCCGGCATGGGGCCGCGAAGAAACTTGGTGTTCTGGATGACGTCTCGCTGCCGGACATTCGCGAGAATAGAAGTCCGGCGGCTGATTTGAACGCCCAGCGTCTGTCATCACCCCGCAACGCGACCGGCATGAGCCAACCGCTGCGGAAAGCCTCTGAATTACGTGACTTTTCGGTACCCGGGGAGACGCTTCGCCGCTATCGTATGATCCGGATCATACGCCGTTTGGGAAGCGATGTTTCAGGACACCATCAGTCTAGCCGCTATGGCCGACGCACTGAGCAGGTCAGCGGACTACCGAGTCCTTCGGCGCCTTGTCCCGCGGGTCCCCTTCACTCCGCCTGTCGGTCTAAATATGAAGACCGCCGTGCTGCTCGACACCGAGACGACCGGCCTCGATGCCCAGAAGGACGAGGTAATCGAGCTCGGGATGGTCAAGTTCGACTATTTGCCGGACGGCCGGATCGTTGGCGTAAGAGAGACGTTTTCTGCCTTCAACGAGCCGTCCGGATCCATATCGCCGGAAATCACAGCGCTCACCGGCATCACCGGCGAGATGGTGACCGGGCACCGCATCGACGAGGCGGCAGTGAACGCCTTCGTCGACGACGCGGCGATCGTCATCGCGCACAACAGCGGCTTCGACAGGAAGTTTGCCGAGCGCTACTGGCCGCTCTTCGAGCAGAAGGCTTGGGCCTGCAGCGCGACCGAGATCGAGTGGCGCCAACACGGATTCGCAGGCGCGCAGCTCGGCTATCTCCTCAATGGAGCCGGCTACTTCCACGCCGCCCATCGCGCCGTCGACGACTGCCACGCTCTGCTCGAAATCTTGGACTTCGAGTTGCCGACGACGGGCGCGCCGGCGCTGGCCCTTCTGTTAGAGACCGCCCGCAAGCCGACGGTCCGGGTCTGGGCCGAACAGAGCCCGTTCGAACTGAAGGACTCGCTGAAGCGCCGTGGCTATCGCTGGAGCGACGGCAGCGACGGCCGACCACGTTCTTGGTACGTCGACGTCTGCGAGACCGCGCTCGACGAAGAGGTCGCTTTTCTGAAATCGGAAATCTACCTGCGGGACGTCGAACCTCGGCTACAGACGTTGACCGCGTTCACCCGCTTCTCCGCTCGGGTCTAACGGGCCGCTTCTCCGGAGGTTCGACCGCCCGTCGTCGACCTACGCAAGCCTGGACCGACGCGATGCGTTGACCCAAGGCGCCCGATACCCCACATCCGGTCCATGATCAAACTTGATGAATACCTCGAGCTTACCGCCCGAATAGCCGGCGAAATCGTGGACATAACGGAATATACGGCAGACGTCCTCGGCCGCCGCTACAAAAGCGGAGACCGGGCCGTCGTCGAATGCGTCGATTTCCGCCGCGCGATGCTCACGGACGAAGACCGCAATCGGCTGAATTGGCAACTTCAACTCGGGTTCTTTCCCGACACCTTGCCGCACGACTTCCGGCTCGGCGGCTACGCTTTCGCGGCCGAAGTGGCCGGCGCCGTCCTGAAACTGAGAGCGCGCACCCTGTGTGCGCCGTACAGGCGCGGGGAGACGCGCTCACTATGCTGCGATGTCAACGCCTGCGGGGGACAATTGCCCTCATTTGAGGACTTTCTCGGATTCCCTTTAAACATCCTGACAGCATTGTTGGGGGTGTTGCGAATCCAGCGCAAGCCGAAACCGCAACAGATCGCGCGCATCGGCGAGCGAAATCGGATTCACCCGGTAGCCCTGGCGCGGCTGCACCGTCACGAGATGCTCGCGCTTGAGCCGCAGGAGGGCCTCGCGCACCGGCTGTCGGCTCACTGCATAGCGCTCGGCTAGATCCTGCTCACGCATATCAGCGCCGGGCGCAAAGCGGCACGTCAGGATATCATCGCGAAGCAAATCATAGATATTGTCGCGTAAAACCATGAACAGCGTCCAAATTTGGGTCTATTTGCCGCACCGCGTGAAATATCACGAAGGAGATCATTGCTTGAATTTGGCGTGAATGTCCGTACCACTGCGTTGCACGAGCGAGCCAGCGAGGGTTTT
>Ga0193742_1000796_pt1 | contig 20103 bp, 19 predicted proteins | sample L2c1metaG_FD_165511 | JGI IMG/M metagenome (GOLD analysis project Ga0193742, IMG submission 165511) | Soil microbial communities from a riparian zone of the East river system, Colorado, United States - L2c1 | ecosystem: Environmental > Terrestrial > Soil > Riparian zone | place: USA: East River... | reverse complement strand
GCTGACCTTGGCCGCCGCGCTGGTCGGTGCCGGGGTGGTGGACCTCGCCCTGGCCTGCGGGGTGGAGTCGATGAGCCGCCTTCCGATCGGCTCGAACTTCCGGAAGGACTTCGGCCTGGGCCGCCCAGTGCCCAAGGAGTACCTGCGGCGCCATGAGTTCCTGAACCAGTACCAGGCCGCCGAGCGGATCGCGCAGAAGTGGGGCGTCACCCGCGAGCAGGCCGACGCACTGGGCCTCAGCTCGCAAGAACGGGCGGCGGCGGCATGGGCGGCCGGGCACTTCGACGGCCAGATCGTGCCGATCACCGCGCCGATCCCGGAGTCCGATGGCGCCGAACAGGTGGTGGACCGGGACGAGGGGCTGCGCGAGACCAGCCTAGAGCGGCTGGCCGCGCTGGAGGCGGTGGTGCCCAACGGAGTGCACACCGCCGGCAGCGCCTCGCAGATCTCCGACGGGGCCAGCGCGGTACTGGTGGCCAGCGAACGCCGCGCCGCCCAGCTGGGGTTGGCTCCGCTGGCCCGCATCGTGGACACCGCCACCGTCGGGGTGGACCCGGTGCTGATGCTGCTCGGCCCGCACGACGTAACGCCGACCCTGCTGAGGCGCAACAACCTGGGCATCGAGGACCTCGACCTGGTGGAGATCAACGAGGCGTTCGCCTCCGTGGTGCTCTCCTGGCTCGCGGACACCCACGCCGACCCGGCCAGGGTCAACCCGAACGGCGGCGCGATCGCGCTGGGCCACCCACTCGGCGGCACCGGCTGCGTGCTCACCACCAAGGCTGTGCACGAGCTCCGGCGAACCGGTGCGCGCCGCGCCCTGGTGACCATGTGCTGCGGCGGTGGGCTGGGAACCGGCACGCTGCTGGAACGACTCGACTGATCCGGAGGGGATACATGACGTACGAAGACGTGCGCTACGAGGTCGACGGGCCGAACGCGGTCATCACCATCGACCGGGAAAAGCGGATGAACGCCTTCCGGGGCAAGACCATCGAGGAGCTGATCCACGCGTTCAAGTGCGCCTGGGCGGACCCCTCGGTCAACGCGGTGATCTTCACCGGAGCGGGGGACCGGGCGTTCTGTGTCGGCGGCGACGTGAAGCAGCGCGCCGAGACCGGCAACTACGGGCCGACCGAGAACGGCCTGTTCGAGGTGGGGTACCTGCAGCGGCTGATCAGGGAGATCCCCAAGCCGGTGATCGCGGCGGTGAACGGCGCGGCGATCGGCGGCGGGCACGTGCTGCACGTGTTGTGCGACCTGTCCATCGCCGCCGAGCACGCCACCTTCGGCCAGGCCGGGCCAAGGGTCGGTTCCTTCGACGCCGGGTTCGGCTCGGCCTACCTGGCCAGGGTGGTCGGCGAGAAGCGGGCCCGGGAGATCTGGTTCCTGCTCGACCAGTACGACGCGGCCACCGCCGAGCGCTGGGGCCTGGTCAACAAGGTGGTGCCCAAGGAAGAGCTGCTCCCGGCCGCCAAGGCATGGGGCGAGCGGATGGCGAAGTACAGCCCCACCGCGCTGCGCTTCCTGAAGACCTCGTTCAACGCCGACACCGAGCACCAGGCCGGGCTGTCCAACCTGGCCATGGCCGGCCTGGACTCCTTTGTGCAGACCGACGAGGCCAAAGAGGGCGCCGCGGCGTTCGCCGAGAAGCGCCAACCCGACTTCGCCAAGTACTACCAGCAGCACTAACAGAGTCGTGAGTGGCGATGGTCGCTATAGCGACCATCGCCACTCACGACCCCCGAAGGGACTCTGATGAGCATCGAGATCGACCTGAGCAGCGACGTCGCGGTGGTGACCGGCGGGGGTAGCGGGATCGGTGAGGCCATCGCCGTGCTGCTGGCCGAAGCGGGCGCGCGGGTGGCGATCGCGGACCTCTCCGAGCAGGCGGCGAAGAGCGTCGCCGAGCAGATCACCGGCAAGGGCGGCACCGCCATCGGCGTCGCGCTGGACATCGCCGACCCGGACTCCGTGGAGCGCGGGCTGAGCGTGGTGCGCGAGCAGCTGGGCCCGGTGTCCGTGCTGGTCAACAACGCGGCCACCTGGGTGATCAAGAAGTTCGCGGACACCACCGCCGAGGACACCCAGCGGATTGTGGACGTGACGCTGTTCGGCACCATCAACGTGATGCGCGCTTCGCTGCCCGACCTGCTGGACACCCAGGGCCGGATCGTGAACATCGCGTCCGACTCGGCGCGCACCGGCGAGCACTCGATGAGCGTCTACGCCGGGGCCAAGGCGGGCGTCGTCGCGGTGACCAAGAGCCTGGCCAAGGAGGTCGGCGGCAAGGGTGTGCGGGCCAACGTGGTGGCACCGGGCACCACGGTGACCCCGGGCAGCTCGGCGTTCATCGAGCAGGTGGGCGGCGTGGACAAGTTGGCTCGGGCGTACCCGCTGGGCCGGCTCGGTACCCCCGCCGACATTGCCGGCGCAGTGCTCTTCCTGGTCTCGCCGCTGTCCACCTGGATCACCGGTCAGGTGCTCAGCGTCAGTGGCGGGTTCACGATGCTCTGATGTCAGCCGCGAGCGCACCGCCCAGCGTGGGGATCTCGGTGCACGACCAGGTGCTGAACGTGTCGCCGGGGCAGCGCCGCGAGCTGCTCGGCCGGATCGCGGACGCCGGGCTGGACCACGTGGTGGTGGCCGACCACGTGAGCTTCCACGGCGGCACCGGGTTCGACGGGATGGTCGCCGCGGCCACCGCGCTGGCCACCGAGGACCGGCTGGACGTGCTGATCGGGGTGTACCAGCTCGCGCTGCGGCACCCGATGACGGTGGCCAGGGCGCTCGCCTCGCTGAGCTCGATGGCGCCCGGACGGCTGATCCTCGGCGTCGGGGTGGGCGGTGAGGATCGCTCCGAGGTGAGCAACTGCGGGGTGGACCCGTCGAGCCGGGGGCGGCGGATCGACGAGTCCCTCGGGCTGCTGCGGCGGCTGGCCGCCGGGGAGCTGGTGGACCACGCCGGCGAGTTCTTCACCGTCCAGGCCGGGGCGGTCCTGCCAGCGCAGAAGCCGGAGGTACCGATCCTGATCGGCGGCAAGTCCGAGGCCACCATCCGGCGCACGGTGGACTACGGCGACGGCTGGCTGGGCATGTTCGTCTCGGCGCGCCGGTTCGCCGAGTTCGTCGAGCGGATCGCCGCGCTGGCCGCTGACCAGGGAAGACCGGTGCCCGCCAGGCACGGCTTCGAGGTCTGGTGCGGGCTGGCCGACCACGCGGATACCGCCCGCGAGCTGGTCGCGGAGAAGATGCGGGCGTTGTACCAGCTGCCGTTCGAGCGGTTCGAGCGGCTTTGTCCGGCCGGGACCCCGGCTCAGGTGGCCGACTTCCTGCGGCCCTACCTGGAGGCGGGCGCGCGCAGCCTCACCCTGGTGCCCTGTGCACCCAGCTGGGCGGCCGGAGTGGACGCGGTGGCCGAGGTTCGGCAGCTACTCGCCGCCGGGTAACTGGTCGCCGATTACAGCGGTGCGAAGCGGTAGTGGTTCTCGTCCTGCCGCTCCTGGTCCTTGCCGGTGTAGCCGTTGTAGCCGTTGTCCTCGGACCTGCCGTGGAAACCGGTGCAGTCCGGGTCGTAGTCGTCGCTGTCGTAGTCCTCGTCGTCCGAGCTGTTGCCGTTGTACAGCAGGCCGCTGTAGCCCTGCGGGTCGTACGCCGGCGAGCACTGCGGGTACACGTCATCCGGGTCGGACGCCGCGTAGGCGGTCCCGGCGAAGGCGAGGCCGAGCGCGACCAGGCTGGCGACGCCGACGGTGGCTCGCAGTGCGCGCCGCGAGTAGTTCATGCTCGGATCGTCCTTTCCGCAGAGTCAGGTCATCAATGACCCGACACCTCTTGCGGATTCAACGATCGGAACACCGACGCGGTGTGCTTCCGCTGGTGAGCGCGCCGCTCTTCACCCGACCGGGTGGGCTTGAAGGCCAGCGGCGCGCCACCGCGAGTCGGGGCTCGCGTCAGATCGGTGGCTCGGCTCAGAACTGGTGTATGCGCAGGTCGGCCAGGCACTCGGCCAGCCGGTCGTAATCGCGGTCGCGGTGCACCAGCGCCGCTCCGGTGCGCACCGCCACGGCGGCGATCAGACAGTCCACCAGTGAGCGGACCGGGTGCCCTCGGCCGCGGGATGCGCGGGCGGCGGTCGCGGCGGCCCGGTAGTCCAGGAAGCCATCGACTGGGAGCACCGGCAATCCGTCGACCAGCTTCTCCAGCTGGTGGACGGTGCGCTGATCGTTCGGCCCGGCGAGTAGCTCCATGATCACCGGTTCGGTGAGGTGCACGTCAGCCGGTTGTTCATGCACCAGTCGGCGTACCTCGAGGTGCGCCGGCGACCCGGTGCGGCGTAAGAACTCGATCCACGCCGAACTGTCGATCAGGTACACCTCAGGAGTCAAGGTCCGGTGGAGCCATGCCGGCCCGCATCTCGTCCAGGTCGCCGTCCCAGCCGATGCCCTCCAAGCTGTCGAAGAACTCCGGCGACAGCCGGGGCCCGACCAGCCGGCGCAGGGCCAGTTCGACCGCCTCCTTTTTCGTGCGCAGGCCGTACTTGCGCATCGCCTCGGCGACCAGCTCGTCGTCGATGTCGATGTTGGTGCGGCTCATACACCAACAATACACCTTGGATGCACACGATCGTCGTGATCAGCTGAAACGTGGCTGCTGGCATCAATCCCGGCACACCGAACGGCCCGCGCGCTCCGGCGCGCGGGCCGCTCGTCGATTGCTCAGGCCAGCTCGGGAACCCGGAGATGAGCCAGGGCCAGCTCGAACTCGCAGACATCCAGCACCGTGGCACCCGCTTCCCGGATGGCCGAGTCGCGCACCGATGCGGCCTGCTGCCGGCTGCGCTCGAGGGCGTCCATGCTGTCGAACGTCACCGAGGACACGCAGCGGCCGCTGCCGCGGTCGACCAGCATGCTTGCGCTGCAGAAGCCGTCCAGGCCCTCGACGGCGGGCAGCACCGACATCCGGTACACCTCGAGGGCGTGGTCGAGGCCAGCCGGCTCGACCTGCACCCAGGTGGCCCGGACGCAGGCCCCCGGGTTCGAGGTGTGGTCCCGGTGCAGCATGGCGATCTCCCACCGCTGCACCTCGGGTTCGCCGCCCAGCATCTCGCCGACCCGTTCCCGCATCGGCCGCAGCTGTTCCTCGCTGGCCAGCATGGCTTCCTCAGATCGCCACGCGCTGGTCGCGATGCAGCGCCCACCCTGCCGATCGACCAGCATGGACAGGCCGATGCACCCGTCCATGCCCAGCAGCGTGGGCATCACCTCGTCGCGGACCTGCGCGATGCCCATGTCGATGGACTCCTGACCGGCCCGAATAGTTGTGGAACGCGCGAACACGGTCCACCCCCTTTTGCGACTGCCGGCGCGCCCCGTTGCGTCGCCGGTCAGACCCACCGTCCTCTGGGTGGTGAGGCGGGGCAATCACCGGTTCGAGCGGGACGCGCGGGCCGCCGGCGTCAGAATGCGTCGAGGGCGTCCAGATCGTCGATGGCGTGCGTCATCCGCCGGATGAACTCCAGCGCGGTGGCCGCCGGCTGCATCTTGGGTGCCTCGGGCGGCTGGCCGAGCGTTCCGGTCCACCAGGCCAGTGCGGCGAACAGCTGCTGGCGGTAGATCCGCCAGGCCTCATCGAAGTCCGGCGCGACCACCCCGGCGGCGCGCAGCTGCTCCAGATAGTGGCCGAGCAGGCCCCGCTCCCAGTTGCGCCGGTCCTCGACGGCCAGCGCGGTGGAGATCGTGTAGGCCACGTCCCGGCCCCAGTTGCCCTTGCTGGAGCATTGCCAGTCGTTGAGGCCCATCCCCCCGTCGGCGGCGATGAACCAGTTCTTCAAGTGCGGGTCGGAGTGCAGCAGAGTGCGGGGCAGCCGCTGGTGGGCCGCCACGCAGGCCAGGGTTGCCGGCCAGATCTCCTCGGCGCGCGGGAACAGCCGCGCCGGTATGACGTCCTCGGCGAGCTGGAACCCGCGCGCGCAGGACGGCCCGAACCCGGCCTCCTCCACGGTGATGGTGAAGTACTTCTCCCAGCTGTTCCACACCGAAAGCTCGGTCTCCAACTCGGGCGAGTCCCAGTACCGGGCGTGCAGCGTGGCGAGCAGGCGCAGCTGGCTGCGCGCCTGCTCCTCGGTCAGCGTGAGCTCGTGCGAGCCGAAGGTGACCTCGTCGGCGATGTCCCGCATGATGATGAGCGAGTTCAGGCTGGCCGGGTCGTACCGGGAGAACAGCGCCTCCGGCGCCACGATGGGCAGCTTCGGGCGCACCGTGTTGTAGAACGTGGTCTCCGCCGCGATGCCGCCGTTCATGCCGATGATGTAGCGATTCTCCAGGTGGAACGTGCTCTTGCAGAACACGCTGGCCGGCAGCCCGGCGCGCTGGCCGGCGTCGTTCCAGGTCAGCTGGATCCGCCGGCGGCTGGAGGTGCCCTCGTCGGCCTCGCCCAGGCGCAGCCCGACGACCTCCGCGCCGAGGGACTCGCTGCCCAGCGCGGGGGCCAGTGCCGGAACCAGCGCCGAGGTCAGCCAGGCCGGCGTGATCTCCTCGTAGCGCAGTGGCAGCTGGTCGGCGGAGGTGAGGGTGCGCCCGGCGGCGCGCTCGGCCTCCAGGGCGAACTGCCGCTTGATCTCCGCAAAGCTCAGGTCCATGGTCGCTCCTCAACAACGGTGTCGGGGTTGGCTGGCAGCATCGGGTCGTGCCCGCCGGGGGCGGTGTAGTGCTCCGCATCGGTGCGGCCGGCCGGCATATCGGCGGGCAGCAGGGCGCCGTCGCGCTCCAGCTCGGCCACCGCCTCGGCGCCGCGCCCCAGCCAGCGGCCCAGCACGTCCGCGTTGTGCTCACCGACGAACGCGGCGCCGGCCCGCGGTTCGCAGGCGCCGGCGGAGAACCGGTACGGCATCCGGATCACCGGCCGGGTGCCGCCGTCCCGGTTGTCCACCTGGGCGACGACCTCGCGGGCGATCGCGGTGGGCGAGTCCATCAGAGTGGCCGGGGTGCGGATCTCCGCCCACGCCACCCCGGCCGCTTCCAGCGACTCGACCAGCGCGGAGCGCTCGGTGAACCCGGCTACCCAGTCGGCTACCACCCGAGCGCGGGCGGCGAACTTGGCGGCCCCGGTGGCGGACAGGTCCGGGTCGGTGAGCCCGTGCTGGGAGGAGAGCCGGTACCAGAGGTACTTGGGGTCGGCCGAGATCAGGATCGGGCCGCCGGGGGCGTCGAACACCGAGCCGGTGGCCGGGAACACCGGGTAGGTCCGCTCCAGGCTGTAGTGCGTGTAGTCGTCGGTGGCCAGCATCGCCTCGAACATGCTCAGGTCCAGGTACTGGCCGGCCCCGGTGTGCTCGGCCAGCCGCAACGCGGAGAGCACCGCGACCATCCCGTGCAACGAGGTGACCGAGTCGGCCAGCGCCATCACCACGTCGTTCGGCCGCGCGCCGTCGACCTCGGCCTGTCGGCCCAGCAACCCGCTCTCCGCGTGCACCACCGGTGCGTAGGCCTGGCGCCCGGACTCCGGGCCCCACTGGCCGAACCCGGACACCGACAGCATCACCAGCCGGGGGTTCACCGCTGACAGCGCCGTCCAACCGACGCCGAGCCGGTCCACCGTGCCTGGCCGAAAGTTTTCGATCACCACGTCGGCCCGCGCGACCAGCTCGCGCAGCAGCGCCGCGCCGGCCTCGGTGCCCAGGTCCACCGAGATGTTGCGCTTACCGGCGTTCTGCTGCACGTACAGGCCGCTGTGCCCATGGCTGCGCGGGCCGAACACCTGGGTGATGTCCGTGCCGGCCACCTCGACCTTGACCACCTCGGCGCCCAGGTCGGACAGCATCCGGCCGACGTACGGGCCGGAGATCGCCCTGGACAGGTCCAGCACGCGGATCCCGTCCAGCGGAAACGGGCCGCGCATCAGTACGACCTCGGCAGTCCGAGCACGTGCTCGGCGAGGTAGTTGAGCACCATCTCCTGCGGCACCGGGGCGATCCGCTGCAGCCGCGCCTCCCGGAAGTAGCGCTCCACGTGGTACTCCGAGGCGTAGCCGAACCCGCCGTGCGTCTGCACCGCCGCGTCCGCCGCCTTGAACGCGGCGTCGGCGGCCAGGAACTTCGCCGTGTTGGCGTGCTCCCCGGCCGGCATCCGGGCGTCCACCCGCCAGGCTGCCTCCCGGACGGCCAGCTCCGCCGCGTGCAGCCGCGCGTGCGACTCGGCCAGCGGGAACGAGATGCCCTGGTTCTGCCCGATCGGCCGGCCGAACACCACCCGCTCCTTGGCGTAGTTCACCGCCCGGCGCAGCGCCGCCCGCCCGATGCCCAGCGCCTCTGCGGCGATCAGCACCCGCTCCGCGTTCAGCCCGTCCAGCAGGTAGCGGAAGCCGCGGCCCTCCTCGCCGACCCGGTCCTCCTCGTCCACCCACAGCCCGTCGTAGACCACCTCGCAGGAGGCCACCGCGTTGCGGCCCAGCTTGGCGATCGGGGTGATCCGCACCGCCGGGTCCTTCAGGTTGGCCACGAACAGCGTCATGCCCTCGGTGGGTTTGGCGCACTGGTCCTTGGGGGTGGTCCGGGTCAGCAGCAGCACCTTGTCCGACTCGAGCGCCTTGGACGTCCACACCTTGCGGCCGTGCACCCGGTAGCCGCCGTTCCCGCTGGCGTCGGTGTCCCGGACCGCGCGGGTGCTGATCGAGGTGGTGTCCAGCCCGGCGTCCGGCTCGGTGACCCCGAACGCCACGTGCAGGTCGCCGGAGGCAACCGGGGGGAGCACCCGACGCTTGAGCTCGGCGCTGCCGTGCAGCACCACCGGGTGCATGCCGAAGATGGACAGGTGGATGGCGCTGGCGCCGTTCATGCAGGCGCCGGACGCGGCGACCTCCTCGAGCACGATGGACGCCTCGGCGATGCCCTGGCCGCCGCCGCCGTATTCCTCGGGGATGGCGATGCCGATCCAGCCGCCCTTGGCCAGCTCCCGGTAGAACTCCCAGGGAAACTGGTGCTCGGCGTCCAGGCGCATCCAGTAGTCGTCGTCGAACTGCCGGCACACCTCGCGCACCGCCTGACGGATCGCCCGGTGATCCTCGTGCTCCTCGAAATCCATGCGCATCTCCTTACCGGCGGGACCCTCGCCTCGCCAGACGGCCGGGCTCGATCAGCCCAAGCCGAGCTGGCGGGCGAGGGTGGCCGCGTCGTAGTACGCGCGGATGGCGGTGGCGCGCCCCTCGGCGTCCACGGTGAACACGTCGGTGCCCAGCACGTCGAACGCCTTGCCGGTGGCCGGGGCGCCGGGCGGGAACTCCGCCCCGGTGTGCGTGCCGGTCATCCGCCACTCGGCGGCGACCCGGCCGGCCGGCTCGTCGACCAGCGGCTCGCCGATCGCCGCGAAGTGCAGGTCCGGGAAGGCCGCCCAGGACGCTTCGAAGAAGCCGTGCGCGCCGGCGAGCTGGGTCAGCTCGGCCGGCAGCGACGGGTCGATCCAGCTGAACTCGGCGGCCAGCAGCTCGTCCACGTCGCCCAACTCCCTGCCGTTCCAGGCGGCGAAGTACCGCGAGGGGTACCTCGTCAGAGACTGCGTGACGGACGTCGACATCGTGCCTCCTCGGCGAGACAGTACTCGTGCACTAAAATACTGAGTACTAGACTTTCCTGCTGGTTGACCATACCCTCTGTGGCAGGGAACGACCAGTTGTTCTCGGCAATCGACCGGCAGTGCCGCCGAGCGAAGGCGCCCACCCCTGAAGAGGGCGGAATTTGCCTCCCAAGGGGGAAGTGCGCCAGGTCACTCCCGGCCTACCGTCCGGACGCAGTTAACGGGAGGGATTCAATGACAGCCGAGACCGTCGACAGCAACCTCAGCACACTGCGGTTCTGGGCCCAGCCCCGTCAGGTGCACATGGACACGTTCAAGTGGCTGCGGGAGAACCATCCGGTCAGCTGGAGCGGGCCGCCGGAGGCGCTGGACCCCAACCTGGACAACGCGCGGGGGTTCTGGTCGGTCACCAAGCACGCGCACATCCGCGAGGTGTCCCGCCATACCGAGGTGTTCAGCTCCGCCGACGGGGTCTTCATCGACGACTTCCCGCAGCTGGAGTCGATGCTGTCGTTCATCGTGTCCGACCCGCCCCGGCACACCTCGTTCCGCAACATCATCAGCGTGGCGTTCACCCCCAAGCACGTGCGCAAGGTGGAGGAGGACACCCGCCGGACCGTGCGGGAGGTCCTCGACCACGCGGCCCCGCTGGGCGAGGGCGACCTGTGCGAGCTGATCGCCAAGGAGGTGCCCGGCCGGGTCTTCGCCACCTTCTTCGGCATCACCGATCGCGACCAGATCCAGTACGTGATGGACGCCGCCGAGCAGATGGGGGCCTGGAGCGATCCGGAGTACGCGCACATCGGCTCACCGCTGCAGGTCTTCGCCGACGCGTCCCAGAAACTCGGCGTGCTCGCGCTGGATCTGGCCAATCAGCGGCAGAAGAACCCGACCGACGACCTGATGAGCTGGGTCTCCCAGGCGCAGTACGAGGGCCAGAAGATGACCGTGGAGGAGGTCGGCGTCTTCTTCGCGCTGCTGGCCGGCGCGGCGAACGACACCACCCGGCACTCCTTCGCACACCTGTTGGCGCTGTTTCAGCAGCACCCCGACCAGCTGGCCTACGTGATGGCCGACTTCGACGCCCGCGCCGACGACGCGATCAACGAGGTGCTGCGCTTCGACCCGCCGCTGATGCACTTCCGGCGCACCGCGGTCGCCGACTACGAACTGGGCGGCGAGACCATCAGGGCCGGCGACAAGGTGGTGCTGTGGTACCTGTCCGGGAACCGCGACGCCGAGGTGTTCCGGGACGCGGACAGCTTCGACGTCACGCGCACCGCGAAGGAGAACCCGCACCAGGCCTTCGGCGGCGGCGGCGCGCACTACTGCCTGGGCAGCCACCTCGGCAAGCAGATGCTCAAGGCCGAGATGTGGGAGGTCTACACCCGGATGAAGGACCTACGGGTCGGCGAGCGGGACATCATGCTGTCCAACTTCATGAACGGCGTGATGAAGCTGCCCGGCACGTGGACCCCGGAAAAACGCTGAGCCGCTCCCCAGACCGCCGGGGCGCTCACGTGGCGGGTCCGCCCCGGCGGTGTTCTCCGACGCGGCGGGGTTCATCGACGCGGCGGTGTGCTTCGCCGCCGCCGTACCGTCGCTGAGCATGTCGTCCTGGGAAACGCTGCGGGTTGATCAGCCGTCGGCCGCTGTGGCGCGGGTGACGTTGCACCGGCCGGGGCGGCTGAACGCGATGACCGAGGTGATGTTCCGCGAGCTCGCGTCGGTGTTCGCGGAGTTCGCCGCCGACGACGGCGTGCGCGCGGTCGTGCTGGCCGGCGCCGGTGCCGGGTTCTGCGCCGGCTACGACCTGGACGCCGCGGGAGACTTCGAGCGCACCGGCACGGCGGAGTTGTACGCGCTGCAGGACCTGGCGGTGCGGGCGCTGCATGCGGTGTACGCGCTGCCCAAGCCGGTGGTGGCGGCGGTGCACGGCCCGGCGGCGGGCGGCGGGTTCAGCCTGGCGCTGGCCGCCGACATCCGGCTGGCCGGCGAGTCCGCGCGGTTCCAGGCGGTGTTCGTGCGGATCGGCCTCTCCGGTGCCGACCTGGGCACGTCCTGGCTGCTGCCCCGCCTGGTGGGTACCGGGCTGGCGGCCGAGCTGCTGTACACCGGGCGCCCGGTGCACGCCGAGGAGGCGGCCCGGATCGGGCTGGCCAACCGGGTGGTGCCGGACTCCTCGCTGGCCGCCGAGGCCGTCGAGCTGGCCGCCGCGATCGCCGAGCACGCCCCGCTGGCCGTCCAACTGACCAAGCGCTCGCTGCGGGCCAACGTCGACGCCCCGTCGCTGCTGTCCGCCCTGGAGCTGGAGAGCCGCGCCCAGGTATCCCTCATGCGCGAGCCAGCCACCGCCCACGCCGTCAACCACCTCCGCCGCCGCACCCCCTAACCGCCACCGCTGGCCGCTGACCGCCGCTGCGACCCTGACCGCCGCCGCGACCGCTCACCGCCGCCCGTGGTGCCGCCCCTCCCACTTCGCATACCCAGCGCACACTTCGCACAGTGCGTGCACTGTGCGAAGTGCACCCCCGGTATGCGAAGTGGAGTGGCCGGCGGGGTGGAGTGGCCGGCGGGGTGGAGGGGCTGGCGGGGTGGAGTGGCCGGCGGGGTGGAGCGGCGTCGGTTTGGGGTGCGCCGCGGTCAGTGGTCGGCGGGGACGGGCCAGGTGGTGTGGAGGGTGCGTTTGTCGGTTTTGCCGGAGTCGTGCATGGGCAGCTCCTCGGTGCGTAGCCACCAGCTCGCCGGTATCTCGTAGCTGGCCAGCTGGGCGGCGGCGAACTCGGCGAGCTCGGCCTCGGTGACCGCGGCGCCGGGCTCCAGCTGGACGGCGGCGGCCACCCGCTCGCCGAGGTCGGCGTCCGGCAGGCCGAGCACCGCGACGTTGCGCACCGCGGGGTGGCCCAGCAGCACCGCCTCCACGTGCGCCGGGGCGATGTTCTCCCCGCCCCGGATGATCAGGTCCTTGATCCGGCCGGTGACATAGAGCAGCCCGTCCACGATCCGGCCCTGGTCGCCGGTGTGCACCCAGCCCTCCGCGTCGATCAGGTCGGCGTCCTCGGTCTCGGCCGGTGAGCTGCCCCAGTAGCCGAGCATCTGGCCGGGCGTGCGGACCACGATCTCGCCGTCCCCCTCCGCGTCGGGGGAGTCGATGCGCAGGTCCACCACGGGCAGCGGGGCGCCGGCCGTGGTGGGGTGCTCGGCCATGGTCACCCCGGATGCGGCGGCCACCGTGCCCCCGGTCTCGGTCATGCCGTAAATGGTGGACATGCCCCGCTTGGCGTTCGGGAAGGCCGCGCGCAGCCGCTCCACCAGCGCGGGCTGCACCGGCGCGCCGCCCATGGACACCGAGCGCACCGAGCTGAGGTCCCGCCCGGGCAGCGACGGGTGCTCGAGAACCCGGGAGGCCATCGTGGGCACCGCGCCCCACCAGGTGACCCGCTCCCGCTCGATCACGTCGAGCACCTGCCCGGGGTCGAACCGCCCCTCCAGGAACACCAGTGTGTTGCCGCCGAGCAGGGCGAGCATCAGCGCCTGGAGGCCGCCGATGTGGAACAGTGGCCCGCTCTGCAGGCTCACCGCCGGCGCCCGTGACTCATCCACCTGGTGCGGCAGCCGCCGGGACATCACCAGCAGGTTGTGCAGGTTGGCGATCACCGACCGGTGTGCCAGCACCACCGGCTTGGGCGCGCCGGTGGTCCCCGCGGTGAAGATGATCACCGCCGGGTCGTCCTCCTGACCCGGCGGCAACGGGACGCGGGAGGGCGACATGTCCGGCGGCGAGGTGCCCGTGCCAGGGGCCTCCGCCTCCACACACTTGCGCACCTCGTCCACGCTGATCACGCTCCGGTCACCGCCGGTCGGTACCAATGCGGCCCTTCGGTCGTCCGCGAGCACCACCCTCGGCGTGATCACCTCAACCGCGTGGGCCACCAGCGGGCCACTCCACCAGCCGTTGCCCAGCGCCACGATCGCGCCCACCTTCAGGCCGGCCCACATGGTGATCACCCACTCCGGGGAGTTCGGGGCGAGCAGCAGCAAACGGTCGCCCCGGCGCAGGCCGGCGGCCTCGAGCCGAGCGGCCACCCGGTCGGCCGCGGCGAACACCTCGGCGAAGGTCAGTCGACGGTCGCCCTGGACCAGGTGGGTGCGCTCGGACCAGCGAGCGGCGTCATCCAGCAGCTCGACCACGTGCCGGCGCCTGGGCGAGTAGCAGAGGAACGGGATCGCCCCGCCCCGGCGTCCGACCGTGCTACCCCACACTGGGTGATCATTATGCTCGGCCACGAGAGTGAGTTTAGTCTAGTGTCAAATACTCGACAACTAGACTATTTCCCGCCTACCATCGGAGTCATGTCGGTGGATGAGCAGGCTGCGGTGATGCCCCAGGCGGTGATCGACGCCTCGATGATCGAGGCGATGAAAGCCAAGGTCGGGGCTCGGTTGCGGATCGATCACTCGGTCAACAACGAGGTGGCGTCGCGGATCGCGGTGACCAAGTTCGCCGGCGGGATCGGCGACATCAATCCACTCTGGACGGAGCCGGACTACGCCACCGGCTCTCCCTACGGCGCCCCGGTGGCCCCGCCCAGCTTCATCATCGGCTGCTTCTCCGGCATCCAGTTCGGTTGGCCCGGGCTGGGCTCGTTCCACTCGATGTCGCACCTGAAGTTCGAGCGGCCGGTCTACTGGAACGACTGGGTGCACGCGGAATGCGTGTACGACGGATTCGACGGGCCGTCGCCGAGCACGTTCGCCGGCCGCTCGGTCACCGACCGGTTCGTCAACAGCTACCGCAATCAGCACGGCGAGCGGATCGCCACCATCGACTGGAACGTGATCAACTTTGAGCGCGGGTCCGCCCTGGCCAAGCGCGGAGCGAGCGGCGCAGGCGGAGCGAGTGGCACGGACGGGGCCAGCACGGACGCGGCAAAGCCGAGCGGACCTCAGCTGCCACACCCGTGGGAGCTCGACGAAGTGGCCGACATCGAGGCGCGGGTGCTGGCCGAGCGCCCGCGTGGCAAGCAGCCGCGCCACTGGGAGGACGTCACCGAGGGCGACTCGGTGGACACCCTCACCAAAGGTCCGATCGGACTCACCGACGAGATCGCCTTCGTGGCCGGCGGTGGCACCCCGATCCCCCGCCTCAAGGCGCACGCCGCCGCGCTGCACGACTACCAGGCGCACCCCGCGTGGGCCTTCCGCGACCCGATCACCAGCGCCCGCGAGCCGATCTACTCGGTGCACTACAACCTGCAGGCCGCCCGGGCGATGAGCGTGCCGTTCCAGTACGACGTGGGTTTCCAGCGGCAGTGCTGGCAGATCCACCACCTCACCCACTGGGCCGGGGACCACGGCTGGATCAAGGAGTGCCGCGCGGAGTACCGGCGGTTCGTGTACCTCTCCGACGTCATCGAGCTGCGCGGGGAGATCACCGGCAAACGGGTCGACGACGACGGCGAGCACGTGGTGGACATCCGCACCGAGGCGGTCAACCAGCGCGGCGAGACGGTCATGCCGGGCACCGCTGTGGTTGCCCTGCCCAGCCGGAACGACGCGGGTTCTCCCGCCGGGCGGCGAGCACGATGACCGGGCCTCCGCCGATCTCCCTCGACGACTTCGGCGCCGAGGTGGAGGCCTACCTGGCCGCGCACTACCAAGAGGCGCGCCGGGCCGAGCGGCGGTTCGTCTGGGGCGAGGGCAGCGACGAGGTGCGGGTGTTCCAGGAGCCGGAGCCCGAGCGGGAGGCCGACGCGCTGCCGGCCATCCGGGCCTGGCGGGCCGGGTTGTCGGCGGCCGGGCTGGGCTGGATCACCGGGCCGACCGAGTACGGCGGGCGTGGATTGCCCGGTGCGTACCAGCGGGTGTTCGAGCGGGTGGCGCGGGGCTTCGAGGTACCGGGGGACGGCGCGCTCACCATCAGCCTCGGCATGATCGCGCCGACCATCCTCAAACACGGGTCGGCGGAGCAGAAGAAGCACTACCTGCCGAAGATGTACGCCGGCGAGCTGATCTGCTGCCAACTGTTCTCCGAACCGGGGGCCGGGTCGGACCTGGCCTCGCTGCGCACCCGCGCGGTGCCCGCCGAGGACGGCCGGAGCTGGCGGATCACCGGCCAGAAGGTGTGGACCTCCGGCGCGCACCTGGCGGATATCGGCGAGATCATCTGCCGGACCGCCGACGGGCCGCGTCACCACAACCTGACCGCGTTCCTGGTGGACATGCGCGCGCCTGGCGTGCGGGTGCGGCCGCTGCGGCAGATGACCGGCGGGGCGTCCTTCAACGAGGTGTTCCTGGACGATGTCGAGGTGGCCGACACCGCCCGGCTGGGCGAGGTGGGCGAGGGCTGGCCGGTCGCGCTGACCACGCTGGCCAACGAGCGCAACGCGATGGGGCACAGCGCGTTCGGCGGCGCGGGGATCCTGTCCACCGAGCGGCTGGCCGAGCTGGTCCGCCGCGCGGGGGCGGCGGACGACCCGGTGGTCCGGCGGGCATTCGGCGAGCTGCTGGTGCGGCTGCGGGCGGCCCGCTACACCCAGGCGGTGATGGGCGCCCGGGCCCGCGCCGGCGACGCCCCGGGGCCGGAGGCAGCGCTGAACAAGATCGCGCTGTCCGACAACATGGCCCGGCTGGGCGAGTTCGTGGCCGGGGTGCTGGGTCCGCGCGCGGTGGCCGACACCGGGGAGTGGGGCACCTACGCGTGGACCTCGGTGATCCTCGGCGCGCCGGGTTACCGGCTCGGCGGCGGGACCGACGAGGTGCTCAAGAACATGATCGCCCAGCGGGTGCTCGGCCTGCCCAGGGCACATTGAGGAGACGGCCGATGGTGGCACAGGGTGCGTTGGTGGACAGCGACGAGCAGAAGCAGCTGCGGGACACCGTCCGCCGACTGCTGCGGGACAAGTCCCCGCTGTCCGGACACCGGGACGCCGAGGGCGGCGCTTCCTTCGATCGGGATCTGTGGCGGCAGCTGGCCGAGCTCGGGCTGGTCGCGCTCGCGGTGCCGGAGAAGTACGACGGCCTCGGGCAGACCGCGGTGGAGACCGGCGTGGTGTTCGAGGAGCTGGGCCGCGCGCTCTACCCCGGCCCGTACCTGTCCACCGTGGGCATGGTGATCCCCGCCCTGCTGCGCTCCGAGGACGAGTCGGCGTGCGCCGAGCTGCTGCCCTCGATCGCGGCCGGGGAGACGGTCGCCGCGCTCGCGGTGGCGGAGACGGACGGGCGCTGGAGCACGGCGGACATCAACACCAAGGCGGAACGGGACGGGGACCGCTGGCGGATCACCGGTACCAAGGACATCGTGCTGGACGGCGCGGACGCCGATGTGCTGCTGGTGGCCGCTCGTTCCGCCGATCCGGACGACCCGAGGGTGAGCCTGTTCGTGGTGGACGGGGATGCCCCAGGGCTGACCAGTACCCGGCTGGACTCGCTGGACCTGGCCCGCTCGGTGGCCCGGGTGTCGCTGGACGGCTCGCCGGCGTGGCTGGTGGGCGCCCTCGGCGCGGCCCCCGAGGTGCTCGGTGACGTGCTGGACCGGGCACTGGTCGGGCTGGCCGCCGAGCAGGCCGGCGGTGCGGCCGCCTGCCTGGACATGAGCGTGGCGTACGCCAAGACCCGCGAGCAGTTCGGCCGGCCGATCGGGTCGTTCCAGGCGGTGGCGCACAAGTGCGTGGACATGCTGCACGGCGTGGAGTTCTCCCGGGCCTGCGCCCGCTACGCGGCGGCCGCGCTCGCCGAGGGCACCGGCGACGCCCGGGAAGCGGCCAGGGTGGCGGCGGCCTACTGCGGCGAGGCGTTCCGCTCGATCGCCGTGGAGACCGTCCAGGTGCACGGCGGTACCGGCTTCACCTGGGAGCACGACGCGCACCTCTACTACCGCCGCGCATGGTCCGCCCAACACCTCTTCACCCGCCCCGACGACCACTACGCCGCGATCGCCGACCTGACCCTGTGAGTGGTATTGGTCGCTATAGCGACCAATACCACTCACGGGTTCTTGGCTACACGCGCTCAGATCGGCTGGCGGCGATTCGTTTGGCGGCGAGAGCGTGCGCGTCTTCGGGGGAGTCGGTGATTCGGGTGAGGATGTCGGCGAGGTGGACGATCCGTCCCCGGCCACCCCACTGCCCGTCGGGGATCTCCAGCGGAAACACCCAGACGCGCGCCTTGTCGCGGGGCCACTGGCCCTGCTCCGCGTCGAGCACAGCCTCGGTCGCCTCGGCCACCACCGTGGCCCGAGCGGGTTCGTCGAGCTGCCCCTCGGGGACGGTGGCCACAACCTTGTACCGGGGGGCGTCGGCGGGCTCTCCGCCGACGAACACCGCCTCCGGGCGATGCAGGAAAACCCAGGACACCGCGCGCACGTTCGGGTTGGTCGGATCGGCGCCCTCGGCCCTGATCAAGATCTCGGTGAGCCGATTGATCAGCGCCTTCTCGGCTTCGGGGCGGAGGGCGTCCTCGGGAACGTAGACATCGAGCATCGGCACGGTGATCTCCTCAGCGCAGCGGACTGCTTCCGAGGTGGATGCTAGAAAGGCTGCGTAGCTGATAGCAACGCAGTTTCGGGTCGCTTCACCGGCCCAGGGCCAAGACCTCGTCGAAGCCGTCGCGCAGGCAGGACTCGAACAGCTCCAGGTCGGTGATCGCCTCGGGGTCGAAGTTCACGCCGATGCAGCAGGTCCCGTCGTAGGAGACCATGGTGACCATTGCGGTGACCCCGGGCCGGGGGCCGATGGGGTACATCCGCAGCACCTTTGCGCCGGCCAGGTAGACCGGGTGCCCGAGGCCGGGGATGTTGGACGCCTGCACGTCGGACACCTTGGTCAGCTCGGCGGTGAGCTCGGTGAGCACCGGGCTGGGCAGCTTGCTCAACACCGGTGTCAGCAGGTCCAGGAAGGCGATCGCCGGCTCGGCGCGCACGTTCAGGATGAACTCGCGAACCAGCTGGATCCGGGCCGCCGGGTCGGGCTCGCCGAGCGGAGCGACGAACCGGGCGCCGGCGAACCGGTTGCCGCCCATCGGATCGCTGGAGTCGCGCAGGCTGATCGGGATGGCCATCGGCATGTGGTCCACCTGCTGGCCGAAGTGTTCGTGATAGCGGCGGAAAGTGCCGAGCACGCCGGCCAGGAACGCGTCGTTCACCGACCCACCGGCCGCCTTGCCGGCCTTCTTCAGCTCGTCCAGCAGCACGTCGTGCACGGTGAGCCGATAGCCGAACCCGCCGCCGCGCAGCAGCGGGGACCGTTGGGCCGCCGGCGGGGTGAGCATCCGGCGCAGCGAGAGGCTGTAGTCCACTGCCCGCTCCACGGTGCCCGCCGGGTCCCGCAGTGCGCGGCCGAGCAGCCCGAGCGCCTGGCCGGCCGCGCCGACCAGCCGGGCCGGCCCATCGGAAATCCCCTCGAGCAGCCGGTCGGCGACCAGGCTGAGCGGGGTCACCCCGGTCAACCTGGTTGGTGAACCGCCCGGCGCGGCTGCCATGGCGGGGAGGTGGGCACCGCCGGGGGCGGCCCTCTCGCTGTGCGCCATGCCGAGCAGCTGCACCATGCCCAGTCCGTCGGACATCGCGTGGTGGATCTTGAGTAGGTAGCCGGCGCGGCCGTCCTCCAGGCCCTCGACCAGGATCGCCTCCCACTGCGGGCGGTTCGGGTCCAGCGGCCGCGAGGTGACCTGGCCGGCCAGGTCGAGCAGCTGGCGCAGGGTGCCCGGTTCGGGCAGTCGGATCCGCTGTACGTGGTAGTTGAGGTCGAAGTGGGTGTCCTCGGTCCAGGTCGGCTCGACCACCGGCAGTAGCGGCTCGACCACCCGCTCGCGCAGCCTGGGAATGGCCCGGGTAGCCCGCTCATGGGCGGCCAGGAACCGGTCCCAGTCCGGGGCGGTGTCCAGCAGTTCCACCAGCGCGCCACTGGACCGGGTGCGCAGGTCGCCCTCGGCGCGCCACATCAGTGCCTCGGCCGGGCTCATTCGCGCCGGGCCACCCCAGCCTCGCCCGTCCAGTTCGGTCACCGAGCCCACCTCGCCTCTAGCTACCGGTCGCCGGGACGCTGCCCCGGTCCACCGCGTCGGTGACCTCCAGGATCAGCCGCGCCACGGTATCCGGATCATCGGACATCGGCACGTGCCCCACGTCGCCCAGCATGATCAGCTCCGCGGTGGGCAGCCGCTCCAGCAGAGGTTCACCGTAGTGCTGGAACGGGATCACCCGGTCTTTTCGGCCCCACACCACCCGAACCGGGCACCCCGGGTCGGGCAGTGGTTGTAGCGGGCTGTCCGCGATGACCCGCAGCAGCGGCCGGACCACCGGGGCGTGCCGGATCGCCCGGATGTCCGCGACCAGCTCATCCGGGTCGTACCGCTCCGGGTGCGCCACCAGGTTGGACAGCAGCAGCCGGCGCCCGTGCGGCGAGCGGGCCAGCCGCTCCAGCTGGTCGCCCAGGCTGTCCATCAGGTCCATGCCGACCCGCATCCCGCCGCCCAGTACCGCCATCCGCAGGTTCGACCGCCAGGCGCCGGCCGGGGACAACCCCACCACCGAGAG
>Ga0193742_1000795_pt1 | contig 20111 bp, 20 predicted proteins | sample L2c1metaG_FD_165511 | JGI IMG/M metagenome (GOLD analysis project Ga0193742, IMG submission 165511) | Soil microbial communities from a riparian zone of the East river system, Colorado, United States - L2c1 | ecosystem: Environmental > Terrestrial > Soil > Riparian zone | place: USA: East River... | reverse complement strand
GCCGGCGGGGTTGTAGACCACAATGCCGAACGGGCCGAGCTCCACCCGGCTGCCGGCCTCGGCAGTCTTGATCGCGCCGGAGAGCAGCAGGCTGGCGTTGATGGTGCCGCCGATGATCTGATCGGCCACCAGGTTGCCGGCGTACACGTAGTCGGCGGCGATGTCCGGGCCGGTCACCTTGAACAGCTGGGCCATGGCCGGGGCGCTGGGGTCGGCCGCGCCGTCGGCGTCGGTGGCGACGATCTTGAAGTAGTAGGCGGTCTCGTAGGCCAGCGGATCGGCGTCCGGCAGCGCCCGGAGGGTGATCGAGGAGGCCGGGGTGAGAGCGACCAGGGTGAACTCGTCCGGTACGAAGTCGGGCGAGGTGCCCAGGTGCACCTCGTAGGTCACGGGGTCGGGGTTCTCGATCGCGGTCCAGCGGAGGAAGATCGCGCCGATCCCGCCGATGGCGGTGGGGTCGGGCGAGGTGGCCGGCGGGATGCCGTCGGACGGGTGGTCGGGGAGCTGCTGGCCGGCGTCTGGCGTCAGCTCGGCGCGCTGGTCGAGAACGTCGGCGACCTCCCACATGCCGGGGGAGGTCTGCACCACGGTGACGGTCTCGAGGTTGTCCGGGTCGCGCTGGCCTTCCTCGAGGAGGGCGGAGAGCGCGTGGGGCACGAGGGCCTGCAGGTAGTCGCCCTCGTCGTTCAGGGAGACCGAGGCCAGCCGGGTCTCGGCGTACGGCTCGACCAGCACCAGGGTCTCGGGCGCGGGGATGGGCAGCAGGGCGCCGAGCAGCTCGGAGGTGTCTTCGTCGGTGCCGTCGTAGGCGTACACCACGTCGTCGATCTTGACCGTGCCGCCGTCGGGGGAGAAGTCCCAGACCTCATAGACCGGGAGCCGGCCCGCGGTGCCGGTCTCCGACACGAGCGAGCCGGCGGGGTGGGCGTCGACGCTGAGCAGTTTGCCCGCCGTGGTCATCGCTTTCGCCCCCTTATGGCTGGTTTGTTCAGGGTCGCACGGCGGTCGTTGTATCCCATGGAAGCGGACTCGCCGGCCCGCAGCGGCAGGGTGAACTGGTCGAGCCTCGAGGTGGCGGACACGCCGGCGGCCGAGGTCCCGATCAGGTCGCCCCACTCCATCATCGGTACCGGGATCGCGTCGAAGGCCACGGCGGTGGCGGTTTTCAGCGCCGAGTTGAGGGCGGCCACGGCTCGTTCCTTGCACGCCTGGACGGAGAGCAGGTCCTGGTCCTCGATCACCTCGAGCAGTCGGCGGGCCTTGCCGTTGCGGCCGAGACTCTGGGCGCTCAGGGGGTGGCTGGCGGGAGCGTAGGCGGTGTAGTTGACCGGGAACTTGGCGCCCTTCGGGATGCCGCCCCGGACGCGGACGATGTTGCGGAGGTCGTCGGTGGAGTTGTCGATCTGGGGCTTGGTCAGCAGGGAGCCGCCGTCGCCGTCGCGGAAGGTGAAGACGGTGCGGGTCAGCGGCCGGCGCATCACCAGCGTGCCGGCGCCGTTGTAGTAGAGCATCCGGTCCCCGGCCATCCGCTTGGCCAGGCTCCACACGTCGGTCTCGAAGGTGACGCCGAACACGTCAGCGGTGCGCAGCGTCCAGGCCTCGATATCGAACCGGGTCTCTCCGGTCTCGGTGAGCAGCTCCTTGACGATCTGGGTGCGGTACCAGCCCTTCGAGTAGCTGCGGGTGCGGCCGGCTGGCTGCTTGGCGAAGACCTCCTTGCCGAGGGCCTCGATCGTCACGGTGTCGTCGTCGCGGCTGACCTTCGACAAAGGCCCGGTGAAGATGGGCACGGTGACGGTCTGGGGGAAGACCTCGGAGTAGATCTGGTAGGAGATCCCGATCATGCGGTCGAGGTAGAGCACCCCGTCGGTGGGAGCGCTGCTGTCGAGCTGCAGCACGTGGGCCGGGTCGAACAGCGACAGGCTGGCCGACCTGGTGACCTCGGCCAGGGCGTCGACCGTGACCGAGCCGTCCAGCAGCTGCTCGGTGACATCGCCGAGCACCTGGTGGCTGGTGTCCATGATCTGCAGCCGGGACCGGAGTTGGTGAGAGCCGAGCAGGCCCTGCAGGAACAGGGCGAAGTCAGCGGCCGAGAGCGCGGGCGTCCACACTAGAGCAGCCCCTTCGGAGTGAACGGCAGCAGGCCCTGCTGGTGCCAGTCGAAGGAGGCGATGTGCTTGCCGGAGGTGGTCACGCCGGGCGCGACCTGGACGTTCTGCAGGACCACCGGGATCGTCATGCCGGTGATGAACAGGTAGACCAGCTGGCCGGCGTTGGCCTTCAGTTCGAGCAGCCGGGAGCGCCAGACGTCGGCGGTCTCCGAGCAGCCCGGGACACCGGTGTGGAGCTCGCCGGGGACGTTGCCGGAGTAGGCCCGGAGACTCTGCATGACCAGCGAGACGATGGAGGCGCCGAGCACCTTGTAGACCGCCGAGTCCTCCTCGAGGACGAAGGTGCGCTCCTTGTCAGTCATCAGGCAGACCTGGGGGCCGCCCTCGGTGGCATCGACGAGCCAGGTGCCGAGCAGCCGGTTGACGGCGACCACGGTCGGGTTGCTGGCGCTGGCCTTCTCGTTGACGATCGCCTGGACGCTGTAGGTGTGGACCCGGTTCTTGACCGGGAACCGGTCGACCCACCGGTTCAGGGTGCCGCTCACCCACGTGTCGTCGTCGGGGTCGAGCTGGGAGGCGATGATCAGGCCGTCCCGGATCACGCTGTAACTGTCCGGGGTGGTGGCCCGGTTCCACTCGAGCGTCACGCCGGGGTAGGGGTCGAGGGGCTCGGCGGTGAGGTCGGAGACCGGGGTGGTCAGCGCGGAGAACTCGTAGGTGAAGTAGCGGGTGAGCTGCGTGTAGGCCGGGCCGTTGGGGACGGCTTCGCGGTCGTACTCGTCGTAGACCCGGACGTCGATGCGGTAGGTGGCGTCCTTGACGGTGATCACGCCGGCCGGGACGGTGAAGCCATCGGTGGTGCCGACCGTGCGGGGCCGGCTCCACAGCAGCACGTCGCGGTTCCCGACCGTGCGGTAGAGGCCGAGCTGGTAGGCCACCTGAGTGCCGCTGGTGACGTTCCAGGTGATGCCGGGGGTGGGCTCCTCGACGAAGTTGTCGGGATCCGGCTGCGGGTTCTGGATCTCGAGGACGGGCAGCACCCGGTAGACGAACGAGGCCGCCGCCGACCAGCCCGACCAGAGCCCGGCGCCGTCGCGGACCCGGACCCGCCAGTAGTAGGTGGTGCCGGCGACCGCCGTGAACGCCGAGGGGGTGAGATCCCACTGGGGCGAGTCGACGTCCTGGTCGCCGGAGTCGTAGGCGGGTGAGGTGAACGAGCTGGTGGTGTTGACCTGGACCTGGGCCCCGGCGATATCGGTGTCGCCGGAGACGTCGGAGTAGTTGAACCGGAGGATCGGCTTGGCGGTGGAGATCACCCTGGTCCCGGCCGGCGCCAGCTGCGTGGGCGAGTCGGGGGCGTCCGACCAGGTGAACTCGACCCACGGCCGGAGGTCCGGGTTGGGGTGGTTGACCGACATGAAACGGGGGCTCCACGTCTCGGTCACCCAATCGCTGCCGAGCTGCAGGCCGTACCACTTTGCCCCGTCGGCGACCGGCTGCAGTGCGGCAGCGATGTCGAACTCGTACTCGGTCTGGTCGGGGTAGGTCCCGGACTTCGAGGCGTAGACCTCGGGGTAGGAGAACGCGGTGGCGCGACTGTTCCAGGTGACCTTGCTATAGGCGATCGTCTGGGCCAGCCGGCGGAGGTAGAGCTGGATCGTGCCGGCGACCGGCTTGGCGTAGCCGTAGAGGTGCAGTTTGGCCGAGGTGATGGTGGCGCCGGCCGGGACCGGGTTGGCGAAGTAGAGGTAGGCGACCCGGATCGAGCTGGCCCACTGGCGGACGTAAAGCGAGCCGCCGAGGTTGTAGTTGGTGAGTGGCTGGTCCTGGCCCACGTGGGTGTCCAGCAGGTTGGTGATCGTCGCGGAGCCCACGCGCCTACCTCCTCATCCGGTCGAGCTGGCGCCCGTATTGGGTGTCCTGGTCGATCTCTTCGCGGGCCAGGCCGCGGAGCATCATGCGGCCTTCCTCGTCGAGCGAGACTGTGCCCTCGAGCAGCACCAGCCGGCTGGTGGCTCGGCGGCCGGCGGGGGAGACCACCGAGTTCGGCGGCAGGTAGACGTCCTCGGCGCCGTCCTCGCCGACTCGGGCCCATCCCCCCTTGACGGCTCGGCCGCCCGAGGAGAAACCGGGCAGCGGGCCGGGGCCGGGGATCTTGTCGTTGATCCATCCGACCACCTGCTTGAGAGGGGCCAGTGTGGCGTCCTTGACGATCTTGCCGAACCCGTCGGAGGTCATCTGGTCGAAGTTGGTCTTCAAGCCGCCGAGCAGACCGGGCAGCTTCGAGATGGCCTCGAAGAAGTCGCCGACGAAGGTGAACTCGCCGCCGCCCTTGGTGATGCCCGGGTGGTAGCCGGAGCCGGCGCCGTTGTCAGCCCCACTGAGCCCGTTCCCGCCCCGGAGGTAGTCCTGGGCCTGCCAGACCCCGGAGCCGCCCGCACGGCCCACGCCAGGCAGCGGGATGCCGTGGATGTGTGGGGCCCAGTTGCCCATGCCGGTCCGATCCCACGCGGCGATGCCGAAGTCGCGCAGCAGCCGGACGAGCCGGGCGGAGACCGGGCCCACGTCGATCGCGTCGCCGGCGTGGCTGGTGCCGGAGTAGCTGGTGGTCGGGCGGAACCCGCCCTGGAAGAGGTTGAAGCTCATTTGCTTCGCCACGGTCTGCAGCACGCCGGCGAACTGCTCGGTGAACCGGCCGCCCTTGAAGCTGACAATGCCGCCGCCGGCGTGCTTCTGGGAGCCGCCGAGCAGGGTCTGGATCAGGGCCCGGTTTCCCGCGCGCGCGGCCTTGTTGAGCATCTCCACGCCACCTGCGCCACCCATGGCCCTGGTGAACTCGGGCCGCATGATGGCCTCACCGCCGGAGAGCTCGAGCCCGCCGCCGGTCGGTGACCAGAACTTGTGGACGTCGCGGCCCGGGGTGTAGCCAGGCATTACGCCGCCGCGGTCGAAGCTGACCGTGGGGGCCTTGGGCAGATCCTCGACCCCGGGGATCATGTTGATCATTTCCCGCAGGCCGTTGTTGTAGATCGTGTCGATCACGAAGTTGACCGGCACGGCGGCCATCTTCTTGAGCCCGTCCCAGATCGTGCCGATGCCCTTCACCGCCGAGTCGAAGGCCCCCTTGACCTTCCCGAGGATCGTGTCGATCGCGCCCTTGGCGGCCGAGATCGGTCCGGTCATCCAGCCCTTGATCCGGGCGAAGGCGCCGGCGAAGGTGCCCCGGAGCCAGTCGTTGATCCCGCGGAGGATGCCCCGGACGGTGGCGATGTGGCCCTGGACGATGCCGGACACGAACCGAAAGACGCCGACGAACAGCCCGCGCAGGAACCCGATCCCGGCGGAGAAGGCGCCCCGGATGAACGAGACGATCCCGAGGAAGACCCGGACCACCGATTCGACGAAGCCGCGGGCCCGGTCGAGCAGCCACGTCACCACGCCGCCGAAGAGCGAGCGGAGGATGGAGAACGCACCCTGGAAGATGCCGGAGACGGCCTGCCAGAGACCGCCCAGGATCGCCTTCAGCCCCTCGCCGGCCTTGGCCCAGTCGCCGGTCAGCACGCCGGTGATCACCTTGATCAGGCCGTCGATGATCTTGAAGGCGCCGCCGATGATGTTCACGATCACACCGAACAGGGCCGAGATGATCGGCAGCACCACGGGACCGACGGTCTGCCAGACCACGGTGATCAGCTGGCCGATGCCGGAGACGGCGGAGCCGATCGAGGTCAGAGCGCCCTGGATGGCGGGCATGTTGTCGCGCAGGGCGGACATCAGCGTGGCAACGATCTGAGAGACGATCGGGATCACGGCGTTCAGCACGCCGCCGACCGCCGCGCCGATCGAGCCGAGGGCCGGCACGATCATCTGCACCAGGCTGGTCACGGTGGGCAGCAGCTGGGAGACGATCTGGCCGATGGCCTTGAAGACGGTGCCCTGCAACTGCTGGAAGACGGGGGCGAGCTGCTGGACGGCTGCCATCAGGGTGCCGAGGAAGGGGCCGATCATCGGGCCGAGCTGCTGGAAGAGGGATCCCCAGTTGGCCAGCATGCCCTGCAGGATCGGGCCGGCTTTGCCGATCACGTCCGAGACGATGGGACCGACCACGCCGAAGCCGCGTTCGAAGAGCGGGCCGATCTGCTCGAGGGCCGGGCCCATCTTGTCGATCACGCTGTTGACGATCGGCAGCACCTTGGTGGCGACCGCGCCCTGCACCTTGTCGAGGATGGGCAGGATCTTGCCGCCGAGGTTCTCGAGGGTGTTGCCCCACGCGGTCTGCATCTTCATCGCGCCGGTGGCGCTGGCCTCGGCGGCTCCGCCGACCTGGGACTCGACCTCGCCCAGGATGATCTTCTGCGCGCCGAGCAGGTCGCCCGATTTCTGCAGGGCCTTGATCTGGTCCTGCTGCGATTGGGTGAAGGTGACCCCGGCCCGGGAGAGCGCGGTCATGCCCTTGGTCGGGTCGTTGAGAGCCTTGCCGAGCATCTTGGCGTTGCCCGAGATCGAGCCGAAGCCGGCCGCGGCCAGGTCGGCGCCGGCGGAGGTGGCCCGGTCGAAGATGGCCGAGAGTCCAGTGCCCTCGTTCTTCACGTTCTTGAAGGTGAGCAGCAGGTTCTGGCCGGCTTGGATCGCCTCGTCGTCGACCCCGATCTTGGCCGACAGCGCGGCGGCGTAGTCGCCGATTCCCTTGGCCGAGATCTTGGCCGCACCGCCCGTGCTGCGAATGATCGATTCGGTGATCTTGCCGACCTGCATAGCCTCGGTGGCCTCATCGATCGCGCCGGCGAAAACACCCTTCAGCGCGCCGGCCCCAGCCCGGATGCCGTCGGCGAGGATCGACCCGATCGCCACCTGGCCGATGCCGGCGGCGAACGCCTTGCCGAACCCCTTGGACCCGTCCCGGCCGGCCTTGGCGGTGTCGCTACGGAGCTTCCGGGAGAGCCCGTCGGTATCGACCTTGGGGGTGATCTCCGGGTGCATCCGGTTGAAGATCTTGCCGATCGCCATGCCGGCGGTGCGGCCGAGGGCCTTGGTGTCCACCTCGAGCGGGATCTTGGCACCGGCCTTGCTGGCGGCGCGGCCGACGTCACGATTGAGGGAGGAAGCGAACCCCGAGGCGAGGGACGGCAGCACCTCGATCAGACCGCTACCGAGCACAATCGCCACGGGGTTACCTCCTCACGTAGACCGTTTCGCCACCCTGCTGATCTGCCAGCCTGGGCCCATCGTCCTCGGGCTCATCATCTCCCTCGAGGTCCCGGTCGAACCTGTCCCGCTCCTCCGCGTCCATCACCTCGGTGCGGACCATGTAGACCACATCGAGCAGCAGGCCGAGGGGGATCGAAAGGAACAACCGGGCCTGATCTACCCCACCAAGCTCTCGGGGCCATCGATCGAGCTCGCCTGGGTCGAGGGAGCCGGCAGCACCGTGACCTTGCCCTGCGAGAGTGAGACGTGCCGATACAACGGCGGCGTTTCCTCGATGGGCGAGGCAGGCGAGGAGACCGGTGGCGGCTCGGGTTTTCTACCGGTCCAGTAGGCCACCAGCTCGCTTACGCCCTCCTGCATCTTGACCAGGGTGTCGTCGTCGCCGCCGTGCTCGAGCATGTACCGGTTGAACCGGGCCCGGTCGTCCGAGTGGATCGCGGTCAGCGCCATGTCGTAGACGGCCACGGCCATGGCGTCGTCGTCCTGGTGCCGCTCGGCGGCGGCCAGAGCCATCAGCGCCCACTTGTTGATGTAGCGGGTGGACTTGAAGGTCTCGTCGCCGAGCTTGAGCACCGGGCCGATCGGCGGGGGTGCGGTCTTGACCGTGACCTCCTCGCCCGACCATGGATCGGAGGGCGAGGAGACCGAGGGGTCGTACTGCGGGAAGTTGTCGGTCATCGAGATCAGGCCGCCAGGACTGCCTGGATCGACTTCCACGGCAGGACACCGCCGCCGGGCAGCTCGAGCTGATAGGTGGCCGGCAGGGTGGTCTTGGCGGGGGCCTTGCGGCGGGCCATCTCGATCGCGCCGGTCTGCAGGCACTTCCGGAAGACGTAGCGCTCGGAGCCGTCGATCGACTCCCAGCCCAGCGCGATCCGGATCGCCACGCCGACCGTGGGCGGCTCGAAGGTGGTGATGGCCGTGGGGCCGGTGCCGCTGGCGACGATGGTGCCGCCGTTGTGCACCTTCTTGAGGTTGTCGTGGGTGATCTCGGCCAGGGCCAGCTCGAGCTGGTACTGGACGTTGGTCTGCTCGTAGAAGACCGGGGAGAGCTCCTCGGCGACTTCGATCGCCTCGAAGTTCGGCGTGCTGGTGAAGCTGTGGCCCTCCTCGGTGTAGCCGAGATCGACCCACGCCACGTCCCAAGCGGTCACCAGGTCGTCGGGCTCTTCGCTTCCAACCGGCGCGGCTTTCAGCCAGCCCGGCCCGATCTTGATGTTGCGGGGATCTCGAGGCATCCCGATTCCTTTCTCATCTGCGCGCCGGGTCCGGCGTCGCGGTTCGTGAGGATCATCGCACGGTGCTCGTTGCGGTGGTCACGTCTACTCTGGCGCGCCGTCGGGCGGCCTGCATTCTGAGCCTGCAGCACGCGCGGCAGACTCGCTCCCCGTCAGGGGCGACCCTCGTGTTAACTGGGTCAAAGGCGTGGCCTCTAAGGCATGCCTCTTTGGCTCGGTTGGCCGACCAGGGAGCGCTGCTCCGCAGGCTATTCTCCCAAGTCGTGGCCGGCCGGAGGTGGTCAGGGTTAACGCACAGCGAGCCGATGCACGTCTCCGGGAATAGGTAGTGATCGACCTGGCGGCCTTCCGGCACCGGCCCGTTCCGCTCGGCCCAGATCAGCCGGTGGACGTACTCCATGCGAGCCCCTACCCGGAGCACGCCGTAGCCCTTGTTGGCCGCCCGATCCCAGCGCCAGCAGCCGCCCTCGAGGACCGTGAACTTACCAGCCATCCGCTGCTCAATCATCGGACCGTGCTCGTTCCGGTGACGACATACCGAGCCAGCTTGGCCGTGTCATCTGGCACCCACAGGACCGACTCGACCTGGACCCCGTAGAGGTAGGTCGAGCCGTCGAGCAGGATGCCGGCGGTGCTCCGCAGCAGCGACACCAGCGACCTCATGGCCGTGCTGGCGTCTTTCTTGTTGAGGGCCCAGACGTCGTAGTCGAGCCGGAGGTCGTCGAGCAGCGCCTCGCCGAGCTGGGGGGCGCCGCCGGTCCGCTGCAGGGTGATCAGGGCCGGCTTGTCGCCGGGGCCGGGCGGCTCGTCCGGGCTCTCCCGGACGAGCGGTCGCCCCTTCTCGGGGAAGACGAAGAACACGCGGGTACCGACCAGGGCCACCTTGTTGCGGAGCCAGACCCGGTGGGCGTTCTCGGCATCGGGCAGCAGATCGGTGCCGTCAGGATCGGGCAGCAGATCGGTGGAGTCGCCGATCAGGGGCCAGCTCATCGAAGTGCGGCTTTCATCGCGTCGACCCCCGGCAGCATGAAGGGCTGCTTCCGCATCTTGACAGTGCCCTTCTCGACCAGCAGGCCGTGCGGTTGGCCGTAACTGTAGACGGCCCGGCCGGGCTCAGAGCTGGCCTTGATGGTGTCTCGGAGATGTGGCCGCCGGCCGCGCGGTCGGGTGCCCACGGGGCATCGGCGGCGCGCCGTGTCCGCGCCGACCTCGGCGAGTGCCAGCAGGCGAGCCTCGGTCTCGGAAGACTCGAGGATCGCCTGCAGCCCTCGGCGGGCCAGCTGGACCGGGCGCACGGGGGGAGTTACTCCGCCGGCGGCGGAGTCTCCGCGACCTTGCGCGGCTTCGGGGTCGGGACCGGGGTCTCCTCGGTCGGGACCGTTAGGTCCTCGAGGGTGTACTCGGAGGGTCCGCCAGACTTCTCGGTGTAGCCGACGACCACATAGGGGCCGTCCCAGCCGCCCTCGGCGGTCTTGAGCGCCTCGGCGAGCTGCTCAGAGCTGGGGGCGTGGGTGCCCGGGTGGTCCACGGTGATGGTGACTTGGCTCATTCTGGTGCTCCTAGCTCGGGATCGATCGTCGAGAGTCCGGCGGTGGTGTGACCGAGACCGGCCACGCCGGGGGTGGTGTGGGCCCACTCGACCCGGAAGGTGTCACCGGTGGTCTCGTCGTCCACGAGATCAGTATGGCGCAGGTCGATCGGATCGCACGCGAGCTGGTACTGGGTGAACTCGGTGTCGCCGGGCCCGCCGGTCCGGCCGGTGTTCGGGATGATGGTGGCGCGGACGCTGGTGTGGGGAGTGGTCCAGGTCGTCTCGGTGTCGCTGGGGGTGCCGTAGCCGGCGCCCTGGGGGTCTCTATCGCTGCCATCCGAGGGTCGGCGAACCGTAACCCTGGTCGTGGCCACGACAATCATGCCCGGGCCTTCTTGGCTCGGTGCCGCGCGGCGGCTTCTCGGCGGCAGGTCCGGCAACCTTGGGCGACTCGGCCCTCGGCCTTGATCGAAACGGCCAGCGTGTTCTCGGGTGTGAACTCGTGGCCGCGCTTGCAGAACCGGAGACGGTGGCGGGCTCGGCGCTCGTTCTCGCCTTGGGGCACTGGCTCGAGGTGGTCGGGGTTAACACACCGGCGGTGCAGGCAGCTGGCACCGGCCTCGCACGTCCAGTCGTGAGTGTGGCAGAGGTGGTCGACTGCCCAGCCGTCCGGGACCTCAACCCCGGCGAACTCGAGCGCCAGGTGAGAGGCGCTGAATACGGCGCCGTTGCGGTGGACGCTGGCGTGCCCAGATTGGGTATTGATCGCCCCGGTCCAGAGTCGGCAACCTTCGACCGTCTCCACGGTGCGGGCCCAGAAGTCGTCCTCGGTGATTGGGTTCGGCATGGTGATAACGGTAGCGCAACCCGTGATCGTCATCGGCTCAGCTGCCGATCGGGACCCGGTAGTCGCCGAGGATGCGGGAGACGTAGGGGTCGAACCCGTCATCGGTGTCGCCGGCGGCGGTGCTGAACGAGTTGGAGAGGGTGGCCGCCGACTTCAGCCCGGCGTACGGGACGCCGGCGTCGATCCGGGTGACCGCGGCCAGGATCTCGATCGGGCACTCTTCGAAGCCGTGAGTGATGGTGACCGAGATCGCGCGGCCCTTGCAGGGGATGCGCCGACCGGTCCGGATGTAGCCGGCCTGGTACCAGTTGAGATCGGCCAGCTCGTCGGAGGTAAGGGCCGTGCCGTCGATCGTGAGAGCCGTCACGGCCCGCAGCTTGAGAGTGGGCAGGATGATCGAGGACGACCCGGAGCTGGGCAGTACGAGCGTCTCAGTGACCACGGGAGCGATGTGCCAGCGGCAGTAGCCGCGCACCACCCCCGCGGTCTCTGAGTCGACGCCTGGCGCCAGCTCCGGGTACTCCACCGGGTTCTCCCCCGCTACTTGTTGGCCGGCTCGGCGGCGGCCTTGTTGGCCGGGGCCTTCTTCTTGGCCGGCTTCTCGGCCAGCTTGTCGCCGAACGCCTCCTTGTGGGCTTCGGCGTCCTCGTCGTTCAGCCGGATGGTGTGGTCCACCCCGTTGACGTTGAGGTTGTAGCGCTTCATCTTCTCGACTGCCATGGGTCTTCTCCTCTCTCAGATCTCAGGTCGGATTCGGGGGTCAGGCCGGATCGGCCAGGGACACCTCGACCACGGCGGTGGGGTTGCGGACGGCCAGGCCGACCCGCTTCTCCATCCGAGTGGTGATGATGTCCTTGGTGAACTTGCCGAGGTCGGAGTTGGTCGAGACGACCCGGAGACCACCGCGGCGGAACACCGAGGTGGCCGCCTTGAAGGCGCCGACCAGGGCGGTGCCGAGGGTGGCGGCGGGTGTGATGACCGTGCGGAGGCCCCAGAGCGGCGGCCGGTCGGCGACCACGCCGCTGCCGTACTGGCCCTGGAAGAATCCGCCGCCGAAGTACTGGCCGTTGGCGTCCTTGGAGAGCCGGATCCGCTGGTAGTCCAGGGGGTTGATCACGATGCCGTCGGCCGACAGGCCGGTGGCGGTCTCGACTGCAGTGATCGCCCGGAAGATCGCGTCCTGCTCGGGCTCCCACTCGGCCGGCGTGCCGACCACGCCTTCGCGCTCGATCTCCTGGATGCCGGACCGGTTGAGCAGGCCGAGGATGTTGTTGCCGGTGCCGTCGCCACGGAGCAGCTGGGCTTCCTCGAACAGCTCGATCATGTAGCGGGCCCGGTTGTTGAAGGTCGCCGACAACCACGCGGCGTCCTCGAGCATCTCCTCCGAGTCGTCCCACCAGCCGGCAACCTTCTTCAGCTTGTCGGTGGTGGCGGTCGGGTTGGTGAAGTGCAACTGGGGCTTCTGCCCGGCCTCCCCCACCATGGCGAAGTCGCCCTCGACCGCGCCCTCGCGGAAGTACGTGACTCCCGTGAAGCCGTCGCCGATGGCACCCACGCCGAGCAGGTCGGAGACGACCGGACGGCGGTAGGTCTCGAGGACCGTCCGGTCGATCTGGGTGAACGCCTCGGGGATCGAGGCGCCGATCGTGTTGGGGTCGGTCGCGGCCTTGGCGCCGTCCGGCAGCCAGCCCTCCTCGCCCGTGTCGATCTGGAAGCCCTTGGTGGTGCGGATCTTCTTGAGGTCGGCGCCGGCGAACTGGATGAAATGGTCACCGAGGGTCTTGGCCGCGCCCGGCTCACGCGGCGGCTCGCCGCCGGTGAAGCCGTCCTTGGCGTCGCCTCCGAGCTCGGCGATCCGCGCCAGCCGGCGCTCGTCCTCGGCCTTGGTCTTGATGTCCGCGGCCAGCTCGTCGGCCTTCTCGAGCAGGGCGTCCAGCTCGGCCTTCTGGTCGGTGGTGAATTCGCCGTCCTTGGCCGCCTCGGCGATCTCGCGCGCCTTGGCCAGGGTGTCGACGTGCTGCTCGCGCAGGCTCTTGGTCTTCACGGTCATGCCAGGATCCTTTCCCGGTAGTTGATCAGGGAGAGGTAGGCGTCTGCCGGGCCGGTCAGCGTGGGCTCCTCGGCCGGGCGCTTCTGCTCCTCGGGCTGCTCGCCCTTGGCTTCCGCGTCCGGGACCTTGGCCGGTTCTGTCGGATGGGTCTTCGCTTCCTCGTCATCGCCCGCCACTTGGGCGAGCACCTCGGCGATCTGGTCGACCGCCGAGGAAAGCTGGGTGTGGGCGTCCCGCAACGCGGTCTCGTTCTTGGCCGACAGGACCCGACCGGCCTTCACCTGGGCCACGAATCGGGCGGTGTGTTCGCTGGCAGCCTTGACGGCCAGCAGCTCGGTCTCCTGGTTGGCGCCGATCGGGACCAGGGAGACCTCGTACAGCTTCAGCTTCCGAAGCTCGTAGATCTCGTACTTGGACACCCCGTCGTCCTTGGCCTCCTTGTCGGCGTCCTCCTCGACCCACGCCGCCTCCTGGACGTCATAGGCGAACGAGAGCTGGGCGAGCCGGCGGCCCTTGAGCAGCCGGTAGACCTGGGCCGCTTTCGGGCCGGCGAGGTCGAGCTGGCCGCGGACCTTGAGACCTCGGTCGTCCTCCTCGGCCTCGAGGATGTGGCCGATGTTCAGATCCGGATCGTCCATCCGATGACCGAAGAGCAGGGGGATCACGTTCTCCGACTTCGACCACTCGGCCAGGGTGTCGGCAAACGCCCCCTTCACCACCCGGTCACCGTAGGAATCGACGTTGCCGAAGATGCTCGCATACGCGAAAAACTCACCCTCGTTGAGATCGTCCGCCGGACCGGCCTTAATCCCTGTCAGTTGCGCAGCCTTATGCATGGCTCTCCAAGTAGGTGATGGCCGCGGCCAGCGTCGCGGCGTTGTCTCGAGCGTGCCCCAGCATCAGGTTGCAGTTGAGGCAGAGGAGGCCGCGCACCTTCCCGGTCTCGTGGTCGTGATCAACGTTGAGCTTGCCCTCGGCCGGCTCATAGCAGACCGCGCAACGCCCCAGCTGCTGCTCGAGCATCCGGTAGTACTCGGCCGGACGAATCCGATAGGTGATCCACAGCTTGGCCGCCCACCGCTGCTCAGTGGTCCGCACTCGGGTCGCCTCATACCCGGCGAACTTCTCGGGGTGCTCGGCTCGATACGTCCGGCTGACCTCGGCCGAGCACTCCCGGCAGTAGGTCGACAAGCCGGTCTTCATCCGCTTGTTCCGCTGGAATGCCTCGGCCGGCTTCTCTGCCTGGCAGCGCGAACAGATCTTGGTCCGGGGGACCTCGCGGGTAGGCATCAACACGCGCTCATCCTCTCACGCGGTCCCGATATCCAAACTGCACTGGCAGCCGGCCAGGTCGTCGGCGTCTCCCGCCGGGTCACCCGGCCATAAAAGCCCGTTGCTGAAGGTCTCCGCAATGCCGACCGTTTCGCCGTTCAGCTTGGCGTGGGCCGATCGCGGGTTGGTGCTGTTGACCACCCAGGTCTTGGTGCTGGCGCCGACCTGCTTGCCGGCCTCGGCCGAGGCGAAGCCGGACATGGCGGTGACAGAGCCGAAGGCCAGGCCCTCGGTCCTCGACCCTTCAGCGACGTCGAACACCTCGCCGGCCTTCTCGACCGCGGTCTCGTCATCGCTCATGGTCTCGAGCCGGGCCTCGATATCGTCGCGGGTCTTGGCGTTGATCCGGACCGCCGACTTGGCGGTGGTGGCCTGCAGGAACGCCAGCGTGGCGTCGACGTCGTAGTCGTCGGCCGGGAACCCGAGGGCCTTGGCGGTCTGCCGGCCGATCTCGGTGGAGACCAGCACGGCCAGCTTGTAGAGATCCTCGGCGAGTTCGGCGTCCCATCGGGACTCGTCCCACCAGCCCGGCGACTTGGCGCCGAGCCGGGAGATCACCGCCGCGCGCTGGCGCTTGAAGAAGGCGCCGAGCACCTGCCGGTATTTCTTCTCATAGGTCTCCGGCGCTCGGGCCTTGACCAGGTGGAGGTGGGTGCCGCCGGCCGCCTCCTGCTCCTGCTGGGCGGCCTCGAGCTCGTCGGTGGTGCCTCCGCCGCCGCCCTCGGTCTCGCCGTCGGCCACGGACTGCTGGCCACCTACCAGGACGTTGAGCGGGGTGACCAGCTCTTCGGCGTCGCCGCCGAGTGCGGGCATGTTGTTCTTGGCACGGGCCTCGTCGGCGGTCATCCACGGCCGGCCGACCGCAGCCTGCAGCGCGGCGGTCTGCTCCTCGAAGTTGCCCTGCAGCTTCTCGGCGATGTTGAACTCGACGTAGAGGTCGGCGTCGGGGTCGAGCCGGGGCACCAGGAACGTGTTCAGCCGGTCCTCGACCATGGCCAGGATCGGGCCCAGCGTGTCGCCGTAGAGCATCTTGCGGAACTCGCGGACGTTGGAGTAGTTGGCGTTGTCGAGCACGCCGATCATGGCCGGGTTGATGTGGTAGACCGAAGCGACCGTGACCAAGGCCAGCTTGGTGCCCTCCACGAACTCCTGCTCGTGGGCGGAGAAGTCGAGCTTCTCGATCGTCATGCCGTCCTCGAGGATCGGGGTGCCGCCCCCCTCGGTACCGGCGTTGCCGGTGAACTTCGACCGCCAGTCCTCACGGAACGCGTCGCGGGCTTCCTTCGACCAGCTCGTCCCCTTGGGTCGGGTGATGACCGAGGACACCCGGCCGCCACGCTTCCACACGGCTTCCCGGTAGCGCAGGGCGTGGAGCTGCTCGGCCAGCGTCAACCGGAGCGACTGAAGTGGCGTGGTGCCGTCCCGCTCGGAGGTCGGTGACCAGCCGTGGAAGACCAGCATGTTCTCGGCCGGCACCTTCTCGGGCGTCGGCTGTCCGGGCACCAGCACCTCGAAGGTCCGGTAGGTGAACGCGTCACCCTCCTTGGGGGTGACCCACGGCACCGGGATTCGACGGAGCTCCCACCCGGACGGTGCCGAGGCCGAGCCGACCAGCAGCCAATAGGCCAGGTCGTAGAGCGCCAGATCGCCGACCAGGGAGTGCACCAGCTCGTAGGCGGTGGTCTCCGGATTGGGCCGGCGGAACAGCTGCGCGGTCACGCTCTCACGGTCGCGCACCCGGTCGGTCTCGTTGACCCGCTCGAAGGTGTGCAAGCCCAACTGGGCCACGTTCCGGGCCAGGAACGACACCACGGTGCGGAGGTGCGGCTGCTCCCGATAGAGCTGGGCGGCGTCCATCTTGAGGACGTCCTCGGCGGTGAACAGCGGCTGGTAGTAGACCCCGGAATCCCAGGTCCCGAAGATCGACCGGAAGCCGTTGCGGATGCGATCCAGGATGCTCATATGGTCTCGACTCCCCGGCCCCCGTCGTAGGCGGATACGAACTCGGGCTCGGCGAGGATCACCTGGGACATGGCGTCCGCCGCCGCGCTGAACCCGTCGATCTTGTCACCAGCCGCCTTCTTGTCCGGTTTGACGTTCCCTGCCGCGTCCATTGTGACCGCCAGGTTGTCGACTTGCCACCTCATCAGGTCGTTTCCGCCGTGTCGGAACCTCGGCGCCCGGGCCGAGCCGGCCAGCAGCAGGTGCTTGATCTGCTTCGTCGGGGCCGACATGGAGGCGAAACCCTGGCCGAGTTGGACCATCGGGGCGTCCTCCTGCACCAGGTCGTTGACCAGCTGCGAGGCGTTCCATCGGTCGTAGGCGATCGCCTCGACCTGGAAGGTCTGGCAGTCCCGGAGGATCTGGGCTCGGATGAAGTCGTAGTCGGCGACGTCGCCGGGGGTGACCTCGAGCAGCCCGAGGTCGCGCCACACCGAGGCCTTGCCGGCGGTCCGGCTGTTCAGGTCGATGTAGGCCCGCTCGGGCATCCAATGCCGCCAGATCGCGTCCAGGCCGCCTTCGCCGTCGGGGAACATCCAACAGAGCGCGCAGAGGTCGGAGGTGCTCGAGAGGTCGAGCCCGCCGTAGGCGGTCCGACCGTTGAGTGTGTCGAGGTTGACCAGGCCGGCGTTTCGGTCCCACACGTCGAGCTCGAGGTACTTGGTCTCCTGCCGGGTCCGGATGCCGAGGTGCAGCCGGAGGTAGGCCGACTTCTCCGCCGGCGACTGCCGGGCCTTGGCGGCGACCCGCTTCAGGAACGCCTTAGTGGGACTGATACCGAACCCAGGGTTGGCCTTGCGTTGGGTCTCCTCGGAGAACGGGTCGTCCTCGGCGTCGGCGGCGAAGACCACGCCATAGGTGCTGGCGTCGGTCAGCACGTGCCGGGCCAACTTCTCCACGTAGTCGCGCTTCCGGGCATAGATCGTGTCCTGCCGCCCGTCGTCGGCGGTGGTGATCATCACGATCAGCGGCTGGGTGCGGGCACCGGTGCCGGTCTCGATCGCCTCCACCAGGTCGGGCTTCTTGTGCAGGTGCAGCTCGTCGATCACCGCGCCGTGGATGTTGCCACCGTGCAGGGCCTCGGCGACGCTCGAGACGACCTGCATGTAGGACCCGGATCGGGTGTGCACGATCCGGCGCTGCATCGGCTTGACGAACCCGCGCAGCCCGGGCGACTCGGCGGCGATCTGCCGGAGGGGGTCGAAAACGAACTTGGCCTGGTCGACCGAGGTGGCCGCGGCCAGTACCTGGGCCCCGGACTCCCGGTCGGCCGCCGTGAGGTAGAGACCGATCCCGCCGACCAGGGTGGACTTGCCGTTCTTGCGGGGCACGTCGATCAGCACGGTGGAGATGATCCGGGCGTAGTCCTCGACCTCGCGGTTGTAGACCACCCACCCGAAGACTGGCGCCAGGATGTAGGCGACCTGCCACGGGTCGGGCTCGAGCACCCGGCCGGCCCACCGGCCCTGCGTGTGGCGGAGCTGCCGGAACGCCGCCATCACCCGGTCGACCCGGGCGGCGTCGAACACTGAGCCCCGGACGTTACGGGGCTCCGGGGTGTGGATCTTCGGCCGGCAGGTCGGCGGCTTGATCTTTCGGCTCAGCAGGTAGTGGGCGACCTCGGGCGATACGTCGATCTGGCCGGCCAGCTCGACCGCGCGCTCCTCGAGGGAGCGCGTCGGCCTAACCGGTGTTCGAGAACGGGTTGCTGCTGGGGGTGACTGGCGCGTTGGCACGCTTCTGCACCTCGATCCGGGTCCGGGCGGCCGGGGTCAGGCCGAAGTCCTGGGAGAACCGGAGGAGATCGCGGGCGGCCTTCTCCTGGACGTGCACGGCCTTGTTGATCACCAGGCCGCGCTCGCCCTGCACCAGGATCGGGGACTTGGCCAGGGTCTGCGAGGCCCGGGCGTGGAGCACGGCGGCCTCGCAGTAGCCGGCCATGTTGTGGGCGTCGGCGCCGGCCAGCAGGCCCATGTAGCCGAGGTGGTGGATCAGGAAGTCCCAGACCTTCCGAACGTCGTCGGAGAGATCGTACGGGGGCACCGGGGCCTCATCCTCGGGCATCGGCTCGGTGGTCCGGTCGATCGTCCGGCCCTGCCGGCCCTTCCGGTCGGTCCCCTCGAGGAGGCGCAGCGCGGTCGGCTTAGGTCGTTGGGGCATCGAAGTCCACCTGCTCTCCGGTCCGCTCGAGCACCGGCTGGCGCCCGGTGAACTGCTGCCAGCGGCGGCAGATGATGTCGACGTAGCCGGCGTCCAGCTCGAGCACGGCGGCGCGGCGGCCGGCCTGCTCGGCGGCGATCACCTCGGGCCCGGTGCCGCCGAACGGCACCCCGACCCAATCACCGGGCCGGGTGCTGGACAGGATCGCGCGGCGGCAAAGCCCGACCGGCTTCGGGGTGGCATGGCCGAACCGCTCGGCGCCGGCGACGCGGTTGAAGGACCAGACGTCGCCCATGTTCTCGTGGGTGTTGTCGAAGTAGGCCCGGCCCTCCCGCAACTGCTCGCCGAGCTCGCGCCGGTACTCGTTGCCGCCGGCGCGGACCTCGGGGAAGAGCCGCTCGAACAGCGCGTCATAGCCGGCGGTGAACGCGGCCCCGCCGGCGGCCTCGGCGAGGGCCTCATAGTGGGTCCGCGAGATCGGGATGAACTGCGATTTGCTGAGCCAGTGCCCAGCCATCTGCGTGCCGGTCAGGTGGTTGACGTCGCGCTTGGTCCAACCGGCCTTCTCGACCTCGGCGACGAGCCAGACCCGGAGCGGCTCGTAGCCCTCCCAGTAGTCCTCGGTGTTCTGGTTGCCCAGGAACTGCTGGCCGCGCATGACGAACAGGCAGCGCTCGGAGATGGTCGGGTAGCTGTGGTGGCCGGCGGTGCCCATGGCCATGCTCGAGCCCTTGTTCCAGACGATCTCGTTGCGCAGCACCAGGTCGCCCTCGCCGGCCAGGCCGCCGACGTACCAGAGCCGCCAGAGGTCCGGCGCGGTGCCCCAGATGTAGGCGCTGCCGTTGTCGGCGGTGGCCTTCGACCAGGCCCTCCACCAAGCCAGCTGGAAGGCGTCCAGGTCGTCTCGGTGCAGGTTGTCGTTGGCGATCCCGTCGGCTTCCTTGCCCATGCCGTACGGGGGGTCCGCGTGCACCAGGGCGACCCGCTGCTCGAGCGTGACCAGGGCCACGGCCTCGGGGTCGGTCGAGTCGCCGCACAGCACCCGGTGGTCGCCGAGCAGCCACAGGTCGCCGGGCTCGGTGATGATGGCGGGCTGCTCGGGGAGGTAGTCCTCCTCGGTGTAGCCTCCGCCGCCGGCCTGCCGGCCCTGCTGCCGCAGCAGCTTGGCCAGGTCGCGGTCGGTGTAGCCGGTGCCCTCGAGGTCGCCGCCGAGCCCGCCGAGCAGGTCGGCCAGGATCGCCTCGTCATAGCCGCCGGCATCGGCCGAGGCGTTGTCCACGGCGACGATCCGACGGGCCTCGAGCTCGTCCACGTCGATCACCCAGCACTGGATCGAGGGCCAGCCGAGTTCCCGGGCGGCGAGCAGGGTGTGGTTTCCGGCCAGCACCTCGAGCGGCCGGCCGGTGCGGGTGCCCTCGTTGACCACGATCGGTCGGTACTGGGCGTTGCGACGCAGGCTCTCGGCGATGATCGCCACGTCCCCGCTGCGGGGGTTCTTGTGGAACGTGGTCAGCGTGTCGACGGGGTGCACCTCGGCCCGACCGTTACCGGTCAGCGGCGGAAGTTCCACCATGCGACACCTCCCCCTGCGCTCTCAAGGCCGATCCATCATCCCGCGGATGTCCGGGACCAC
>Ga0193742_1000793_pt1 | contig 20121 bp, 26 predicted proteins | sample L2c1metaG_FD_165511 | JGI IMG/M metagenome (GOLD analysis project Ga0193742, IMG submission 165511) | Soil microbial communities from a riparian zone of the East river system, Colorado, United States - L2c1 | ecosystem: Environmental > Terrestrial > Soil > Riparian zone | place: USA: East River... | reverse complement strand
TGATGGGGCGACGCTTGGGCTCGGGGAAGGCAAAGTATGCCGACCACACGCAAAGAGTCAAGCAGATCGCAACACCGTTGACGATACTGAATGCAGCTTTCATGTCAGAGCCATGCGATAACCATGCCGATTGGACAAGATTGGTTACAGCCAAGAGTCCTAGGCCGAAGCTGACGCCGAAGATGCGGCTACGATGAGACAGACCCATCGGACGAATCGCAAAGCAGACAAACAACAGAAGACATAGTGTCAAAATGCTCGATGTCTGCTGAAGCTGCGTGATCATAGCGACCATGAATTTTACGCCTGCCAAATGTGGGCTAAATGCAACACCCATAGCAACCGCGATTGAAATTACAGCCACCCAGCGAAATACGAGTATTCCTAATGTCTGCAAGCCTTTCAAGGGACTCATCGCAAGCTTGAAGATGCTGTAAATCACCAGCAGAGAAAGAAGCGCCTCAAGGGCATAGCTTATCCAGTAGACATAAAAATAAGTCTGATAAGCCAGATGTGGTTCCAGGACATGTCGCCAACTTGCCGCCGAATACAGAATAGCCAAGCAAATAGCAGAGGAAAGAACTTTCACGCTTAGCAACGCGACAAGGTTCAGATACTTTTTGGCTTCTTTACTGCGCAAGAGGACCATAAGCACCATTGCGCAGAGAATTGGTTCGAGATAGGAAAGTGTGTTAACCAACGCGTCTTGAGTCATCGATCACGTCCCCGGAAGACAATTTAAAGCGTAACTCAACTCCGGGGCTGGCACAACAAACTTTCTACGAATGTTGCATCTTTTTGCAGCTTTTTAGTTTGCGATACCACAGGCATTTGGGTCGTCTGGAGCGCATCTCGGAACAGGCATGGCGCTGTTGCGGGCAACGGAGACCTTGGCAGTGGTGGAGGCCGAAGAGATCTGGGTGGAGGCAACTGCACCGGTGAGGACGAGGGCGACGGCAAGAGTACGGGCGATGAGCTTCATGGAGTGATCCTTATTCCTTTTGGTTCAATAACTTAGTGGATATTGTTTAGCGTGCGATACCACAGGCATTTGGGTCGTCTGGAGCGCATCTCGGAACAGGCATGGCGCTGTTGCGGGCAACGGAGACCTTGGCAGTGGTGGAGGCCGAAGAGATCTGGGTAGAGGCAACTGCACCGGTGAGGACGAGGGCGACGGCAAGAGTACGGGCGATGAGCTTCATTGTGGATAAACCTCGGAAATTTTGGTGACCTTGCAAAAAAATTCACTAGACAAATGAACTAAAGTAAACATAGAATGGTTCGGAGTGTAAGTCCAATAGAATGATATATATATAAGACTATTTATAGGTCAGAGTTACTGACGTAATAAAGTCTTAGAAGGCGATGCCGCAGCCCGTCTTGGTGTTTTTGGATTTTGAATTGCTCGATGATTTTGAATTGCTGGATAAGAGCTCAGTCTTCGAGCGAGACCATCAATTATCTAATTGAATAGAAATGAATAAGTGATGTCTTCGGCGACTTCTGCTAGAGTGCCGAACTTTGCGCGGTCCTGATCGCAGGCAAAGTGGTCACAGATAGCCGAGCCGACCCGGCAAAATGGCCTTGAGCACACCGGGAGATTCGTGGATGTCAGGGAGAGCTGCGAAGGGAGTGCAGTTGCGCGCAACCCTGATCCACAGGGCCACGCGCAACGATCAGGCTTGGGCGGCGGTGGTCGCGGGGGAAGCGTCCGATTTAACCGGCGTCGTTGCAGGCTTTTTAGGGGCCGATTCGTTCTTTTTGGACGGCGCGAGAATAGCGTGCAGGGTCGTTCCCTCCATGCGAGGCATGAACTCGACCACTCCGGCTTCGCCAATATCGGTAATCAGGCGGTTAATGATCTTATAACCAAGATCGCGGTGGGCCATCTGACGGCCCTTGAAGCGCAGCGACGCCTTCACCTTATCGCCCTCGTTTAGAAAGCGGACGGCCTGGTTCTTCTTCGTCTGGTAGTCGTGCTCGTCGACGGTGACGGAGAACTTGACCTCTTTAATGACGATGACCTTCTGCTTCTTGCGTGCGGCGCGATCGCTTTTGTCTTTTTCGTAAAGGAATTTGCCGTAATCCTGGATCTTGCAGACGGGAGGGACGGCATTGGGCGAGATCTCGACCAGGTCGAGAGACCGCTCGCGGGCCATCTTCAGGGCTTCAAAGGGTGCCATCACCCCGAGCTGTTCACCGTTTTCATCGATGACGCGGACTTCACGGGCGCGGATACGTTCATTGGTACGGATAAAAGACTTGGCGGAGCGTTTATCGATCGGTGGAATGGTTTGCCTCCACAGCGGGCCTCGAAGGCCTGCCATGCTTATCTGTTATGGGTTTGTGTGGGCGGATTGGACCATACGCCGCACACTGAAGTATAGCACTCCCTTTAGGATGCATGCCGGCCTCCAGATGATGCGCGCAGAGCGGGGTGTCTTTGCCTTGTTTTATGGAGGTCCGCTTTGTCCTGGCGACGAGATGCTCTGCTGTTGCATTGTGTATCGTAGAGTCGGATGGCTGGCACGGTGGCGAATCTTTTGCGCCGGTTCTGGTCGTGACGTGGAGGAAGAAGAAACAGAAGATGAAGAGACGCATTTTGCTGGTGGATGACGAGGTTGCCGTGCTGTTGACCCTGAAGGCCGTTCTTGAGATCAACGGCTTTGAAGTGGATACGGCGGCGTCGGGGCGGGAGGGGAAGCTGAAGCTGCGCTCGAACGAATACCACATGGTGATCAGCGATATGCGCATGGAGAGCGATCAGGCGGGCGCGGCGGTGATTGCTGCGGCGAGATCGGCCCCGTATCAGCCTGTCGTGGCGTTGCTGACTGCCTATCCGTTGGCCGAGGAGGACTGGCAGGAGCTGGGTGCCGACCGGATGCTGGTGAAGCCCATGCACACACGGCTTCTGCTGGAACAGATTGACCGCCTGATGAAGATCCACGCCGACCAGCAATCCGGGAGTCCGGCTGCACCGGCAAAAACTTCTTACGTCAAGAGAGCTGCGAAGAAGGTGCCGGCGAAGAAGCCGGCTGCGGGAAAGACCACCGCTACACCCAGAAAGTCTTCGGCAAAGAAGCCGGCCAGAGCAAAGAAGAAGATCTCTGGAAGAGCCGTGCGGTAAATCCGGTTCCGTGGCCGATCTGATGGGCTATGGCTGTGTGTGAACCTTGATGTAGTTGCGTAGCGAGAGGTTGATGTCGATGGCCTTATGGACGCCGTTGTCCATCATGCGCAGCCAGTCCGATCCAGGCTCCTTCAATCCCACGGTTCCCAGCAGATAGCTGGTTTGAACGATGATCTCGAGCGCGTTGCTGAGCTCGTGAGCGAGCTTGCGGATCTCAACCGCAAGATCGGCTGGGATCATCTCGGCGGAGCCGGGAGCAGGTGTGGATGACGGCTTGTTCGGCGATGATTCCGATGGTTCCATAGGGGGCACGTTCCTCACAGTTATTAAGTCTAGACGACCAGCGCGCGGTCGACAGGGCGAATTGACACACCGGTCAGGCTTTGCGACACTAAAGACTCGCGGTTACAGTGTCAGCCTGCTCCAAGCAGTGCGTGAATGACTGTTGCCGAAGTGGCGGAATTGGCAGACGCGCATGGTTCAGGTCCATGTACTCGCAAGGGTGTGGGGGTTCGAGTCCCCCCTTCGGCACCAAAGATTTAAGGTGTGAGATTCACGGAAGAAAGAGGAGCGCAACATGCGCTTCTCTTTTCGTTTTTGCGCGGCACTTTAGAATAGACCTATGCCTACACGACTCGATGAGATTCTCGCCAATACCTCCTCCGAGGTCCGGCAGCGCAAGGCGGCGGCTGACCTTGGCTTGCTGGAGAAAAGAGCGTTGGCGCACACTCCACGAGGGTTTGCAGCGCGGCTGCGCGAGGTAAGTCAGACGCGCCCGGCGATCATCTCCGAGATCAAGAAGGCGTCGCCCTCGAAGGGGCTCATCCGCGAAGACTTCGATCCCCTCATGCTGGCCCGCGGGTTCGAACAGGCGGGTGCCGCTGCATTGTCGATACTCACCGATGAAAGATTCTTCCAGGGTTCCCTGGCTTATCTTCGGGCTGCCTCCGAAGTGGTAAGGATTCCATGCCTGCGGAAGGACTTTATCGTCGATCCTTTTCAGATTGTGGAGGCCCGTGCCGCCGGAGCGGATGCCATCCTATTGATCGTTGCGGCTCATACCGACGAGGTGCTGGGCTCTCTTAGAGTCGAGGCCTATCGATTGGAGCTCGACGTTCTCTGCGAGGTTCACTCGGCGGAGGAGCTGAAGCGTGCTGTTGCGCTGGGGTTCGACCTGATCGGCGTCAATAGCCGCGACCTGCGCACCTTCGAGATGCATCCGCAGTTACTGTTCGAACTTGTGGAGACGATGCCTGCGAAGACAGTGAAGGTAGCCGAAAGCGGTTTGCGAACCTCGGACGAGATCGCGAGTCTGCGTGAAGCGGGTTACGATGCCTTCCTCATGGGCGAGACGCTCATGCGCCAGCCCGACCCTGGAGCGGCCCTTGCATCGCTGCTAGCCCATGACTACCCGGAACGCGTGCTCCGATGACGTGGGTCAAGATATGCGGCAACACCAGTCTCGAAGATGCGCAGCTCGCCATCGAGCTGGGAGCGGATGCGCTGGGTTTCATCTTTGCGGAGAGCAAGCGTCGTGTCTCCCCCGCGCAGGTAGCCAGCATCGCACAACATCTTCCGAAACATGTGGAGCGTGTTGGCGTCGTCTACAGTCGTGATGCAGCCGAGATTGCGGCCATTGTTCAGGAGGCTGGTCTCACTGCCGTGCAACTCCATGGTGGAGTCGATCTGGCGCTCGTGGACAGGCTGCGCGAACGGCTCGGTGGTGAAGTCGAGATGATTCAGACGCTGCATTGGGTCGTCGGGACGGACAGCAGCGAACAACTCCGGTCGGAGTTGGGGGGGATCGCGGCGGCGAAGACGGTCGACCGTGTTCTGATCGACTCGCGAGTTGGAGCGGCAGGAGGCGGAACCGGCGTCTCGTTCGACTGGAAAGCAGCTCACTCTGTCTTTGAGGAAGCCTCCCAGAACCTGCGCATAATCGTAGCTGGAGGGCTGCGACCGGAAAATGTCGCCGAGGCGATTCATGAGCTAAAACCGTGGGGAGTCGATGTGTCCAGCGGGGTAGAAGCCACGCCGGGACGCAAAGATCCCAACAAACTAGCCGCGTTTCTGCGCATTGCCAAAGAGGCAGAATAACGAAGGCCCCCGGTCAACGGGAGCCTTCGGCAACCAGAGAGAAACAAGCTGTCTAGCGATGCGGCTGCGGCGCTCGCTGATGAATCTTTGGCGAGCGGTCATGCGTCGTCAGGGTGCGGCTGCGGACTGTGGCCGGCTTTGGCTGCGCCACGACGAGAACAGGGCTGAGCGCCAACGTGAACAGTATGAGAGCTGCCAGCTTCATAGGCACCTTTCCACTCTCTTATTGGACGCCGCGGAGCCTGGACACGATGCAAAATCGCATGTGCCAGCGCGGTGTCTCGCTTAGCTGTGTACAGGCTGCGAGCTATGGTCCAGCAGTATCCCGAGCTGTCGTGCGAGAAAGCTGAACTGATCCACTACCAGCTCCATCCGCTTGGCCAGGGGCATTCCTCCCCCATGGCCCGCTCGTGTCTCCACGCGGATCAGCACCGGGTTTGGACCCGCCTGCGCGGCCTGCATCGCTGCGGCGAACTTGAAGCTGTGCGCTGGAAAGACGCGGTCATCGTGGTCCGCAGTAGAGATCAGCGTCGGAGGATACTCGGTGCCAGGGTTGAGGTTGTGCAGCGGTGAGTAGCGGTAGATCGCCTGAAACTCCGCCTCGTCCTCGCTGGGTGAGCCGTAGTCAGTCTTCCAGGCCCATCCGATGGTGAACTTGTCGAAGCGCAGCATGTCCATCACTCCGACCGACGGAAGCGCGGCTCCGAACAGATCAGGCCGCTGGATCTCGCAGGAGGCTACCAGAAGCCCACCATTACTCCCTCCGGAGATCGCCAGTTTTCGAGGTGAGGTGTACCGAGTCGCGATCAACCACTCTGCCGCAGCGATGAAGTCGTCAAAGACGTTCTGCTTGGCGAGCTTCGTCCCGGCCTCGTGCCAGGCCTCGCCATACTCGCCGCCGCCGCGCAGGCTCGGTTGTGCATAGACTCCGCCCATCTCCATCCACAACAGGTTGGCGGAGGAGAACTCGGGACGTAGCGAGATGTTGAATCCGCCATAGCCGTAAAGCAGCGCCGGATTCGCACCGTTCAGCTCCAGACCCTTCTTATGGCTCACGAACATCGGCACTTTTGTGCCGTCCTTGCTGGTGTAGAAGATTTGTTTCGTCGCGTACTCCGCGGGATCGAACTTCAGACGGGGCTGGCGGTAGATGGTGGAGCGGCGCGTCTTCATGTCCAGCCGATAGATGGCCGCTGGAGTCGTGAAGTTGGTGAACAAGAAGAAGGTCTCGGTGTCGGTTCGCTTGCCCGCGAAGCCTACGGCAGTACCGATGGCAGGGAGAGCGAGCCGCTCCAGCAGAGCGCCTTCGCGCGTGTGCAGCTCGACCACGCTCTGCGCGTCGGCAAGGTAGTTGGCGATCAGCGTGTCATCCACCATGCTGACGCTGTCCAGATGATTACCGCTCTCCGGGATGATCGTCTTCCAGTGTTCGCGGTCCGGACGCGCGAGATCGACCTCGACGACGCGTCCGTTGGGGGCATCGAGCGTTGTATGGATCCAGAAGAGCGTGCCATCGTTGTCGATTGGCGCATAGATCGCGTCGGCGTCTTCGGCGACCTTGACCAGAGGATCGCCCGGGCGCTCGAGGTCCTTGATCGAGAGCCGATTGTTCGGGCTCGATCCCTTCGTCTCGTAGAGGATCAGGTACCGGCCATCCTCACTCACCTCGGCGCCAACGTTGATCTCCTTGTCGTCAGGCCGGTCGAAGATGAGCTGGTCCTCGCTCTGCGGCGTTCCCAGTTTGTGAAAGAAGACCTTGTGGAAGTAGTTCGCCGCTTTGAGGGCATCTGCCTCAGGAGCGTCGTAGCCTTCGTAGAAGAAGCCTGAGCCGTCCTTGAGCCATGAGGCGGAGCTGAACTTCGACCACGCCACAACATCCGGAAGGTCCTCTCCTTTCGCGACCTCGCGCACGTACCACCTCACCCAGTCCGAGCCCGCGTCCGCGATGGAATAGGCCGCGAGCCGGCCGTCGTCGGAGATGCTGAGCCCGCTGATTGCAACCGTGCCGTCCGCCGACATCGTGTTGGGGTCGAGCAGGATCTTCGGTTCGCCGTCCAGTCCTTCGGTCCAGTAGAAAACGTTCTGGTTCTGCAGACCGGAATTACGCGAGTAGAAGTAGCGCGTACCCCTGGGTACCGGGGCCGTGTAGCGTTCGAAGTTAATCAGGTCCATCAACCGCCGGTGAATCACCTTGTGCCCGGGAACGCTGTCGAGGATGCCACGGGTAAGGCGATTTTCCTGCTCGATCCACTCCTGCACCTCGGGCGAATCGACGTCTTCCATCCAGCGGTAGGGGTCTGTGACTTTTGTGCCGAAATAGTCATCTACCTGATCGACGGTGCGAGCCTTTGGATAGGAGAGGGTGGCGGCTTCGGAGGAGAGCAGGGTATCGGCAGGTTTCATCGAATCTCATTCTTGCGGCCTCCCATAAAGGAGGGTGCGCAGGTTAGTCTGGAACCGTCGTTGTGGCCGGGCGGAGAAGAAGACAACACAGTTTCCGCCGCCTGAGCTCAATTCTATTTGGAAAGGAAGCGAGGATGGCGAATGCGACGAAGGTACAACCGTTCCTGATGTTTCTCGCCTTTCTCGCGTCGCTCTCGCTGTCAGCTTCAGCGCAGCAGGATCCCACCACGCAGAAGAATGATGCCTACACCCTCAAGACGCAGGCCAACGTCGTGCTCGTTCCCGCAACTATAAGGACGAAGCAGGGCGAAATGATCTACGCTCTGCGCGTCAATCAATTCGTCGTTGAGGACAATGGCGTCGCCCAGACCGTTCATCTCGACGAGGACACTGACTCGCTCGGCCTGACGCTTGTCGTCCTTGTGCAGTGCAGCCGTTCCGCCGTCATGGAATACGCCAAGCTCACCGGGCTCTCCACCATGCTCGACGAGCTTGCCGGAGGAGCGCCGCGTCAGATTGCCATCGCGACCTACGGCAAGGAGGCAACACTGCTCGGCGATTTTTCGTCGGACCCGCAGGAGACGTCTTCTGCTATCGGCCAGGTACAGCCCTGCGATGACTCGGAGGCCGCGACCTTCGATGCGGTGGCATGGGCCAGCAGCCTGCTGGACGAGCGCAAGGACCATAACCGCCATGCCATCCTTCTTATCAGCGAGACCCGCGATCACGGCAGCCAGAAGAAACCTGCTGACGTCATCGCATCGCTCGGCCGCACCAATACAGTGGTCGATTCAGTCTCGTTCGCTCCCGGCAAGAACGAGATCCTCAGCGATCTAAAGTTCGGCGGCGGCTCCGGCCCACTCGGTCTGTTGATCATGGCCGTCAACGCGGCGAAGAAGAACGCCCCGCGCACCCTGGCCGAGCTCTCCGGTGGAGAGTACATCAACTTCACCACCCAGAAGAGCTTCGACAGCGGGATTCACCAGCTCTCCAACCGCATCCACAACTACTACCTGCTCAGCTTTCAGCCGCAGGCCGGACCCAACGGAGCGCCTGCCGACGGTCTCCACAGCATCCGTGTCAAAGTACCTGATTACCCGGATGCAAAGATAGGCTCGCGCGAAAGCTACTTCAGTGGCTCACTCGACAGCCTCCCGGCTGACCTCAGGTAGGATTACGCTAAAAAGACCCGGCTCAGGGGCCGGGCCTTTCGCTGAATCATGGTGTCAAGGGTCTAGTCGTCATGGTAATGGTCATGACCGTGTCCGTGACCACGACCGTGATGGCCGTGTCCTTCCCACCCTCCTCCGTAATAACGCCAGCCACGGTTCTCATGCTGCCATCGTGGGCCGCGCCATGCTGCTCCGTAATAAGGCGGGCGTTCCCATCGGCCGGAATACCACGCATATCGTCCCCGCACGGGAGCCCAATATCCTGGCATCCACACATAACCTGGTTGCGGTATCGGAGGAGCGACTTCGTAGCGTATCGGTGGTGGAGGAGTTCCAATCATGATGGAGACCTGTCCAAATGCAGGTGCCGCCAGAACTGAGGCGGCGAGGATGCCACCGAGATACCATTTCGCTTTCATAATGCTCCTTCTCTCGTAAATCTCTGGTTCGGTCCCAAGCGTTGGCGCAGACGCATGTGCCTCCAGGGACGTTATTTTGGTCCGGCAAAGTGGGAAAGAAATTCCGGAAAACGTATCCAACTTTCCTTCTTCCACTTCGCAGGCGCCAAATTCACGTCTGCAATGAACTAAAACTGCAAACCATTGGCCAAACGAACGTTACCTTCCAGAGAACAAAAAAAGCCGCGAACCCAGGTTCACGGCTTTCATGCTTTTGATTGAATCTGTTTTTTTGGATTGCCTATTAGTCCAATGCTGGAATATTGATCTGCTGGCCAGCCTGGATGCGATCGGGGTTATCGATCCCGTTTGCGCTGGCAATCTCGTTGTACTTGTTCGCATTCCCATAAAAGAGTTTGCTGATCTTCGAGAGGCTGTCGCCGGACTTGATCGTGTAGGGCTGAGTGTCTCCTCCCGAGGTGGAGATCTCGTGCTTCAGATCGGCATAGGTGGGATCAACCTGCTTGATCGCATCCCACACACGATTAGCGACGACCTTGGACGGGACGGTCGCCTTGATGTGCAGCTGCTCACCGGCCAGGTCTACAGCTTCTACTTTTGCGCCAAACTCCGAAAAGCTATTAATTGTGGAGATCACGGGACCGTACTTCTGCTTCAACTGTTCAAGATCAGCCATTCTCTTCTCCTTAGCCGGAATTCACCCGGCATTATTTTTCTCTACGTTTTCGATTTGTTGGAAGTTGTTGGGAGTCGATGCGCTTAGAGCAGCTTGCCAAGCACCTGCTGGGCGAGGCTGCCGAAGGAGCCCTGTTCGGCTGTCTGTCCGTTCGGAGCGAAGTGCTGGATCACCATGGGGAGAATGACGGCAAGCGCCGAAGTCACCACCGAGGAGGAGACGCCCGCGCTCTCGGCCGTCTTTTCGATCAGGCCAGTTGTGCCAAGTCCCTGCTGAATCTGCTCCGGGGTCGCGGTCTGCGCCTGTCCGGTGGCCCAGGACCCAACATGGTCCGCCATGCCATTGGCCTTCAGGCTCTCAAGCACGCCGGTGATGCCCTCCGGATGCGCTGTCAGCGCCTCGATGAAACCGCCTGCGATCTTAGCCTGATCGCCCTGAGCAGCCGCGCCTGCCTGTCCTGCCAGCTGCTGAATGGAATCGAGAATTCCCATACCGTCTCCTTTAGTGCAAGAATCGAACGTCGCGAGGATCATAGTCCCGCACGAGGGCCCCTTGGGTTAGTCGCAGAGAAATTTCTGCTGAATCGATTTGCTGCCTATGCTGTGTATAGGTGAGAGAGCGCCTCAGCGGTTCGGGTTGGCCGCAAACACTTGCATAAGTGAGGTTTCTGGCGCCGGAAGAGCACGGATTGTAGACTGGCCTTCTATGAGCGAAAAGAAAACAGCCATCTCTACCCAGGCCGCCCCGGCAGCCATCGGTCCCTACTCCCAAGCCATCCGTGTGGGAGATACCCTGTACGCCTCCGGCCAGGTCGGTCTCGATCCGGCGACGGGTCAGCTCGTCGCAGGCGGCATAGAGGAGCAGACCGTTCGTGTGCTCGAAAACGTAAAAGCTGTGCTGGCGGAGGCCGGTCTGGACTTCGCAGCCGTGGTCAAAACCACTGTCTTTTTGAAGAGTATGGGTGACTTTGCAGTCATGAATGCGATCTACGAGCGTTATCTCGCTCCCTCAGGAGTCGTTCCACCCGCCCGTTCGACCGTGGCCGTGACCACCCTGCCCAAGGACGCTCTGGTCGAGATCGAAGTCCTCGCGCGCTATCTCTGAGGTGTGTGACCAGCTCGAAGGAGGAGCATCTAAAAGGTATGGCAAGAATATTTGGAAAGGAAGACCGCGATGCCTGAGTCCGTCAAGCCAGAGAAGATCCACAAGACCGAGGCCGAGTGGCGCGAGCTGCTGACCCCGGAGCAGTTTCACGTCATGCGCGAGAAGGGAACCGAGCGCGCCTTTACCGGGACCCTGCTGAACAACCATGAGACCGGGGTGTATCACTGCGGAGCCTGCAATGCTCCCCTGTTTACGTCTGACAAGAAGTTCGAATCCGGAAGCGGCTGGCCCAGCTTCTGGCTCCCGGTCTCGGCGGACGCCATCGATGCCCATGAGGACGACACCCTCGGCATGCGCCGCATCGAGGTTAACTGCGCCCGTTGCGGAGCTCACCTGGGACACGTCTTTCCCGACGGCCCCCGGCCAACCGGGATGCGCTACTGCATCAACAGCGCTTCACTGGCCTTTGAAAAACAGTAAGAAAGTAGGGAAACAGGAAAAGCCCCAGCGCGCGAAGGTGCAGCTGGGGCGATTTCTTTGTCTGAATAAGATCGAGCGGCCTGAATGGGCCGAGGTATTACGCCTTGACGATCTTGCCAGTCTTGATGCAGCTGGTGCACGCGCGGATGCGCTTGCTGGTTCCGTCAACAACAGCCTTCACCGACTGCAGGTTCACGTTCCAGCGACGCCGGGTGGTGTTGTGGGCGTGGGAGATGTTATTGCCGAATTGCGGGCCCTTGCCGCAGAGATCACATTTTTGCGCCATCACTTGCTCCAATCTTGAGTCGCAGACTGCCGCAAACAGGCGTTCGATGCTCGAAACATTCCTGTATTCCGAGGCTTATTCGCGTTCCGGATGCGGAGGGGGCGGTCTCGAGCGGATCAGAATCCTCGTCCGCGACCGTACCCATTCTGCTGATACCTAATGAATTCAGGCGCTTCCAGGGAGTCAACTACTCCTCGAGGCGCTGGTAATTGATTATAGCAAAGAACGCGGCGAAAAAGCGCATCAGGGCGCGCTATGTCCGTCGCAGTGCAGGACTCCAAGGTATGCCCTCCACGGCCCAACCGTCTCGCGGTACTGATGAGCGAGAATCCGTGAGAGCTGGTGCAGGTGGGTCATGTCATGAGCTGCCCACGCGGCCAGAAGCTGGGAGAGAGTGACGGCGCCAAAGACCGGGTGCCGGCCACGCCGCTCGAGATCCTCCGGAGTAAGATTCAGTGCGCGAAACTCCGCCAGATTGTCGGCGCGAAGCCGGGCAAACTCCGCCAGCAGATCTTCGAGCGACTTGCCCTGGCTCTCGCGCTGCTGGGCCAGCCGGTCAAAGCGCGCAAAGGTCTGGGTCTCCCCCGCAGTGAGGATCATGCGGGCGCGAGCAGGCCAGTCCGTCCGCTCGCCGTGAGCGAGGTGGCCGACGACGTCGTAGGCGGTCCAGGTATCGCCTCCCTCGTTACTGCGCGACAACTCCGGAGGAAGGCCATGTAAGAGAGCATCCAACGCGGCCGGAGTTCGGGAAAGAAGGATGAAGCTCTGTGGCATTACAGGACGACCTCGATTGCTACTGCGGGCTGGTGGCCGCTTCTACCCGAACGATCCTGCACCCGACCTTCTTCCCCGCCGAGGACCAGACCTTCGTCTTGTCCCCGTCGATCTCGTACCGGATCTGGGTCCCCACGACGAAATCCGTCGCGTTCATGGATTTGTTGGAGTCAGTGCGGCAGGTATAGCTCTTGCCTTCGGTGTTGAAGAACAGGTCATAGGCTTGGTGCTTGTGCTGCTTGTCCTTCATGCCTGTGGTCTGAGTGTCCTTCAGGGTGGCCGTGCCTTTTACCTTGTCAGCGGCGGAGGCGGGCAGCGTGGCGAAGAGAGTGCTGAGGGCAAGCACTGCCACTGTTATGGAGTTGCGCATGGGTTCCTCCTTGGGGAGATTGTAAACGGAGCTGTGGAACGATGAGCAAACACGCATCGCAACCGGCTCCACGCGCAATTTCGCGGAGGATCGTAAATCTTTCGCACAGGCCATCATATGTTCGCCAATCTCCATCTAACCTCCCGGTAGTACCCATTTACCAGGAGGAACACAAGACCGATGTCGGGCCACGAAAGTTGGATGCAGGCATACAAGCGGTGCACTCGATCCGCTGCTTCTTTAGCGATGGGCGTTCTGTTTTTTTGCGCAGTAGGAGTGATGGTTGCGCAGGGACCGCCGGGGCGTGATCCTTACAATCCTCCTCCAGGGCATGGTGGTGTTCCTCCAGGACAGGCTAAGAAGTATGACCGCGGCATGCCTCCGGGACAGGCGAAGAAATACAACAACAATAATGACTGGCGGTTCCGCAATGAAGACCGCGATCGCTTCTACTCGCACTACCGGAACGACGCCAATCGCTGGAGAGGCAAAAGAAGGCCGGTCTTTGTAAGAGGGCAGTCGATTCCGCGCGGCTACACCATACGGGCCGTGCCCCGCACCTACTGGCAGGGGATGCCGCCTCCGCCTCCGGGATACCAGTACGGCTACTCGGACGGCTACGTGGTGGCCTATAACCCGACTACCCGTATCATCGCCGACGTGCTCGATATGGTCACCGCGGCAGCGACCCGCTGAGCCATTCGTCGTTCGCAAAGACAGGCCCCGGCTGATTTGCCGAGGCCTGTCTTCCCTATCTGCACCTGCAATGCGAGTGCATGTTTTACACCGAATGCAGACGAAGGACCACGGTTCGCCTCTGCTGCATCAGCATCGTCTCAATGAGTCATACGGCATTGGTCATTAGTCCGGGCGAGTTCAGTGACCAGAGTGATCCGAATCAGGATTTTTCTGATGGCTCAGGCTGATAGGGACCTCCGGGGACTCCCCAGTTCCACGAGGGCATGGGTGCAGGTTCGACGGGGGCGTCGGTGGGGAGGGCGGAGTTGATGACGGCGAGGCGGGAGCCCCACTCCAGATAGGCGACGAGGGCCGAGCGGAACTCGGGGTCGGAGGGGAGTCCCTGCTCGTCGGCGGTCTCCAGCAGCAGCTGGAGCCAGCGTTTGCGCTGCTCGTCGGTGATGCCTTTACCAAGGTGGTGCTGGATCATGCTGGCATGACCGCCGTGATGGGCGGAGTAGTCGGTGGGCCCGCCGAGGACTTCGCCGATGAAGGCGGCGACGTGCTGGAAGTGCTCGGGCGGCATGCTGGCGAACATCGGTGCAAGCAGAGGATCGGAGGGGACCTTCTGGTAGAAGCGGGCAATAAGAGCCTGAAGCGGCTCTGCTCCACCTAACCATTCGTAGAGGGTGGGGACTTTTGGGGCCATGGGTGGGATTCTAGCGCAGGTCATATTGACTTGGCGGCGCGAGGGGCTGACACTTTGACGATGCGACAAGCAATGATGAGATCAGGCCTCGCCAGTCTTCTGGCGTTTGCGCTCTTACCAGTGGCGGTCCGGGCGCAGGTTCCGGTATTTACGACGAATCCGGAGAAGAGCAACGTGAATTTCTATGTGAAGGCTTCGGTTGCCTTGACCGGGAAGTTCGAGCAATGGGATGCTTCGCTGAAGTTTAAGTCCACCGATGTCACATCGGGAGTGCTGGATATCAAAATTGATGCGGCCACGGTGAATACCGGGAGCGGCATGAAGGACGGGAAGCTGCGGAGCAAAGACTTCTTCGACGTGAAGGAGAATCCGTCAATCACGTTTCGGTCCACGGGGGTGACCCAGACCGGCCCGGTGACGTTCGATATCCCGGGCGTGTTTACGATTCGGGGAGTGTCTAAACCCGAGACGCTGAAGCTGACGATTTCAGGCAAGGGGACTCGCGCCGGGGAGATTAAGGGGAAGATGGCGTTTGACCGAAAGGACTACGGAATGACGAGCGGTATTCCGTTCGTGAAGATCGCCGACCACGTGGAGGTTGAGGTCGATCTGAAGGTGAGGCAGGTGAGTGGGCCTTCTCTGGTTTATAAGCAATGAACCCTGATCGTTAGAGGGATTTTTAGCGGGTGCGGCGCGGAGAGAGTTTCGCGCGAATGCCCCATTCATGCGATGAGGCCGCATGAATGGGGCATCTGTTATGGGTGAGTTTCGATGTTGGGCCACCCGCCGAATGCCCACCATGCGGTGAACTGCATGAATGGGCATTCGGCAGGTGACCCTTGGATATTTGGATATATAGGTTGATCGCTACTCAAGACGTATGAGGAGCGCGCTGTTTATAGAGTGGCCTCAACCAGATCCAGATCAGCGGACGTCGTTTTGCTGCCGGGTTCCGTTTTCCCGAACGTGACTCCGCGAGGCTTGGTTTGTTTACGCCAGATCCGGACGATCTCGAGGTTTTCGGCCTGACGGATCTTTGTGACCGGCATGTACTTCTCTCCGGCCTTTGCGTTCATCGGACGCACGATGGTCGACTCCTTGGCTCCAGGGCGGATTCGCAAGAAGACTCCGTTGGCTCTTCTGGGACCTGGAGTTGGCGGCGTCAAGGCCATTCGCAGTTCACCGTTCGGCTTCATATTGTGTAACGCATAGACGGCGCAGTCGCCGTCTTTCAGGAGTTCGCGGATCAGATCTTTTACCAGCTCGGATTGATTCGCATTGAACTCGATACCATGGACATTCGGCATTAGAATGCCTCCCTTTCACTGGAATTAATGATATCGAGCGGCGCGTAAATAAGTTGTAAGGATAGACTTACGCGGTTCCGCGGCGTCCCCTTGCCGAGGTGGTGCTGGATCATGCAGGAGTGGAATTTGGCTTGTTCTTGAATCTCCTTGACGGATGAAGATGACGGGCGTAGGTTGGCGTTCTCCCCGACAGGCCAGAGATGATCCGCGATTGCGGCAGGAGATCTACATGCGCATGATGATGACGGCTACGCTTCCGGTGGAACCTTTCAACGCTGCGGTGAAGGATGGGTCAGTCGGGGGGAAGATGAAGAAGATTCTTGATGAGTTGAAGCCGGAGGCGGCGTATTTTCTGGCGAAGGATGGAAAGCGCACTGCGGTTCTGGTCTTCGATCTGGCAAATCCATCGCAAATCCCTGCGGTGGCAGAACCGTGGTTTCTTGTATTCAACGCTGCCATTGAGATCCAACCAGTGATGTTGCCCTCTGACCTTGCAACCGCGAACCTTGATTCGCTTGGGAAGATGTGGAGCTAGGCGATCGCCGGGGCAGGGGAGCAGAATGAAGCCTGGAGTTATGAAGGAGGCTCAGATGGCTCTCAGTTTTGCGAAGGATATTCGTCCTCTCTTCCGCGAGGGGGACATTGACTGTATGGGACCCATGGGGGTTCCACTGGACGATCCCGCGTGGATGTGTGTTCCGTCCAACGCGCAGATGGTCTACGCCACAGTCGCCGATGGCTCGATGCCTCCGGGGGAGCCGTGGCCTGCAGATCGGGTTGCCCTCTTCAAGGCGTGGATGGATGCGGGTTGTCCGGTATGATTCCGGTCATGATCATTGTCTCGGTTCTGTATCCACGACACGGCGAATCGCAGTTCGATCACGAATACTACCGGCAGAAGCATATGCCGCTGGTCGAGCAGCGATGGTCGGGCATGGGGCTGGTGAAGATGGAGTGGATGCGCGGTGTCGCGGCTCCGGATGGTGGAGAGCCGGGGTACGAAGTGATCACGCTGCTCACCTTCCTCTCACGGGAGGCGTTCGAGGCTGGACTTGCAGCCTTTGGCGAAGAGATCCTCGGAGACATTCCCAACTTCACAAATGTGCAACCGTTGGTCCAGATCAATCAGCCAGTATCTGGAACTATCAACGTAGAGTTGGAGAGAACTCAGGAAGAGCCAACACAGGATCAAAGCCTGTGGGGTGTCATCCGGGATCGCCCATAGGTTGGCTCCGTCGACACAGTGTTCGCCGGGCGCGCTCTGTTGTCGAGACCATGTCGTAGCTGTTTATTTTGGCGGCTCTAATCCGGCCTGCTCGCGCACCATGTACTCGGCGTACCAGTCCGGCCAGTTTTCGTCGCGCTGCCCGCCGGTGCGCTTCTCGTGCTCGCCGTGGGCCGCCCCGGCTCGGCGGAGTGCGCTGGCCAGGTCGCTCGTGGAGGCGAAGTTGGTTGTTGCGGAGTCGATGCGGCCGGGAAGGCGTGCCGTGATCTCCTGGAACAGCCAACCGTTGCCGTCGGGATCACTGAATGAGGCGAAGGAGCGATAGCTGCCATGCCCGGGGTCGGGACCGCTGAGGCGTGTCCTCCCAAACAGGTAGGGGTCGTCAGGACCGGCGTATACACCGGATTCGCCATGGAATATCTCACTGACCTTGACGCCATGAGCGAGCAGCTCTTCGCGGGCGGCAGCGATGTCGGAGACGATCAGGTACAGGCCCTGAGCGTCTCCGGGCGCCGCTCCGGTGACGTTCCTGCCGAAGATGACCGAGCATCCGGAGCCGGGCGGCGTGAACTGGATCACGCGGAAGTCGCTGCCGTTGTCGTAGTCGGCGTCGAGCCGCCATCCGAGCTTGCTGTAGAACTCCTTCGCGCGGTCGATATCCGAGACGGGGATGACGACGATCTCGAACTTCATGTCGATCTTTGCGACGCTTGCGTTGCTGGCTGCTTCGCTGCTGCTCACTGCGTTGGCGCTCATGGATGCCTCCGGGATTTGTATGGATTTGTGTCGTGTTGGGGATGACCGTCGCACTTCACCATTCCGTTGCACCCGAGAGACACACGGGAGTCCTCAGGTCTACGGGTTCTGCAGGCCCCGAGCACTGCTGCCGCTCGCCAGCTTATTTGCTGTCTCCGCAGAGTATTCCCGGCACGTTCGATTGTCCATTCCGGAGGACTTCCTCTATGAGAGGGTTTCCGCCCCCCCCCTATCGGTTTTCGTGCAAAGTCTTCAAAAATATAGACTTAGCTCTGGACCTGAACTGCAAGATCTTGAAAACACAGGGCTAGAATCTCAAAGTATTGATTCCAAATGAGATGTATCGAGTCGCCTGGGTGAAGTTCTAAATCGGGAGCTACTTCTAGTTTACCGAGTTAGGGGTAACTTATCGGCAGCGGAGATGTCCTTGGGAATGAGTGATTTACGCCGGTTTGGGGCTTGACAGCATCGGGGAGCATCGATCGGGAGCATCGAAGGAAGTGAGGTGATGCGATGGGTGAGAGAGCCGTAGAAGGCGTGGTGCGGGAGTGCTTCCGGGCGTATGTGGACAAGGATCGCGGGCTGCTGGAGAACCTGGTGGCGGAGGATTTTACGTTTACCTCTCCGTGGGACGACCACATCGACCGGAAGACTTACTTTGAGCGGTGCTGGCCGAACAGCGAGCGGATCCGGGAGTTCCACCTGGAGCGGATCTTTGTGCAGGGGAGTGAGGCGTTCGTGCGGTACGAGCTGGTTCCGGTGGACGGGAAGAGCTTTCGGAATGTGGAGTGGTTTCGGGTGGAGGATGGGCTGTTGCGTGAGGTTCAGGTTTACTTTGGGTCGGTCTGACTGGTTAGGATCATCGCCCGTGAGAGGCGGTTCGAGCTTTCCACCCCAGGCAGCAAGCTGCCCGGGGACCCCGGTTTTCGCTCGAATGCCCACATCTCAAAATCGAGATATGGGGCACCCGATTTGTGCTGAGCGAGTCAGATGTGAGCTACCCGTCCATTCATGGGGTACCCCGAGGCATGGTGGGTTTCACTTATTCGCCTATGTCGGATACCCGACACGACAGGCTATAGTGAGACAGGTGTCACATATTTTGTGCCCCCTGGGGTAACAAATGACGATCGCGAACGTTTTGTTGGTTGACGATGATGCAGATCTGCTCTTTAGCCTCGCCAAAGTGCTGGAGCACCATGACTTCGCGGTAACGACTGCCCCAAATGTCTCAGAGGCCTTGAAGCACATCAGCTCCGGTCGATATGACGTACTGCTGAGTGATCTGCATATGCCGGGCGCGGGAGATGGTCTTACGGTTGTCAGCGCGATGCGCCATTCCAATCCTAAAGCCGTGACGATGCTGCTTAGTTCGTTTCCGGAGATGGATGCGGCGGCCCAGGCCATCCTGCTTCAAACCGATGAGATTCTGGTTAAGCCGATGAATATGGCTGCGTTGGTCAATGCGATCAAGAATCGGCTGGCGAGTGGACCTTCGCACCTCCGCGTGGTAGAGAGTGTCGCTACCATTCTCGAACGGTCGGCGGAGAGCACCATTCAGGACTGGTTTGACCGGGTTCAACAAGACAAAGGCCTGATGGCGATCCCGTTGACCGAGGATCTGCGTTGTGACCATCTGCGTCCTCTGTTGCGCGATCTAGTCGATCGTCTGCGCTCCTTCAAGCCCCTTGGCACCAAGGAAGCGATGTCAAGCGCGCCCACGGACCATGGATTGAATCGTCGCCAGCAGGGGTATACCGCTGCCCAGATGGTGGAAGAGTCACGGGTGTTGCAGGTGAGTATCTTCAATACCTTGCAGAAGAATCTGGCGAGCATCGATTTCAGCGTGTTGCTGATTGGGGTGATGACGATTGCGGATGAGGTGGATTCGCAGCTGAGCCAGGCGATGAGAAGTTACATTGCTGAGTCAAAGGTGGATGCTTTATCAGCCTGAGGTTCGCGCTTTTGCGCGAATGCCCACATCTCAAAATCGACATATGGGCACCCGGTTTTTGGGAACGGGTCAGATGTGGGCCACCCGTCCACGAATATTTATTGTTTGATTAGACGAGTACGTTCTATTCTTCTTTATCCATTTTGGGAGATTGCGGCTGTTCACGGAAGCCTTAGGAGGCAAAGTATGAAGATCTATGGAGCAATTCTTATATCCGCTATGGCTGTTTCATCTGCCTATGCGGCAGACGACGTAGTTGGTGCGGTTCATGGCGTCATTGAAAAGATAGATCCTGCCGCCAAAACGATGTTGGTAAAAGCAAGCGATGGCACGGAGCACTCTGTGCATTTTGCCGACACAACGGCGGTTCATTCGGCGCACGCTACGAAAGAAGTGGCTGCTGATTCCTGGCACGGATTGCAAAAGGGCTCCGAAGTAGTTGTTCACTACTCCAAACGGGGATCGGAAGAGACTGCAGGGGAGATTGACAAGATTGGCGATGACGGCCTGAAGGAATCGAAGGGCGCAGTCGAGAGTATCGACCGGACGGGGAAGACCATCACGGTGAAGTCGGAGGACGG
>Ga0193742_1000792_pt1 | contig 20125 bp, 26 predicted proteins | sample L2c1metaG_FD_165511 | JGI IMG/M metagenome (GOLD analysis project Ga0193742, IMG submission 165511) | Soil microbial communities from a riparian zone of the East river system, Colorado, United States - L2c1 | ecosystem: Environmental > Terrestrial > Soil > Riparian zone | place: USA: East River... | reverse complement strand
TGACTGGACGTCTTCCAGTTGATATTCATGGGCTCAGCTAGCTCCTTGGACAGATGCTTGGGCATTATCAGATACTGACTGTATCCGATCACGTCTGTAAAGACTGAATCGGTCGAAGTCGTAACATGAGGGAGGACACGACCGATGGCAAGGGATGAGCTGAAGGGAATGAGAAAAACAGATGGAAAGAGGTCAAACTCTTCTATCAAACTTAAGCTTGAGACGAGAATGGCTATGAGAATGAAAGAATAGACACACTCCAAAATTAAGCTTGAAGGTGAGATCTCGAAGCAACAAGATGAAATCAAGCTAAATTCTGAGCCCTTGTTAGAAAGGCACGGTAAGAGCATATGGCCTGACTCACGATGCAGAGTAACAAGGCGCATGATGAGCGATAGGTAGGCAACAAAGTGACTGTGTGTTACTCTGCTGGTGTGGTCAGGAACGGTGAGCCGTGAGTGTTAGGGGACACTCCGCATTGTCTGATGTCTCCTCCGATATTTCTCCGTCACCTCTGTATATTCCTCCTCATCGTCGCTAGTCCAAGATTGAGTGCAGTCACGGCTCCGATACCAGAGTCCGATGATCACGTGATGTAGCATTCCTATCACTGTTTCACCATTCTCCATCTTTTTCATCATTTCATTATTTTTCATCATTTCATTATTTCAACTCCGATTTTTGGTATATAGACATGCATCCCACTTTAGCAGGGCTTTATCCTTTTCTTTTAGGATCCTTTGCTAGGTGTGCTTTCCTGTCGTATTTTACGTTTATATATATGTTTAGGATCCCCTGCTAGATCTCAACTAAGTCGTCCGCAGTTGCCCTAACAGTGAGGGTGAGTAAGGAATAACTCACCAACGCTGAGACCAAAGAGAGGTGAGACAGCAGCGTGGCTACACAAGACTCTTAGCCATCGTGTCTCAGAACAACATCAGCCAAACAACGGCATCGCACTGAGACGACTTCAAGCCCTGGGAACGGTGCTCAGAGGGCACCAGGGGTGGCTGACGGAAAAACGCAGGCCAGCGCAAGATGCTGGCTGATGGGAGTGACACATGTCACATGCAGAGGCCTCCGAAAATACTCCCTACCCATGGAACCCGTCTTTACACCGACCTCTGCAGCTTACGCACGGTACGAAAAACAATTAGGCGAGTGCGGAGCTGCAACACAGCCCCCCAACAAACAGCCGCTACCGGAAGGTAGGAGGACTAGCTCTCTGTAAGGACTAGCTCCGCAGAAAAGGCACAATCTTTAATTGAAAATATAGTTCAAAATGTTGAAAAACAAATTGAAGCTTTTTTAAAAACAATAAACTCCTCCTCCTTCATCCTTCCTCCAGGGTTTAAAATTATTATTTTCCAGCAGCACTTTCCAGTACAGCTACCTTATATATTCAGTCAATTGGATCAGGTATAGGTATTTATAGTGGGTTATTTCACTTTTATCATGTTTACTTATTGAACCATGACCTATTATTTTTAATAACATAGTGAGCTCTGCTTAGCTCAGGCTTGTTTAAATGAGGAGTTAATTCTGTATATAAAGGAGGTTTTGAATTAAACATCAAAGGTAGGTGTTCAGAGCATTTTTAATTTGCTTTTGTCTGGAGAATGGCATATTTAGGAATACACGAAGACGTAGATAAGAAAGTGAAGAAACTAGTAGTACATGAATCTCAGGAGAAATGGATAGAAGGAAAGTAGTAGTACAGAAATGTTGGGAGAGGAGGGTGGGGCAAGGAAAACTTGGATGGAAAGGTGGTCAAACTTTCTATAAACTTAAGCTTGAGACAGGAAAGACTATATGAGTGAGAAAGCAAGCACACCCCAAGATTAAGCTTGAAAACGAGATCTCGAGGCGACGAGATGAGTTCAAGCTGAATCAATGCAGAGTAAAGAGGCGTGCAACGGGCAGCAAGTAGGCAACGGACCCACAATGGGTTACTCTGCAAGCGTGGTTAGAGACAATGAATTGTGAAGGTGAGCAATGGGCAGCTCACCAGCGCTGAGACCAAAGAGAGGTGAGACATCAGCAGGGCCACATGCGACTCTTAGCCATCGTGTCTCAGTGCAGCATCAGCCGAACAACGGCACTGCACTAAAACGGCTACAAGCTACAAAAAATGGCGCTCAGAGGGCACCCGATGTGGCGAGCGAAAGGTGGACCAGCACGAGAACGCTGGTGGTTGGAAGTGACACATGTCACACGCAGAGGCCTCCGAAAAGACTCCCTACCCTGGAACCCATCTTTGCCGACCACCACAAATAGAAAATGCAATTTCCAATTTCCCACATGCACACCGTGACGCGTGACGCATAACTCATTTAGGCAGCACGTGACTGTGGCACACGGTCGCGACGCGACCAACCTGACTCAACGCATCTTGCTTGCAACACATCTCTGATCCTTCTCGCCCTCCACATCTGAGGCCTGAGATTTAAAAGTAGAATCACTCCTGCCAAACTCGTGAACATCCAACAAAGCTACCTGTTTGCTAGCTTCCATTCTTGCACAGTGAGGTGTTTCACAGTCTGTGTCAGTCTGTGAACAGAAAGATGTGGCTCCTTATTGGACCTTTCGATGGAGAAGTTGGTCGAGAGACAAGCTTCCAAAGTCTGTATATTCTACATCGTTGTCCAAAATATCCTCATTCTAGGCCCATGTCAGAAACAAAGTTGCTAAAGACCAATAAGTCTTACGCACTAGGAAGAAAGGACCGACCATTAGTCATTGCCTCGAAAAAGATCTCACATGACCATTGTGATATCGTTGTTGGTGACTATACTATTGAAGACGTTGTGCGTTAACTTTCGACCACCAACATATTCCACAAGCTCTACATAATTGACACATATGCAGGGAAACTTATCTGCTAAACCCAGTCTTCGCATCATGAACAGAAACAAAAAAGACAAAACTATCGGTATTACCCGAGGTAGTCAGGTTGTCTACGCCCAACCATCGACAACCCAAGATATAGAAGACGGAGACATCGTATCTCTTGTTAGTGGAATCACTCTCCTGTGAGTAATTTATATCCTTATCTGCTGTAAACACTCACCAGAGGGATCGTAGAGTTCAATGGATGCCAGTATGCGTCTATTCATCGCGCAAGCCTTCTGTATCATCAGAAGTTTGTGCTTCGCTGGGTGAGATTGATAGACATATTTTGGCATCTCATTGGGAACCTGAAACTTTTTCAGGCATAAAACTCATCCATAAACCTCATGCTGAAGTGACGCATCACCTTACAAGCAATTATCTTGCTAACTTGTCTATCGCCACGTCGCTACTCTCTCTGTGTAAACTTGTGCAGCCTGAATGGTTGAACGAATTCATCCGGCTGGGAACTACTCCTCTAAATGGCGGTTCTGGCGAGTCGTCTCTGGAGGCCCACTTTGATTTCCCATCAATCAGCAAATTTCGCCCGACTTTTTCCCCTTCGCTTCCTCCGTCGCAAAAATCTTTCAACAAATGGGAGCCCAACGAAGAGCGTGTCAACCTTTTTCACAAATTCAGATTCATTTGTATGACCGAAAAAACTCGAGAGATGGATAATGAGCTTAGAGATGCCATCCACCGAGGGGGAGGCACTTTGGAAATTTTTGATATACACTCAGGCATATCAAAATTCCACCAAGCTTTGACCAGAAGCCGGGCGAAGGAGGGGAAGAGTCCTGTTATTATTGGTGACATAGATGCCATGCAAACAGCGGTTGGTGGCGCTGCCTGGGAGGAGCTTCTTGCTGAAGCTAAAAGGTTAGTCCGGTTTTATCATGCTTTATATTATCTTATTCACAACTGTGCACAGTTTTGGTCTTAATATTCTCCCAACTACCGCCCTCGTCCAAACTGTTCTCGATGTTGACATATGTATATTTTCTGAGCCGATTCTAATGGAGAAAGATACTGATGCACGTTCGTTGTTTTGCCTGGGTTTCCTTCAATCCTCTTACACCGTGTTTAGCTCTCGCAATCTCACCTCTGCCTGATGTTGTGCCTAATACTCTTTCAGAAGAATCGTCTATTGAACCCACAAAGTTCAGTGAGGTATCTAAGCCGCCTCGTAGACCCACTCGTCGAGTAACGTCACAGGAGCTCGCTGATTCTGGGCCTTCAGCCCCTCCAAAATCTCCAGAGCCAGAGCCTGAGACTTTACAACCGCGTCCGCGAAGAGTCGGAATCCCTCAATTTTTCTGTGCAAAGGATATGTGACTGAATCAAATTTACAGGCACTAACGCGACGAGTTGTCGAAGGCAAACCTGTTGTTGCAGGTTTAGATGACCCGTCTGCTATCCTCAACTCTATTCCAGATTTTCCGGAGAGAAAGACACCTCCCCCTAATCTATTGGATATTATGGTATAGACCGCCGCAACATTTCACCCGGCGTTTCTTACTTGTTATTCTTGCAGGCCACTCCTGCACGCTCATCGAGGCTTAAACGCCGCGTTGGCGTTGCTGGCTTGGACGTTCAATCTGGCTCAGAGTTGCAAGCATATTCGTTAGGAATTGAAGACACTATCACAGAGCCTCCGCTCAAAAAATTCAAGGCCCTATTCGATGCAAGCAATCCGGAACGGATGGATATCGAGTCCCTCGCTCTGGCGGATAGCATGCTGATCGCTTCGTCGACACAAACACAAAGTGAGACACAAATAAGGAGTAGCCGTACCTTGCGGAGTGGTAAAGAAGGACCAGCTCTAGCCGTATTGCAGGAAGAGGAGGAGGAGAGTCAAATAGGAGATAACAATCCTAATCCCATAGCATCACGGACCTTGAAAAGGCGTCTAGAATCCGTAGATGAATATTCGGAGTCAGATGCCACCGGGCACGAGGCATCTGTCAATACTTTCTCTGCAAACAAGAAGAGGGCAGTGGAAAACGTCAACTCCATCGAAAGAAGTGATGGTCCACCAAAAAAACCTCCAAGCACTCGTGCTGCCAGCAAACCCCCCTCCGCCATTCTTGTCAAGAAAGATAAACACGGAGCAGCACCCGGTAAACCAGATACCGATGCTGCTTTCCTGAAAGCCATCGCGTCCACAAAACGGGGAAAAAAGGCGGAAGATAAATTCGATCGTGAATTCAATAATTTGAAGATATCGAAACCTGAGCTTGAACAACAAGAACCTGAAGAGGAGTGGGCAGTTTTGGCCGATTTTGGCGACGACACGGGGCTTAGAGGGAACTTTATGGTCGTGGTCGAGCTAGATGTGTTCAAGAAGGACAAGGGGTCACAGCAAGATTCTGCGTTAAAGCATGCATGGGTTGGAAAGCCGAACTTCAAAAAGTTCAAAAAGGTATTATTACCAAGTCCGTCATATATCCTCCAAATTTTCATCGAATTCCATAGAAAGTTGTCGATTCGTCACGATCCAGAGTCGAATTGTTCCTCAACGATGAGAATATCTATGGGATGGGATCTTGTCCGTCATATTTGGCTCGTAAAATTTCCTGTATCTGAATTTATTCCTTCAGCGTGCCGGAAAGGCGACGAACCACGGGGTCAATTGCGGTCAGAGAATGTGCTTGGTAACGAAAGCCAGATGGACTCGCAAATCCACACGTCTACTCAGCCAAAAGGCAGGAAAAGGGCGGCGACAAAACCATTATTCGACTCGGACGATGGCGATGCTGTAGCTCCTCGCGTGCGTGCATCTAGAGATAACCCTGCTTCCAGATTCGGATCAGTCCTACCGCAAAAAGGGAGTGTTGCACGAGCTGAAAATGTCACAAAGAAAAAACCTTTGTTCCTCGATTCAGATGATGAAGAAAACCATGATAAAGTTGATAGGATGGATGTTGATCCCACAGGTGAGGGAGTTGATGAAGAACAAACTCTTCAGTCCAGTTTTGAAACTGGACCAACAGTTGGGAGACGGTCGACGAGAGAGACGAAGTCTAGGAAGCCTGCTCCTATCATTGTCGATGATGATTCCGACGATGACGCGGTATTTAAAGGTTTTAAAGGGCAAAAAAAGGGCCGGTAAATGATTAGCTTATCCTCTGTTGCTGATCCACCACTTTATATCTATTCTACTGCCTACTCCAGGAAAAAAACGCTATTTTAATTTTTACGCCCGGTGCAAGTCACAATAGGCATAAATATTCCCAGGAGTCAGGACCGCAGTATCACTCATCGTACGATTGTCTTGTACTTATCCTCCAATTTATAATGCACCTTATAGAAACTGGTCTACCTGAGGATGCGCAAAGGTTTGTTTTCATCCCCGGACGGTTTCACCCATTTATGTGTGTCGAAGCAGAAATGGCGATATGTCTGTCTACCACATTGGTATGAACTGAACATTTCTCTGGCCCCTGCTGCCAATTGATATGCCACAAGTACGCCTCATGCACACCGTGCAGGCTGGAGAGAGCTCGCTGCCAATTCGATCCAATGGTGTCATTACGCCGCCTGCTACTCGCCGCCTGGCGTTGCATTATAACGCAAGATACCCTGCTCACATTCTTGAGATTTCTCAACAGTGTCGGAGTCACAGCGTAACGGATTCAGCTACTTTCTATCCCTTGTGGCGACGGGTACTCGCATACTGGTTTCCTCCTAGCCAGGGGTATTCACTGGCTGAAGACTTGGAATTCATGGATTTTCAACGGAACAATATTAGCGTTCTCTTCAGGGATCAGCCTTTTCTCCTTTTACAGATTCACGGTGTAACCGATATCCACAGCCAGGTTACTCGCAGGACGCTGAAAGAAAGAGCAAACGAATTATTTGACACAGGTGCAGTGTGGTCAGGTCACACAGCTTTGTGTGTCATCTCGGCAGTGGGGACGAGATGGAATGGCTTCATTAGATCAACTGACATGACAAGTGAAATGGCGCAGCGAGTTCTTGTAGACGATTGGTTTGGAGGATGGTCAGAGGATGTCTCGTCTCGGGCTTCTCATGAAGCTCTCAGCCTCTTTTTTGGTTCGCTTAAATCTTCTTGTACGTCTTGGTGTTTATTTATCCTCTTGCCATTGAATACTTATTGCCATTTAGTGCAATAAGGTGCTTATAGCAGAATTCTGGATGTTTTGTATGTAGATGATTAGGTATCTCATGTACTTAGTTTATGTGATGTACAAAGCCTTTGTGACCAACACTTTCCTCTCCCCATGGCCGTCGTCGCCTTTCGCCGTCGAACACTTCTACGATTTTCCTTACTGGCTGTGATATCTCTTCTCATCCGTTTTACTTTCTTCCCGTCTCAGCAGCCCGAGGTATTGAAGTCCCAGTCACACCAAATTCAGAGACATAATTTCATCGAACGAGCTACTCGTCCAGACAAGTCACTCAATGTTCAGCGGCATCCCTTTCTGCAAGCTCGTATGGGCAGAGATGAGAAGGAAGATATATTCTCCAATCTCGTTCGCACAGGGGTACGGGATTATTGGGAACGTTTTCAACGACCTTAGTACGTTGCTTCCCTCTACCATACAGACGTTCCGGTTTTTATATTTGATCAACAGTATTGTAAACAAGGAAACCTCATCTATGGATGCACAGCATGTATTGGGTGCTATTGACCAACTTCTTTCTCTGAATGGTTGGGTGGCTGCACTTTGTCCGACACTGACGCGGCCTTTCGGTCAGAACAAACGGGATGGCGCCTACGATGACCTCATTCGCGAAGACCATCTCTATTATGTGGCGATCATCATTCACTCCGCTGACCATTTCTTGGTTGACCAGTTGGCGGTCATCGTGCAAATGGCTAAACGACTGGGGACAGACAACTTGTTTGTGTCCATGCTGGATTACGATTCAACGGACTCGACAGAGACATTAACAGACCTTTGCGAGGCGGTTCTCACTCTTCTCGGTGTGCCGTTCAGAATCAGAAGAGTACCTGGAATGACCGAAGATCCAGCTGCTGCCTATTACCCACTTGAAGAAGCATACATGCGTAATCTCGCTTTGGAACCTCTCCACGACTTACTTACTAAGAGAAATATTAAATTTTCAAGAGTCATCTGGTTAAAGGGTTTTACATGTCCGAATGATATCTTAGAGACTATCAAAATCAGTTTCGCGAACGAAGCTGCTATGGTCTGTGGAATGGACTGGGCGGAGCACAATGGATTCTTCATATTTTCTGATAGGTGTGTAGTCTTCTTCTTGAAAGAACGTATTCAATGATAGGATCTGTTTAGATGGAGAACGCGTGATATTGAGGGCGATCAATTCCGTCAATCTAAATCGTCATCCAAGCCCGACGCCGTCCCTCCCCGTGACCATCAAGGTTCATTGCGCTATGCACAACATCTCCCTTTTCAAGTTTTCTGTTGCGAATCTGGCACCCACGTTGTGGATCCTTCGCAAGCCTACTATCGCGGAATATCTTACCGAGCAGGTACAGACTTGCAGAATTTGAGCAGAGCAGAAGGAGTGCCATTGCGCGATCCAGATGCCCCTTGTTTAGACAGTAGCCAAGCATGGTTTTGTCGTGATTTGTGGGTACGCAGTGCTCAAGATGCTGTTAAAGAGGTGGAGAAAGCCAATAGCGAGGGGATGAGAAGGCGAGATATCATTGACGTTGTAGCAAGAGACCCTCTTATGAAGGTTAGAGATGCCGTGAAGGTGCAGATTGGATCGGGAGAAGAAGAAGTAAGCGACGACGGTGCAGATCAACGGAAGCAAGGACCAAACGTCGACCCTGACGCCAATGCTGGTTCAGACTATGATGCTATGCCCGTGGAGGATGGTGGGGAAGAAGTTCCTCCAGCAGAAGTTGGTAGGCTCTCGATACCCAACTCGGTTTTCAGGCCGGCAAGAATTTTGGTGAACCCTCGTTGCCCAACGACGTATGCTGGGGTCAGTCATACGCAACTTGCTCGAGACCTTTTCGGAGAAGGCGACGACGATGTGCTCACTGCCACTGGGAAATATGTCTTGGATGATTGGGAAGGTGCACCAGAGAGTTTCGTGTGCCAAGAGCAAAGGTAGTATCTGTTTCTTCTTGTCCCCGAGTTGAGTTGATGAGCTTTGTCTATTTTCCAGACAGACTGGTGGCCGAAAAGCCACGAAGACGCAGCGCAGATTGGGTTTTTCCATTCGTGACGAGTTGGAGCGACTGTCGTCATCTAGTTAGGCAGTGGCTCTTTGTGAGCTCCGAATAGATTGGTTTAAAACCAGGCCCTGTATGTGTGAAGTTCGAGTAAAATCCGTCTGATGGAGGATATTGTGCATTGTGGCTTCTGTGACATTTATCCCTCTGGATTTCAAGGGGGCATCTCGGTTTGGTGTGCGTTCAATCAATCCCTCGAGATACTGCAGAAATGCGCAATGAAATTAGCATCGGGAAGCGAAAGTCAAAAGGCCACTCACTGCAGTATTCAATGCACGCCCAGGGGCTTCTTCTCAATGCATCCTGTCCTTCGCACCGTTCCGGTGACTTGCTGGATTTGGAGGGGGGTCAATGACGCAGACATAAGGACAAGGTGCTGCCCGACATCAGATGAAGTGTATCGACAGTTCCCAACGGCCATGGTAGGCATTGGTAGAGTGGATATGTGGAGGAAGGTAGTTGAACCATTAGGATTGCCCCCAACCTTCGAGAGCGAACCAGAGGCAAACATCGATAACGATCCGTTGTACGGGTCCGACGATGGGCGGCTAAAGTTACCAACCGAACCGACAACACCTCCCTGCTGCTCCCCCGATAGAACCCTCTCCCAACTTGAGATCTTAATTCTAAACCCACTTCTCGTTCATAATTATTTTACCACTATGATTCCACTAGCTATACCAAATCCGCAGACCTAATTAATTATTCTTCGTGTAGACCCCTTCGTAGATAGGTTGACTACGTCTCCAGCCCATGCGTCTTAGTAGTTAGTTTACTTGTTGCATGAGAATATTTTTTAAAAAACCATTAGGATCGGAGATGTAGGTATACCAAATTGGAGTAGTTTTATTTGTATCGATAACAACCAAATCACTTTTTTGTTGGATAGGTATATGATTTTCTTTGAAGACTTCTGTGCATAAGGAAGAGGTCAGTGCATGGTGCGTGGAGCAAGCTTAGAGGAAAGGAGAGCCACCAATCGAGGATGTAATATCAAGGATGGGCAAAGGAATGCAGAGAAGGAATTGGAAGATAATAACAAACAGACCTAGATAGATGTCACATTGTAACTAAAAGCCAAAGAAAAGGATTGACATGTGCATGCATGTGTACAAGTACAATGTAAAGGTGTGGCTGTATGGCCTGTGTGCGTGATGGTTCGAAATATATTAGGAGCAAGATGAAAAAGACTACAAGTTTAAAGTAAGCAGGCAGACAAGGTTAGGTCGGAATCGAGCACTCCATCCTTCGAGGATGGATTGTTCGCGTATAGTTACAAGCAAGAAGATAACGGTTGGTACAGATGAACCCAAATATGACAAGAATGTCAAGCGATGTTGTTTCCGGTAGTCGTTGTATGTATAGTAGCTCCAGCAGAATGGTAATCATGAGCTTGAAGCGAAAGTTGCCTTGGTCTTTTCCGCACCGCTGCCCGTCTGGGAGGTAGAAGTAGGAGAGGAAGGAGAAGACGAGGACGAGGAAGGGGGGGGTGAAGGTGAGATGATAGCCACAATCACCGAGATATCTATTTTGAAGATGGAGAAGAGGGTTGGATTAGTGGGGTTGGATTTAGGAGAAGAATGAGGAAAGAGGAACGGAGAAGAGAGAAAGGAAGGGAAACAACAGGTTGAACTACCCAAATAAAAAGCATGATGAGCGAACTGGAGATATGTAGATAAAAGACGATGCATCCCAACCACATCCGAAAATTAACAACACTGCTCGCTAAATACAAAACTCAGTCCAAGTGTGGTAATGCAACCTAAAACCATGCCATCGCCCAAGATATGGGGCTACGGACGAGGAAGATAATTCTGACCAAGCTGCAACCTGAAGACGAGATTGCTAACCAAGGACGTGCGACCAGACAAGAAGAGAAGATAGACTCAGCGGAAAGAAACCCATACCCACGCAACCTGCCACTCCGAAAGGAAGATGAAAATGAAAGATAAAAGCTGCTTCGAAAGGATAGGATGGAAGACGAAAGAAACGAAAACGGCCCACAAAATCCAAAAAAAGTAAGAAAGCCAAAAACTAACCATCCTGTTTCCCGCCTCTAAACACTTTACCAGCTTGTCTTGCACGGACCGCGAATGGGACTTCGGCTGTTTCTATTCCTGTTTCTGGTTCTAATTCTGTTTCTTTATCTCGGGTTTGAGCTGTGGTTTGAGGCGGAGAATTGCTTCTACTCCTACTCCTACTCCTACTTCGATATCTTGGTGATGTGGGTGGGGCTAGGGAGGAGGACTGAGATGACAGGAGCGAGATGTTGGTGGGATTATTCACTTCTTCTGGTATGATGCTAAGCTGTGGAAATATTGGTGGTGAGGAGGTACCCAGGATATGCTTTGCCGGTCTAGACTTTGAACTTGAAGCCCGCATCTCCGATACCCTTTTCGCGCGCGAGCACAGGGCTTCAGAGAGCATACTAGCTAAAGCTTTCCGTCTCACGATATGAGATTGATCCAGTATCGAGGTTGTTCCTTTGAAGTCATTACGAAATTTGATAACTTCGTCAAGAACGTCTTCGTCCCATAAATTATCGCTTAGTCCGTCTGACGAGAGGATGAGGATATCGTCTGCATGTACTGGGAGAGTGAAGGTGTGTGGTTGTACGGGGAGGGAAGTGGATGGGGTGAGCGGGGATGGGGGACCTAGTTGGAGGGGTTGGTTGTACTGCGAAGGATTGTCAGAAGTTGGATGGATGAATTAAAGAGGATACTTACACCCCACCACATTTCGTCACTTCTCCATGCGATTTGATCGCCACGGACGAGCATGCCCATGCAGTCACCCAAATGTGCTATACGGATAACAGCATCGTAGGGTTTTTTGTCGTCGGCTGCTGCAAGCTTGGGTTTAGATTGGGACCCTGCAGCGTAATTTCTGAGGGGGGGTTCAGGTGATTGAGGTAAAGGTGTATTGTTGGAAGGTGGAGGTGGGTGGTCCAAAACTGCGAGGAGGGCAGTGGAAGAACCTGTGTGAAAAGGCGTGGGTGGTGCGAGGTGAGCTTTGACCGTACTGTCGTAAGCGCGCTCGAGGATGTGAAGTACGTTTATGCCTTCTGAGAGTTCTTCAAGGGAAGAAGAAAGAGAGTCTTGGAGTTCAGAAAAGGAGTCTTTGGGTTGATAGAAAGGAGAGGGAGGTTTGAGATGATGTTGGAAAGAAAATTGTGCAGTGGGTAAACTTGAAGGCTCTGCTATTTCTTCTGAACAAAAGTGCATGAGACGACGGGCGAAGAGAGCACTTGGAGTTGGATAGTTGTGTGAGGAGTGCTTAGCCCAACCACCTACACCATCTGCGATACCTAGGGCATTATCTCTAATGAAATAAGCATCTTCGCCTACTTGAACTGAGAGCGCAGTGTGTGGATGATTTGAGTGAGAGCGAGATCTGTGTTTAGGGATTCCATAAGCGCCTACGTCTAGCTGATACCTGAGACGAGGACGTTTGTGAGCTCTTGGCGACTGTGTTGCAGGTTGAGCAATGGATTGAACCGGGACAGGGTTTGGAGAGAGTGGCGGGGTTGATGGGAACAACGGCGGGTGTATGCCTGGAGTCGGGAGAGCCAACTGCTTACTCGGTATACGAGGCGGTGCTGGGATAACTGGGCGAGATGTGGATGGCGGGGCGACGGCGAGGGTCGTCAGCGAATTGGACCGGACTCGCCACAAGCTCTTCATGGTACAAATCAAAGAGCCTTCGGCTTATTCCGGGGAGAGTCATGCTCAAGTCATTTCATCGATCTTTATTCACAACCATGGATTCAATCACAAAAAGTGCCGCCAAAAAAGAGGCTAAACGTTTGGAAAAAGAGGCTAGACTTGCTGCTAAAATACCCAAGTCTGCTGCATTAAAATCTACTACCAAAGAAAAGGAAAAGAAGGAAAAGGATAAAGATGTGGACACTCCATTCATCAATACTACTCCAAAGGGCGACAAGAAAGGTTACCTCCTCTCGTTGAACTTTTATTCAACGGCCTTATATATCCTCCTTAGATCTATCACAGCCGATGGCGGCCGGTTATAATCCTATCGCGGTAGAATCAGCTTGGTATGAATGGTGGCTTGCCCAAGGATTCTTCAAACCAGAATATAAACTTCCTTTTGCCAAAGACGAGACCTTTGTTATCCCTGCACCTCCCCCAAATGTCACTGGAAGCTTGCACATCGGTCATGCTTTGACTACAGCCATTCAAGATACCCTGATCAGATGGTGCATGATTTTCGTTCACATGCCTTTGTCGTAAGCTGATCTTTCTCTTCTCATAGGAACCGTATGTTGGGCAAGCGAACACTCTTCGCTCCGGGATTCGATCATGCCGGCATCTCAACCCAGAGCGTTGTAGAGAAACGTTTGTTCAAGACGGAAGGAAAGACGCGACATGATCTCGGTAGAGAAGCGTTTTTGGAAACTGTTATGGATTGGAAGAACGAGTATGTCCCCCCTCTTCTCTTTCTTTTTTTTTGTTTTTTTTTTTTTGTCTTTTATTGATTTTCGTTCTAGTTATCAAGGACGTATCACAAACCAACTTTATAGGCTTGGAGGCAGTTACGATTGGGATAGAGTAGCATTTACCATGAACGAAGTCTGTTCTCCCTCTCTTTTTTAAACTGTGCTAACATCTCCTTCTAGACTCTCAGCAAAGCAGTCATAGAAACTTTTTGCAGACTTCACGAGGATGGCACCTTGTATCGTGCAAACAGACTCGTCAATTGGTGTGTGGCAATGAATACTACACTATCTAATCTCGAGGTTTGTCACTCAGTTTTCAATTGCTTTTCATCCATCCTCCATCGGTCTTTTTTTTAGGTCGATCAAAAACAGTTATCAGGTCGCACTTTATTGAATGTACCCGATTATGATATCAAGGAAAAGTTCGAGTTTGGGGTCATCACCAGTTTCGCTTATCAGTTGGAAGACGATGGTTTCGTGATCTTCTTTTTCATCTCTCCCATCAAGTATTGATAATTAGCATGTAGATCAGATGATTGTGGTGGCTACTACTCGTCCGGAGACTATGCTGGGCGATACTGCCATAGCCGTCCATCCAGATGATGAACGATACAAGGTAACTATGCCCCTCCCAGTTTTCCCTGACTAAACTCCTTAACCCACCCGTTTTCCAGCACCTTCACGGCAAATTCGTCAAACACCCTTTCATCCCCACCCGCCGCATCCCCATAATCGCAGATTCTATAATCGTAGATATGGAATTCGGTACAGGAGCAGTGAAGATAACACCTGCACATGATCCTAATGATTACGAGGTCGGGGTTAGGCATGGATTAGAGTTTATCAACATTTTGAATGATGATGGGACTTTTAATGGAAATGCTGGTGAGATGTTCAAGGGGATGAAAAGGTTTCATGCGAGGGTGAAGGTTGTGTCATTATTGAAGGAAATGGGGCTTTTTGTGGAGGTTAAGGATAATCCGATGCAGATTCCGATTTGTAGGTGGGCGATGTTTTCTTGTTTTTTGTGTGTTTGGGTTGTTGATGTTTTCTCTTTCGCATAGTAAATCTGGTGATATGATTGAACCAGTGTTGAAACCTCAGTGGTGGGTGAATTGTAAACCATTGGCAGAAGAAGTTATTAGAGTTCGCCTCCCTTTCTTTCGCCTCCAACCTTTCTCTCTAACACTTCCTTTCCAGCGCACACGCGCGGGCGAACTAGAAATAAATCCCAAACAATCCGAAAATGAATGGTACCGCTGGCTTGAAAACATTCAAGATTGGTGTATATCACGTCAACTCTGGTGGGGTCATAGATGTCCAGCTTATTTTGTGCGGATTCAGGGTGAGGAACAGGATGTGAATGATGGAAAATATTGGGTTGTAGGGAGGAGTAGGGAGCAGGCACTGGAGAGGGCAGAGGTAGTAGCGAGTGGGAGACAGTTTGACTTGGAGCAGGATGAGGATGTTTTAGATACGTGGTTTTCGTCGGGGTTGTGGCCGTTTTCGATTATGGGATGGCCAGAGAAGGTCTTTTTTTTTTTTCCCCTTTTTCTGTTGACTGATTCATGGGGGATTGGATGTAGACGGCTGATTTATCCAAATTCTATCCCTCAAGCCTCCTCGAAACAGGCTGGGATATCCTCTTCTTCTGGGTAGCTCGCATGGTTCTTCTCGGTGTCCATCTTACCGGTCAAATGCCATTCAACGAGGTATATTGCCATGCGATGATTCGGGATGCGCATGGGAGGAAGATGAGTAAATCATTGGGGAATGTCATTGATCCTTTGGATGTTATCCAGGGAGTAAGTTTGGAAGCGTTGCATGCCAAGTTGTATGAGGGTAATTTGGATGAGAGGGAGATTGTGAAAGCAAAGGCTGGCCAGAAGAAGGATTTCCCGAAGGGGATTCCGCAGTGTGGAACGGATGCTTTGAGGTTTGCGCTTTGTGCTTATTCAGCGGGAGGTACTTTTTCTTTTTTTCGGCGTTTTTGGAGGGTGGATGTTGATTGTCTTTTTTTGAAAGGTCGGGATATCAATTTGGACATTCTGAGAGTGGATGGATACCGGAAGTTTTGCAACAAAATTTTCAATGCTACTAAGTTTGCGTTGCTCAAGTTGGATGAATCGTTTGTGCCAGAGGCTGTTGCCAAGGTTGTAGCATCCATAGTTTCGCCTTGTGCTCTGACTCTGATGTCGTATATGTTAGCCTACTGGAAAAGAGAGCCTCGTCGAGCAATGGATCCTGCATAAACTCAATATCGCCGCTACGGAGGTCAACACCCACTTGACGGAACGGAACTTTATGGCTGCCACGACTTCGGCGTACAATTTCTGGTTGTACGAGTTGTGCGATATATACATTGTATGTTTTTCATTCTTTCTCCATTGTTGCTTTTCGGTGGTCTAAAACGTTATATCACAGGAAGCAATGAAACCTATGACTGATGGATCAGCTACTGTGGAGACGCGTAAATCAGCTCAGCAGACGCTGTATACGTGTCTTGACTATGGGTTGAAACTTCTTCATCCTGTTATGCCTTTCGTGACGGAGGAGTTGTGGCAGCGTCTGCCGCGACGACCTAACGATCCTACTCCATCTATCATGGTCTCATCGTACCCCGTGAACGTATGTCATTATTGACTTTCCTTCAGTTGGGATCGATGCATGTTTCTTTTTTCATAGGACCCTTTGTTCATTTTTGAAGGTGCTGATAAACAGTTCGATCTTGTGTTTTCGACTTTGAAGACGGGTCGGTCGTTGGCGGCTTCGTATAATCTACAGAGTGATATCCAATGTGAGTGAAGAATTGTTTTCTTTTGCGATACTGAATTTGATGGTTGGTCTTATTTAGTCTTCATCCAGGTCCAATCGGTTGAGGAAGCCGTTCTCTTTTCTCCTCAATGCTCGACTATTGTCGCCCTCACCAAGGGGTGTAAGAGTGCTAAAGTTGTTCGAGATCAAAGTGACATTCCAGATGGTTGTGGAAGTGCTGTCGTGACGCCTACAGTCCTTGTTCATACACTTGTCAGAGTAAGCATTTATTATTTCCCCGGATGTATAGGATCTCAAATTTTAACTCTTCGTAGGGCCTCGTGGATCTCCGCAATGAAATTGCCAAGTGTGAGAAAAAATTAGATCTCGCTCGTCTCAATCTGCAGAAAATCATCAAGACCGAATCACAACCCGAGTATGAAGAAACGGTACCTTTCAATGTTCGAACAGCCAATGATGACAAGGTATGAAGCATTCTTTTCTTTTCTTTTCTTTTGTCGAACCTCGATCACAATGAATAACCGTTTTACGCTCTTTTGTACATTGTTCACACAGAGAAAAACACTCGAAGCTGAAATTTCAACACTGGAGATGTCAAAAAATATGTTTGTACAACTGTACTAGGTTAATTGAGTATGATAGAGCACATTCACTGTTACAATCCATGTTCCGAGGGTAAGAAAACTCTGTAGCTATATATTTTGGTTAAGTATGAGGAGGCAAACTACATCATACACAGGGTTCAGCTGACAATAAATCCTATGGAGATTTATGCTGAAGGTATAATATCTTACACTGCCTGCACCAGGTAGTGTTTCCCTAGTGTTGCCACCAGCTCGGCTTCGAGCTGGAAGCCGTGCGGGCCAGCCGTGACCCTGGGTCAGCCAAGCCGTGTTTCGGCTCAGGGTTCAAAGATAACTCGGCTTACTAGTTTGGGTGGCTCCGAGCGGCTCTGGCTCGAGCCGTTTTTGGATTTTGGTAAGAAGTCATTATTGCCACTCCCACCACCCCCAGGCCATCTGCACCACCTCAAACACACCCAGATGAGCTCCAAGTGATTGTCTGGGTGCTTGTCGATCATCTGTCAATCTCTGTCACCTCATATACACCCAGATGAGCTCCAAGTGTTCATCTGGGTGCTGCTCTATCTCCAGCCCACCTCCATCGCCTCAGAACCACCCAGACAAGCACAAATGCTCATCTGGGTACCTTTCAACATCCTCATCACCTCAAATACACCCAGATGAGCATTTAATGCTTGTCTGGGTGCCTGTCTATCTCCAGCCCACCTCTGTCACCTCAGAACCACCCAGACAAGCTTCAAAAGCTTGTCTGGGTGCCTTTCAATCCCCAGCCCATCTCCATTGCTTAAGCACACCCAGACGAGCATCAAATGCTTGTCTGGGTGCCACTCTATCCCCAGCCCATCTCCATCACCTCAGAAGCACCCAGACAAGCATTTGTGCTTGTCTGGGTACCTGTCGACATCCTCATCACCTGAAATACACTCAGACAAGCATTTAACGCTCATCTGGGTGCTGTTAGGGGACGCTCCGCTTTGTCCAACATTTCCTCCAATATTTCTCCGTCACCTCTGTATATTCCTCCTCATCGTCGCTAGTCCAAGACGGAGTGCACTGTTGAAATATTTTGTAGCTAGACCTATAGCAAGCTGTCTTGACTTCAAGTAGAAAGTTGTATATTGGGTACAATTACCTATAGCAAGCTCTACATAAATACTAGTATGATTAATACCATATATAAGAGAGCTACTCACGTCTCAACTTCAAGTAGAAAGTTGAGACATGTCAATAAACCGTTGACCAAAAAAGAAAGTGAGGATTATGTAATAACATTGATAAGATAACAATGAAAAGATAATGGAGCAATACTCGGATATATTCAACACTCCCCCTCGAGTTTTCGCGACTTCATTTTTGTTTCGGTGCACGCGTTGACATCATGTGATGATAAACGATCGTTGGCCATTATCAGGTGGGAAGTTTAAAGACAAGGGAATTCCGTTGTCGTCTTGATTGAGTTTGAAAGAGATCCTTCTTAAACTCGAGCTTCCTTTTCCTTTTCGTCCTTTAACTTTCTCAACCCCAGCATATCGACGAACCATTCGAACTTCGGTCTAGCGAGCGCATTTGGTAAGTACATCCGATAAATTTTGCTCTGTGGGGATATAGTTGACAAGGATTTTCCGGTCTTCCACAGCCTCGCGAATAAAATGGTAACGAAGGTCGATGTGTTTCATACGTGAGTGATATTTGTTGTCTTTTGCCAGCACGATCGCTCCCTGATTGTCACAGTTTATAGTTATCGGGTCGTCATTCGCTCCTCTGATCTCATTTACGAATGTCCGAATCCATATCGCCTCTTTTGCAGCATGTGTTTGCGATATGTATTCGGCTTCAGTGGATGAGAGCGCGATGATATGCTGCTTCTTAGAACTCCACGAAATGGCTCCGCACCCGAAATGAAACGAGTACCCCGAAATCGAATGGCGATGTTTCTGGCCTGCCCAATCTGCATCGCAGTAGCCTTCGGTAAGCTTTTTCGAACATCCTCCAAATGTCAGCCAGTAATATTTCATTGATCCCAGATATTTTATCACCCGTTTTAGCCCTTCCCAATGGGCTTGGCCTGGAATCTGTATGAATTGCGACAGTACACCAACTGCATAAGCAGCATCTGGTCTCGAAACAACAACTGGCCAAAGAACAGATCCTATGGCTTCTGCGTATGGCACCCCTTTCATCTTCGCAAGCTGATTGGGTGTTGATGGGGATTGATTGGTTGAGAACTGCGCGCCTGTTTCCATGGGTGTCGAGATCGGTTTAGCACTGGTAAGTTTGAACCGGTCTACCATTGCTTCAATATAGGCATGTTGATTAATGGATATTGTTCTAGCCTTCCGGTTAAGCCTGATTTCGAACCCTAGAAACCATTTAATAGGTCCGTTGTCCGTAATCTCCCAGTATTTCCGTATCTCTGATTTGAATCTTTCGGCATCTGCCTTTTGTTTTGAAGTTACTGCCATATCATCAGTCGCAACTGCGATGATTGTATGTTCATCTCCTGAACGTCAGTAAAAGACGGAGTGATCAACACCTGATCTCGTAAATCCAAGTTCTTTCAAGAAAATTCGGCTCATTTCAAGGTACCACCCTCGTCCTGCCTGTTTCAATCCATACAATCCTTTTAAAAGCCTACAAACTTTTCCTTCTTGACCCGGTTTCAAGACTCCTCATGGTGGCTTCATGTATATAGTCTCTTTGAGTGGTGCATTTAGGTAAGCACTCTTAACATCCACATGCTCTATCTCCCAGTCTTGTTCCGCAGCATTGGCAAGCACTACGCGAACAGTTGGCATTTTCACAGCAGCTGAGAATGTCTCTGTATAGTTAAGCCCTTCCACTTGTCTGTGACCACCAGCCACTATCCGGACACGATAGCTTTGTACCTCGCCATTGGGTCCCTGTTTTATTTTGAGGATTTTGTTACATGGAATTGCATTATGTCCTTTAGGCAAGTCTTCAATGGCCCAAGTTTGAAGTTTCTCGAGCTGACCAATTTCGTATTCAAGTGCTGTTTGCCACTATTTTGCATTTGGACCTCGTAGAGCTTCGTCAAGGGAGCTGGGTTCGGAATTGAAGCTTCCAATTAGTGCAAAATCGGGAGGTAAGAGATTGAGTAGATCTTCATCCTCGTGAATTTCAGCTAATGGATCATTTTTGGTTTCCAGGTCTTTGCAATGAACTACAGCTGCGGTAAGGCCATTGTTCAAGTCTTTGTATGCTCCT
>Ga0193742_1000791_pt1 | contig 20132 bp, 19 predicted proteins | sample L2c1metaG_FD_165511 | JGI IMG/M metagenome (GOLD analysis project Ga0193742, IMG submission 165511) | Soil microbial communities from a riparian zone of the East river system, Colorado, United States - L2c1 | ecosystem: Environmental > Terrestrial > Soil > Riparian zone | place: USA: East River... | reverse complement strand
GTCGACGGTGTCCATCGACACCGTGCCGCCGGTGTCGCTGTCGCCGATCTGTGCGTTGACGTCGCCCGTGCCGCCGATGACGACGTTCGAGTCGTCGTAGGTCGCCACGTTGTCGTTGCCGTCGAGTCGCACGCCCAGGTCGTCGTAACCGTCGCCGCCGATGACGAGCGAGCCGTCGGCGGGGGGCGCCACGGGGGTGGTGCCCGTACCGGCATCCTCGCGGGACTCGGGCGGCTCGACGGGATCGCTGACGTCGCCGTCGTCGCTCTCGTCGGCCTCTTCGTCCTCGTCGTCGCCGGTGTCGCCTGCGGCGTTGTCGTCGCCCTCGTCGAAGTGACCGGCCTGAGCGCCGATGATGCTCTCGTCGTCACACCCGTCGTCGCAGTGGTCGCCCGCGGTGACCTCGGATCCCACCGTGTCCACGGCGTTGAGGCCGGCGGAGTCGGTGTCACCCGTGTTCGAGTTGATCGTGCCGTTCCGGTCGATGAAGACGTTGGAGTCGTCGTAGGTCACCACGTTGTGCTGGCCACGGATGTCGAGGCTGTGGTCCTCGTACCCGGCGATGTCGACCGGGCGATCGGCACCGGACGAGATCGGCGGACTGACCACCGGGTTCGCGTCGGGCGGTAGCGCACCAGGGCCGGCGCCGGCACCCGTGCCGCTCGAAGCGAGCGGGGAGCCTGCTGCCGCCTGGCCGGTGCCTGTGCCGTCCGGGTCGAAGTTCGACGAGAACTCGGAACCTTGGGCGTCGAGCGCGACCACACCGCCCTTGCCGGCGTCGCCGGTGTTGGCGGTGAGGCGGCCGTCGTCGCCGACCAGCACCACGGAGTCGTCGTAGGCGATGACGATGTTCTCGCCGATGGCCGTGACCGCCAACTCGGGTGTCAGGTGGAACACGAGTCCGCCGGACGATGCGAGCGGCTGAGCCCACACCCTCGACCCGCCCACGACGAGCGGGCCCGGCGTCGGGGCCGATCCCGATCCCGTGGTGGCGACGAGGTGGCCGGCCGTGTCGGCCGTGGCGGCGGCTGGGCCGGCCGTGTCGACGGCAGTGCCGGCCGTGTCGGTCGGGCTGGCCGTGCCGCTGACGCCGGGTGCCTCGCCGCCGCCGGTCCGGCTGGTCCCGGCGACGTTCGCCGACAGCGCGGTGGGCTGCCCGTCGGGGCCCATCACGATGGTCAGCTCCACGCTCGGCGGTGTGTCGGGCCCGTCGCTTGCGTCGGACGACATCGATCGCAGGGCCTCGACGAGTGCGGCCTGGTTCTGCTCTTCCGGCTCGGCCGAGGTGGGCGAGGCCCCGCTCAGCGCGTCCTTGGCCATCCAGCCGGCGAACACGGCACCCGCTGCGATGAGCATGTGGAGCAGCCATTTGGGAACGTACATGCGGTACTACCTCCGGATCGTGGGTGTCCCGCGCCCCCTTCCCCGCGGGTGGTCGCGTCGCCGACCAGCGACGCGATCGACCCGCCCGCACGTCGCTCGTCACCGTGCCATGCGGCCAGCACCAGCGGCGCCTGACCCAGCTCCCGGACGTCGTCGTCGCGCACCCCGAGGACCAGGGCGACGGGCTGGACGTCCAGCCTGCGGGCCACGAAGCCCAGGGTCTGCACCGACGCCCGGTCCAGCCACTGCCCGTCGTCGACCACGCACAGGAGCGGCTGGTCCTCGGTCAGCTGGGACAGGAGGCCGAGCACACCCAGCCCGACGAGGAAACGGTCGGGGGGCCCACCGGGCCGCAGTCCGAACGCGACCGCGAGCGCCACGGCCTGCGGGCCGGGCAGGCGTTCGAGGCCATCGGCCATCCGCCCGCACAGCTGGTGCAGCGTCGCTAACGGCAGCTCCATCTCCGATTCCACGCCGCTGGCGCGCACCATCGCGAAGTCGGGTGCCGTGTCGACGGCGAAGTCGAGCAGCGCGGTCTTGCCGATCCCGGCCTCCCCGCGCACCACGAGCGCGCCGCTGCGCCCCGAACGCGCCGTGTCGAGCAGGCCCCTGAGCGCCTCTCGCTCTCTGGTCCGGCCGAGCAACATGGCCAAGGCTTCCGTCGTACCGCCGATCCGGAGCCTAGAGATGGACTCGCCGAACGGCGACCGTCCCGGCCCGACCCGTCCGACCCGGGACGTCTATTTGCGATCTGAACTTGGCTTGGCAGTGCCGCCTGAGGTCGCTTCGGCTTTCGTGTAGAGGATCTCGCGGGACTGCTCCGCGGCGCGGGTGATGCTCTCGCCGACGAAGTCGAGGAAGCGGGCGATGTTCTCGAGGCGGGCGGCGGCCGGGGTGTCGGGGCCGAGGATGCCGACCCCCTGCCGTGCGGCCTCGGCGAGCTGGGTGTTGGCCCGGACGCTGGCGATCATCGACTGGTACCAGACGTCGTCGTCGACGATGTAGCGCTCGCGGCGGCGTTCGTCGAGTTCCCGGCGGACCAGGGCCTGGCTTTCGAGGAGCGTGATCGCTTTGGAGATGGACGCCGGGCTGACCTGGAGGCGCTGGACGAGCTCGGACGCGGTGAGGCTGCCGGCATCGGTGGTGTAGAGGCAGACCAGCACCCGGGACATCATCTTGGGCACGCCCGATTGCATGAGGATGGTGGTGAACATCTCCTCGTACTCGCGCACGGCCTCGGCGTCGCGTCCGTGGGCCTGCGGGGGCGCCTGCGGCCCTCGGGGAGCGGCCGGCCTGCGCCGGTGGGCGCGGCGTTCGGTGGCGCGGTGGGCCAGGTCGGCGCGGTAGGCGGTGGGCCCGCCGTTCCGCATCACCTCACGCGTGATCGTCGAGGTGGGGCGGTCGAGACGTCTGGCGATCTCCGCGTAGGCGAGGCCGTCGGCCAGTCCCAGCCCGATCTGCTGGCGTTCCTGCTGGGTGAGCCTGCCTCCCGGCATCGCGGTCTCCTTCGTGGTCCTCGGTGTCTCCACCATAGCGTTCATTTCTAATCTATTGCAACGAACAGCACGACCTTTGTTGCATTAGATCGGCGACCATTGCAACAATCTGCTAGCTGTGACCTCCAATGATGCCATTTGGACGCAACGACTAGGTTGCCAGAATTGCGAACGCAACGTAGCGTTTCCGTTGTCAGAAACAACAAGCCGAAGGAGAGCTCGATGCAGAAGTTCGACACCCCCGCCCCGGTCTCCGCCGTCCTCGACATCCCCCAGGGGCGCTTCCGGTTCATCGCCGCCGACCGGGCCGACACGACCGTCGAGGTCCTGCCCGCGGACGCCTCGAAGGGCCGCGACGTGAAGGCGGCAGAGCAGACCACGGTCGACTACGACGACGGCGTGCTGCGGATCGAAGCCTCACCGGCGAAGAACCGGATCCTCGGCAGCTCCGGATCCGTCGAGGTGACCGTCCAGCTGCCCGCCGGCTCCCGCATCGAGGCGAAGGCGGCCAGCGCCGAGCTCCGGGGCGTCGGACGGCTCGGCGACGTCGCCTTCGAGGGCGCGCAGGGCTCGGTCAAGCTCGACGAGACCGCGAGCGCCCGCCTCACCCTCTTCGCCGGCGACGTCTCGGTCGGCCGCCTGGGCGGCCCCGCGGAGATCAGCACCCAGAAGGGCGACATCCACATCGCCGAGGCCGTGCACGGCACGGTCGTGCTGAGCACCCAGTCCGGCGAGGTGTCGGTCGGCGCCGCCCACGGCGTCTCCGCTTCCCTGGACGCCGGCACCAGCTACGGCCGGATCCACAACGCGCTCGAGAACACCGACGGCGCCGCCGCCGGGCTGAACATCCACGCGACCACTGCCTACGGCGACATCGTCGCCCGCAGCCTCTGAGGAGCACCTCTCATGACCAACGTGGCCATCGCGGCGAACGGGCTGCGCAAGTCCTACGGCGACAAGGTCGTGCTCGACGGCGTCGACCTGGCCGTCCCCGAAGGAACGATCTTCTCCCTGCTCGGCCCGAACGGCGCCGGCAAGACCACCGCCGTGAAGATCCTCTCCACCCTCATCTCCGCCGACCCGGGCACCGGCGACATCCACATCGGCGGCCACAGCCTGACCACCGACCCCCAGGCGGTGCGCGCCGCGATCGGCGTCACCGGCCAGTTCTCCGCCGTCGACAACCTGATCACCGGCGAGGAGAACATGCTCCTCATGGCGGACCTGCACCACCTCTCCCGCAGCGAGGGGCGGCGCACCGCCGCCGAGCTGCTGGAGCGCTTCGACCTGGTCGAGGCGGCGAAGAAGCCCGCCTCCACCTACTCCGGCGGCATGAAGCGCCGCCTGGACCTCGCCATGACGCTGGTCGGCAACCCGCGGATCATCTTCCTCGACGAGCCGACCACCGGCCTCGACCCGCGCTCCCGGCACAACATGTGGCAGATCATCCGCGAGCTGGTCGCCGACGGCGTCACCGTCTTCCTCACCACGCAGTACCTCGACGAGGCAGACGAGCTCGCCGACCGCATCGCCGTGCTCGACGACGGCAGGATCGCCGCCCAGGGCACCGCCGAGGAGCTGAAGCGGCTGATCCCCGGCGGGCACGTGCGGCTGCGGTTCGCCGACCCGGCCGCGTACCAGAGCGCCGCCCTCGCCCTGCGCGAGGTCACCCGGCACGACGAGGCCCTGTCGCTGCAGATCCCCAGCGACGGCAGCCAGCGCGCGCTGCGCTCCATCCTCGACCGGCTGGACTCGGCCGGCATCGAGGCGGACGACCTGACCGTGCACACCCCCGACCTCGACGACGTGTTCTTCGCCCTGACCGGCACCGGCCAGCCCAGCCAGTCGGGCACCGCCCCGCAGCCCAGCCAGCCCAGCCAGCCCAGCCAGCCCGAGGAGGCTGTCCGATGAGCTCCCTCTCCCTCGCCGTACGCGACTCGTCCACGATGCTGCGCCGCAACCTCCTGCACGCGCGGCGCTATCCGTCCCTCACCCTGAACCTGCTGCTCACCCCGATCATGTTGCTGTTGCTCTTCGTCTACATCTTCGGCGACGCACTGAGCTCGGGCATCGGCGGCGGTCCGGACCGCTCCGCCTACATCGCGTATGTCGTCCCGGGCTTGCTGCTGATGACCATCGGCAGCACCGTGGTCGGAACCGCGGTATCCGTCTCCAACGACATGACCGAGGGCATCATCGCCCGCTTCCGCACGATGGCGATCCACCGCCCTTCGGTGATCGTCGGGCACGTCGTCGGCAGCGTGCTGCAGTCGATCACGAGCGTGGTCGTCGTGGGCGCCGTCGCCGTGGCCATCGGCTTCCGGTCCACGGACGCAACCGCCCTGGAGTGGCTGGCGGCGTTCGGGCTGCTCGTGCTCTTCGCCATGGCACTCACCTGGATCGCTGTCGGCATGGGCCTGACCAGCCCGAACGCCGAGGCCGCCAGCAACAACGCGACGCCGCTGATCCTGCTGCCGCTCATCTCCAGCGCCTTCACCCCGGTCGACTCCATGCCCGGCTGGTTCCAGCCGATCGCCGAGTACCAGCCGTTCACGCCCGCCATCGAAACCATGCGGGGCCTGCTGCTCGGCAGCGAGATCGGCCACAACGGGTGGCTCGCCGTCGTCTGGTGCCTGGGTCTCGCGGTGCTCGGCTACTTCTGGTCGACCTCGACCTTCAACCGCGACCCGAAGTAGCCCCCACGACCGTGCGGGCTGCCTCCCGCAACTCGTGCCACGCCGACCGCGCCACGAGGGACTCTCCGACCCCGGCGGCGGAGAGTCCCTCGTGAGCGTGGGTGACGCGCGATCAGGTCCAGTTGCTGATGTTCACCTCCTTGGGGTAGGGAGCGCCGGTGCCGGTCTCGACGAGCTGCTTCATGCTCATCAGGAACGTGGCCCACCTGGTGCTGCAGTGGGACATGAACTCGCCCGGTTCACGCCAGCCCTCGTGGGCGAACTGGACGATCGTGTAGTCGTCCTCCTGCTTCAGGTCGAAGCGGACGCGGGTGCCGATCCACTCCTGGGGGCCGTCGGTCACCTCCCACTCGACCCGCTCGTCGGGGCGCTGGTCGAGCACCTTCATGTCGAAGCCGCCCGCGTCGCCGAAGCGGAACCCGATCGTGCCACCGACGACGCCTTCGCCCGTGGTGTCGGTCGTCCACCAGGCGGCGAGGCCGTCCCGGGTCGTGAGCGCCTCGTACACCTTGGCCGGAGCAGCGGTCGCTCCGACGCGATGCAGGATGTCAACCATCGTCGTTCCTTCTTTCTCGTTGTTCGGCAGTTGGGTCCGGGATCGTTGGATCGCCTCGGCGATCCTCTTGATGCGGCGCAGTCGGGCGTCCCAGGTGGCGCCGACGGACGCGAGCTGGGCGACGGCGCGGGCGAGCTGGGCCTCGTCGACCTGGTACCGCCGCTCGCGCCCGACGGCCGTGGCGTGCACGAGTCCGGATCGGTCGAGGACGTCCAGGTGCTTGGCGACCGCCTGGCGCCTGACCGGGACGTGGTCGCTGAGGCTCGTGGCCGTGCCGGTGCCGTCGCTGAGCAGCTGGTCGAGCAGGCGACGCCGCGTCGGGTCGCCGACGGCCGACCACAGGTCGTCGTCGATGACGATCATCACGGCGACGACGCCTGACGCGCGGCCAGATCGGCGATGCGGGGGAGGTAGAAGTCCCACCCGTTCCCGTGGTCGGCGTAGGTCTCCTCGAGCTTGGCGATCTCCCAGCCACGCTCTCGGAAGCCGGTCTCGGTGAGCCGGAGCACGGTCCCGCCGCCCGAGGGGGAGAGCTCGAACGTCACGAGCATCGAGTTCGAGGAGGTGGCGACCTCGCCGGCGTCGTGCGTCCAGCGGAACGAGAACCGGTGCGGCGGCTCGGCATCCACAACGGTGATCGGCACCACGTCGACCCGCCCCGACGCCTCGTCGCGCCACGTCAGCTGGCCGGTTCCCCCCGGCACGGGCTCGACGTCGGTCTCGGCGCTCCACCAGTCGCGGATGTGCGCCGGACTGCTGACGACGTCGAACACCGTCGCCGGTGGTGCGTCGACGTAGATCTCTCGCTCGATGGTCCCGAGCTCCATGGCTGCCTCTCCGTCCGGTCAGTGCAACGTTTAGTTGCGCATCACCATAGGAGCGGCGCGCCGAACACGCAACCAATTGTTGCGATACCCGTCGAGATCTGAGGCTTGACCCGCCGCACCTCGCGCGATTAACCATTCATCTATGGAACTAGTTGAATGGCTGGATGGATGATCGAGTTCCGCATCGATCCCCGGTCCGGCGTGGCGCCGTTCCGGCAGTTGATCCACCAGGTGCGCCAGGCGCTGCGGTTGGGCCTGCTGCACGAGGGCGACCAGCTCCCGACGGTCAAGGAGGTGGTCGCCCAGGTGGCGATCAACCCCAACACCGTGCTCAAGGCGTACCGCGAGCTCGAGCACGAAGGCCTGGCCGCCGGCCGGCCCGGCCTCGGCACCTTCATCACCAGGACGCTGGCCGACCCGTCGCTGGCCGCCCACGAGGCGCTGCGGTCCGACCTGGTCGACTGGCTGACCAAGGCCCGCCGGGCCGGGCTCGACGACGACAGCATCGCCGCGCTGTTCGACAGCACCTTCCGGTCCGCCGCCGAGGAGGGCGTGGCGTGAGCGCCGAAACGAGTGCGATCGAAGCCGACGGCCTGGGCAAGCGCTACGGGCGGCGGTGGGCGCTGCAGGGCTGCACCCTGTCGGTGCCCGCCGGCCGGGTGGTGGGTCTCGTCGGGGCCAACGGCGCCGGCAAATCGACCTTCCTGCACATCGCCGTGGGCCTCCTCGCCCCGACGGAGGGCACCATCTCGGTGCTCGGCGAGCGGCCCGGCGGGGACGCCGCCCAGCTCGCCCGGGTCGGCTTCGTGGCCCAGGACGCCCCCGTCTACCCGTGGCTCAGCGTGGGCGAGCACCTGCAGCTGGGCCGGCGGCTGAACCCCTCGTGGGACGGCGAGCTGGCCCGGGCACGCGTCGAGCGGCTCGACCTCGACCCCGGCCAGCGCGCCGGCCGGCTCTCCGGCGGCCAGCGGTCGCAGCTGGCGCTCACCCTGGCCATGGCCAAGCGGCCCGAGCTGCTCATCCTCGACGAGCCGGTGGCCAGCCTCGACCCGCTGGCCCGCCGCGAGTTCCTCCAGGACCTCATGGGCCTCGCCGCCGACCGGGCGCCGACGGTCGTCCTCTCCTCCCACCTGCTGTCCGACGTCGAGCGGGTGTGCGACCACCTGATCGTCGTGGCCAAGGGCCGGGTGCAGGTCGCCGGCGACGTCGACGACCTCCTGGCCGGCCACAAGCTCCTCACCGGCCCCCGCCGCGACCCCGGCCGGATGCCCGGCAACCAGCGGGTCGTCCAGGTCAGCCACACCGAAAGGCAGACGACGATGGTCGTGCAGACCACCGACCCGATCCTCGATCCCCGCTGGGTGGTCTCCGACATCGGCCTGGAGGACCTCGTCCTCGCCTACATGTCCGGGTCGGTCGACGGCCCTCCCCCGGCCGAGACCCCCGCCCTCGTGGAGGTGCCGCGATGACCTGGCTCGCATGGCGCCAGTTCCGGGCCCAGGCCGCCCTGGCCGCCGCCCTCACCGCCGTCGTGGCTGCCGTCCTCGTCGCCACCCGCCACCACATCGCCACCGTCGACGAGGAAGACCTGTCCACCTTCTACAAGTCGCTGCAGCTACTGGGCACCGGGCTCGTCGGGGTGCCCGCCTTCATCGGGGCGTTCTGGGGCGCTCCCCTGCTCGCCCGGGAGATCGAAGCCGGGACCCACCGCCTGGTCTGGACCCAGAGCATCACCCGGCGCCGCTGGCTGGCGGTCAAGCTCGCCGTCATCGCGGCCGTCACCGTGGTCCTCACCGCGGCGTTCAGCCTCCTGTTCACGTGGTGGTCCCTGCCGTTCGACGAGACCGGCAACCGCATCGGCACCGCCAACTTCGGCCAGCGCGGGATCGCCCCCGTGGCCTACGCCCTGTTCGCCCTGGCGCTGGGCACGCTGCTGGGCGCCGTCATCCGCCGGCCCCTACCGGCCATGGCCGGGACGCTGGCCGGGTTCCTCGTCGTGCGGTTCAGCTTCCAGCTCTTCGTGCGCCCCAACATCCTCCACACCGTCACCGCCAACCGACCCAGCGTCATGTTCGGGTCGGTCGAGGGATCGGCGTCGACGGCGGGCGCGTGGATCACGTCCGGTCGGACGGTCGACGCCGCCGGCAACCCCGTCTCCGGCGGCAGCATCGACAACATGCTGGCCGAGGCGTGCAACCTCACCCGCGACAGCAGCGACGGCGCCTGGGACGCCTGCGCCCACCACCTCGGCATCCACGACGTCGTCACCATGCACCCCGCCAGCCAGTTCTGGACCCTCCAGGCCTGGGAGACCGCCGGCTTCCTCGCCCTCGCCGCCACCCTCGCCGCCGCCACCTTCTGGTGGATCCGCCATCGCACCTCGTGACCCGAAGGGGGGTCCGTCGCGGAGGGCTCGACCGGTACTCGGGCTGGAACCTCGCATCGGCGCGCACGGCATCACGTGTGATCGCCGTACAGGGTGGCGAGCCCGACGGCGGCGTCCGCCATGCGCTCGCGCAGCTCGGGAGGGTCGAGGACCTCGACGTCGGCACCGAGCCGCAGCAGCTGCCGGGCGGCGCCCACATCCGACCGTTCGAACCGCAGGCGCAGCCGGGCCCAACCGTGCTCGTCGCGCTCGACGTCGTCCGGCAGCGGCAGCTCGGGCGTCCCCTCCTCCAGGAGCGCGAGCATCGGCTCGGCCGTCGGAGCGACGCGCACGGTGACGAAGTACTCGGGGATCGAGTCGAGGAAGGCCTGGCGGCGTGCCGCCCACGCGGCGGCAAGGTCGAAGCCGGGTGGCCGCGCGAAGCGGTGGTCGAGCAGCTCGACCGCGTCGATACGTGACAACCGGAACAGGCGCTCGGCACCGCGCCGCTCCAATCCGAGCAGGTACCAGGTGTAGCCCTTCAGGATCAGGCCGAGCGGCTGGACGACGACATCGGCACCCCGGTAGACGAGCCTGACCTCGCGGGCGTCCCACACCGCCCGGGCGACGTCGGCCAGCGCCGGCGTGTCGTCCGGAGGTACGAACCAATGGGTCGGCTCCACGAGCAGCCGGTCGCGCACGACTCGGGCCGCCGTCTCTGCCGACGGTTCCATCGCGGGCAAGAGCGTCCGGTCGGCGACGGCAGCGTCGAACCCGAGCTGGCCGGCAATCGCCGGGACGACGGCGAACAACAGGCCACGCGCCTCGGTGGCGTCGAGCCGCGGGAGGCCGGCGACGCGGTACGACGGATCGATGCGGATGCCACCGTTGCGCCCGACCTCGGTGTAGAGCGGCACACCGGCGGCGCACAGCGCCTCGACGTCGCGGTAGACGGTGCGCACCGAGACGTCGAGCGCGGCCGCCAGCTCGGTCGCCGGTGCGCCGCCCTGCAACTGGAGCCGCACGAGCAGCTCGACCAGCCGGACCGCGCGCACGCCAGGACTTTATCTGCGAACACTGACATCCCTTGTCAAGGTTCGTGGTTCACGATGCAGCCGAGGCCCACAGCCAAGTGGGCCCGACCATGACCGGCAACCGGGGCGCGAGAAGCGCCCACGAGAGGTGACCCCACATGTCCCACACCATCGTCAATCCCGCCGGGCTGCACGATCCGGTCTCGTTCGGCTACAGCCACACCGCCACCATCCCGGCTGGCACGGAGCTGGTGGTCGTCGCGGGTCAGTACGGATCGAGCACGGACGGGGCGGTGGTGTCGCCCGACTTCACCGAGCAGGTGCGCCAGGCGTTCCACAACCTGGGTGTCGCCCTTGCCGCCCACGGGCTCGACCTCAGCCACGTCGTCCAGCTCAGGACGTATGTGGTGAACCTCGACCTCGACAAGCTCGGGGCGGTCGCCCAGGCCGTGCAGGGCGGCTGCGGCGCCAACCCTCCCCCGCAAACCGTCATCGGGGTCGCCGGCCTGGCCATGCCCGACATCCTGTTCGAGGTCGAAGCCGTCGCCGCCCGGCCGTGAACAGACAGGTGGGGATCCCGGTGCTCAGGATGGTGACGATCGGCGTCTACGGCTTCGACGGGGAGTCCTTCCTGCAACGACTGCGGGAGGCGAACGTCCGCCTGCTGCTCGACGTACGCCAGCGCCGCGGTGTCCGCGGACCCGAGTACGCCTGGGCGAACTCACTCCGGTTGCAGGCGGCCCTCGCCCAGGCCCGGATCGCCTACGAGCACCACCCTGAGCTCGCCCCGACCACCGAGCTACGCCAGCTCCAGTACGCCGAGGATGACCGCCGCGGGATCGGCAAGCGCTCGCGCCGCGAGCTCGCTGCCGAGTACACCCGCCGCTACACCACCGAGATCCTCGACCGCGCCGACCTCACGCCGATCGTGTCGGCGCTGTCGAGCAGTGGGACCGCAGCGCTGCTCTGTGTCGAGAGCGACCCTGAGGCCTGCCACCGCTCGTTGATCGCCCAGCGGTTGACCGAGCAGCACCACGTCACGATCGAGCACCTCCGCCCGTCGTGAGGCGTGGGTTCAACTCAACCTGCCGACAAGGCCGGTTGCACGACACCCATCGAAAGCAGGCCGCCGCCGACGTCGTCCACCGCATCTGGCGGCAGGGCGGCTAGCACCTCGCTAGCAGCTGGCTAGCAGCGGTCCCGTATCTGTATCGGGTCCCTGTGAACGTCGGTGAGGAGCAGGTTGGTCGTGAGCGGGTCGGGCAGCGAGGCGTCGGGGCGGGTGGTCGCGGGACGGTACCGGCTCGAGAGCGTGCTGGGGCGCGGCGGGATGGGGGTGGTGTGGCGGGCGTCCGACACCCTGATCGAGCGCACCGTCGCACTCAAGGAGCTCCGGCCCCCGGCCGGCGAGGAGTCCTCGTCGTTCGTGGAGCGGGCGCTGCGCGAGGCCCGCAACGCCGGGCGCCTGAACCACCCCGCCATCGTCGCCGTCCACGACGTCATCGCCCCGACCGGCGACGACCCCGTCGTCTACATCGTCATGGAGTACGTCGATGCCCCCTCGCTCGCCGAGGTCATCGACCGCGACGGGCCGCCGCTGCCACCGGCCCGGGCCGCGGCGATGGGCCTGGGCATCCTCGACGCCCTCACCGTCGCCCACACCATGGGCATCGTCCACCGCGACATCAAGCCCCACAACGTCCTGGTGCCCGGCGACGACAAGGTCAAGCTCACCGACTTCGGCATCGCCCTGGCCGCCGAGGACAGCCGGCTGACCCGCAGCGGGGTCATGGGCACCCACGCCTACCTGGCCCCCGAGTGCTTCGACGACGGCCAGGTCGGCCCCGCCACCGACCTGTGGGCCCTCGGCGCCACCCTCTTCCACTCCGTGGCCGGCCAGGCGCCCTTCGAGCGGCCCACGACCACGGCGACGCTGCGGGCGATCCTGTTCGAAGACCCGCCGGCCCCGCCCTGCGGGCCCCCGCTCGCCGACGTGATCACCGGGCTGCTCACCCGCACGGTCGAGCGACGCCTCACCGGTGGCGCGGCCCGCGAGCTGCTGGAACAGGCGGTGATGACCGCGCCGACGGTCGAGGCGCCGCCCCCCGCCAACCCCGGCCAGGCTCCCTGGGCGGCCCAGGCCACCACCCACCACCAGCGACCCACCCCGCCGCCACCCCACACGACGCACCCCGGTGGGCCGCCACCGGCTTTCGTCACCGCGCAGCACCCCTCGTCGGCGCAGCTCCCGCCGCCCCGACCGCCGGCGACGGGCCCGGCCCACGGACCGTCACCGGCGCGCCCCCCGGGCCAGCCCGGCATCCTCGGGGGCCGCACCCTCGGCGTCCTGCTCGTGGTGGTGTCGGCCCTGGTCGTCGTGTACTTCACCACGCTCGCCGACGACGGCGAGGGCGGCAGCGGCAGCGGCAGCGGGAGCGGGAGCGGCCAGGCGAACGGCCTCCCCACGGGGACGGACCCGGACCTCCCGGGCGGCGGCGGAACGGTAGAAGGCGCCCTCGCGCAGGAGTTCCTCGACGCCGTCAACAGCGGGGACGAGGACACGGCGATCGGGACGCTCTGCGCGGAAAGGGGTCATCCGGAGGACATCACCGACGCCATCACTCGCGATGCGAGCCTCGAGATCGACCCGACGACCGTCGAAACTGAGAGCGGCACCTCGTTCTTGGCCTCCCTCGTCGGCACCGTCGACGGCGTACCCATCGAAGACGCCTACCTCAGCGTGCTCCCCCGCATCGAGGACGAGACAGATTGGTGCGTCTACCGCTTCGACCTCGGCGAGGACCCGGAACCGTCGGGGCAGTGACCCACGGCCGGGAGTGTGGGTCGCTCCTCTGTCGAGCGGACTGGCGCAGGGCGTGATCGCCGCCCTCCACGACGCCATGGCTGGGGGTGTGACCAAGCCCGTTCCACGTCACGGGTCGACGACAGGTCGTTCGTCGGCGTCGTCGTGACAGTCCCGAACAGCCTCCCCGGCCATCGCCTCGCTGCGCCGCGGCCGCCCGGTTCCTCGGTCAGTCGCCGGATACGATCCCGAAGTTCAGCACCTCGGTTGGGTGCGAGGCTCCTGGACTGGCGACATCTGGCCCATCTGGATCTGGCCGTGCTGGGGAGCCGGGAAGGCGGGGTCGATGAGTCGACGATCGGAGCGACAGGGGGTGGAGGAGCTCCGGTCGAAGTTCGTCGCCAATAGGGAGAAGGTCCGATCGTGGACCGCCGACTGGGACTGCCCGGAGATCGAGTGGCCCCCCTTCCCCGAGGTCCCGCGCCCGTGGGTCGTGCTACCAGGCGGGGAAGAGGGGTGGTTGGCCCAGCATGCGCCCTTCATGGAGGAGTACCACTGGCTGCTGGAGGCTCGTCCTCGAGCGGATGGCATCTCCCAAGTGTGGGCTTCCTGGTGGTTCGGGGCCGGGCACGAGTTCGAGCGTCTGGAGATCGAGTTCCGCAGCTTCGCCGACCCGCAGTACCTGGCGGAGAAGCTGGCCTTGGGAGCTGATGCAGCGGCCCTCGAAGGCTGGCAGCGCGAGGACGTGCAGGGCCTCTACGCCTGGCTGTTCGAGGGCCTCGACAGCCGCCCGATGGACGACATGGTGCAGGGGAACAACCGGACCGGGTTCATCCTGTTCCACATCCTGCGCTCACCCCTCAGCACGAACGAGATCGCCGCTCGCCTGCGCATCACCCTGACCACGACCACCATCGACGGCACACCGCTCGACGAGCAGGGCGGGGCCCTGCCCAGCTGATGTTGCCTGTCCGGCCACGGCGTGGCGGACCCAAGCCGAGGAAGCGGGCCAGCGGAGGAGCAGGCTGACCCGCTGGTACGTGACTTCCCACTGTTCGGTGGCTCACCGCTCGTCCGGGCAGCGAGCGAGAGCCTCGGCTACCGCCCCACCGACAGCCGTGGATGACCGTCTTCACCCTCGACGAGTAACGGCTACCTCGGCCGTCAACCCACGCACCGCCTCACCTGGCCGTAGGAAGATCACTGGGTTTGCAGGCGCACAGGTGGATGTCCTGGCCGCTTGGTCATCCCACCTGGTGGACGCTGGTCGGTACCTGCGGACAGGTTGTCCGATCGGTGAGCGCAGAGGGACTCGAACCCCCGACACCTGCCTTGTGAGGGCCACCCACCACCGCTGACCAGGCCAAACGCAAGGCAGGGAGTGCCGCTGGCACGCATAGGCACCGATTTTGCAGCCATGAAGGTTGGAAGGTTGTCTCGTGGACGTGTCCCAGCTGCCAAGGCCTGACGCTGGACCTGGCCCGCTACCGGGTCAAGTCTGGCAGGCACTCAGAAATCTTCCTCGAGGAGCAACACCGGGTCTGGCCCCGCTCGGGGCGCAAGGCACCGCCTGAGGTGCCCGACGCCCTCGCCCGCGACTTCGAGGAAGCCGCCGCCGTCGTCGTCGGAATCAGTGCCCGCGCCTCGGCGGCGCTCGCACGGCGTTGCTTGCAGCAGACCCTCGTTGACCATCTGGGGGCTGCCGGTGGAGACCTGAACAAGCAGATCGACGCCATCAGCAGCCAGCTCCCGAGCCACGTCCAGGACGCCCTCCACGCGCTCCGCAACATCGGCAACTTCGCCGCCCATCCCATCAAGGTCAACACGGCGGGCGACGTTGTCGACGTCGAGTCCGGTGAAGCTGACTGGACGCTTGAGGTACTTGAGCAGCTGTTCGACCTTGTCTTCGTAGCTCCCGCCAAGGCAGCGGCTCGTACTGCAGCGCTCAACAAGAAGCTGGCTTCGGCTGGCAAGCCGACCATCTACGGCTGCAGGTCCGGTGGACAGATTCGCCGGGTGATTCAGAAGGCCCATGCGATCAGCGGTATGCCGATGATGACAAAGAGGAGGAGTGCGATCCTCAGAGACAACTCAACGGCAAACCTTCGCCACCTGTCATTAGGTATGCGGCGTCGTAGAATCCGCAGCGCACTGAGATAGCAGACTGCGGTTAGTAGGAACAGAGCTACCTGCGCCTTCACCTGCATCAGAATCTGCGCTTCACTCGGCGACCGATGCTAGCCCGAGGCATACGAATAGAGATCCTCTGCGAGCCCCCGGGGTTTCAATGACCGTACGTACAAGTAGATCCCCCAACTCGTGTCCAGTGCCGTCCGCCGTCAGATTCCGGCGACGGTCGAGAACCCATCCACCCCAGCGGTACGAGACCACGAATCGGCACGGGACTCGCCGGCGAAGGACCCCGCGATATCGCCGGTTCTTTGCGGCCTTGGACGTGTCAGCTGGCCTGGTGATCTGTGCGGGTGGTCCCGGGAGCCCGGCGCCCTGCCTCGATGGCTGGCGGGATGAGGCCTGCGGCCAGCTGGGCGCGGATGTCGTCGCGCAAGGAGCGGGCGTCGGACAGCGACCCGGCAGGCACGTGCCAGCGACGGCCGCCGGGGGGGGGGGGGGGGGGCCCCCCCCCGCCCGCCCCCCCCCCCCCACCCCGCGGGGGCCACCCCGCACTGCCAGCGCCCCCGCAACGCCCGGAAGGCGAACACCGCGGTGGCCACGACCGCCACCACGAGCACCTCCAGCAGCAGCACGGCCACGGCGACCAGCGTGGCCAGCAACACGGCCCACACCACGATCCCGGCCATCTCGTCGAACCGCTCGACCAGCTGCGACGGGTGGGCTACTTCCTTCTTGGTCACGCCGTCGGCGGCGACGCCGGCTCGGGTTCGCTCCTGCTGGTCGGAGGTGCGCATGCCGAAGTACCACCGTGACATGGTCAGGCGCAGCGGCGGCGGGGCCAGCGCTACCCGCACGGTCCAGTGGCCGCCCTGGGGGTCGACGACCGGTTCGGTGCCGGCCAGGTGGCGCAGGCTGCGCCTGGCCACCCGGTACTGCAGGTAGACGATCGAGCCGACGGCGTACGCCACGCCCACCAGCCCGATGCCGACGACCAGCTCGGCGACGATCTCGACCACGACCTCCACGGCCCTTGTCTAGGCCATGTCCAACGACTCCGGCCTGCGAGTCCCGAGCCAGGACCGCCACCGGCCGGGCCCAACGACGCCCCCCGGCTCGGTAGCGCCGGTTCGGTGCGACCGTCGGCGGTCTGGCGGCTCGAGATATGTGCGCGTCGGAGCGGGTCAAGATCACCGGACAGGCCCTAGCCCAGCACTCCAGCAGCGGCCTCAACCGGCCACCGACAACGCCCGGAGGGCGTCGTCGGGGTCGCCGTTCAACATGACCAACACCCAGAACCCGCCGTCCACAATCGGCAGGTCGGCAGCGACCTCGGGGATGCGTCCAAGGTGGCGTCACCTCCCAATCTCAACCGGGGGCCGAGAACCTCGTGGCCAGGGATTCGAGTCCCTCATCACCCATCAGAGAGCGCGGCGGCCACTGCACAGGCGTGTCAACAGCGGGCCATATCTGACTGACAAATCGTTCAGGCTCTCCTGAGTCAGTTGTTGCACCCATTGTTCCATCGACTACGGGAACCAGCGGAAGCAATACTTGAAACGCGAGTTTGTAGACCACGAAAGTCGACACAAGTAGCGTCGGCTGATGCGGTCGCGAGTCACCCGGGTTGGCATGATGCAGTAGATCCCTCGCCGAGTGTGCTGCCCACCGGCCACCGTTATAGGCACCTAGATAGACCAACGAGTTCCTTGACGGTTGACGAGCGATGGCAAGGTCCATCGGATAGAAGCGGGGTACCACGGACCCGGTCACGCGATCGATGAGGATGGCCATCTTCATCGCCCACGTGCCGATCAGCACCTGATGGTGAGGAGGTAGGGGGACACACTCACCCCAGAGCATCGGGCGCAGGATCGCCGAGACGTCGTTCTCGAGTGTGCCTAGCCAGTCGTTGTTGCAAGGGCGGCACACGTGCGTGGTGATATCGATCTCGCGCCTGGGCTTGCGAAGTCCCGGCAACGGCGAGAGAACTCGTCCCATCGTCCGGAACTCTTTCGACACCCATCTCGGCCAGATGTGCTCATCGGTGAGCTCCTCCGAGCTTCCACAGAATGGGCAAGTGGCATCAGCGGGAGGAAGCCGGCTGTCGTCCGTCTGCATCTCGGCATCATCAAGGTCGAGCTGTGCCAGAGGAAAGGTCAGCTCCGCCCATCCGCCGCGGAGCCGCAATGACGCCAATTCGGTACAACCTTGGTGGCAAACACCGAAGAGGTAGATCTCCTCTCCCGGGTGCATGGAGCCGGAACTGGCCATGTGCTCCGGGCCCCATGGCCAACACACATACCAACTACCGCTAGCGGTTCCTCCAATAAAGCGGTGTGGATCACGAACCCTCACAACGGGATGCCCGCATCCCAGGCAAGGGCCCCGCCGCCACTCGGGAAGCCCTGGGTTGTCGAGACGCCGAGGTCGGCGCGGCGCTCCTCCGCGCACTCCCGAGGGAGCCGCCCCATGGGTACGGTTACGTCCACCGATGACCGTCGAGGTGATGTTCGAGGCGTGCCTCCATGATGACCAGTCAGGTCGCGACGGGTCGCCTTCCGCTGATCCGACCAGCAACGACACCTTGAGCGTCTCGTCGGCCGCTTCGGAGTAGGCCTGCAGCGAAACCACGAGCATGCCGCCGGCGTCCGGCAGGCTTGCCGGAGCGACATCCCGCACCCACTCGACTCGGTAGACGGTCCCACCATTGACACGCAGATGGGTCGGCGGCCGACCACGTCCGCCTTGGAACGATGCCTCCAGCCGCGTTGGCGTCCGATGCGCTTGATCAGTGTCCACCGGAGTCCTCAACCACGCACCTCACGATAGAACACACGTTTGCGTGCGTCGGGGCCTTTCTGCTGGCGGCTGGCTGTGCCTACCGGACTGCTCAACTGCTGCACTGCGCTCGGTCATGGGCTGCGTCGCCGCTCCTTGCTCGATGACATCGTGGCGACCGAGCGTCAAGAGCAGCCAGACCCGCCTTCATGTACCCGGCGTAGGGATCGCCGTCGTCACCGACGAGAAGCGTCGGCGCCCTCGGCCATCCCCAGGTCGCCCAACTCGACGACGCCACCCTCGAGACCCGCCTCCTCCGGTCGCCCGCCACCGCTTCGACCTCCCCGAAGAAGCCAGCCCCCGGTCGCGGAACCGGCCACCCCATCGGCGGTACATAACACCACCTAGGTCAATCACCGCGACCCGCTCGATTCACTGAAACCATCCGAAGCACTCGACCAAGCGTTGCGATAACCCCCTGAGACCAAGGCGCCTATCGCGCTGCCGAGTACTTCTTGAGCGCTGTTAGCGCCGGCCCGCAGCGCCTTCAAGGCCGATGGTCGCCAACGGGACTCAAACCCTCGACCACAGCCGCAGTAGTCGGCGACTACCAGGAGGTACGCGGCAGATGCCAGCACGACCCCCGGCCACGTACGGATCCGCCGCCGAAGGTAACGGGACAACCTCCGGGAACCACCATCGCTGCCGCTACCAGGAGGTACGTGATCCCGTACCGAGGTACGGGTTGCGGGTGGTGGACCCAACAGGACTCCAACCCCTGAAATCGCAGACCTTCGTCCTCCTCCTGCGATGGATCCGGGACGGTGGCTTCAGCGACCTGCGTCAGCCAGGCCGAGGCCAGGGCCCCACATGACGCCACGCTGTGATCGGCGTCAACACCCGCACATGGCGGCGCTTCTCGCGCTGTTGCCATCGTCTGATGGTGTGGTCTGATCGAGTGATGCGGTTCGGGGTCCATCTGCCCCAGTTCGGTCGGGCGGCGTCGGACGACACCCGCAGGTCGGAGCTGTCTGGCGGCAGCCTCGGTGGCGTGTGCGTAGAGCTGACTGCTCGCCCCGGGGGGCGTAGCGTCGGGTCATGACGCAGGACCGTTTCGAGGTGGTGTGCGAGATCGAGCCGGCGACGACGCCCGATCTCACCCGGGTGCGGCACCAGATCGGCGTGATGGCGCCGGTGGCGACGTCGTTCCTGATCCCCGACAACCACATCGGCCGGGCCACCGTGTCCAGCATCGCGGTCGCACACGAGGTCCAGGCCATGGGCGGGCAGGCGGTCGCCTGCCTCAACGCCCGTGACCGCAACCTGCTCGGCTTCGAGCGCGACCTGCTGACCGCCGCCGCGTACGGCGTCGAGGAATTCCTGTTCGTCTACGGCGACAAGCCCACTACCGGCGGGCGGACCAGCGAGCTCACCGTCCGGTCGATGATCGAGCACGCCCGGGCCGCCACCGGGTCCACTGCCCTGGCCAGCAGCCGGCCCTTCCGCCTCGGCGCCACCACCCGGCTCACGCCGGTCCCCGCCTGGAAGCACGAGGCCGACTTCCTGTTCGTGCAGGTCGGCTTCTCCCTCGATCGACTGCTTGCCTGGCGGGACACGATCGGCGCCGACATCGCCGCCGGCACCGACGTCTACGCCGGCGTGATGGTCGTCGCCTCGGCGGCGATGGCCCGGCGCTTACTCGCCACCATCCCCGACATCGAGATCCCCGATGCGCTCGTCCAGCGCCTGGAGACCGACTCCGACGCCGGCATCGACCTGGCGGTCGACATCGTCGAGGGCATCCGGTCCAGCGGCGCCTTCACCGGCGTCCACCTGGTCCCGGTCACCCGCTACCGGCAGGTCGCCGCCCGCCTCGAACAACTCCGCCGCTGAGACCGACGCGACCCCTCGATCCCCGCGGCGGCTGCAACTTGCAGACCGGCACCGAACTCGACCAGCCGGCCGCGGCAACCAGGACCTCCGCACTGGAGCTCTGTGGTGAACGCCAGGGCTGCCTCGGCACCGCGATGCACCCATCCACGTGCCTACTCGGGCAGGAGC
>Ga0193742_1000790_pt1 | contig 20134 bp, 18 predicted proteins | sample L2c1metaG_FD_165511 | JGI IMG/M metagenome (GOLD analysis project Ga0193742, IMG submission 165511) | Soil microbial communities from a riparian zone of the East river system, Colorado, United States - L2c1 | ecosystem: Environmental > Terrestrial > Soil > Riparian zone | place: USA: East River... | reverse complement strand
GCAAACAGGAGCTTGACCTAGCGGTCACGCTCCTGAATACTAGACCCCGCAAACGACACGGCTACAAAAGCCCTGCCGAGCTACTCAAGCCTTACCTGGGTGTTGCGATTTGAGTGGGAATTCAGGAGAGTAATCAATCTACTATGCTCAAGAGGCTCAAGAGAACGGTTCTCTAGAAAGCTAACAAAGTTGTTTAGTATATGTCATTCGCCAGTTCGTGCTTGATACTCTCTAGTTCTCGTTGCGCTGCTTCATAATCCTGAACGAAGGTCCTGTATTCATTTCTTGAAGCAAATAACTCCAGTATTCTCTTTGGTCTGAGCCAGTCTGTGTTTGGTTGCCCTAAATAGCTAGCGAGTGATGAGTATGGATACGTCCTCCATCCTTTCGGGTTGAGATGAATGTACCTTGAAATATGTTCCAAATAAGTCTGATTTGAAATGAGTGAGGCTTTATATCGGCTTTCAAACAATGAACCGCTACGCTTGTATTTGGTGTTGAAGTACCGGCTATAGCCGGTCATAACGCCGCGCATCAATCTCTGCATGGCGCCTGCCTCAACTTGGTACAATAGCAAATGAAAGTGGTTAGGCATCAAGCAGTAGCATAGTGCTTCAAGTGATTCGTATAGCTTCTCGTATGGTACACCGGCAGAGTTTTTGAGCTCTTGTTGGCTCAAGTACCTCCGGAACAATTGCAAAAAGAACCGGTAGTCTGCATCTTCCAGAAAGATCTCTCTTGCCGACTGGCACCACGAGCATAGACGTGATAGAAGCTCTCTGCGATATCCACCTTAAGGACGTTGCGGCTAGGCATATCAACAAGTATACTAGAACATAGTAGCGCTTATCTAAAGAACCGTTCTCTTGAACCTTGAACCTCTTGAACATGCGTTAACACCTATAGAAGTCAGACTTCGTTCTTTCAACAAGGCCCATCGGAGGCGAGATTTGGAATGGGTCTAAGCCTCTGTGCCAAGGGACTTGCTAAGGGTTAGCGACATCGGTATGACTTGGTATAGGAGCCGACGCGTGAAACTTAGCCCACTCGCGTGCAGACCACTCCTCATAGTGACGCCAGCCCATTTCAAGGCTCAAGCTACAAATTTTGTTGTATTGGGCGCGCATGAAACAATCGATTGCGTAACGGCCCGCTGTCAGGCACATACCGTTTATACAGGCAAAAATTTCTTCGTCTTGATCCACATCAGGCAAAAGCATGCCCGTGTCCAGCAAATCTAATCCTATACGGTAATCTTCAACAGGTATCCTTCGAAGGATCGGGAATTCGGCAGTAGAGCCTTTAGTATCCTCAAACGATCCGGGCATAAAAATGTCGGATGCGAGCGCTAGAAGCGTACCTGCCATAATAAGCGGTTTGACTCGATGGATAGTTCCGTCGCCTTCATAACTATACCCGCCGAGCCAATTGTCTTGGCGAATTTTGGCTACGGGAGTCGTTGCGGAGGCTTCGGCAATTTGATCATTAAGGTATAGTTTGCCAAGCAGCATTTTTTCTCCGCCATTGGATAGTCCGATTTGGCGGTCAGGTATGTCGTGCCACCCTAATGCCCCCTTGCTTGCCTGTACAGTCCTTGCCGCCCCCAGGTTGATCTGAATAGGAGTGAAAGCCCTGTTCGAAAAAGTCGTTTTTGCTTCTGCGGGAGGCGGATTCAGGGCGTCCTGCAGATCAGGTGCCTGCCAAACGAGCTCCGTGACACTGGCCTTCCGTGCCAGTGCCAGGGCATAGTCGTCGTCAACTATAGTAGTCAAGGTAGAAATTGTGTGGGAATGAGTATCAAGATCGTTCCGGGCCCCCAACCACACGCCAAGCTTCTCCACGGGCGGAGGCAACCCCTGATACCCCCGATGGATGCCGCCCGAAAAATCGTATTCCCGGTATCCCTGAACGACGGTTGCTTGGAGCACCACTGGTACACCCGCTTCAATCGATTCCCGCACCGTAGCCGGATATGCAAAACCTGGGTACTCAGCTCCCTCAACTATCTCTGGTGAGAACGATAAATCACACGAACGTGCCATCTTGGTTAACTAGTATGACAATAAAGATAGAGTGTAGCAAGATTACCCAAAGGTGTTAATACTGAAATATGTGCTACCCCGACCCATGTAGTCTATTACATAATATTGACCTAGTATAAAGAATAGTGTGCAATACTTCTCATTGTTCAATGTGTAAGTAATGGATATTTGGAGTTTTATTCATGAGCGAACGTAAATTCGTAACACGCCGTACTGTACTTTTGACGGTTTTGGCGATCCTGCTTATTATAAGCGGCATTGTGTTTTCTGTTGGCAGCAAAGACAACAAAAATGTTGCTACTGGTACGAGTGACCACACACAGCATGCCAGTGCAAACCAAAGCGAAGAGGCTAAGGTAGAAAGCGCGACCACTACTGACGTCGACGATCCTGAAGATCAAACTGAGTCTGGCACAACCGGCACGCCCCCTGCACAGGTTGCGTCGGCTGCTACCAGTACACCAAAGAAAAAGCAGCCTACAACCACTGCGCCCACAGCCACCCCCGAAATCCCTCAGAACGAAAACCCGGTGCCTGAGGAGGAAGCTCCAGAGGAAGAGCCGGCGGATGAGCCTGAAGAAGAACTAAACATGGTATTTGTACCCGTTAGCGGTTCTAGCGACAGCTTTACCCTTGAAACCACGGACGGCAGCGTTTTCCGTTGGTTCCCGGCGTGCCCGGCTACCTGGAACGGTGAAACTCTTCCTGAGGACAAGCCTCTGGCTGACATGTACATGGTTCTGGAAGATCCGCAAGTTGCCGACGGTCATGTTGGCTCCAGCGTAAGCTTCCACGTACGCGCTCAGGATTTTGCCATTCCTGGTGATGAGTTTGAGTGCGGCTTTTACGTCATGGATGACACGACTGGTGATGTATTTACTTATACCTTCACGGTAGTGATTGTCCCGGCAGACTTCGAAGTCGAAGAACTTTAACGCTCAACCACATAAAAACGAAAGAGTCCTGGCCAACAGGACTCTTTCTATTTGTACAGGCTACTTCATCTGGGTTTTTTGACGGCAACTGTTTAAACGGTAGCTTTTATCTCGGCGGGCTTTTTAGCTTACTCAACAATATGTAGCGGTAGGTCGGCAGGGGTTCGCTCCAGAGAGGGAATTCAGTATTTATGCCTGTCAGGAGCATGCCCATTACCAAATCCCAAAACACCCTTTACGCATACTTGAGCCGCTGTGTTTTGACCGTCTTGGTTGGCGGTTATATAGTCTAGCTATGGATGTGCCCGTGCCTCACTTGACGCCTGAAGTAAATGAATTGGCAGAGAAAATGGTTATTACCAATATTGCTCGATTCCCCCAAACATGGGATGGTCCCAACGTTTTGATTGCCCATGCAGCATTAGGAGAATTCGACCAGAGTAAAAGCCCTACTGGCATAGGGATCAGAGAACTTGCGTGCCTTCGGCCTGACCCGCAAAGGGCGGCTAACCTGGCCAATCAGATTCACGATACTTATGGTATTCCCAGGCATGTGTCAGGAGACAAGGCTGAAAGATTTGTGATTAAAGGTGCAAGATATGGCATTGAGGAGGTTCGAAAGGCGGCTATGGATGCAGCAAAAGAAACCGGATCAAGTATACCTACAGGGCTCAATGATCGACTAGGTTATCCTGGCCGTTTAGAAAGAGCCGAACCCTCTACCGTGTGGCGGCATACACAAATGCTCCATACGCTTTTGCGCGAGGATGATCCTGTGCGCGACCTCACTCTTCAGGCAATTGGTCAAAGGGCGAAGACCATAAGATCGGACTCAAGACAACAGCAACAACGGGCGCAAAGCCGGGTTAATCCATGACAAGCCATAGTAGTTAGAGGCAAAGTACTGCTATCCGCGTTTTTTGGCAGCTGCTTTTTCCGGGGCGAAGAGCAGGGCGTAGGTCTGCATGCCGACTAGTGCGCCTGCGAATGGGGCTACAACGTAGCTGGCACTCCAGGAATTTACGCCGAGGGCCACGGCCGGGTTGAGTACTCCGGCCGCGCCGAATGATGCCAGCAGTACGCCGACGAATAATGACGCCCCAATGGTTGCGGCCAGCTGCGTACCTTCGTAGCCTTTATACACTGCTGCGGCAATGCCAAAGGTGAATACAAAGGTCCCGATTGTCTCGGCAGCTACTACCCGCCAGTCCCAGTTGACGGCAGCGGAGTTTGCAAATACCTGGTTCGCCAGATACTGATTGGTACGCAGTGCTACAAAACCGCCCAGCATTTGTGCGGCGACAAATACCACCGCCTGCCGGCCTGGAACTTTGCGCACTGTCCACAGGCCGAAGGTGACTGCCGGATTGATGTGCGAACCAGATACGGAGCCGATTACCAGCACCATAACCGCCAGGGTTACACCGGCCGCTGCCGCTCCAAAAAACGGGAACGGTGTCCGGCTGGCCATTGCAAACACTGCGCTAGCCAGGGCATAGGCGCCCAAAAACTCTGCTGCCGCCATAGCGACCTTTTTCTTTCCAAACATAGATCCCTCCTAATGTTGATACTCTTAAGCATAGAGAGCAGCCGGATAAATTGCAATTGGCGGTCTGATCGTGGGGTACTAGGTTTCGGAGCTTACCGGGTCCTCGACAAAGTCGTAGTGCGATTGCAGGTAGGCCAGGTGCTTTTCCCGGTACTTTTTGAACTCGGATTTCTTCAGCCCGCTCTTTTTTATAAACGCGCCGATCTTTTCTGACCCGATGTAGTGCGGCAGCATGACATAGGCAGCGCCCAAGGTGTACAACTCTGCGGCTTCATCCACCGTATCCGCGGTACAGATATATACAGCGTGAGGGTTTTCTTTCTCCAGCCAGCGGCTCAGAAACACGTTAGTCTGAAAGTCTGTGACTGTAGACACTATCAAGTGTGCATGACTGAGGTTAAGTTCCTCTAATAGTTCCATATCTGTGACATCCCCGTATACAAAGTTAATGTGCTTGTCCTCCAGGGTGTCTATAATGTGCGGGTCGTAGTCTACTACCACATAAGATTTTTTGAGCTGGTGGAACACCCGCACAAACTCATGACCGCCCTTTTGGTAGCCCAGCAGCACCAGGTCATAGTGGTGGCGGGTCTCTTTCTGCTCGCTGACTACTTTGCGCTCAAACATGCGGATGTATTTTTCAAATAGATTATAAAGCTGGTCGGCATAAGTGATGGTATAGGTAGACACGGCAATGGTTATAAAGGCGACAACCGTGATGAGTGTCGTGATTTCCTGGCTGATTTGTCCGTGGTTGACGGCCAATAACAGCAGGATGAGGGAAAATTCGCTGATCTGGGCCCCGGTCAGCCCGGCCTTGAAACTGGTCTTTTTGGTATAACCGCCCAGGCCCATCACAGACATCACAATCAAGGGGTTAGCTACCAACACCACCGCAGAAAACACAGTGGCATGGGGCAGGGCGTCAATAATCTGAGAAAGCTCCAGGTGCGATCCCAGTTGGACAAAAAACAGCACAATGAAGAAGTCGCGCAGCGGCTTGAGCCGGGAGGAAATCTCTGTCGCATACGGCAGTGAAGCCAGGGTGACACCGGCAATCAAAGCACCGATCTCCAGGCTGAATCCGACCCAACTGTACAGTGCGGCAATACCCAGTCCCCAGCCTATGGCAAACAGGAAGAGGAATTCCTGGGACCGGGCAATGATGGTGTTGAGTCTGGGCAGCACAAACAACCGGACCAGGATCAGCCCCAGCAGCAGCCCCGTAATCTTGGCCATCAGTTGTATAAACACACTCATGGTCAGTTCACCTTGGCTGGAGGTAGAAACACCCACCAGTATAAGGGTGGCCAGAATGTCCTCTATCAACAGGTAGCCAATGGCGACCTTGCCGTACAGCCGGGTCTGTTCCTTCTTGTCTGTCAGCAGCTTCAGGATGATGATGGTGCTGGAAAAGGACAGGGCAATGCCAATGTACAGGCTTTCGGTAGTTGTAAAGCCCAATACTTGGGACAGCAGGAAGCCGATTCCGGTAACCAGCAGTACTTTAACCAGGGCAATATAGCCGGCAATTTTACCAACCTCCCGGATAACCCGCGGGTTTAGCCCCAGCCCCACAATGAGCAGCAGCAGGGCAATGCCAAAGTTGGAAAACACTTCCAGCGTTTCCTGGGAGGATATCAAGTCCAGAGCGGCCGGCCCGACCATGACTCCGGTCAGAATGTAGCCAATGGTCAGCGGCTGCCGAACGGCGCGCATAAACAGGCTGACCAGTACGCCAACGACGATTATCAGGCTGAGTTCATTAAAAACAGTATGCATAGGCAGTTATTTGTATTTTGTACGATCTACAGAGTATATTGTACCTGAAAGCCATGTGATTATGAACCCACTTCAAACCCCCTCCCAAGTACGAAAACCCTGTCCTGGTAGTGCCAGATGGTGGTTTTCGTGACAAAGCATACCTATTGGTATGCTGACATGGTCTCTTTTTGGAAGCCAGGCAGGCTAAGCCTGCCTGCTTGCCAAAAAGCCACGATCCCGAAGCGAAACTGCCATATGGCACACCAGGCAGGGTTTGCAGTCGGGAGGGAGATTTGAAATGGGTTCTAAGCCAGCATCGTCCCAAAAACAGTCTCCTCCCGCCCAATCCAACCATAGAGGTATGGTTGATTCGGTTGTTTTCTACCTCAACCCCTTTTCGTCGCATCAGGAAAACGTGAGTTCCCGGCGTAAGCTGATCCGCAGCTTTAAGGCGCGGGAGGACGCCAAGCGTACTCCCGCCGAAAGGTTTGCTGACTGGTTGACCTCCAAGTTCGGTTCGGTCACATTCCTGGCTGCCAATGCGCTGTGGTTCGTGGTCTGGATCAGCATCAATACCAGGCTGATTCCCGGCATAGAACCGTTCGATCCCTTTCCCTTTGGCCTGTTGACAATGGTTGTATCCCTGGAGGCTATCTTCCTGGCGATTGTGGTGCTGATTTCACAGAACCGGGAGGCCCGGGTGGGTGAGCTGCGGGAGGAGATCGAGCTGCAGATCAGTACCATTGCAGAGACGGAACTCACTAAGCTCATCAACCTTATGGTGAAGCTTATGAAAGAGCAAGGAATAGAGGTGGACAAAGACCCGGAACTCAAGAAAATGCTCCATCCGGTAGACAATGCCGCCCTGGAACGCAAGCTTGAAAAAGAATTAGAAAAGTAGAAATACATTGAACCCATTTCAAATCCCCTCCCTACTGCAAACCCTGTCCGGTGCACCAGGAGGCTGTTTTGCTTCGCAGCATATCTAAAGATATGCTTTGTTACAAGAACAGCCACCTGGCACTACCGGGCCAGGCTTTTCGTACTTGGGAGGAGATTTGGAATGGGTTCATAAAAGGTTGACGGGCCCATCAAGCTTATGTATTATAGGGGTACTTTCTAGCGGTCTATTGGGACTTGCGTGAAAAGACAAAAATCAATCCACAAAAAAGAGACAAGGTGTTATGAGTTTGAGGGAGAAAGAAGGCAGTGCTGATGTATTGCCAATAAAAATAAAAGTCAAAATAATATCTTCACGGAGCATGAAAGTGCAAACAGAAACACGCCGGCCAAAGTGGCGGGAGTACATAACCTACTAACTGGCCCCAACTCAACCTAAAAGCCAGCCAAAACAGCTGGTTTTTGGTTTGTACCCCTAACCCTGTTGAGCTCTCACTCCTTGGTAGTCACATCAGCTTCATATTCGGCGCTGCCCGCACCAGCCATCCCGCCCCCCAGTCAAGCTGAGGGCAAGCTTAGAGATGCGAAAGTTCAGTCAGTAAATAAATCAGCTTCAATTTCGCCACGGCTTGCAGCCGTCTACCGAGCTACTTTCTTGTACCAACAAGAAACCGGGGTCCCCACGGCGAATCCTCTCGCCGTGGGGACCCCGGTTTTGACCGCAAAAGTATGAAGATACTACTGCTTCTTGGAAAGAAGATGAGTTTGCAGGAGTCAGTGGAAAAGATCCTGGATGGGTTCTTAGGACTTTTGTTTGGCTTTTATGGCGTCGTCCAGAAGCTTGGTGAAGGCTTCCATAGTAGTGGGGTTTTCTATTTTTTTGCCATCAAGGATGAATGTGGGGGTGGATTGGTAGCCCTGTTTGCGGGCTTCCGCCCGGTCGGCCTGGACGACGTCGTTGGTCTTTTCGCTCTTCATGTCTTGTTGGAATTTAGGTATATCCAGCCCCAGGTCCTTGGCATAGGCCTCAAAGATTGAAGCCGGATTGGCGCTAGCCTTCCAGGAGGCCTGACCTTCGTATAATTTGTCATGCATTTCAAAGAACTTGCCCTGTACGGCTGCGGCTTCGGCCGCCCGGGCGCTGATGAGCGCGTTTTGGTGGATTTCTGTCAACGGAAAGTGACGGAACTGAAAGGTGACGCGGCCCTTATACTGCTGCTTCAGCTGTTTGATAAGAGGGTAAAATTGGCCGCAGGCCGGGCACTCAAAGTCACCATACTCTGTCAGGATGACGCCGGTAGAGCCTTCTTCCTTGTGTTCGCTCAACTGGGCAGTGCCGCCGCCGTTTTCTGTAGGAGCATCTGCCTCACGCTTGTTGAATACTAAAAGCCCGCCAAAAATCACCACAATCCCGACCAGGATAAGTAAAAATCGCTTGTTCATAGGCCAAAGAATCTCCCTTACTACTCAGTATATCCTTATAATATCATGTGCGGCTGAAGCACTTCGAACCGTCACAGTTCTAGCTTGCGCTGCGGGTTCTGGTACTATTTATGCATGAGTCCCGTTAGACCTCAAAAGACTGACAGAGAATATCTATACGCCAAACCGTATATGCGTATTCAGCAGTTAGCCACTGTCCGGAAGGAAAGTGAGGTCTAACGGGATGAGCACCATTCTGATTACAGTTCTGGCCGCCTTGGCCCTGATGTCTGTCGGCTTGTTGAAGTCCTATCGCCATGTGTCTGAACGGGAACTCAAACGCCGGGCGCGGGCCGGGGATGAGCTGGCAGCGGCGCTTTACCGGGCGGCAGCTTATGGGCCCAGTCTGGGGGCGGTACTGTGGTTTTTGGTGATCGTCACAAATGCATTGTTTTTTGTTAGCATTGCCCGTACTACACCGACGTGGTTTGCCTTTATTGTCAGTGCTGTGCTGATCTGGTTTGCCTTTTTGTGGCTGCCGGCGCGGGAGGTAACACATTTCAGTACCCGGGCGGCGGCCCAGTTGGCGCCCGCCCTGGCCTGGTTGCTCAACTACTTGCATCCAATCGTGAGCCGGGTGAACGGTTTCATTGCCCGTCATCGGCCGGTGTCCGTCCACACCGGCCTGTACGACCGTGAGGACTTGCTGCGGCTACTACAGGACCAAAAGGTCCAGCCGGACAACCGTATAGATGAGGTCAGCCTGGACATTGCCTTCCACTCACTCACTTTTGCTGATGTGCTGGTCCGGGACGTCATGATCCCCCGCCGGGCTGTCAAAATGGTGTCCGTGGACACAGAAGTAGGCCCCGTGCTGATGAGCGAGCTGCACGGCAGTGGTTTTTCCCGCTTCCCGGTCTATGCCGGAGACAAGGATACGGTGGTAGGCACGCTCTTTTTGCGGGATCTCGTGCGGGCTAAACAGGGTGGCCGGATAGAGAAGGTCATGCAGAGCGACCTGACGTTTATCCACGAGGAGCAGCCCCTGGCCGACGCTCTGCAGGCCATCCTCAAAACCCACCGCCAGCAGTACGTGGTAGTAAATAGCTTTGAAGAATACGTCGGCATTATTACCATGGAAGACGTTCTGGAACAAATCGTAGGCAAACCGATCATTGACGAGTTTGACCAGTACGACGACCTCCGGGCCGTCGCCAGACGCGCCGCCCAAAAAGAACATCAGGCACACAAGCATGAAAAGAAAGAAGAAAACACCGACGAAGCTCCTACCGAAGAATCTCCAGAGGTGGTAAAATAAGACAAATGATTGTGTTTCGAGCATCCAACGATAGTAATCCACGGGTCTGCGACTGCTAGGCGAGCAGCCGCTTTTGACCCGTTTCAGCCACTCGTACACACTAACTTTTGGAGACACGACTCATGAGAATACTCGCTAAAGAGCTGAAAGAGCACATTGGCAAAGAAGTAGCCATAGAAGGCTGGATACATAAAAAGCGCCTGTTGGGCGGCATCGCCTTCATAAACATCCGCGACCGCAGCGGCCTGGCCCAGGTAGTGGTAGAAGATAAGGACGAGGTAGAAAAACTCCGCGGCCTGCAAATCGGCACGGTCCTAAAAGTCACCGGCCAGGTGACAGAAGAACCCCGTGCCCCGGGCGGTGCCGAACTGCACGACCCCAAGCTGGAGGTGCTGATACCAGTCACAGACGAACCACCGATAGAAATAGACAAACCCCTCAGCCACAAACCCGACAACCTGGACACCCTGTTCGACAACCGGCCCATCGGCCTGCGCAACTTGCAGGAAACGGCTATTTTCAAGATTCAGGCTAAAGTGCTCCAGGGCTTTCGCAAGTTCTTTGCGGACAACGACTTTACCGAAATCAACACGCCTAAGCTGTTGGCTGAAGCAACCGAAGGCGGCACAGAAGTCTTTAAACTGGATTATTTTGGTAAAACTGCAACCCTGGCCCAGTCACCGCAGTTCTACAAACAAATGATGGTCGGCGTGTTTGAGCGGGTGTTTGAGATTAATCCCGTTTTCCGTGCAGAACCCAGCGCCACTACCCGCCACATGACCGAATATATGTCGGTAGACGCCGAGATCGGGTTTATAGAGTTCGAGGACCTGCAAAACTACGCCGGCGAATGTTTGCTGACAGTGCTAAAAACTGTCCAGGAAGACTGTGCCAAAGAACTAAAGATGTGGAACGTCCAGGGACTTACCTTGCCGGAAAAACCCCAGGATATCCCCCGTATCAACATAGAAGACATCCATGAAAAATTCTTTAAAGCAACCCGGGAAGACCATCAGGGCGAGGATGACCTGGCCCCGGCAGAAGAGCGCTGGGTCTGCGACCATGCCAAAAAGCAGTTGGGCAGTGAAGCTGTCCTGGTAACTGGCTGGCCTTCAAAGAGCAAAACCTTCAAGTTTTACCACCGCGCAAACGAAGAAAACCCGGACCTGGCCGACCGCGCCGACCTGCTGTTCCGCGGCGTGGAAATCACCACCCTGAGTATGCGTGAACACCGCTACGACCGGCTGCTGAAACAACTCACCAGCATGGGCGGCGACCCCAAAAACCCCGGCTTTGCACCACTGCTGAGCGTTTACCGCCACGGCATGCCGCCCCACGGCGGCTGGGGCTGGGGCCTGGAGCGCACCGTAGAAAAAATCCTGAACCTCAACAACGTCAAAGAAGCCACCCTCTTCCCTCGCGACATAAACCGTCTAACACCATAAGAATAGCTCATCAAATAAGTTACAATGAGGCAAGTTATGAAAATACGTCTTGTCCAAACCAGTCCAGTGAGCCCTGAGCAGTATGATGCGTTTGATGAAGCAGGCAACCGGGTTGGTTATCTGCGACTGCGTCATGGGTGCTTTCGAGTTGAGGTACCGGACGTTGGTGGCAAAGGTGTATACGACGCTCACCCGAAGGGTGATGGCATGTTCCAGCAGGACGAAAGGGAATATTTTTTGCAGAAAGCCATAGGCAATTCAACAGGGCCAATCCATGAGCCCAAAACGAGCAAAAAATGAGGGTTTTGATCTTTGGCGACAGCATTGCTCAAGGGTTTTGGGACTTAGATGGCGGCTGGGCGGCGCGGATTCGTCGCTCCTATGATGCCCGGCAGATTGAGGACATGTCACGGAATGAACCCATGGTCTTTAATGTAGGTATTTCCGGTGATACTTCTACCAGCCTCTGCAAAAGATTCAGATCCGAGACACTCGCCCGGAAGTGGCTGGATGAGGAGTTCGCGGTTGTCATTACCGTTGGGGTAAATGATGCCTGTATCGAGGCTGGCAAACTATGGACAACCCCAGACGAATATCGACAGAACATCACAAAACTTGTTGAAATGGCCCAAGAACTTTCATCAAAAGTGCTGTTTGTGGGCCTGACCCCATGCGACGAAGCCAAGACTACGCCCGTAGCGTGGGGTGATTATACCTATAGAAACGAAGTCATTCGCAGGTTGGACGGTATCCTCCGTGATCTATGCGATCAGTATAATCTCCCGTTTGTACCGGTATTTGAAGCATTCGCTGGCAAAGAAAAAGAACTCCTGCCCGACGGCCTCCACCCCAACAACAAAGGCCACGAACTCATAGCCGACTTAGTCCAGCCAGAACTAAAAAACCTCCTCAACTAGGCTTCTGCTGCTATAGGGTACGACCCTATAGCAGGCAAGATGATTGATTTAGGCGTTGGCCAGTTCATCTTTCAGGGTGTTGAGCTCGTCGCGACGGCCTTCGTACTCGGCAAGAAACTCCAGGTAATCGGTCCCCTCAAACAATTCCATAATTCTCCCTGGGCGAACCCAGGACGCGGAGCGTGTCCGCACATAGTAGGGCAAGCTGGACCAGGCAAAGTTTTTATAGTCAAAGGGATTCATGTGAATGTAGCGGCTAATGTGAAGCAGTTGGCCGTCATCCGTAATTCGTACGGCCCTGTAACGCTGCTGAAATATTGGTCCAACTCGCTTGTAACGCCTGTTGAAATACATGCTATATGCCACTGAAATACTTTTCATAAGATCTTTAATTGCCCGGTCAGTATGCTGATAGACACATAGATGGAAGTGGTTTTCCATGAGACAGAATGCGGTCAGTTCGATTTGATCATAGTAGTTTGGGTGGGGTTCACGATTAGCCCTTGCCTCAATTTCTTTTCCTAGATAGCGTTTCAATAAACCCAGGAAGACCACATAATCTTGCTCATCCCGGAAGATAGGTGCTTTATTTACGCCACGATTATAAATATGGTAAAAGCTTTCAGGCACATACTCCTTGTAAATATTCCGAGAAGGCATAAACACAGTATGCTATAGGGTCGTACCCTATAGCAAGGTTATTTGGGGGTGTTGTCGAGGGATTGCCAGATGTGCCAGGCGGCTACTGATTGGTAGGGGTGCCAGTTGTTCTTTTTTGCTAGTTCACTGATTTCGTCCGGCGTAGGCACGTGATCTAGGCTGTAGAGCTTTTGGATGCCGTTTTTGATGCCCAGGTCACCGTGGGGCAATATGTCCAGCCGGCCCATGCAGAACATCAAAAACATGTGAGCTGTCCATTCGCCGATGCCTTTGACGGCGGTTAATTCGCGAATAACATCTTCATTATCCAGAATGTCCAGGTGATCAAACTTGAGCTGACCGTCTATGACGTGTTGGGCTAGGTCGCGTACATACATGGCTTTGCCCCGGCTCAGTCCGGCAGAGCGCAGTTCGTCCGTGTCTTTGCCTAGGATTTTTTCTGGCGGCGGAAAATCTGAACTGCCAAACAGTTCGCAAAAGCGGCGCTCTATAGTGCGGGCGGCCTTGACACTGAGTTGCTGGCTGATGATGCTGTCCACCAGTTCCTGGTAGTAGTTTTTGTGCGGCCGGATGTCGCAGGGCGGACTGGTGGCAATGACTTGTGCCAGAACAGGATCAGACCTGGACAGATGTGCAGTTGCTTGCTGGATGGTTTTTTGACTGGCAATTATCACATATACAGTATACTGAAAGGTATATATGGCCGACGTCCATTACACTGACCCCAGTAAGGAAAGCGAACTGCCACCGTATGATGACCAGGCGGCCGCCGACTACGTAAGCAACCTCCAGCCTATAAAAGACCAAAAACAGAAAAAACGGCGCAACAAACTGATCCTACTGATTATTGTGTTGGTGTTGGTGGCTGGCGGTGCAGCGGCGTATTTTCTGGTGATTAAAAAGGATAAGCCCACCCAGCAAGCGCCCCAGACGACTCAGCCTGCTCCTACAGAAACCCAGCCGGAGATCGCCAAGACAGAAAAGCATACATCATCTGATCTTGCCCTGTCATTCGACTACCCAGGCAACTGGCAAATAAATGACAGTACCCAGGGGTTGGTCAAAGTAGAGTCACCGCTCGTCAAACTTAAAGACGTGGATAACCAGCCGGTTGACGCCAAGGTGGTGGTGACACTCCTCAGCGCCGGCAGCGAAGTACCCGGGTTTAGCGGAGATGGCGGCGCCCGTTCTGCTACGGCCGTGCAGGATTCTAAAAAGATCACCTACACTTCACCTTCCCAAAACCAGCGCGAACAAACATACCTCAGCTTTGCGGACTTTGGCAGGAACGGGCTGGACGCAGTCTTTATTACTGGAGATAGCGGCTACAAAAAAGATCAGAACATACCAGAAGGGGACATCAAAAAGATAGAACCCATTATTAGCGTGACTTTTGTCAAATGCCAGGACACCGAATGTAGCGCAGAACGTTCAGAGCTATTCGCGCTGGCTCCGGCCGAATGGACTGGTAACCGCATGCTCCAGGCAGCCCAGGATCTGTTGGAATCCCTCAGCATCCAGTAAGGATCACTCCGGAGCTTTTCCTCTCTGAATCCCGATCAGTTTTGGCATCGAGAGCGAGATCCTGGATGGGTTCTAACAAAACAACCTCCTTGTTGGGGAAAGGAGGTTGTTTTTTGGGTTTGGTTTTTTGTTTGATAACTGTTCATTTTTAGGGTGTACCCAAAAAAGCTAACAAACCATACATTCAGCTTACGCTTGGCTCCAGGGAGCGTCAAGAGTTTTGTGAGAATTCTCACACTTGGCTGTGGAAAATCTAATACTTCCTTAGCTATCCGAACTTCAAAAACCCTGTCATGCCGGGCCCCGTTCTCCGTAGTAAGACTGTGAAGGGTGGTGACCCGGTATCCTCGTCTCCAAAAGTCAATCCAGTGCTTTTTGTTTTTTACCGGATCCTCCAGTCAAGCTGGGGGATGACAGGACAGGGGTTTTGAGCCTCACATTGTACCCGGGTTGAAATGCGGGCCAGAAGACGACATACTAAAAGAACATGATTACGCTCTTTGCCCAAGCAACAAATGCACCCAACAACGGTGCCAGCAATGCCCAGGATTTCCAGCCCCCTACCCGCGACCCGCAACCTACGGGCGGCGGCTTGCAGCCCGGAAGCGTGCCTCAGAATACTACCACCCAGGATATCCTCAGCAACGAAAACGCTCAGATCACTGTACCTGTTGGCAGCGGTCAGACGGTGACTCCACCGCCAAAGCCGCCTACCGGTGGTATGAGCTGGTTTTTACTGGTTGTAATTGTAGCGGCCGGCATTGCCGCAGGAGCCTATGCGCTCTGGCGTCGATCAAGGTCGTACGTGGCAGCACCCAAAAAGTCGGTCCGCCAGGAAATACTGGTTGTTCCGGCTGACGAACCAGAGCCCCAACCGGATCCAGCCAGGCCTGCGGCCGTAGCTTCACCTGAAAAGAAAAGCCGGAAAAGTTCCACCAGGCCCAAAAAGTCTAAAAACTCTACTAAAAACTCTAAAAGCAAATCCAAACGTAAGAAGTCGCGCAAATAGATGACAAAGAAAGGCAGCCCCACTCCATCTGGTCTGGTGCAGGATGATCCGGACGTAGAGGAACGTGTCCGGCAAATGATGGATCCAGCCGTTTCCGACCCAAAACCAATTGTCAAAAAGATCGAAGCGTCCGAAGCCGCTACAGCGCCAGAGGTGACAGAGCTTCCCGTGCCCGACAAGCCCTTACGGATAAAGATCCTCAAAGAAGGCGATACTGCAGATGCTTCAGCAGCGGGTGAACCATCGTCGGCGCCAGAGCTAACTGTTGACAGCCCCCCAGAGACGGTCGACCCTAAAGAATCAGATGAAAGTCCTCCCAGGTCGGCTCCCAAGACCGAACAAAAGGGGGGAGAAGCCGAACCACCCGAGGATCAGGATACGGCCAAGGCCGTGGACGACATTGTCCGTCACGAGGGCGACGAACTCCTGGCGGCCGAGGACGCCAAGCGGTCAGGCTCTCCTAAGCCCCCGGAAAAGCACACTTTTAGAGGGAGGCTCAAAGCGGCTTTGGCCGATCTATGGAAGAACCCCCGAAAACGCAAGTTAGTTATTGCAACTTTGGTTGGGCTCGGGCTCATCCTGGCCGTTGTACCTACAAGCCGATACTTTGTGCTTAATACTGTCGGAGTGCGAGCCAGTGCAAGCGTGCGGGTGCTTGACGAAAGCACGCTCCAACCCCTTAGGAACGTAGAGGTTACTGTCCGGGGAGTGAGCGCCCGGACGGATGATACTGGCACTGCCCGACTGGAGAAGGTTAAGCTTGGCCCTGCCCGGCTTCAGATCAAAAGACGGGCTTTTGCGCCGGTGGAGCGGGGGGTGACTATTGGCTGGGGAAGTAATCCTCTGGGCGAGGAGAAGCTTCGTCCGACTGGTACCCAGTATGCCTTTTTGGTAACCGACTTTTTCTCGGCCCGTGGGATTACCAAGGCAGAGGCGACAAGCGGTGAGGCCAGTGCTTTTTCTGACGAGGCTGGCAAGCTGCTCCTTACGCTGGAGGACCCGGCAGATGAAGTAGCTATCACTGTGACGGCTGAGGGCCGCAGGAACGAAAGCTTTAAGATCAATGCCGATGGTATGGATGAGCGTCCAGTCCGGATGGTCCCCGGCCGCAAGCATGCCTATATCTCCCGGCGCGCCGGCCGCTACGACGTCTACGCTGCCTACGCCGATGGCAAGGAAGAAACCTTGATGCTCAAGGGCACGGGCCACGAACGAAGCGACCTGGTGCTGGTGCCGCACCCCACAGAAAACCTGGCAGCCCTTGTCTCTACCCGCGCCGGTAACCGCAACGGGGACGGCTACTTGCTGAGTGATTTGACTATTATTGACCTGCGTACCAAAAGCACCGAGGCGGTACAATCATCAGAACGCATTCAGCTGACGGGCTGGTTTGGCGACCGCCTGGTCTATGTGCGGGTGGTGTCCGGAGCCAGCGCTGCTGACCCCCACCGCAGCCGCCTCATGGCTTATCATTATAAGGACGACACTAACAACGAACTGGCAGCCAGCAATTACTTTAATGACGTGCTGCCAGTGGGCGATCGTATCTACTATGCACCATCCGGCGCCTACCAAAACGGCGTCAATGTCAGTCTGTTCAGCATCAAACCCGACAATACCGACCGGCAGGTTACCTTGAATAAAGAAGTCTGGAACATCTTCCGCACTGCATACGACAAGCTGGTGCTGTCAGCCGCCAACGACGAGTGGTACGACTATTTGGTGGGCCAGGCAAAGCCCGCTAAACTCAGCGGCGAACCGGCCAACCTGGCCTCACGCGTATACACCTCCAGCCCCACCGGCGACCAAAGTTTATGGGTAGATAACAGAGACGGCAAAGGCGTGCTGGTCGTATATGACACCAAAACCAAAAAAGACAAAACCCTCCGCAGCCAAACCGGTCTGAAAAATCCCATTAGCTGGCTGAATGAAAACACCATAGTCTACCGTGTAAAGACCGACACCGAAACAGCCGACTACGCCATGAGCATAGACGGCGGCCAGCCCAGGAAGATCGCTGATGTCACTAACTCTAACGGTTTGGATCGTTGGTATTATTACTGATTTTGAGAGGAGATGACTTCCCCTCTCAAGGCTCTCCCCTCAAAGCTGACATATTTCAGAAGTAAATTCTGCCCCAGCCATGCCATGCCGGACTTGAGGAGCTTGCCCCGTACTTGATACGGGGGCATCCAGTTGCCGGGGGAGTTCTTTCTTTAGCAGCTTCCAGCTCTGGGCCGGAGGCAGCTGAAGAAAGTCTGACCATATGTTGCTTATGGAAAGGAGTGTACCTCCGGCCCAGAGCTGGAAGCTGCTACAATCACCTGTATATGAAGATGCAAGAGTTTCAGGAATTAGTTTGGGACTACTATCACCAGCACGGACGGGCTTTGCCCTGGCGGGAGTCGGAACCGGACGGTAACTTTGATCCGTATAAAATTCTGGTGTCAGAAATTATGCTGCAGCAGACGCAGGCGGCAAGGGTGGTGCCCAAGTATCTGGCCTTTGTGACCAAGTTTCCGACGGTGCAGGCACTGGCCGATGCGCCCTTATCCGCTGTACTGTCAGAATGGAGCGGCCTGGGCTACAACCGCCGCGCCAAATACCTCCACCAGGCAGCCCAGGCCTTTGCTATAGGGTACGACCCTATAGCAAGGTGGAGTGTGGAGGATTTGGTGGAGTGCAAGGGGGTGGGGCCAAATACTGCGGCTGCGGTTTGTGTGTACGCCTATAATCTGCCGCTGGTTTTTATTGAAACAAACATCCGAACGGTTTTTATCCATCATTTCTTTGCTACCGGGTCGTACCCGGTAGCAGATAAGGAACTGTTGCTGCTTGTGGAGGAGTCGCTGGACTGGGGGCACCCGCGTGAATGGTACTGGGCTTTGATGGACTACGGGGTACATCTGAAGGCGATGGTTGGTAACGCTTCTCGTGCCAGCAAGCATTACGCCAGACAATCCAAGTTTGAGGGATCTAAGCGGCAAGTCCGAGGGCAGGTGCTGAGGCTGCTGGGCGGGCAGCCGCGAGCCAAAACGGAACTCATTCGCCTCATACCGGATGAGCGGCTCGGGACTGTTCTGGGTGACCTGAAAAGAGAAGGGCTTATTTCCGTTCAGAAAGGTAAATACTTATTGGGATAGCCCTATGATATAAGTACAAAGGCTTATGCTAAAATGAAGCTAAGGAGCGTTAAGTAAAATGAAAATCAAAAGTTTACTACTGAGCGCGGTTTTGATCTTGCCGCTGCTCATGGGCGGGGTGGTCGCTGCCCAGGCACACGAGGATGGCGATCAATCAGTATCCAACCAAACAACCACTACAGATACGGGTATGAAAAAGACCCGGGAGGAGAGGATAACAGCGCGTAAGGCGCAAGTAAAAGAACGCCTCACGCAAATTCAGCAAAACCGAGTAAAGCTGGTATGCCGGGCCGCCAATGGCAAGATCAAGGCTGCCCATGCCCGCATCGGCAGTTTTGAAGCCAAACGAACAAAAGTTTACAGTGGGTTGGTCACCAGGCTAGAGGGGCTGAGCGCCAAGCTCAAAGCAGCTGGCGTGGATACCACCCAGTACGACCAACAAGTTGCGATACTTAAAACCAAGGCAGCTGCCTTTGACTCAGCACTTGCCGACCTCAAGCAAGCAGCCGAAGACCTGGAGACCATGGACTGTACGGCGGACCCGGAAGGGTTCATGGCTACCCTCAAAGAAGCGCATGAACTCCGTATGGACGTGATCAAAAAAGGCCAGGACTTCCGAAACTACCTGAGGGGTACTTTCAAGGCAACTTTTGCAGAAACTAGAACACAGCTACAAGCCAAGAAAACAGAGGGTGAGGGATAAAATGGAAGACGACAACCAGCCAGACACCACACAAGACCAAGCAGCTCCCGGCCACAACCCTGTGCCAACAAGGTCTGGCGCTGTTATGGACGTTCAGCCGCCGCGTCCGCAATCTAGTTCGGCCGGCACACCCCCAGCTCGTCCAGGTGTTGCCAGCGCCCGTCCAACAATGCCCGGCGTGTCGGTCACTCCGGCTCCATCGGCTCCGGCCCCCACGCCAGATCTACCTACAGACTTGCCGGATCCAGCCGATCTAGCGCCAACACCCCCTCAAGAACCCGCGTCCCAGTCTGGCCTCAGCCCTGAACTACTTGCCCAGGCTCAAGCCGAAACCAACCCGGCAGCTGGGAAACCATCCGATGGAAAAAATCCGCTGTTGGCTGCCCATGCCTCGCACAAAAGCAAGGGGCCTAAGCTTGTTATAGCTATAGCCGTCGTCATCGCCCTGGCACTCGCAGGCGTGGCTGTGTACGCCTATATGCAGTCCAAAAAGACAGACCCTCCTGCCGACCACATGGACATGAATCATACTGAGGAGCAAACCAACCAAACCACCCCGTCGGCAACAAACCAAGAAGTAGAGGCCGCAGCCAAAGAACTGGACAGCACTATAAACACCAAAGACGAAGCTCAGGAATTGCCCGATTCAGATTTGAGCGAAAGCTCCCTAGGACTCTAAGAACCTATCCAGGATCTTTTCCTCTGACTCCGACCCTTCTCCACATAGAAGTTCGCATGCAATCCGCTCGCCTTCTAATCAGACTAGTGCTCCGAAAGGTACTTACCTAGGTACCTTTCAAACC